>Ga0154928_184_pt1 | contig 15647 bp, 12 predicted proteins | sample RifCSPhighO2_01_FD_105896 | JGI IMG/M metagenome (GOLD analysis project Ga0154928, IMG submission 105896) | Nitrospirae bacterium RIFCSPHIGHO2_01_FULL_66_17 | reverse complement strand
CCTCATTTGCTAATCCTTGTGTCGCTCCCGGATTCCCCGCTGGATCTCGCGCGTCGCTTCGCGTTTCTTGAGCGATTCGCGCTTGTCGGGGCCGGTCTTGCCGCGCGCGAGCGCCAACTCCACCTTCGCGCGTCCTTCCTTAAAATACAACTTCAGGGGGATCAACGTCAACCCGCGTTCCTGGGTCTTGCCCAGGAGCCGCTGGATTTCCCGGCGGTGCAGGAGGAGCTTGCGAACCCGCACAGGGTCATGGTTTTGGATGTTGCCGTGGCTGTATGGCTGGATGTGGCAGTGATGGAGCAGCACCTCGCCGCCCTCGATGCGAGCGAAGCTGTCCTGGAGATTCGCCTTCCCTTCGCGAAGCGCTTTCACCTCGGTGCCAACGAGGGCGATCCCCGCCTCGTACGTTTCCTCCACGTGATACTCGTGAAACGCGCGACGGTTGCTGGCGATGATCCGTTCCGGAGCCTTGGTCTTCATCTCGGCGGCGATTATACACCGACATCGAGGTGCGTGAGAAACGAACACACCGTCGCCGTGGGACGGAAAGGGCTGTGCCGGAACCGTTGCTCTTGGGAAACTGGTTTCCGAGATCCTGAAAAAATTTGTTTTTCATCCGGCATCCTGACCGATTTCCCTTCAACAATCTCCCTTAGAAACAATTGCGTCCCTGCGACTCGATGGCGGCACCGAATATGCCTTCTTCCCCGGTTGACCTTTGTCTCACGGCACACCCGGGGAAACCCGGGGTCGCAAAGCCACGAGGCTACCGCCGGGCAACCGGCCACGCCAGTCGAGCCGCCAAAGGAGGGCACACCCTTTGGCGGCTTGTTGTCGTTCCCGCCAGAGCTGGAGAGAAGCGGGAGGCCTGCACATGGAGAGACGATGGGTTGTGATGTTCATCATGCTCATGACGTTTTCCCCCCACGCCTGGGCCGCCACAGGCCACGTGGCCATCACCTCCCCCGCGTCCACCACCGTTTTCCGGACCACGTCCTCCTTCACCGTCAGCGGCACCTGGATCGTCACCGAGGACAGCACCCCCACCGGTCAAGCGCTTCCCGGCGATCCGGCCGCGGGGGGCTGCGGGATCTTTCAAGGCGGGACCATCGTGCTCTCGCCCTCTTTCTTTGACTTTATTCAGCAGACTCGCACCCATGCCACGCTGCGCTATGAGATCGATGGTCGGTTTCAGGGCCAGATCCGGGAAGTGCTGGGACCAGACGTGGGGAGGCTGCAATCCGTGGCGGTGTCGGTGAATATCGGGGGGCTCTCCCCCGAGACGCCCCACACGGTGACGATCTACCTGCAGGACATCTATGGGGGGCGATGCGTGTTCCCTCGGTTTGCGTTTGATCCCTTCCCCGTCTTTGGAGATCGATTTGCCCAGGCGACCCTCACGTTTCAGATCGGCCCGGACAACCCGACGCAGCAGCTCGCCATCGTCTCCGGCAGCGGGCAAACGGCCCCCGTGGGCACGTCCCTGCCGGAGCCGCTGGTGGTACAGGTCACGGACCAAGCGGGGAACCCGGTCGGTGGCGTCGGCGTGACTTGGGCCATGACCGGGCCGGATGGCCAGCCAGCGGGCAGCCTCAGTCACGTCAGCACGACCACGGGGACGGATGGCACCACCCAGGTCACGGCGACCCTGGGTAACCAGCCCGGGCCGTACCGCATCACCGCCACCTGCCCGTCGTGCACCACGGGCTCGCCGGTGGTGTTCGAGGCTACGGCGGTGGGCTGCGCGGGGTTGACGGTCGACGTCTGGCCGCAGGAGGTGTATCCTGCCGGCACAGGCGGGATCACGACCGCGGCGGTGACGGCGCGGGTCGCCGAACCTGCGGAGGGGTGTCGCGTGGAGGTCCAGGTCGAGCCCCGGTCATCCGACGGGCATGATCACGGGGTTCATCCCCAGGCGAACGCTGGTACACTCCTCCCCATGACGTGCTTGATCGCCCCGGAAAGCTCTCTCTGTCAGGTGATCTATTCGGCGCCCCAAATCGCCGGCGAGGAGCAGCTCACCGCGATTCTCAAGCAAGGGACGACCGAGGTGGAACGCCGGTCGGCAACCATGCGCATTCGCGTACCGGGGCTGGAAGCCCTGACAGGAAGCGCTATCGGGAGTTGGCAGCTCACGGGGCAGACTGGCGCGCACAGCAGCAACCACTACGGGACACCGTATGCCAATTCCCGGATTCGAGCGATGGCCACGGAGTACTTTGACTTCTACGGGGAAAGCATCGGGATCAATGATATGAGCCTCTCGGGGGGAGGGCTCTTCGATCATCAAGGCACATGGGCGCCGCCGCATAACAGTCATCGGACCGGCACGAGCGTGGATATCGATCGCTGTGCGCAAACGCTGGTCAGGCAACGTATCCTAAACAAAATTGCTGAAGAGGATTACAGCGGAGATCGGACCGTGGAGCGGGCGCTCAAGCCCCCGCCCTGTGACGGCCCGGTCGATACACCCCGAATGCACTACGAGTTTCGCTAACCCGGGAGGAGACCGATGAAATGGCTTTATGGAAGGCGTTTAAGCCTCATCGCTGTGGCGGTCAGCACACTTTCGGGTCCCGCACTGTCCCAAGAGATCACGCTGCTGCCGGGCGAGTCCCTCCCCATCCTCGAGAATGTCGAATTCAAGTCCACCGTGACGCTTGCGGCCTCGGGAATTTATACCTATGCGTATAGCCTCACTAACCCACTCACCAATACCGGCGAAATCTGGACGATTAATATCGATATTACCGCCCCGTCGGGAGGACAAGACGTGGGCGCTGAGGGCGTGGTCAGCGGTCCCCGATATACTCGCCATAGCTCGGAGCTGGTGCTGTCAGAAATCGGCCGGCCGCTGATTCCCGTTGGGCTCTTTTCTCCTCCTGAATGGATTTCCGGCTTGTCGATTGGTGGAACGGCCGGATGGGGGGGATCAGATGCACCTTTCCTAATACATCCTGGCAAGTCGTTAGCAGGATTTCAGCTCACCAGCCGCGGCCTGCCCGGGATACGATCGGCGCAAATCAAACCAGAGTTTAAGCAAACACCCGTTGACGAAGCCACGGACGAAAACACGGAGCGGCTACGAGCCATAAAAAAAGCTATTGTAGTCACGCAAAAAACCCTCGGTCCCACGGCACCTCCAGCCTCGTTCGTGGCGCTGGATTTCATTACCTACATCGAAGACCTCAAGCACCAGGCTCAGGCCCTCGGCTGGATCACCAACGAGGGAATCGTCAAGAGCCTTGATGTCAAGCTGGACCAAGCTCGGAAGCACCTCCAGGCCGGCTACCCCAAAACCGCGGCCAACGTCATCCGAGCCTTCATGAACGAGGTCTCGGCCCAAGGCTGTTCCACCCGCGAGGTCTGCCCCCCGGGCAAGCACCTGACGCCCGAGGCCTCGGGCCTGCTGTACTTTAACGCCCAATACCTGCTCGACCACTTGTAACCCTGGTCCGGCGGCCACACCAGATGATGCTGGCCCCTAGATACTCGGAAGGGCCGGCCGGACGTCCAAGGGGGGAATGCTGCCTCAACCGCGGCTTACCGGATCACGGCCACCTGCCCGTCGTGCACCACGGGGTTGCTGGCGATGATCCGTTCCGGAGCCTTGGTCTTCATCTCGGCGGCGATTATACCATTGATCCCCCGGGGCGATCTCCGTCAGTGGCGTGATTGCGGACCGTTGACGCGGGCGAGCGGGCGGGTTACGATGCGGGCGAGCGGAGGGAGCGGTGATCGGAACCCACCGGTTGGTCGAAGACCTCTTTAAAGCCCACGGCCTGGAGTCCAAGCTCGTCGAGCACCGGCTGATGCAGGCATGGCCGCAGATCGTCGGGCCTCAAATCGCCGCCCACGCCGCCCCTACCGAGGTGCGCGCGAACACGCTGCGGGTCGTGGTCGACAGCTCGACGTGGCTGCACGAGTTGACACTGCTCAAACCGATCCTGATCGAAAAGCTCCGGCGGTCGTCGGGTGGCGCAATCGTTCACGACGTGCTCTTCACGATTGGCAATCCGCCGGCCGCCTCGCGTCCCCAACCGCCATCCGCGCCGCCCCGCGAACCGATCCAGCCGGCCGATCAGGCGCTGCTGGACGCCGCGCTCGCGCCCCTTGACGATCCGGTTCTCAAGGACAGCGTGCGCCGACTCGTCCTCCGCGCCCTGACCGATCCCCGCCGGGATTAGGCCGGCGGTGCTCCGCCGGGTCCATTGGCATCGGGGGCCACCGGGGGTTCGTCCTTTTCGCGGAGGATGGCCACCGCGGCGAGGCGGTCGCTCGATCCCAGATCGATCAACCGCACACCCTGCGTGTTGCGGCCGATCACCCGAAGGTTGGCGACCTGCAGCCGAATGATCTGGCCGCCCGCGGTGATGATCATCACGTCGTCTTCGGGGTCGACCTGCATCACCGCCACCACGTCGCCGTTGCGCGGCGTGGTCTGGATCGTGATGATCCCCTTGCCCCCGCGTCCCTGCGAGCGGTACTCGGCCAGGTCGGTGCGCTTGCCGTAGCCGTGCTCGGTCACGGTCAAGAGCGTGGCTCCCTCGCGACGGTGGACCACCTCCATGGCGATCAGCTTGTCGCCTGACTCCAGCTCGATGCCCTTCACGCCGTACGCCGTGCGCCCCATCGGCCGGACGTTGTCTTCGGGGAAACGGATCACCAGGCCCTTCTTGGTGCCGAGCAGGACCTCCTCCTCGCCGTTGGTGACGTGGACCGCGATCAACCGATCGCCTTCTTCCAGCCCGAGCGCGATGATCCCCCCCGCGCGCGGGTTGGCGTAGGCCGATAACTCGGTCTTCTTCACGATCCCGTTCTGCGTCGCCATGACCACGTATCGGTCCTCGCGAAACGCCGCAACGGGGAGAATGGCCGTGACCGACTCGTGCTCGGCGAGCTGCAAGAGGTTGATGATCGCCTTGCCCTTCGCGACGCGCCCCGCCTCGGGGAGCTGATGGACCTTCAGCCAATAGACTTTTCCGGCGTCGGTGAAGAAGAGGAGGTAGTCGCGGGTCGACGCGGTAAAGAGCGCCGCCACAAAATCCTCCTCCTTGGTCCCCATCCCCATCTTGCCCTTGCCGCCCCGCCGCTGCGCGCGATAGAGGCTCACGGCGTTCCGTTTGATGTACCCCGTGTGGGACACCGTGATCACCACGTCCTCTGGGGCGATGAGATCTTCCAGCGCGATCTCGGCGGTCTCCTCCACGATCTCGGTGCGCCGCTCGTCCCCGTACTTGGTCTTGATCTCCGTCAGCTCGTCCCGGATCACGCCACGCACCAGCGCCTCGCTGGCCAGGATGGCCTTGAGCAACTCGATCTTTTGGAGCGTCTCCTGATACTCCGTCACGAGCTTCTCGCGCTCGAGCTGCGTCAGTCGCTGGAGCCGCATATCGAGGATCGCCTGCGCCTGGATCGCCGACAACCCGAAGCGCGCCATGAGGCCCGTCTTGGCGTCGTCGGGGCTCGCGGCGGCTCGGATCAGCGCGATGACCGCGTCCAGGTGGTCGAGGGCGATCTTGAGGCCTTCGAGGATGTGCGCCCGCTCTTCCGCCTTGCGCAGGTCAAACCGCGTCCGGCGGACGACGACCTCGCGCCGGTGCTCGATGAAGTGCGAGAGCAGGCCGTGGAGATTGAGCACCTGGGGCTGATTCCGCACGAGGGCGATCATGATGATCCCGAATGTGGTCTGCAGCGACGTGTGCTTGAAGAGCTGGTTTAAAATCACCGCCCCCACCTCGCCGCGCTTGAGCTCGATGACCATCCGCATCCCCTCGCGGTCCGACTCGTCGCGCAGGTCCGAGATGCCCTCGATCTTCCGCTCGGCCACCAGCTCGGCAATCTTCTCGATCAGTTTCGCCTTATTGATCTGGTAGGGCAGCTCGGTCACGACGAGGCTCTCGCGTTCGGTCCTCGGGTGCGTCTCGATCCGCACACGCGCGCGCAGCGTCAGGCTGCCGCGCCCCGTCCGGTACGCGTCCCCGATCCCCTTTGCGCCGTAGATGAAGCCGGCGGTGGGAAAATCGGGGCCCTTGATCACCGCCATCAACTCGTCAACCGTGACGGCCGGATTGTCCAGCATCAGGAGCAAGCCGTCGATGACCTCGGTCAAGTTGTGCGGGGGAATGTTCGTGGCCATGCCCACCGCAATCCCCGAGGAGCCGTTGACAAGGAGGTTGGGAAGGCGGGTGGGGAGGACGAGCGGCTCGGTCTGGGTTTCGTCGTAGTTGGGACCGAAGTCGACCGTCTCCTTGTCGATGTCGGCCAGCAGCTCGTGGCCGATCTGGGCCATCCGGATCTCGGTGTAGCGCATCGCGGCCGGCGGGTCGCCGTCCACCGACCCGAAGTTGCCCTGGCCGTCGACCAAGGGATACCGGAGCGAGAAATCCTGGGCCATCCGCACAATCGTGTCGTAGATCGCCGTGTCGCCGTGGGGGTGGTACTTCCCCATCACGTCGCCGACCAGGCGCGCCGACTTTTTGTACGCGCGGTTCCAGGCGAGCCCCATCTCGTTCATGCCGAAGAGCACCCGGCGGTGCACCGGCTTGAGTCCGTCGCGCACGTCGGGCAGGGCCCGCCCCACGATCACGCTCATCGCGTAATCGAGGTAGGCCGACCGCATCTCGTCTTCGATGTTGATGATCGCGTCTTGTTCGCCGGTGGGCATAGGTCTCTCGGTCATCCCGTGTAAGGGCGAACGGTCGTTCGCCCCTACGAATTAGATATCCAGATTCTTCACTTCGCGGGCGTGGAGCTCGATGAAGGCCCGCCGCGGTTCCACCTCGTCGCCCATCAAGACCGTGAACATCTTATCGGCCGCGACCATGTCGCCGGCGCCCACCCGCAACAGGGTTCGGTGCTCAGGGTCCATCGTGGTGATCCACAACTGCTCGGGATTCATCTCACCCAGCCCCTTGTAGCGCTGGATGGCGACATCCTTCTTTCCGTGCTCGATCACCCCGGCCAGCAGCGCGGACGCGGTGGGAACGCGCGTTTCGGGTCCCGCCGGCGACTGATCGGTTGCCTTCTCGCGCAGCCGGTACGGCGGCTGGCCGAGCCCGATCGCCACGGGGGAGACGGTGACCAGCTCGCGGAATTCGGCCGACGCGACGAACGCTTCGTCGACGACCGCGGTTTGCGGAAGGCCCGAGGCCTGATACCGACAGACGAGCTTGTGCCCCTTGTGTTCCTCGTCCGGCGCGATCTCGACCTGGGCCGCCAGCGAGGGAACCTGGGCCAGCCGCAAGCTCACCGCGTCCATCACCCGCCGCAGCCGTCGCACGTCGCGCAAGGTCTCTCGACTGAGCCCTTCCTGCAGGACCAACGCCTCGATGACCTCCGGCGGGAGCTGCTTGCGGCCAAAGTGCCGCAGCAGCCCCTCGTACGCGGTGAGTTTCTTGAGCACGGCGACCAGGGGGCGGCCGGAGAGCCACCGCTCGCCGCCGTCCGCGCACACCTCGATCTGCTCCGCAACCGAATCCAACAGGAAAGCCCTCAGCCCCTCGTCGTTCTTGATATACCGCTCTTGCTTGCCCTTTTTGATTCGGTAGAGGGGTGGCTGCGCGATGTACACGTAGCCGCGCTCGATCAGTTCCCGCATCTGCCGGTAGAGGAAGGTCAGCAGAAGGGTCCGGATGTGCGCACCGTCGACGTCGGCGTCGGTCATGATGATGATCTTGTGGTAGCGGGCCTTGCTTGCGTCGAAGTCCTCCCCCCCGATGCCGGTGCCCAGCGCAGTGATCAGGACGCGGATCTCCTCGGACGAGATCATCTTGTCGAATCGGGCTTTTTCGACGTTCAAGATCTTGCCCTTGAGGGGGAGGATCGCCTGGTTCTTTCGGTCGCGCCCCTGCTTGGCGGATCCTCCGGCGGAGTCGCCTTCCACCAAAAACAGCTCGGAGAGCGCGGGGTCACGTTCCTGGCAGTCGGCGAGCTTCCCGGGGAGCGCGCTGCTGTCCAACGCGTTCTTCCGGCGGATCAGTTCCTTGGCCTTGCGCGCCGCCTCTCGAGCGCGCGCCGCGTTCAGGGATTTCTCGATGATCTTCCGCGCGATCGGCGGGTTCTCCTCGAGGTACTCGCCCAGCGCCTCGTTCACCGCGGTCTCGACCAGGCCCTTGACCTCGGTATTGCCCAGCTTGGACTTTGTCTGGCCCTCGAACTGGGGCTGGGGCAGCTTCACGCTGATCACCGCGGTCAAGCCCTCGCGGACGTCGTCGCCGGTGACCGTCTCGCCCTTGAGCAGGTTGTGGGACGAAGCGTAGTTGTTCACCGTGCGGGTGAGGGCCGCTTTGAAGCCGACCAGATGCGTGCCTCCCTCGCGGGTGTTGATGTTGTTGGCAAACGAGAACAGGTTCTCGCTGTAGCTGTCGTTGTACTGGAGCGCAACCTCCAGGATCAGGCCGCTTTTCTCGCGCGTGATGTAAATCGGCCGGTGCAAGGGGCTCTTGTTTTCATTCAGGTGCTCGACGAAGGAGAGGATCCCCCCCTTGTAGGCGAACACCACCTCCTTGTCCGTCCGCTCGTCGCTGAGGGTGATCGAGAGGCCCTTGTTCAGGAAGGCCAGCTCGCGGAGGCGCTGGCCCAACACGTCGGACGAGTGCTCCATCACCTCGAAGATCTGGGGATCGGCTTTGAACGTGACCGTCGTGCCGCGCTTGGTTGTTTTCCCGGTGACCGCAAGCGGGGCGGTCGGCTTGCCGCGCTCGTAGCGCTGCTGGTAGACGGCCCCGTCGCGTTTGATCTCGATCTCGAGCCACTCGGAGAGCGCGTTGACGACCGACACCCCCACCCCGTGCAAACCGCCCGACACCTTGTATGCCTGGTTGTCGAATTTGCCCCCGGCGTGGAGCACCGTGAGGACGACCTCCGCCGCCGATCGTTTCTGGGTCGGATGCATGTCGGTGGGGATCCCGCGCCCGTTGTCGATGACGGTGACGCTGCCGTCGACGTGGAGGATGACGTGGATCGTGTCGCAAAACCCCGCCATCGCCTCGTCGACGCTGTTGTCCACCACCTCGTAGACGAGGTGGTGAAGCCCGTCGATGCCGGTGCTGCCGATGTACATCGCGGGGCGCTTGCGGACGGCCTCGAGCCCCTCCAACACCTTGATGTCCTCGGCTTCGTAACGAGCCGAGCGTGGTTCCGCCATACCGCTCCTCACACCCGCATCGGCATGATCACGCAGAGCGAGCCTTCTTGGGATGGCTCCTTGATCAGACAGGGGCTCAACGAATCTTTAAACTCCAGAACCGCCTCAGGCCCCGCCACTGCGCCCAACACGTCCAGCAGGTAACGTGCGTTGAACCCGGTGGCCAGGCCGTCGCCGTCATACGCCACGCCCATGTCTTCGGTCGCTTCGCCCAGTTCCGGGTTGCTGGTCGACAGCACCAGGCGCGCGGGTTCGAGCTGAAACTTGATCGCGTTAGTCCGCTCCTTGGCCAGGAGCGACACGCGCCGCAAGGCGCCTTCCAGGGCCTTCTTGTCGACCGCAACCCGCTTGTCGTTCCCCGTCGGGATCACCTGGTGGTAATTGGGGTAGTTGCCTTCCATCAGCCGGGTGAGGAGGAGGAGATCGCCCTGCCGAAACACGAACTGGGTCTTGGTGAACCCGATCTCCAGCGCATCGCCTTCGCCGTCCTCCACGAGTTTTTTCATCTCGAGCAGGGCCTTCTTCGGGATGATTGCGCTCACGTCGGGATAGGCGGGGGTCCCCTTCGGGCGGTCGAGCGCCCGCTCCGCCACGGCCAGGCGGTGGCCGTCGGTGCCGACCATCCGGATCCGTCCACCCTCGATCGCGCACAAGACGCCGTTCAGCACGTACCGCGCGTCGTTCTCGCCGACCGCGAACAGGGTCCGCCTGACCAAATCCAGAAACACCTCCCGCGCGATGGGGATCATCGCTTCCTTCCCCATGCCAGGGAAGACGGGAAAATCCGCCGGCGGGAGACCAGCCACCTTGAAGCGGCTACGCCCGCACTCGATCCGGACCCAGTGGTTCTCTTCCCCGGTCAGCACGACGTCCTCCTCCGGGAGCTCGCGGACGATCTCGAAGAGCTTGCGCGCCAAGATCGTCGCCGAGCCCGCGGATTTGATCGTGGCCTGATAGAGGCCTCGGACCCCCAGTTCCAGATCGGTGGCAAACATGGTGACCCCCCGCTCGGCCGTCTCGATGAGGACGTGGGACAGGATCGGCATCGTATTGCGCTTTTCCACGATCCCTTGGACGCGCTGGAGTCCCTTCAGTAAGGCATTGCGCGAGATGGTCAGCTCCATCGTGGTCTCCCTTCCCCGCGGAGGGGGTTTGGCAAGACAGAGTCCCCCATTGGGGCCCCTGGCTGCAGGGTGGGAATGCGTGGCTTGGGGTCGAGCTGGTGCGACATCGCGGGCCTCCTACGCCTTGATTGCCTTGATCAGCGTGTCCACGGTAGCCCTGAGTTGGGGGTCTTGGCGGATCCGTTCGTTGATCTGCTTCACCGCATGGATCACCGTCGAGTGGTCCTTCCCGCCGAACTGGCGCCCGATCTCGGGGAACGAGGACTCCGTCAGTGTCCGGCACAGGTACATCGCGAGCTGCCGGGGGAACACGACCGTCCTCGTCCGCCGCTTCGATTTCAGATCGGCCACCTTGAGCTGAAACCGGTCGGCAACCAGTTTGACGACCTGCTCGGCGCTGATGATCGTGGGTGTTTCGGTGATCGTGTCGCGCAAGACTTCCTTGACGAGGTCCACGGTCACACGGCGGCCGGTCAGGGAAGAGTATGCGCCCAGACGAAGCAGTGAGCCCTCCAGCTCCCGGATGTTGGTCTTGATGTGAGTCGCCAGGAAGAGCGCCACGTCGTCGTCCAGCTTGAGGTGATCCGCCTCGGACTTCTTTCGAAGGATCGCGACGCGGGTTTCCAAATCCGGCGGCTGGATATCAGCCATCAACCCCATCTCAAACCGTGAGCGCAGGCGAAGCTCCATGTCGGCAAGCTCTCTGGTCGACCGGTCGCTCGAGATCACGATCTGCTTGTTATCCTCGTAGAGGCTGTTAAACGTATGGAAAAACTCTTCCTGGGTCCGCTCCTTGCCCGCAATGAACTGGATGTCGTCGATCAACAGGACGTCGATCGTGCGATAACGGCTGCGAAAGTCGGCCATCTTGTCATAGCGGATCGAGTTAATCACCTCATTGGTGAACATCTCCGACGAGACGTACGCAATCCGGACGTCGCGCATTCGCTGTCGGATCGCGTTCCCGATGGCGTTCAGCAGGTGAGTCTTCCCGAGACCGACCCCCCCGTAGATGAAAAAGGGGTTGTAAATCTCCCCCGGCTGCTCGGCGACTCGTCTGGACGCGGCGTGGGCGAACTGATTGCTCGCTCCCACCACGAATGTCTCAAAGACGTACTTTGCCTGGAGTTGGCGCTCTTTCGATCGGCGCTCCCGGTGGTTGGGGAGTGGGGGGGCCTGGATCCCCTCCTGGACGGCGAATGTGACCTCCAATCCCTCATCCGCGGTCAAGTGGCGGAGGTGTTGTTGGATCGATTCCGTGTAGTGTTCATTCATCCAGTCGATGAAGAACTTATTGGGGACGCCGAACACCGCTTCGCGCCCTTGCCGGCCAACGAAGGTCAATGGGCGAATCCATGTGTCGAAGCTTTGCTTGTTGACCGAGGCTTCCAACTCATGAAAATGAACTCGCCAAGCTTCTTCGAGGGTCATCGGGTCGTCCTACAAGTTTCCAACAGGGTTATGCACAGATGTTGATAACCGTTTCTTGCAGCATTTTTGCGGATGGTACATCTCCAACAGCGTGGCGTGACAAGACGAGCGCGGCATGAGGCTGTGCGGTACTATAGCAAAGTTCGCCTGCACGTTCAACCGAATCTTTCTCAACCGCCTCCGTCGGGAATCAGCCGCTTAACCAACAAGTGTGTCAACAAAAAATATCAATGTATTTCAGTCGGTTGACGCGTTATTCGTCGGTTTATATCGACACTACTATTACGACGTTAAGAGTTTTTCCCATAAATTCGTTCGATAAAAATCTTCATCGCCGCCGTTGAAAACCCGTTCCGATATTGCTAAGATCACAACGACTCTGGAGTTGGCCATGATCAGCGAAACCAAATCGATCTGGATGGATGGCAAGTTGACGCCGTGGCGAGAGGCGAATGTTCATGTTCTCACCCATTCACTCCACTACGGGCTGGCGGTCTTTGAAGGGATTCGCTGCTACGCGGGGGATAATGGTTCGGCAGTGTTTCGTTTGGCTGAACACGTCGAGCGTTTGTTTGCCTCGGCCCACGTGAGCTGCATCGACATTCCTTTTTCACCGAAGGAGATCGAGCAAGCGGTGTGCGAGACGATCACAAGTAACGGCCTTCGGTCGTGTTACATTCGCCCCCTCGTGTTCATCGGTTCGGGGGAGATGGGTTTGTACGTGACTTCCAATCCCGTCAGGGTCGCAATCGCCGCCTGGCCGTGGGGGACCTATTTGGGCGAAGACGGCCTCACCAAGGGCATCCGTGTCAAAATCTCATCGTTTGCGAGACACCACGTGAACTCGAGCCTCACACGCGCCAAGATCTCCGGGTACTACGTCAACTCGCAGCTCGCCAAGCGTGAGGTAAAGAAGGCCGGGTATGATGAAGCCTTACTCCTCGACACCGACGGGTACGTCGCCGAAGGGCCTGGTGAAAACGTGTTCATTGTCCGACGCGGGGTGCTCAAGACACCACCACTGACGTCCGTGCTCGAGGGCATCACACGCGCCACGATCATGACGCTGGCCTCCGAGCTTCGGATCCCGGTCGAGGAACAGCGCCTGACGAGGGACGACCTCTACATCGCCGAGGAAGCGTTTTTTACGGGAACCGCGGCCGAGGTGACGCCGATCCGCGAGATCGACGATCGTCAAATCGGTTCCGGCCAGCCCGGCCCCGTGACCCGTCGCCTCCAAGACACCTTCTTTTCCATCGTCAAGGGACAGGGTGGTCACCCGGAGTGGTTGACGGCGGTGTAGGCGCCGATCCGGCGCGCCTCCCGCAGTAAGTATTCCCACACCTGTTTCTTCTGACTCATCGTGTCCATATTGGCCGAGGGTTTGAACAGCCGATCATACGGAATCCTCCGGGCCGCCTCGCCAGGCGACCGCCAGAGGCCGGCGCCGACGCCGCAGAGCGCGGCGGCGCCCCAGGCCGACGTCTCACGGAGACGAGTCCGGCGGATCGGACACCCCAGAAAATCAGCCTGAGATTGCAGCAACGCCGAGAGGCTGGAGAGACCGCCGCTCGCGGTGATCCGGGAAGCCGGCACGGTGGCCGGCATCGCGGTCACAACCCGCGCGAGCAGGAACGCGACACCATCCAGGAACCCCCGGACGACGTCCTGCGGCTCTGACGCCAGCGTGAAGCCGCTCGCAATGCCCTCGGCGAGGGGATCCCAGTCGGGAGCGCCGAGCCCGGCGAGCGCAGGGAGGAATGGTGTGGGGCGTCGCGATCGATGCGCCAGCCGGTCAAGGGCGCGCAGATCGTTCGGCAGACGCCAGTTGCGCTGCAGCCACGCAAGGCCAGATCCCACCGCGTTGACCGCGCCCTCCAGGACGTATGATCGCGCGGAGTCGCTGGACCATGCGATGCTGGTGAGCAACCGGGGTGAGCGAATCATGGTTGCTCCCGTGAGAAGCAGCGCGAAGGCCCCGGTCCCGTAGTGCAGGCAAAGATCCCCCGCGCCGGCCCCCCCTTGCCCGAAGGCCGCGGCCTGCTGGTCACCGATCGAGGCGAACACGGGCACGCGCCGCGCGCCGGCCCGAATGTCCCCGAAGGCCGAGATGGTCGGCGTGATCGTCGGGAGCATCACCAGCGGAATGCCGAATCGATCGCACAGCCAGGGATCCCACTCAAGAGTCGATAAATTCATCAGGAGCGTCCGCGCCGCGTGGGTGTGGTCGGTGACGTGCAGCCGCCGATCGGACAGGTGCCAGAGGAGAAAGGTGTTGACCGTTCCGCACAGCACCTCGCCGCGCTCGGCGCGTCGCTGGGCGCCCGGGATCCGGTCCAATAGCCAACGGAGCTTCGGCGCGGCGTAATACGGGCTCAACACCAATCCAGTGGTCCGACGAATCCGCGCCGCCGATGCCGAAAGGTCGGCACAGATCTCGGCGGCCCGCCGATCTTGCCAACTCAGGGCCGCGGACAAGGAGCGCCCCGTTCGGCGATCCCAGAGAATCACCGTCGAGCGCTGGGTTGTAAGCCCGATGCCGACCGGATCTCGGCCCAAGTCCGAGACCGCGGCGGCGAGCGCCGCCTTCACGCCCCGGAGCAGGTCGTCGGGCGAATGTTCGACCCACCCCGGCCGGGGCGTTCGCGTGGCCAGGGGACGGGTGGCGTGCGCCAACACCCTCCCGTGCCGATCAAACGCCAGCACGCGGGAACTGCCGCTTCCCTGGTCGATCGCCATCAGGATCGGAGCGCGAGGCGCCGTCATCCCGGCCCCGCGGGGGTCATCCCCAGGCCCATCTTCGCCTTGCGTCCGCTCGACGCATCTGGTACGATCGGCACTTTGCGCGGCCGTCCATCGGACGCGCGCGAGCCCGGCGGTCCCATGGCCAAATACCCTTCATCGCAGGCGTTTCTCCGTTTCATCATCTTCGAAAAGGCGTTCATCGGTCTCCTGTCGATTAGCCTGTCGATCGGTGTCCTGAGCCTAATCGACAGAGATCTGGTGTTGGTCGGGCGTCGCCTTGTCGCCCTCCTGAACCTCGATACCGACAATGCATACATCACGCTGGCGCTGGAAAAGCTCGGCCTCGTCAGCAACACGATGATCGTCGGCATTTCGATCGGGGGGTTCGCGTACGCGGTGCTCAACCTGGTGGAAGCCTACGGCCTGCATCGACGCCTCCGCTGGGCGGAGTGGTTGACGGTGGTGGCCACAGGGCTGTTGATCCCCTTCGAAGTCTACGAGGTGGTCCACCGCCTGTCCCCGGTTCGAGTCGGGGCTCTGGTGTTGAACGTGGCGATCGTCATTTATCTGGCCAAGCACAAGGAGCTGTTTCCGCGGTGGTTCTAGGAGCCTGTCCATGAGCGGCCATCTGCGGCGTTGTCAGTCGGCCTTGCGTGCTCACGTACGAGCCAGTACGCTCCGCGCGCAAGCCCTCCTTCCGCCTTGCATCTGACCACTCTTGAGCAGGCTCCGCACGCCAATACTCGGACCGCCTCATCGGCTGCGCGTCACGCCCACACGGCGGCACGACGCGCGCAAATTGCACTGGCTGCAGAATGGCGACACCGGGGCGCAGAGGTGTTGCCCGTATGGGACGAGGAGGTCGTTCAACTCAATCCAGTACTCCCCTGGAAGTTTTCGTCTCAACGCCGTTTCGGTTGCGTCGGGGGAACCGGTTCGGACGTAGCCCCATCGGTTCGTGATGCGGTGGACATGCGTGTCAACGCAGATTCCGGGCTTTCCGAAGCCAAGCGTCACCACCAGATTCGCCGTCTTGCGACCCACGCCGGGCAGCTCTAACAGAGTGTCAAGCTCATCGGGGACGCGTCCGCCGTGGCGCGCCAGTAGATCTCGACACAGGGCGTTGAGACGACGGGCCTTGGTCCGGTAACAGTAGATCTCGACACAGGGCGTTGAGACGACGGGCCTTGGTCCGGTAA
>Ga0154928_183_pt1 | contig 15964 bp, 12 predicted proteins | sample RifCSPhighO2_01_FD_105896 | JGI IMG/M metagenome (GOLD analysis project Ga0154928, IMG submission 105896) | Nitrospirae bacterium RIFCSPHIGHO2_01_FULL_66_17 | reverse complement strand
TCCAGTTCCACCAGTTCCAGCAGTTCTTTGTCGTCCACCATGTCGGCTTTGTTCAAAAACACGACGATGTACGGCACGCCCACCTGCCGCGCCAACAGGATGTGCTCCCGGGTCTGCGGCATCGGCCCGTCCGCCGCGCTCACCACCAGGATCGCCCCGTCCATCTGCGCCGCGCCCGTGATCATGTTCTTCACATAATCCGCGTGCCCCGGGCAGTCGACGTGCGCGTAGTGCCGCTTCTCGGTCTCGTATTCCACGTGCGCGATCGCGATCGTGATGCCCCGCTCTTTCTCCTCCGGCGCTTTGTCGATCTGGTCGTACGCCAAGAACGTCGCCAGCTTCTTCTCCGACAGCACTTTCGTGATCGCCGCCGTCAGCGTCGTCTTCCCGTGGTCCACGTGCCCGATCGTCCCAATGTTGATGTGCGGCTTCGTCCGCTCAAATTTCGCTTTCGCCATAACGACCTCCTAACCCCCTTGAACCTTTGCCACGATCTGATCGGCGATCGGCTTGGGCACCATATCGTAATGCGCGAATTGCATCGTGAACGTCGCGCGGCCCTGCGTCTTCGAGCGGAGGTCCGTCGCGTACCCGAACATCTCGGACAACGGCACCTCGGCGGCGATGATCTGGGCGGTCCCCCGCGTCTTCATCCCCTGAATCTTGCCGCGGCGGGAGTTGAGGTCCCCGATCACGTCGCCCATGTACTCCTCGGACACGATCACCTCGAGCGTCATGATCGGTTCGAGCAGAGCGGGATTGGCCTTCTTGGCCGCATCCTTGAATCCCATCGATCCCGCGATCTTAAACGCCATTTCCGACGAGTCCACGTCGTGATAGGAGCCGTCCACGATCGACACCTTGATGTCGACCATCGGATAGCCGGCCACCACACCGTTCTCCATCGCCTCGCGAACGCCTTTTTCCACGGCCGGGATATACTCTCTCGGGACGGAGCCGCCGACGATGTCGTTGACGAACTCGAATCCCTTCCCGGGCTCCTGCGGTTCGAGATCCAGGTACACGTGGCCGTACTGCCCGCGCCCGCCGGTCTGGCGAATGTATTTGCCCTCGCCGGACGCGGCCGTGCGGATCGTCTCGCGGTAGGCGACCTGCGGCTTGCCGACGTTGGTCTCGACCTTGAATTCGCGCTTGAGGCGATCGACGATGATCTCCAGGTGCAATTCGCCCATGCCGGCGATGAGGGTCTGCGCCGTCTCCTCGTCGGTCGTAATCCGCAGCGACGGATCCTCCTGGCCGAGCTTCTGCAGCGCGAGCCCCATCTTCTCCTGATCGACCTTGGTCTTCGGCTCGATCGCCATCTGGATGACGGGCTCGGGGAACTTCATCACCTCGAGCAGGATCGGATGATCCTCGTCGCAGAGCGTGTCGCCGGTCGTCGCGCCCTTGAGGCCGACCGCCGCGCCGATCTCGCCGGCGTACATTTCCTTCACTTCCTCGCGCTTGTTCGCGTGCATCTTCAGAATGCGGCCGATCCGGTCCTTGCTGTCCTTCGTCGCGTTGTAGACGTAGGACCCCGCCCGGAGCGTCCCGGAATAGACGCGGAAGAAGGTCAATTGGCCGACGAAGGGATCGGTCATGATCTTGAACGCGAGCGCCGAGAATTTCTCGTTGTCATCGGGCCGCCGTACCACTTCCTGCTGGGTCTTGACGTCGATCCCCATCATCGGGGGAACATCCAGCGGCGACGGGAGGAAATCGATGACGGCATCCAGGAGCAACTGCACGCCCTTGTTCTTAAAGGAGGCGCCGCAGAGAATGGGCACGACCTTCATATCCATGACGCCCTTGCGGATCGCGGTCTTCAGCTCGGCCGGCGTCGGCGCCTCGCCTTTGAGGTAGCGGTCCATCACCACCTCGTCGCAATCAGCCAGCGCCTCGACCATCTTATCCCGGTACTCTGCCGCCTGATCGGCCAGATCCGCGGGAATGTCGGCCACCACGTACTTGGCCCCCAGGGTCTCGTCGTCGAAAAAGACGCCCTTCATGGCGATGAGGTCGACCGGCCCGCGAAACCCGCCTTCCTTCCCGATCGGAATCTGGATGCACACGGGGCGCACACCGAGCCGATCCACCAGCGACTGCACGCTGGCGAAGAAGTCGGCGCCGGTGCGGTCCATCTTGTTCATGAACGCGATACGGGGCACGTGGTACTTGTCGGCCTGGCGCCACACCGTTTCGGACTGCGGCTCCACGCCCTGCACCGAGTCGAACACGGCCACCGCGCCGTCCAGCACGCGCAGCGACCGCTCCACCTCGATCGTGAAATCCACGTGGCCCGGCGTGTCGATGATGTTGATCCGATAGTCCTTCCAGAAACAGGTGGTTGCGGCGGCCGTAATCGTGATCCCGCGCTCCTTTTCCTGCTCCATCCAGTCCATTGTCGCCGACCCCTCGTCCACCTCGCCGATCCGATGGGTGACGCCGGTGTAGAAGAGGATGCGCTCGGTGGTCGTGGTCTTACCCGCGTCGATGTGCGCCATGATCCCGATGTTGCGGGTTCTCTCTAATGGGTACTGACGTGCCACGTACCGACCCCTCCAAACCAAGCTGACAAATGCCGCAATGAAAATCGCGAAACGAAACCGCAGGGGGCTCAACACGTTGAACCCCCTGCCTGACTGCCCTTACCGCCGTGCCGTGAGGAACGATCGCGCCGCGACCTATCGGGCGCTGAAGGATGCCCTACCAGCGATAATGCGCAAACGCCTTGTTCGCCTCCGCCATCTTGTGCGTGTCTTCCCTCTTCTTCACCGCCCCGCCGGTATTGTTCGAGGCGTCCAGCACCTCGGCCGCCAGCTTCTCTTCCATGGAGCGCCCGGTCCGCTGCTTGGAGTACAGCACGAGCCAGCGCAACGCCAGCGAAACCCGGCGCTCCGGCCGCACCTCCACCGGCACCTGGTACGACGCCCCGCCGACCCGCCGGGATTTGACCTCCAACACCGGCTTGATGTTGTCGATCGCGCTCTTAAACACCTTCAACGGCTCATTGTTGGTCTTCGTCTTGATCAGATCGAAGGCGTCGTAGCACAACGATTCCGCCACGCTCTTGCGCCCCTTGGTCATCAAGGTATTGATGAACTTGCCGACCAGGCGATCGTTGAACCGCGGATCGGGAGCGCTCTCCCGCTTGACCGGAACTCTACGACGAGGCATCGCGTCCTTCTTGCATCATGGCTTGGATCATCATCATGGCGATCGCTTACTTCGGCGTCTATTTAGGTGTTTTCGCGCCATACTTCGACCGCCCCTGTTTTCGGTTCTGAACGCCCTGCGTGTCCAGGGTGCCCCGCACGATGTGATACCGCACGCCGGGCAGATCCTTGACGCGCCCGCCGCGCACCAGCACGATCGAATGCTCCTGCAGGTTGTGCCCGACGCCCGGGATGTACGAGGTGACCTCCATCCCATTCGTCAATCGAACCCTGGCCACCTTTCGCAGCGCGGAATTCGGTTTCTTCGGCGTCGTGGTGTACACGCGCACGCAGACACCCCGCCGCTGCGGCGCCCCCTTCAGGGCCGCCGACTTCGTCTTGCTCTTCGCCTGAAACCGCCCCTGTCGCACGAGCTGATTAATCGTCGGCACGTTCCCCCGCTCCCCTCACCAACGCTCCAGATGCCACCGATTGGCCGGAGCAGGCGAAAAACTTTGGGATTATAGTGAATCCACTCTCCCGTGTCAAGCAATATTGACGCGGGTCGCCAAACGGTCTACGACGCCCTCTCCATCTCAGGGGTCAACGCCTCGACGTCGCCCTGCGATCCTTCCACCCCCTCGGAGACTCCCGCCTCCTCCACGGGCTCGAATCCCCTCGGCATCTCGACGAACGTATCCCGATATTCGCTCAGGCCGCTCCCCGCCGGGATCAACCGGCCGACGATGACGTTCTCCTTCAACCCGAGCAGATCGTCCACCCGGCCCGTAATCGCCGCTTCGGTGAGCACGCGGGTTGTCTCCTGGAACGACGCCGCCGAGATGAAGCTGTCGGTCGAGAGCGAGGCCTTCGTGATCCCCAACAGGATCGGTTTGCCCACGGCCGGCGCCCCGCCGGTCGCGAGCACCCGCTCGTTCTCCTCGGCGAAGGCCATCTTGTCCACCTGGCTGCCGATCAGAAACTTGGTGTCGCCGGGATCCTCGACCTTCACCCGGCGCAGCATCTGGCGCACGATGACCTCGATGTGCTTGTCGTTGATCGAGACGCCTTGCAAGCGATACACCTCCTGGACCTCGTCCACCAGATACTTCTGCAGCTCCTTCGGCCCCAGGACGTCCAGGATGTCGTGGGGATTGGCGGACCCGTCCATCAAGGGCTCGCCCGCGTGCACCCAGTCGCCTTCGTGCACGTTGACATGCTTGCCCTTGGGAATGAGGTACTCGCGAACGTCGCCCATCTCGTTCTTCACCAGCACCTTCCGCAGCCCCTTGACGTATCCCGCGTACTCCACGACCCCGTCGATTTCGCTGATGACGGCCTGCTCCTTCGGCTTGCGCGCCTCGAACAGCTCGGCCACGCGCGGCAGACCGCCCGTGATGTCCTTGGTCTTCGTCGTTTCCCGGGGGATCTTGGCCAACACGTCGCCGGGATGCACCGTCTGATTCTTCTCGACGAGGATGTGGGAGCCCGCCGAGAGCGGGTACCGCGCGACCGCGTTGGGTCCGGCGATCTTCGAGGTTTTTCCGGTCTCGTCCTTGATCGAAACCCGCGGCCGGAGCGCCGTGTTCGGCGAGTCGATCACGACGCGCCGGGACAGCCCCGTGACTTCGTCCACTTCCTCGCGAATCGTCACGCCCTCGATGACGTCCCCGAACGCGATCTTGCCCCCGACCTCGGTGAGGATGGGGAACGAGTAGGGATCCCACTCCACCAATTTCTGATTGGGCTCGACCCGTCCGCCGTCCTTGATCTTGATCTTGGCGCCGTAGACGACCGAGTACTTTTCCTTCTCACGGCCGGTGTCGTCGTAGATGGCGATCTTGCCGTTGCGGTTCATCACCACCATGTCGCCCTGCTTGTCCTTCACGGTGCTGAGGTTGAGATACTTGAGCACCCCGGCGTTCTTGGCTTCCAACACGGTCTGCTCGATCACCTTGCTCGCGGTGCCGCCGATGTGGAACGTCCGCATGGTGAGCTGGGTGCCGGGCTCGCCGATCGACTGCGCGGCGATCACGCCGACCGCCTCGCCCCTCTCCACCATCCGGCCGCGCGCCAGATCCCGCCCGTAGCACTTCGCGCAGACGCCGCGGCGCGACTGGCACGTGAGCACCGACCGGATCTTGACCTTGTCGATGCCCGCCTCGACCACCGCCTTCACCTTCGCCTCGTCGATCTCCTCCCCCAGCCCGACGATCACCTCGCCCGTCAGCGGGTCGAGAATCTCCTCCGACACCACGCGACCGAGGATGCGTTCGTCGAGCGGCTCGATGATCTCGCCGCCTTCGACGAGGGCCGTCACGAAAATGCCGTCGGTGGATTGGCAGTCGGTTTCGCTGACGATGACGTCTTGCGCAATGTCGACCAGCCGCCGCGTCAGGTATCCCGAATTCGCCGTCTTGAGCGCGGTGTCGGCCAACCCCTTGCGGGCGCCGTGCGTGGAGATGAAGTACTGGAGCACGCTGAGCCCCTCACGGAAATTCGCCGTGATCGGCGTCTCGATGATCTCGCCGGAGGGCTTGGCCATGAGGCCGCGCATGCCCCCGAGCTGCCGAATCTGCTGCGTGCTCCCGCGCGCCCCGGAGTCCGCCATCATGAAGATGGAGTTGAAATCCGTGCGCCCGGTCGCGGTCCCCTTCTTGATGCTCTCCTCTTCGAAGGCGAGCTCCTTCATCATCTCGCTCGCCACCTGCTCGGTGACGTGCGCCCAGATGTCCACGACCTTGTTGTAGCGCTCGCCGTTCGTGATCAATCCCTCGGAATACTGCTTCTCGATCTCGGTCACTTCCTTTTTCGCCCTGGTGATGAAGGCTTCCTTCTGCGTCGGGATGTGCATGTCGTCGATGCAGATGGAGATCCCGGCGCGGGTGGCGTAGTAGTAGCCGATGCTCTTGATCCGGTCGAGCAGGATCACCGTTTCGCGATGGCCGGCGCCACGATAGCACTGGTCGATCAGGCGCCCCAGCTCCTTCTTGGTCATTTCGCGGTTGACCGCCGAGAACGGCAACGCCGCGGGCAAAATCTCGCCGAGAATGACCCGGCCGACCGTCGTCGAAATCAGGCCGTCGTCCATCCGCACCTTGATGCGCGCGTGCTCCTCGACCTGGTCCGCGTCGTACGCCATTCGCACTTCCTCGGGTCCGTAGAAGATCTTGCCTTCGCCCCGGGCCCCCGTGCGCTCCTTCGTCAGCCAGTAGCAGCCCAAGACCATGTCTTGCGACGGCGTCATGATCGGCTTGCCGCTCGCGGGCGAGAGAATGTTGTTGATCGACATCATCAGCGTACGGGCCTCGATCTGGGCCTCGACCGACAGCGGCACGTGCACCGCCATCTGGTCGCCGTCGAAGTCGGCGTTGAACGCGGCGCAGACCAGGGGGTGGAGCTGGATGGCCTTGCCCTCGATCAGGATCGGATCGAACGCCTGAATCCCCAGCCGGTGCAGCGTGGGGGCGCGGTTGAGCAGGATCGGGTGTTCCTTGATCACCTCGTCCAGCACGTCCCACACCTCGGGCCGCTCGCGCTCGACCATCTTCTTGGCGCTCTTGATCGTCGTCACATAGCCGCGCTGCTCGAGCTTCTGGAAGATGAACGGCTTGAAGAGCTCGAGCGCCATCTTCTTGGGCAGACCGCACTGGTGCAGGCGCAGTTCGGGCCCGACCACGATGACCGACCGGCCCGAGTAGTCCACGCGCTTCCCCAGCAGGTTTTGCCGGAACCGGCCCTGCTTGCCCTTCAGCATATCCGAGAGGGATTTGAGCGGGCGCTTGTTCGGCCCCCGGATCGCACGGCCCCGCCGCCCGTTGTCGAAGAGCGCGTCCACCGCCTCCTGGAGCATCCGTTTCTCGTTGCGGATGATGACCGCCGGCGCCTTGAGTTCCAAGAGGCGCTTGAGCCGGTTGTTGCGATTGATCACCCGGCGATACAGGTCGTTGAGATCGGAGGTCGCGAAGCGGCCGCCGTCCAGCGGCACGAGCGGGCGCAACTCCGGTGGAAGGACCGGGATCACGTCCATGATCATCCACTCGGGCTTGTTGCCCGATTTCCGGAACGCCTCGATGACCTTCAGCCGCTTGGTCAGCTTCTTCTTGACCGCCGCGGAGCTGGCGTGGGCGATCTTGATCTGCAACTCCGCGTACTGGCCGTCCAGATCGATCTTCTCCAACAACTCGCGGATCGCCTCGGCGCCCATCCCGGCGCGGAACGTGTCGCCGAACTCCTCGTTCAACTGCCGATATCGCTCCTCGGTCAGGACCTCCTTCTCCTTGACCGGCGCGTTGCCGGGCTCGATCACCACGTGGCTCTCAAAGTACAGGATGCGCTCCAGGTGCTTGAGCGTCATGTCCAGCAGGGTGCCGATCCGGCTCGGCACGCCCTTGAGGAACCAGATGTGCGCCACCGGCGACGCGAGATCGATGTGGCCCATCCGCTCGCGGCGGACCTTGGACTGGATGACCTCCACGCCGCATTTGTCGCAGACGATCCCGCGGTGTTTCATCCGCTTGTATTTGCCGCAGTTGCACTCCCAGTCCTTGATGGGACCGAAAATCTTGGCGCAGAACAAGCCGTCCCGTTCCGGCTTGAAGGAACGGTAGTTGATTGTCTCCGGCTTTTTCACCTCGCCGTAGGACCACGACCGGATCTTCTCCGGGGACGCGATCCGAATACGGATCGCGTCGAACGAGATCGTGTCCTTCGGCTTCTCAAAAAAGTTGTACATGCCTTCCACGGGCAGCCCTCCTTATCGCATCATGGTCAGGGCGAAAACATCTCGCAGCCTCGGCGCGGGACACCGCGCCTGCGTTGCGCTCAGCACGCTCGGTTTACTCCTTCGGGTGCTTGATCAGCTCGACATCCAGGCCCAGGCTCTGCAGTTCCTTGATCAACACGTTGAACGACTCGGGCAGCCCCGGCTCCAGGAAGTTCTCGCCCTTGACGATCGCCTCATAGATGCGCGACCGGCCCGGCACGTCGTCCGACTTGACCGTCAGAAACTCCTGCAGCGTCGAGGCCGCGCCGTACGCCTGAAGCGCCCACACCTCCATCTCGCCGAGCCGCTGGCCACCGAACTGCGCCTTCCCGCCCAGCGGCTGCTGGGTGACCAGCGAATACGGCCCGATCGAGCGCGCGTGGATCTTGTCGTCGACCAGGTGGTGGAGCTTCATCATGTACATGTAGCCGATCGTGACCTGGCGCTTAAATGCCTCCCCCGTCCGCCCGTCGTGGAGCGTGATCTGCCCCGACGTCGGCAGGCCGGCCTCAGTTAGCAGGTCCTTGATCTCCCGCTCGGTCGCCCCGTCGAACACCGGCCCGCTGACGTGCAGGCCGAGCGCATGAGCGGCCCACCCCAGATGAATCTCCAGAATCTGGCCCACGTTCATCCGGGAGGGCACCCCGAGGGGGTTGAGCACGATCTCGATCGGCGTGCCGTCCGGCAGATACGGCATGTCCTCGACCGGCAGTACCCGGGCCACGACGCCCTTGTTGCCGTGGCGCCCCGCCATCTTGTCGCCGACCTGCAGCTTGCGCTTCATGGCGACGTAGACCTTCACCAGCTTGATCACGCCGGGCGGCAGCTCGTCGCCCTTCTTGAGGCGCCCGACCTTTTCGTCGTACGTCATCTGGAGCGCGTCGATCTGCTCTTTGGCGGCCCGCTGCAACTCCTCGATCCGGTCCTGCTCGGACGACTCGCTCAGCGCGATGTTGCGCAGATCGTCATCGGTCAGCGTGTCCAGAACTTCCTTCGTGATCGCCTTTTTCTTCTTCAGGATCACGTCGCCGGTCTCTCGGTCGACCAGGTCCTTCGCCACCACCTTGCCGACCAGATAGCGGCGGACTTTCTTGATCGTCTCCTCTTCGAGAATGCGGATCTCGTCCTGGTGGACGCGCTGGAGGCGATGGATGTCCTCGCTCTCGATCGTCTTGGCGCGCTCGTCCTTGTCCACGCCCTTGCGCGAGAAGATCTTGACGTCGACGATGACGCCCTCGATCCCCGGCGGCACGCACAGCGAGGCGTCCTTGACGTCGCCCGCCTTCTCGCCGAAGATGGCCCGGAGCAGCTTTTCCTCGGGCGTCAGTTGCGTCTCGCCCTTGGGGGTCACCTTGCCCACCAGGATGTCGCCGGGGCGCACCTCCGCGCCGATCCGGATGATCCCGCTCTCGTCGAGATTGCGCAACGCTTCCTCGCTCACGTTGGGGATGTCGCGGGTGATGTCCTCCTTGCCCAGCTTGGTGTCCCGCGATTCGAGCTCGAACTCCTCGATGTGGATCGAGGTGAAGCGATCCTCGCGGACGAGCGTCTCGCTGACCAGGATGGCGTCCTCGAAGTTGTAGCCGCCCCACGGCATGAAGGCCAGGAGGATGTTCCGTCCCAGCGCGAGCTCGCCGCGATCGATCGACGGCCCGTCGGCCAGCACCTGCCCCTTCTTCACGCGCTGCCCCATCCGCACCACCGGCTTCTGGTTGATGCAGGTGTTCTGGTTGGAGCGCTGGCACTTGATCAGGCGATAGACGTCCGCGCCCGCGTCGCCGTCCTCATCATCCCCCGACGGTTTCTTGCTCCCGTCCGTCCGCACGACGATCCGGGTCGCGTCGACGCTCTCCACGACCCCGGTGCGCTGCGCCAGGATCACGTAACCGGAGTCCCGCGCCACCACGCCCTCCATCCCGGTGCCCACGAGCGGCGCCTCGGTCTCGATCAGCGGCACCGCCTGCCGCTGCATGTTCGACCCCATCAGCGCCCGGTTGGCGTCGTCGTTTTCCAAAAACGGGACCAGGGCGGTCGCCACGCTGACGATCTGTTTGGGTGAGACGTCCATGTACTGGACCTTCTCCGGCGGCACCATGATGAAGTCGCCGGCAGCCCGCGCCGACACGATGTCGGCCGTGATCCGGCCCCGCCCGTCCACCTTGGTGTTGGCCTGCGCCACCACGTACTTGTCCCCGTCGATCGCCGAAATGAACTCCACCCGATCGGTCACCCGCCCGTTCTCGACCTTGCGATACGGCGACTCGATGAACCCGAACTGGTTGACCCGCGCGTAGGTGGCGAGCGACGTGATCAGCCCGATGTTCGGCCCTTCCGGCGTCTCGATCGGGCAGATGCGGCCGTAGTGCGAGGGATGCACGTCGCGCACCTCGAAACCGGCGCGCTCCCGCGTCAACCCGCCGGGCCCCAGCGCCGACAGACGACGCTTGTGCGTGATCTCGGCGAGGGGATTCGTCTGATCCATGAACTGGGAGAGCTGACTGGACCCGAAAAACTCCTTGATCACGGCGATGACCGGCTTGGCGTTGATCAGGTCATGTGGCAGCACGGTCTCGATGTCGAGGAGATTCATCCGCTCCTTGATCGTCCGCTCCATCCGCACGAGCCCGATGCGAAGTTGGTTCTCCAGGAGTTCGCCCACCGACCGGACGCGCCGGTTGCCGAGGTGGTCGATGTCGTCGATCTCCCCCTTGCCCGTCTTCAGCCCGATGAGGTAGCGGACCGTCTCCACGATGTCCTGGGCGGTCAACGTGCGCTTGTCCAATGGCACGTCGAGCCCGAGTTTTTTATTGAGCTTGAGACGCCCCACCGGCGAGAGATCGTAGCGCTTATTGTTGAAAAACAGGTTGTCGAAGAGCGTGCGCGCGGTGTCCACGGTGGGCGTTTCCCCCGGCCGCAGCCGACGGTAGATCTCCACCATGCCTTCCTCGGGCGAGCCCACCTTTTCCATCGCCAGCGTGTCGCGGATCACCGGGAGCACCTGGATGTTGTCGATGTACAGGAGTTGAAAGCCGTCGATGGCAGCCGCGGCGATTTTCTCGAGGATCGCCTCCGTCAATTCTTGATTGCGCTCCATAAGGACCTCGCCGGTGCCGGGATCGACGATGTCGTTGAACACCGCCCGGCCGACCAGGTCCGCCTTCGAGATCGGCATGTCCTTGATCCCGACGGTCTTCAGTTTCTTGAGGGTGCCCTTGGTGAGTTTGGCGCCCTCCTTGACGAGCGTCTCCTTCGCCTTCTTGTCGACCAGGTCGATCGAGGCCTTGATCCCGTGGTGGATGTCCGCGTCGAGCTTGCGCGCGAAGCGGCCGTCGGACACGGTGATCTCCTCGATGGGATAGTAGGTCTTGAACAGATCCTCGATCGTGTAACCGAACGCCTTGAGCAGCACGGTGGCGGGAATCTTCCGGCGGCGGTCGATCCGGACGTAGAGGATGTCCTTGGCGTCGAACTCGAAGTCCAGCCAGGACCCGCGGTACGGAATCACCCGGGCGGAATACAGCACCTTCCCGCTGGCGTGGGTCTTGCCCTTGTCGTGGTTGAAGATGACGCCCGGCGAGCGCTGGAGCTGGCTCACCACCACGCGCTCGGTGCCGTTGATGACGAACGTGCCGTTCCCCGTCATCAAGGGCAGCTCGCCCACGTAGACTTCCTGCTCGCGCACGTCACGGACCCTCTTGGCGCCCGACTTCTCGTCCTTCTCCCACACGATCAGCCGGGCGCGGATCTTCAGCGGCGCCGCGAACGTCATCCCGCGCTCGAGGCACTCCCTCACGTCGTACTTCGGCGCCCCCACGGCGTAATCCAAAAACTCGATCATCGCCGTCTCGTTGTAGTCCACGATCGGGAAGACCGAGGTGAACGCAGCCTGCAGGCCGATGTCCTCGCGCTCCTGCGGCGAGGCGTCTCTCTGCAAAAACCGGTCGTACGATCGGCGTTGGATGTCGATCAGGTTTGGAATCTCCACCTGGGTCGCGATCTTGGAAAAATCCCTCCGCTCGATCACGCCCTCAGTCATCGATCCTGCCATGCATGCTCCCTTCGAGCTTGCTAAACGCAACGTAGGCGCGAGCTTCAGCGCCGAGGCTGCGAGAGGTCGTTGTCTCTCCCCATACCGGGGCGCTCAGTTGCACGCCCCGACCGGACACACGCTGCTACTTGATCTCGACCTTCGCGCCCACCTCTTCCAGCTTCTTCCTCATCGTTTCGGATTCTTCCTTCGCGACCCCGGTCTTCACCGGCTTCGGCACCGCCTCCACGAGGTCTTTGGCCTCCTTCAACCCGAGGCTGGTCAGTTCCCGAACCACCTTGATGACCTGGATCTTTTTGTCGGCCGGCACCGTCGTGAGGATGACGTCGAACGCCGTCTTCTCCTCGACCGCCGCCGCGGCCGCGCCCCCGCCGGCGGCCGCCATCATCGCGACGGGCGCCGCGGCGGTCACGCCGAACCGTTCCTCCAAGGCCTTCACCAGCTCCGACAACTGCAACACCGGCATCACTTCGACGGCTTTAATGATCTCTTCGTTGGTCATGGTCGCCATGCGTGTTCTCCTTCACTCGGCTTATGGACAATGGTGTGTTGATACAATGTTTGCGTTGGTCACGCGCCCTCGGACGCCCGCTTCGTGAGCACGGCGTCCATCGTCGCGACGTACTGTCTGATAATGGCCTGCAGGCCGCCGACCAGTCCGGTCACCGGCGCCTGCATCTGGCCGATCAGGCGCCCCAACAGCACCTGGCGCGACGGCAACGCCGCCACGCGGGCCAGACCGGGCAGGTCCAGCGGCCGGCCTTCGAGCACTCCGATACGGAGTATCAGCTTCTCCTGCTGGGCGGCGAATTCCTTCAGCGCCTTCGCGATCGACGCGGGATCGTCGTAGCCCAGCGCAACGCCGATCGGCCCGTCGAAGGACTCGCGGATCTGCGCCAGCCCGGTGCCCTCGGCGGCCTTCCGCGCGAGCGTGTTCTTCACGACCCTGAACTCGCCCCCCGCGCTCCGCAGCTTGCTCCGCAGCACCCGCAGAGCCTCGACCCCCAGCCCGCGGTACTCCGCCAACACCGCCACCCGGGCCTTGGCAAACCGGCCGTGGATGTCGTCGATCAGCGCGGCTTTCTCACGTTTTCCCTTCACGTCGTTTTCTCCCCCCTTTCGTCAGGAACGGCGAGCGCGTCTGAATCCGGCCCGCCGCGACCGACGAACGGTCCGCCCCCCGCCGGCCGCCGCGAGGAACACCCCCCCGAACGACCGGCGTCGTAGTCGGCGAACTGCGCGACCACGCGGTGCGATCCGTCATCTCGTCTCGGTGGGACGTTCGGAGCGGCGCTCGCCCTCCGATGTCGTTTAGGCCCTACGGGCTCCCACGGTCTTCGACGATCGTGCTCGAAGTTGTCGTGCCTGTCGTCCCTCTTAGGCCACCTGTTTGCCCACGCCGGCCGTGTCGATCTTCACACCCGGACCCATCGTGGACGAGACGGTGATGGTCTTCAGATACGTCCCCTTGGCCGACGCCGGCTTGGCCTTCATGATCGACTCCAGAATCGCCATCGTGTTGTCGTAGAGCTTGGCCGCGTCGAATGACACCTTCCCAACGACCACGTGGACGATCCCGGCCTTCTCGACCCGGTAGTCGACCTTCCCCTGGCGGATCTCGCGAATCGCCCGGGCGAGATCGAACGTCACGGTGCCCGTTTTGGGATTCGGCATCAGGCCGCGCGGCCCGAGGATCTTGCCCAGCCGCCCCACCACGCCCATCAGATCCGGCGTCGCCACCACGCGGTCGAACTCCATCCAACCCTTGGCGATGCGATCCGCCAGGTCGTCCGCGCCGACGTGGTCGGCCCCGGCGTCCCGCGCCTCGCGTTCCTTCTCGCCCTTGGCGAACACGATGATGGTGACCGTCTTCCCCACCCCGTGCGGCAGCACGACCGATCCGCGAACCATCTGATCGGAATGCTTGGGATCGACGCCCAGCCGGACGGCCATGTCGACCGACTCATCAAATTTGACGAAGTGGGCGCCTTTGACGAGGTCGAGCGCCTCCCGCAGGTCGTGCAACCGCGGCTCGACTCGTTTCTTGGCGGCCTCGAATTTTTTTCCCATGGCGCTTACTTCCTTTCGGACGAGGGAGTCACCTGCAACCCCATGCTGCGAGCCGTCCCCTCGATGATCCGGATGGCCCCGGGCAGATCGATCGCGTTGAGGTCGGGCATCTTGGTCTTGGCGATGTCCTGAATCTGCGCGGCCGACAGCTTGCCCACCTTCTCCTTGTGCGGCGTGGCCGACCCCTTGATGATGCCGGCCGCCTTCTTCAGCAGATCCGAGGCTGGCGGCGTTTTGGTGATGAACGTGAACGTCCGGTCGGCGTAGATGGTGATCACCACCGGGATGATGGAATCGCCCAGCGCCTGCGTCCTCGCGTTGAAGGTCTTGCAAAACTCCATGATGTTGACGCCGTGCTGCCCCAGCGCCGGGCCGACCGGCGGCGCGGGATTGGCCTTTCCGGCCGGAATCTGCAGTTTGACCATCGCGGTCACGACTTTCGCCATACCCTGTTCCTTTCGCGTTGCGCGGATGGGCGACCCGCCGGGTCGCCCCTACGTCACACCTTTTCGACCTGCAGAAATCCCAGCTCCACCGGCGTGGACCGGCCGAAGATGCTCACCAGCACCTTGACCTTGGAATGCTCCTGGTGCACCTCATCGACGATCCCGTTGAACCCGAGAAACGGGCCGTCGATGATCCGCACGTTCTCGCCCTTCTGGAACTGCGTCTTGCTCCGCGGCTTGACCGTCGTGGCATCCATCTGGTTTAAGAGCGTGGCCATCTCCTCCGGGCTCACCGGCAGCGGCAGCCCGCCGCCCCCGCCCACGAACCCGGTGACCTTCGGCGTGTTCTTGACGAGTTGCCAGGTCTCTTCGTTCATGTCCATTTCGACCAGCACGTATCCCGGGAAGAACTTCTTGGTCGACATCCGGCGCTTGCCGTCCCGGATCTCGACCACCTCTTCGGTCGGGATCATGACCTTGCGGATTCTGTCGGACAGACCGAAGGTCTTGGAGCGCTCTTCGATGCTCTGCCTGACCCGGTTCTCAAACCCCGCATAGGTATGGACCACGTACCACTCCATCGCCATCGCCATCGTGTCTGCCTTTTGTTCGGATTGACTATCCAATGATGAGACCAACGAGCCTGACCAACACCGCGTCCATCACGGACAAAAACACCGCCACGACGGCCACGAAGATCAACACGACCGACGTGGATCCCATCGTCTCGGCCCGCGTCGGATACGAGACTTTCCTGAGCTCCGCCCCGACCTCTTGGAGAAACTCCCTGACGCTCGCAATCAACCTCTTCATCGTCTCATCCTCATCTCGCAGCCTCGGCGCTGGAAACCTTTGTCGGCGTGACGCAGCCCGCTCACACGGGGATGGCAGGCCAGGAGGGATTCGAACCCCCATCCCGCGGTTTTGGAGACCGCTGCTCTAGCCGTTGGAGCTACTGGCCTATCCGAGCTTCCTAGGCCGAACGCAGGCGCGCCCTCTGCGCCGAGGCTCGGAGATGTTTTCCGGTTCCCCATGCCGCCGACTACTTGACTTCTTTGTGGGCGGTCTGCTTCCGACACCGATTGCAATATTTCTTGAGTTCCAGACGATCCGGGGTGTTGCGGCGATTCTTCGTCGTGGAGTAGTTGCGCTCCTTGCAATCCAGGCACGCCACGGTCACAATCTCTCGCATAACGCCTCCATATGTCTATCCTTGGAGCCCGTTCAGGAATGCGCCAGATGCAAGGCGGAGTGAGGAATCCCCCCGGAGCGTACTGGGTCGTACGTGAGGAGGGATTCCGAAGCGACAACGCCGCAGATGTCCATTCATGGACGGGCTCACGCGATGACGCCGGTGATGACACCGGCGCCGACGGTGCGGCCGCCTTCCCGGATCGCAAACCGCAGTCCTTCTTCCATCGCGATCACGGTGCGGCCGCCTTCCCGGATCGCAAACCGCAGTCCTTCTTCCATCGCGATC
>Ga0154928_182_pt2 | contig 16157 bp, 19 predicted proteins | sample RifCSPhighO2_01_FD_105896 | JGI IMG/M metagenome (GOLD analysis project Ga0154928, IMG submission 105896) | Nitrospirae bacterium RIFCSPHIGHO2_01_FULL_66_17 | reverse complement strand
CCGGGTCGGGCGGCCGCCGGCCGCCGCCCGACCCGCCCTTCGCGCCGCTCACCGTCTCTCCGTGCACGTCCCGCGCCGACTATTGCGCCATGGTCGAGCGCGCCAAGGCCTACATTGCCGCGGGGGATATCTTTCAGGCCAATCTGGCGCAACGGTTCGCGGCGCCCCTCGGCGACCGCGACGCCTTCTCGCTCTATCGTCGCCTGCGGGCGATCAACCCCTCCCCCTTCGCGGCCTATCTCGACCTGGGCGACGCCCAGGTCGTCAGTTCGTCCCCCGAACGCCTTGTCCGGCTCTCCGGGCGCGAGGCGGACACCCGGCCGATCGCGGGCACCCGGCCGCGCGGCGCGGACGCCGCAGAGGACGCCGACCTGACCGCCGACCTGCTGCTCAACGCCAAGGAACGCGCCGAGCACCTCATGCTGGTCGACCTCGAACGCAACGACCTCGGCCGGGTGTGCGCCTACGGCAGTGTGAAGGTCGACGAGTTCATGGTGACCGAGCGGTATTCCCACGTGATCCACATCGTCTCCAACATTCGCGGCGCCCTGCGCGACGGCGCCACGGGGTTCGATCTGCTCGACGCAGTCTTTCCCGGCGGCACCGTCACCGGCGTGCCGAAGATCCGCTGCCTGGAGATCATCGAGGAGATCGAACCCTTGCCCCGCGGGCTCTATACCGGATCGATCGGCTACCTCTCGTGGTCGGGCGACATGGACTGGAACATCGCGATCCGCACGCTGGTCAGCCGGCGTGGCGAGGTGTCGCTCCACGCCGGCGCGGGCATCGTGGCGGACTCGGATCCTGACAGGGAGTATTCCGAAACGCTGTACAAGGCCCGGGCCCTGTTCGAGGCGCTGGGCGAGACGCCGGGATAGTCCCATGTGGGCGTACGTCAACGGGGCGTTTGTGCCGGACCATGAGGCCGCGGTGTCGGTGCACGATCGCGGGTTTCGATACGGCGACGGCGTCTTCGACACGCTCAGGGTCTATGACGGCCGCCCGTTTCTGCCGGACGCCCACGTCCGGAGGCTCCTCGCCTCGGCGGCGGCGCTGGGCATCCCGGGGCTCCCGGGCCGCGACGCGTTCGCGGCCGTCATCCTCGAGGTCATCGACCGCAACGCGCTCGGCGGCGGGCTCGTGCGGTCCACCGTGACGCGGGGCGGCTCGGAGGGGTGGGCGCCGGACGACGCGGCGCGGCCGACGGTGGTCGTGGTCGGACGCCCGTTCTCAGGCTATCCCGAACCGCTGTACGCGCGCGGCGCCTCGGCGATGATCGCCGCCGCGACGCGCGTGCCGCCGTCGTGCCTCGATCCCGCGCTCAAACCGCTGAGTTTCCTGACGCACGTGCAGGCCAAGCGGGAAGCGATCGCCCGGGGCGCCGACGAGGCGATCCTCTGCACGGAATCGGGCCTGGTCGCCGAAGGCAGCGCGAGCAACGTGTTTTGCGCGGCGGGAGGCCGGATCGCCACGCCGCCGACCTCCGTCGGCCTCCTGGCCGGCATCACGCGGGGCGTGGTGATCGACCTGGCGCGCCGCGAGGGACTCGCCTGCGACGAAACCCCGCTCACGCCCGACGACCTGCAGGCCGCCGACGAAGTCTTTCTGACCAGCACGGGGATGGAGGTGTTGCCGGTGACGACCGTCGACGGCCGGAGGGTCGGCGACGGTCGGCCGGGCGCCGTCGCGGTCGCGCTGCGCCGCCTGTATCGCGCGCTGGTCCTGGAGGGGTCGTCGGGACGGACGTGACCCGACGTTACGGCGCGACCTTTTTCTCGACCAGTCCGGGGGCCTTCTCGACTTTTACCTTCATGATGCGCCGCCCCTCCATATCGACGATCGTGAACTTGTACTGGCCGTAGTGCGTGATGGCCCCGCTGCGCGGGACGTTTTGCAACTGGGCCATCACGAAGCCCCCGAGCGTCTCGTAGAGCGGCGATTCGGGGATCGGGAGGCCGTATTCCTCCTTGAGATCGCGCACCGAGAGCGCGGCGTCGACCACGAGCGAGCCGTCCTGGAGCCGCTCGACGGGCCGCTCCTCGAGATCGTACTCGTCCCGAATCTCGCCCACGATTTCCTCGATGAGGTCCTCCATCGTGGCCAGGCCCTCGACGGCCCCGTATTCGTTGATCACGATCGCCATCTGCGTGTGCCGCCGCTGCATCTCCTTCAGCAAGTGGCTGACCTTCATGCTCTCGGGCACGAAATAGGCCGGGTGCATGAGGGTTTTCAGGTCGATCGGCTCCCGCCGGGCCATGGCGCCCAACAGGTCCTTGTAATAGACGATGCCGCAGATGTCGTTGAGTTCCTCCCGGTACACCGGATACCGCGAGAACTTGGCCTCGACGATGTCGGCCAGCACGGCATCAGTCGGCGTATCGAGTTTGATCGCGTGGATGTTGGGCCGCGGCACCATGACCTCTTTCACGGAGATGTCGGTGAACTCGAACACCGAGTGGATCAGCTCCTGCTCGGTGGAGTCGAACACGCCCTTCTGGCGCCCCTCCAGCAGGAGGCTTTTGATCTCCTCTTCCGACACGAACTGGTGCTCCCGCGTCGCGCCGAAGGGCTTGAGGAGGAGGCGGCTGGACCAGGTCAGGATGGTGATGACCACCGACGACAGCCGCGCCAGCACCTCGATCGGCCACGCGACCCAAAGCGCGATGGTTTCGGGGTAGCGCAACGCCAGGGATTTCGGCACGAGTTCGCCGAACACCAGCGAGAGATAGGAAATCGCCACGACGACAATGGCGAGGGCGATCCCCTCGCTGGCGTCGCGGAGCACCGGATACGGAATCTGCTCCAGGTAGGGCTTGAGGTTCTCGATCGCGGTCACGCCGCCGACGGCGCCCGCGAGCGCGCTGACCACCGTGATCCCGATCTGGATGGCGGCGATGAACCGTTCGGGGTCGGCCTGCAGCCGCTGCAGGTCGAGCGCCCGGTGCCTGCCGGCCTCGACGAGATGCAAGACCCGGCTCTTCCGCATGGTGATGATCGCGATTTCGGCGGCGGCGAAAAACCCGTTGGCGAGGACGAGCGCGACGATCGCGACGATCGCGTACCAGGGAATATCCACGTCAGCGATGGCTCCAGAGCCGCATACCGACTGTACGATACCAGAACCCCTCACGGAATGACAAGGCACGCCCCACAATCCCTGAAAAAGCGCTTGACAAGCCGTTCCCCGCCCTCTTATAGTGAGTTGTATTTCCTAGGGAAATCACGACTCACACACAGCGGGCTGGTCCGGAGTCTTCAAGGAAATTTTTCGCGTCACCGAGGGGTCTTTCCTCCATCGTCCTCACCGATCGATCACGTGAAGGAGCGCAACAACCTATGAAATCATCGGCCGTCACCTATTCCGCCGAACAATTGCAGATTGAAAACGACCGGTACGGCTCACAGCCCCCGCAAGCCGTGCTGAAATGGGCCCTGGCCGAGTTTGACTCGGCGGTCACGCTCGCGTGCAGCTTCGGCGCGGAGGACGTCGTGCTCGTCGACATGATGACCAGGCTGCATCAGTCCCCGCGGATCTTTTGCCTCGACACCGGTCGCCTCCACTCGGAAACCTACGAGGTGATGGACGCGATTCGCGACCGCTACGGGGTGACGATCGAGACGTACTGCCCGCAGGCCGACGCCGTCGAGCGGATGGTGCGGGCCAAGGGGGTCAACCTGTTCTACCACAGCGTCGAGAACCGCAAGGAGTGTTGCGGCGTCCGGAAGGTCGAACCCCTGGGCCGCGCGCTGGCGGGCGCGAAGGCGTGGATCACGGGTCTGCGCAGCGCCCAGGCGGTCACCAGAACCGCCACCCCGATGATCGAGTGCGACGCGGCGCACGGCGGGATCGCCAAGATCAACCCCTTGATCAATTGGTCCGAAGAGCAGGTCTGGGAGTACATCAAGGCCAACAAGGTGCCGTACAACAGGCTTCACGATCAGGGCTTCCCCAGCATCGGCTGCGCCCCGTGCACGCGCGCGATCAAGCCCGGCGAAGACATTCGCGCCGGCCGGTGGTGGTGGGAATCGCCCGAGCACAAGGAATGCGGCCTGCATGGCCGCGCGAGCGCACCCACCCGGTAAGCGCTCCGAGGAGCACGCCATGGCCCAGACGGACGTCGTCACCCACCCCATTCCCCTGGAAATCCAGGAGGAAATCGACCACTACGAAGAGGAGGCCCGGCGCTTTCTCCGCGGGGAGGTCCATACGGAAGTCTTCCGTCGGTTCCGCCTCCAGCACGGCATCTACGGGCAGCGGCAGGACGGCGTGCAGATGGTGCGGATCAAGATCCCGTTCGGCGGGATGACGCCGTCCCAGCTTCGCCGCGTGGCCGACCTCAGCGACCGGTACTCCACCGGCGTCGCCCACCTCACGACCCGGCAGGACATTCAGATCCACTACGTCAAGCTCGAACACACCGCCGACATCATGCGGCGGTTGGTCGAGGTGGGGCTCACCACGCGCGAGGCGTGCGGAAACACCGTGCGCAACGTGACCGCCTGCCCCTACGCGGGTATCTGCCCGGGCGAGGTCACCGACGTCACCCCGTACGCCAAGGCCATCGCCTCCCACTTTCTCCGCAATCCGGTCTGCGAAAACCTGCCGAGAAAGTTCAAGTTCGCGTTCTCCGGGTGCGCCACCGACTGCGCGCTGACCGGCATCCACGACCTCGGCGTCCTGGCCGTCAACCAGACGGTCGACGGCCGCGAGCGCGTCGGGTTCCGCCTCACCGTCGGCGGGGGGCTCGGCGCCAGCCCGAAGAAACCATACCTCCTGGAAGAATGGGTGCCGGCTCAGGAACTCCATCTGCGCTGCGAGGCGGTACTCCGGGTCTTCAACCGTCACGGCAACCGGAAGAACAAGAGCCTCGCGCGGATCAAGTTCCTTATCGAGAAGGCCGGGTTCGAAAAGTTCTACGCGATGTACGCCGAGGAATACGCCTTCCTGCGGGAGGGCCGCGCGACGGCCAGCCTGACCCCGTTCGATCTGGCGCCCGAGCCCGTCCCGTCCAACGGCGCGCAGCGCGGACCGCACAACGGCGACACGCCGCCCCCGCAGTACGCCGCGTGGCGGGGCACCAACGTCACACCGCAGAAACAGCCGGGGTACTCGGCCGTCCTCGTGACCCTGACGATCGGCGACCTGTCCACCGACCAGCTCCGCGGCTTGGCCGGGATCACCGATCGCTTCGCGCACGGCACGATCCGCACCACCGTCACGCAGAACTTCCTGCTGCGCTGGGTCGCCAACGCCGACCTCCCCGCGCTCTACGAGGCGCTGTGCGGGATCGGCCTCGGTCGTCCCGGGGCACAGCGGGTCGGCGACGTCATCGCGTGTCCGGGCGCCGACACCTGCGGCCTGGGCATCACGTCGTCCAAGGGCGTCGGCCGCGCCTTGACCGACCACCTGGAGGCAACCGGCGCCGCCTGCGCCGACGACCTGCAGGGTATCGACATCAAGATCAGCGGGTGTCCCAACTCGTGCGCGCAGCACCACATCGCCGCGATCGGGCTTCACGGCCTGGGCCACAAGGCCAACGGCCGCCTCATCCCCGCGTACCAGCTCCATCTCGGCGGCCGCTCGACCGATCAGGGGGTGGCGTTCGGCGTGCTCGCCGGGAAATACCCGGCCAAGCGCATCCCGGAGGTCGTCGATCGCCTGCTGGCGCTCTACCGCGAGCGGAGACATCCCGGCGAGGCGTTCACGGCGTTCATCGATCGCGTCGGCAAGGCGCCGATCGCCGAGGCGCTGGCGCCCTACGACCGCCTGCCCGCCTTCGAGGAGGCGTCGGCCGACTACTCCGACTACGGGTCGACCGAACCGTTCAGCCTCGACGAAGCCGGCGCGGGGGAATGCGCGGGCGGCGTGATCAACATGGTGGAACAGCATTTCGAGGACGCGAAGTACGAGCTGGCCCACGCGAGCGTCCTCATCGAGAAGGGCAAACCGGTGGACGCCGTAACGCGCGCCGAGCTCGGCATCGTGGCCGCCGCCAAGGCGCTCCTGGTCACGCAGGCGATCGAACCGACCAGCCACGAGCTGATACTCAAAGAATTCGAACAGCGTATGGTGGAAAAGGGCGTGATCGGCAGGGACGGGTACGACGCCGTCCGCCGTCGAGCCGCGACGATCAAACAGCGTCTCACGCCCGACGATGCGCGGGCCTACGTCGAGGAGGCCAAGGCGCTGGCCGCGGCCTGCAAGACGGCATTTGGAAAGATCGACGCGTCATTGAAAGTCGGTCACGACAAGGCGTCGTCTCCCGCCGCCCCAGCCGCGACGGGAACGACCGGCGCCCCGGCGATCACACTCGACCTGCTAGGCGTCGCGTGCCCGATGAACTACGTGAAGACGAAGCTGCAGCTCGAGGAGATGGAGCCTCTCCAGATTCTCGAGGTCTTGTTGGACGCCGGCGAGCCGGCCGAGAACGTGCCGCGCAGCGTGAAAAGCGACGGGTATCGCGTGATGTCGCTGGCGGAGGAAGCGGGACACTATCGATTGGTGATCGAGAACAAGGCGGAGTAGAATGGCACACGGAACCCTCGTCGATTGCATGGCGCCAAAGGAGCAGCGCCCCGAACTTGAGCGCAAGGCCGCCGAACTGCCGAAGGTCGCGCTCAACGCGCGGGAGCAATCGGACCTCGATCTGATCGCCGTCGGCGCCTACAGCCCGCTCGAAGGATTCATGGGGCGCAAGGATTACGAGGGAGTGCGCGACACCATGCACTTGGCGAACGGCCGGCCCTGGAGCCTGCCGATCATCCTGGCCGTGGATCACGACCAGGCGAAGTCATTGCACGACGGGCGCGACGTGGCGCTGACCGACGAACGCGGGAACGCGCTCGCGATCCTCCATCTGGAAGAACGCTACCAGCGCGACAAGGCCCACGCGGCGCGGGCGATCTATCGGACCGAGGATCCGAAGCATCCAGGGGTCGAGTATCTGTTCAAGCGCGGCGAGGTGCTGCTGGGCGGGACGGTGGACGTGCTCCGCAGGCAGGAGCACCGCGACTTCCGCGAACACCGCTTCGACCCCGCGGAGACACGTAAGGCGTTCGCCGAGCGCGGGTGGAAAACCGTGGTGGGCTTTCAGACCAGAAACCCGATCCACCGGGCGCACGAATACATCCAGAAGTGCGCGCTGGAGATCGTCGACGGTCTCTTCATCCACCCCCTGGTGGGCGAGACCAAATCGGACGACATCCCCGCCGACGTCCGGATGAAGTGCTACCAGGTGTTGCTGGACAATTACTACCCCAAGAACCGCACGCTGCTCGGGGTCCTGCCCGCCGCGATGCGGTACGCGGGGCCGCGCGAAGCGATCTTCCACGCCCTGGTCCGGAAAAACTACGGCTGCACCCATTTTATCGTGGGCCGCGACCATGCGGGCGTGGGCAACTTCTACGGTTCGTTCGACGCCCACCACATCTTCGCGGAGTTCAAAGACGGCGAGCTCGGCATCACGCCGCTCTTCTTCGACCACACGTTCTACTGCAAGCAGTGTGTGGGCATGGCTTCGACCAAGACCTGTCCGCACGATGCCGCGCACCACGTGGCCCTCTCGGGCACCAAGGTCCGCGAGATGCTGAGCAACGGCGTGATCCCGCCGGTCGAATTCTCACGGCCGGAAGTCGCAAAGATCCTCATCGAGGCGATGCGGCAGCCGGGCTGATCAACGCCCGTACCGCCCCACCTACTGCGCTTGGCCCACGGTGTGGCCCTTGAGGGGCGGCCACAACCTACGCCTTCGTCGCGCCCGGCAATCGCATCGACCGGCCTTTTCAAGCGTATAATGGCGCGTGAGAACACCGGGGGACGCAACTCAATGGCGAATCCCTATGCGTTCGCGGCCGACACGGTGGTGACGATCCACGCCCTCTTCGTCGCCTTCGTCGTCGTCGGCCAGGCGGCGATTCTCATCGGCCGGATCAAACACTGGAACTGGGCGCGCCACCTCGTTTTCCGAGTCGCGCACCTCGCCGCGATCGGCTTCGTGGTGCTGGAGTCCTGGTTCGACATCCCGTGTTCCTTGACCCTCTTGGAAAATCGCTTCCGCGTCCTCGCCGGCGCCGAACCGTATGAAATCAGCTTCATCGGTTACTGGCTCGACCGCCTCCTGTTCTACACCGCCCCGGCGTGGGTGTTCACGCTGATCTACTCCCTCTTCGGGACGCTGGTCGTGGTCACGTTCATCGCCTACCCGCCTCGACGGCTGCGACCTCGGGAGGCCCCCCGATGAACTCGAAACTCCAGAGTCGATGGTGGATCGCCCTTCCGGCGTGCACCCTCGCCCTGCTCGTCTGGACCTACCAACCCGCCTCCCGACCCTCTCCCCCGCCGTCGACACACACCGTCGACGTCGAAACCGCCCATCAACAGCGGCGTTCCGGCATCACCGTGGAGGGCTCAGGCCGCGTGGAGCGCCTCCTGCCGGACGACCGCGAGGGCTCGCACCACCAGCGATTCATCCTCCGCCTCGCGTCCCGCCACACCGTGCTCATCGCCCACAACATCGACCTCGCCAAGCGAGTGCCGATCTCCCCGGGCGATTCGGTGACCGTCCACGGAGAGTACGAGTACAACGAGAAGGGCGGCGTCATCCATTGGACGCATCACGACCCGGAGGGCAAACGACCTGGGGGCTGGATACGGTTCGACAGCCGCGAATATCGATGAATGACACTCTGAGGTTTTACCTCGACCGCGATGGGGTCGAGTTCTGGCTCCATGGGCGGGACATATCAAGCTATCCGGCTTCTCACGGGGACATCGACTTGTACGACGAATCCATGCAGCGTGTATGGATTCCCCCGCGATCCGGCGCTCGATGTCGTCAGAGAGTCACTCCGACGCCTCCTCGCCCGCATCGACCTCGACTTCGAGGCTGCGCGCGACGACGTGGTCCTTGACGGTGAGCACCGGGCACTCCGCCCGGCGGACGATGCGCTCCGCCATGCTGCCCAGCAGGAGGTGTCCCCATCCCGAATGGCCGTGCGTCCCGATCACGATGAGATCCACCCCGCGTCGACTCGCCATCGTCAGAATCTCGTCCTCGATATTTCCGATTAACACGAGCGGCTCCGCGTTGAGCCGCTCGGCCCTGAGCCGATCCGCCAGTTGCCGCAGGCGATCCTCGAAACGCGACACGACCTCCGGACCGATGGGCTCGGCCTCGGCGAGGCCGCTCGCGGTCGGTGTGACCACGTGGAGGAGAAGGATGGTGCCGCGCTGCGGCCTTGCCAGATCCGCCGCGTGGTCGAGCGCCGCGAGGGCGCAGGCGCTGAAATCCATCGGGACCAGAACCGTTCGGATGGAGAACATCGACGACCTCCCTTCCGAGGCACAGAACCGCCCCACGACCAGGAGACCCAGGAGCATCGGAGGTGGGTCCACGGCCACCGTATCATATTTACGTAGGCGACGGCAACTTCGCGCAATGATCCGCCCTGAGCATGACAGCGCCCCGCGGGAGGATCTCACCGCGGGGCGCTGCGACTCGACGGCGCTCGTCGTGGTGCTCGAGCGCGTCAATGGCTCCCCGGGCCGGATTCGAACCAGCGACCAATCGGTTAACAGCCGATCGCTCTGCCAGCTGAGCTACCGGGGAAGATTATGAAGTAACGGAAATCAGGCTTGTTTTTTCAGCTCCAGGATCACCTGTTTGGATACTTCTTTCAAGGTATCGAAGACGCCGGTCCCGCTCATGGCCACCGCTTCGAAGATCGGCGCCTTGCGGGCGTTAAGGGCCTTGTCCATTTCGGCCACCGGAACGACGTTCGGCAGATCGCGCTTGTTGTACTGAACCACGCACGGGATCGTGTCGGGGTTGAACCCCTGCTCTTGAAGGTTCTTCCGCAGGTTCTCCATGCTCTCCACGTTGGCTTCCATCCGCTCGACCTGCGAATCGCCGACAAACACCACGCCGTCCACGCCGCGCAAAATCAGCTTCCGGCTCGCGTCGTAGAACACCTGGCCCGGCACGGTGTACAGGTGGAAGCGGACCTTAAAACCCCGGATGCTGCCCAGCGACAGCGGCAGAAAATCGAAGAACAGCGTCCGCTCGGTCTCCGTCGCGAGCGAGATCATCTTCCCCTTGCTGTCGGGATTCGTCTTCTTATAGATGTACAGCAAGTTGGTCGTCTTCCCGCACAGTCCGGGGCCGTAATAGACGATTTTACAGTTGATCTCGCGGGCCGAATAGTTGATGAAGGACATCCGAGCCTCGTCTCCTATCCGAAGAGTTTTTCGATGTCCTCTTCCGTGATCTCGGCGAACGGGGATTTCACCGCATGTTTCACCCCCCGCTCCTTCTCGATCTTCACAAAGATGTCCTCGAACATCTTCACCAGGACGTCGCTGGTCTTTTTGGCGCGAAGCCTGACCAGCCCGAGCGACGAGCGCTGGTCGAAGATCACGACCAGGATCACGCGCTGGCCGATGAGGGAGATGTGGATGTTGTCCTTCTCCCCCTCGTGGAACAGGATCGAGAACTCCTTTTCGCCGAGGAGCTTCGCCATCCCGCCGGTCGCCGCGATGTTGCCGGCCGTCAGAGAGGCGAGCGAGGTGGTGTCCACCCCTTTCGTCTCGCCGACGCTGGTGATCAATTGGCCATTCTTGTCGACCAGGAAGGTCAGCTTGGCGTTGGCCTGCTGGTGGAGCTTCGCGAGTTCGGCGTCGATGAGTGTGAACTCTTCCTCATGCATCACCAACCCGGAATCGGCCATGCCTGCCCTCCAAATCGGTGCTACTTATAGCACAGGATCATCAAACTTTCAAGGAACGACAAGGGGTTAAGCGCGGGATAGCGTGAAGCGGGATGTCACTCGCCGTCGAGGGGACCGTCCTCCGCGAGGTCGTCGGCTCCCTCCTGGCCGGAGACCTGCTTGGCGTAGTGGTTGGCCCAGGTCAGGTAGATCGCACCGCTGTCCTTGACGGCTTGAATCGCCTTGACCGCCTCGCGGATCTGTTCCTCTGACTCGCCGATCGCGCGAAGCTCGGTCACGCGTCGCTCGAACGCCGTCGCCAATCCGTCCATGGCCTTCGCCACCTGAAGCAAGGCAAGCTGGAACTCTTCCGTCATACCGCGGTCACCTCCTCTGCGCGGACACTCAAAGAACAGACCCCCATGGCGTAACGCCATGGGGGTCTGTCGAACCGTAGATTGGACTATTGATAGGCCTGGCCCAGGGCCGCCACCTCGGCGGCTCTCTTGCTCAAATCGATCTCCCCGGTCGCCCCATGGACCGGCGCCATGATGATCGCGCTGTGCTTCGCCGCGTCACAGATCACCTTGCACAACTCGCACCCCTTGCATCGGCTCACCACCACGTAGGCCTTCATCTTGACGGTGTCGAGCTTGATGCAATCGGCCTCCGGGCAATACATGATGCAGAGGCGACAGCCCTTCTGGGCGACACAGCTCTCATCTTCCACATACGCAACGTTATACATGCACCCGTTCTCCCGCTACGCTCGTCCGGTACCGCCCACCTCTAGACCGCCACCAGACAGGCGTGGGTCTCGGCCCAGGTGGCCCCCATTTCGTAGGCCTTCGTCACGGTGGCCATGTTCTTCGCGAGCAACTGCTCCTTTTTCGCGAACTTTTTCTTGATCGCCTCGTCTAACGTGGCCGTTCCGCCGGACGCCACGTACTTCTTGCCGAACCGGTCCTGAATCGCCAAATCCAATGCCTGAAGGGTCACCACCTTCGTAATACCCGCGAGAGCACCGATCATCGCCATATTGCTGGACAGCTCGGTCCCCGCGACCTCGAGCGCCACTTTCGTGGCGTCGATGTAGAACACCAAAACGTTCAGGTCGTCCAACGTTTTGACGTCGTCTTGCGACAACAGCGGCTCGCTGCAGTTGATGATGACGAGACCGTCCCGTTTGATCCCGGAGTAGAACGGCATCGTGTAGCTCTTCCCCATCGTGATGACTTGGGGGTGATACACCATGATCACTTCGGGATAGACGATCTCCCCCCGGTCGTAGATCCGCTCCGAACCGATGCGGGCATAGCTCTCGGCCGGAGCCATCCGCTTCTCCGCGCCGAAGAACGGATTCGAGATCGCGAACTTCCCGTCTTTGTTGGCAGCCATGGCCAGCAGGTGCGCCGACGTCACCGCGCCCTGCCCTCCCAACCCCGAAATCCGGATATTGAGCCGTTTCTGCATCGTCGCGCTCCCTTATTTGGCCGCCAATTGGGCCGTCGCTTTCGCTTTCCGCTTCGCGTCCAGATCGGCCAGATAGGCTTTGGCTTCGTCGGTGATGTATTCCTTGTACGCGAACCGTTCGGTGGGCTTCTCCGAATCGCGCATCTCTTGTAAGCCTTCCATGCTCTGCTTGCCGATCTCCAGAATGCACGGGGTGTAGATTTGGACGTACGTCGGCCCGAGTTCCCGCGCGATGTAGACCGCGTTCCTGATGACCTTCTCCACCTTGCCGGGCTGACTCGCGGTCATGTTCACGACATACTGGCAGCCCGACTCGCGCGCGATCTCGGGCAGGCGGACCTTGTCGAACTTCTTTCCGACCGGCGCCATCTTGGCCACGAACCCCTTCTGCATCAAACCCGACTCCTGGCCACCGGTGTTGGCGTACAGCTCGTTGTCGAAGCAGATCGTCGTAAACTTCTCGCCACGGAACCACGACTGAAGCGTCATGTCGAGCCCGATGTCGACGGTTGCGCCGTCTCCCGCCAGCACCACGATGTCCTTCACCTTGTTGGGGAAGCGGACCGTCAAGGCCCGTTTCAGCCCCGTCGCGATGGCGTTCTGATTGCCGAACAACGAGTGGATGTTGTGCAGGGCCACGTGCGGGAACACCAGGCTGGTGCAGCCGGTCGACCCCACCATCACGGTGTCCTCCGGAGCCGGCAACGATGCGAGAATGTACCGGAACGCCATCGACTCGGGACAGCCCGCGCAGAGGGAGTGCTCTTCGATCAGCTCCTTGTTCACCCCCATGTCCTTCCACCCACGGCTCTCTTTTCCGTACGTGGCGTTTTCGACCAGCTCCCGATACTCGGGGGGCATGATGTCGTAAAACTCCTCGTTGATGCGGATTTTATCTTTACCCATGGACGAGTTCCCCCTTCCCGGCCTTGATCACCTGGTGGATTTTCTCAACAATCACTTCGGGCGGCATCGTCATCCCTCCACACACGTGGGGACCGACGATCACCCGGTCGTTTCGGTCGATGATCGCGCGAATCTCACGCGCCAGCCACCCCACCACGTTGAACTCCGGCACGATGATCCACTTGGCGTTCTTGGTTGCCTGGCGGATCTCTTCGGTGGGAAACGGCCGGAGACTCTTGACCTTCACCAACCCGACCTTGATCCCTTCCGCATCCAAGAGGCGGATCGCTTCGCGCCCCTGGGACACCGCCGTTCCGGACGCGACGATCAGAATCTCGGCGTCAAGATTCTCGGTCTCGATGAGCCCGCCCATCAACGCGATGGTGTGCTTCCGCGAGCGCTCGCACGCGGCGCGGACCTCCTGCTGCCACGACGCGTGCGTCGCATAGCTGATGTAGTTGGACTTCATCACGAAGGGGTCACGCATCATGCGCACCGGAGGACATTCCATGTCCATGCAGGGCACCGGAGACCGGTACGGATCGTATGGCGGCAGCGTCATGTCGGCCGGGGTCAGCATGACCGTGTCCTTCGTGTGGGTCACGAAGAAGCCGTCGCAGCACACCGCCAGCGGCAAGTGCACGTCGGGCTGCTCGGCCACGATATACCCCATCAGAATCCAGTCGAAGAAGTCCTGCGCCGTCTCCGCATGCCAGACCATCATCCCGGTGTCGAGCAAAAAGCTGATCTCCAATGTATCGGGCTGAATACTGAGCGGCGAGTTGACGCCTCGGCAGGTCACGATCACTTGAATGGGAAGCCGGGCCCCCGCCCACATGGGGAAGTTCTCGAAGGCGCGCAGCGTCCCCGGACCGGCGGTGGTGGTGAACACCCGGGCGCCCCCGAACGCCGCACCCGCGCACTGGCCCATCACCGCAAACTCGCTTTCGCCCCGCATGTAGTCGCCGATGTAGCCTTCGGCGAAGAGCTCTCCAATCAACGCGGCCGCCTCGCTCTGCGGCGTGATCGGATAGGCCACCATGACATCGACACTGGCCCGGCGAATCGCTTCTTTGATGACCTCGCTGCCGGTCAGGAAGGACGTGACCCGCGGCGCCTCAAAAAATAGCTGACGGGGCTCGGTGAACGTCTGCCCCTTCTTATTGACCGTTCCGATAACGGATGTCGATTCCATGGTCTCCCTCCCTATGGCACCCCGTGGAGTACCTTGTCGCCCGCGAACCGCGCCGCTCGTTTCGGGACACTCGGCGCGTCATCAATCATAGTGCAGCGGCTCTAAAATTGTCAATAAAACTCGCTTGGTCGGCATGTGCCCCCCGCCTCGCGTCCAGAGGTTTCACGATACCCCGTTCGTCGGAAGCAAGTCAACACGACAAAAGCCCCCCGGGGAGGAGAAAAAGACCTAGCCGCTTAGGACTCTTAGCCTACCGGGATGACCCCCAGTTCAGGGCGTTCATTCCAGGGGCTCCTAGGAGTGTGTCCGAGTATTCGGGTGTTGGAGCCTGTTCAGGAGTGGCCAGATGCAAGGCGGAAGGAGGCCTTGCGCGCGGAGCGTACTGGGTCGTACGTGAGCACGCAAGACCGACTGACAACGCAGCAGATGACCATTCATGGACAGGCTCCTAGAGGTCCCGCCGCCCCTCCAGCGACTTGATCAGGGTCACGTCATCGGCGAACTCCAGATCGATCCCGACCGGAATCCCATAGGCCAACCGGGTGACTTTCACCCCCAGGGGCTTGATGAGGCGGCTGAGGTAGAGCGCGGTCGCTTCACCTTCGATATTGGGATCCGTCGCCATGATGACCTCCCGCACCTCATCCCCGCCGAGGCGAGCCAGCAGTTCCTTGGCCTTGATGTCGTCAGGGGTGACCCCGTCCAGAGGCGAAATGGCTCCCAACAGCACGTGGTAGAGGCCGCGGTATTCCCCCGTCCGTTCGATGGCGTACAGCGTGCTGGGTTCCTCAACGACCACAATACGGCTACGGTCCCGGGTCGGGTCCGTGCAGATTTCGCAGAGCGCGTGTTCGGTCATATTCTGACAGACGGGGCAGAAGCGGATTTTCGCCTTGAGATCCATGATGGCCTGAGCGATCGCGACGGCCTCCGCGTCCGGCATTTTCAGGAGGTAGAAGCCGAGGCGTTGCGCGGTCTTCTGGCCGATGCCGGGCAGCCGCTTGAGGGCGTCGACGGCCCGTTGAAAGACGCCGTTGGTCATACGGGGGGGAGTGGACTCAGAACAGACCGGGGATGTTCAGCCCCATGCCTCCGGTCAAGCCCTTCATTTCATCCGCCATCATCGCCTGCGCCTTTTTGAGCGCGTCGTTGACGCCGGCGACGATGAGGTCCTGCAACATCTCCTGATCCTGGGCCTTGACGATTTCGGGATCGAGCGTGACCGACAGAATCTCTTGACGGCCGTTGGCGACGACCGTGACCATGCCCCCCCCCGCGGACCCCTCCACGGTTCGCCGTCCGGCCTCCTCCTGGAGCTTCGCCATCCGCTCCTGCAGCGCCTGGGCCTGGCGCATCAGATCGCCCATCGTCCGCTTATTCACGCCCGCCTCCCCATCAGGGTGTCGCTCGTTTCATGTCCTTGACCTCCATCACCTCCCCGCCAAACACGTCCAAGGCCTCCTTGACCAGGGGATGCGCCATCGCCTCGGACACGATCTGACGGCGGGATGGCGACTCCCGGGGGGGCGTCCGACCCGTGGCGCCGGCTGGCCTCCCCTCGCGGGCGGGACCCGGCGACGCGCTGACCCGAAACGCGACGTCGCGCTGCGACAAATCCCGGAGGAGGCTGGCGATGTACGCCCGGTTCTCCTCTTTCGACACCATTTCGCCGAACACCACGTGGCTCGAGTCGTACTCCAGAACGACCTCGTCGCCTCCCCCGCCCCTCACCCGGCCCGCCTCCAAATACGATCCCAGATGGGGCTTCTCGTCCATGGCACGCTTCATCGCGCGCTGCCACAGGTTCTCGATGTCCGGCGCCAGCGCCGGCGGAGGGGTCGGGGTGTCGCGGCCCATCGTCGAAACCGTCGCAGCCGTC
>Ga0154928_181_pt1 | contig 16873 bp, 17 predicted proteins | sample RifCSPhighO2_01_FD_105896 | JGI IMG/M metagenome (GOLD analysis project Ga0154928, IMG submission 105896) | Nitrospirae bacterium RIFCSPHIGHO2_01_FULL_66_17 | reverse complement strand
CCCGCCCCTACAGTTCGTACGTGAGCACGCAAGGCCGACTGACAACGCCGCTCTAGCGTGACGGACGAATGCTGCTTCCCGAGATGGCCGTTCATGGACAGGCTCCCAGGATGAGGGAGGCTGCCTCGTCGGCGCCGGTCGGCTTGACCGGAGGGGGTGCGGGGAGAGCGAGCAGGGCGTCGAGCGCGTCCGCCACGTCGCCCCGCTCGAGGCGGCTCCGCTCGATCTCCAGGGCTCTTCCCCGGCGCTCGAGCCAGTCCACCAGATACGGTTCCTCCGGCCAATCGTGTCGCCGCACGTAGAGCACCGGCGTCCCGTTGCACCCGGCCTCGACGAAGGTGCCGTACCCCGGCTTGCCGATCACCGCGTCGCTGCTCCGCAGCAGATCGACGAAGGGCATCGGGATCGCCTCGCGCGCGATCGCGTCGGGACGGGCGATCTTCCACGCGCCGGGGACGATCCAGCGGACGCCGGGAAGACGCGGCCACGCGTCGACGGGGAGCGGCAGCGCGATCCCGCCGGGCGTGATCAGGACCGCGCGCTCGCGGGGTCCAAGCCCGAGTCGCCGACGCAACTCGTCGCGGCGATCGGCGCCCACCGCCGCGATCGGACCGATCGGTCGACGGTTGGGGATGTCGGTCATCGGCATGCTTGGTTCGGGTTGCAGGAACCACCGCGCGGCGCGATACGCGTCCAGCATGTGGGCGTGGACGGCGGCCGCTTCCGGCCGGGCGCCGCAGTAGTGCATGTAGACGTCGGCCCAGTTGAGCGAGCAGAGCGCGATGGCGGGGATGCCCAGCCGCGCCGCGGCGGCGAGCGGGAGGTACGGGACGTTGCAGAGGACGAGGTCGGGATCGAGCGCGGCCAGCGCCGCCGCCTCGCGCTCGACCTCTTCCTCCCACCGGTCGTGCAGGCGCGCGTAGGCGTCGGCGCTCGCGTCCACCTGGATGTCGAGCGCCGACGCCATGACCATACCGAAATCGCTCGCGACCGGTTCGTAGTCCCACGGCCCCCCGACGCGCGCGGCGAGCAGGTCGCGGGGCACCGTCGTGCGGAGCGTCACGCGGAGGTCGGGCACGCGGGTGCGCAAGGCGTTGAGGACCGGCGCGGTCTGTGCCGCGTGGCCGAAGCCGTGCGGCGAGATCGCCGCGACCAGGTGAGGCGCCGTTCGGGACACGGTCGTCGACTATAGCACACCGGTCGATCGAGCGCGCCTCATGATCGTGAAATGGTATTGACCCGCGGCCGGAGGTGCGCTACGGTCGCGCTCCGCCAGGGACGATCCCGCGCTCGATGATCGACTCCGGGTGCTCGATGCGGTCGTCGATAGGCTGCTAACGGTTCATGTTGGACGCGACGGACCCAGGAGGAATCGCATGACAGGCTCGTTCACCTACACGCCCATCGGGGTGTTCCGCACGCCGTATCTCACGACGCAGGCGATCCCGAAGCCCCTGGGCGAGGCGCCCACGGCCGACGCCGTGATCGAGGTCGATCCCGCCTACGCCGACGGCCTGCTCGACATCGAGCGCTTCTCCCATCTGCTGGTTCTGTTCGCGTTCCATCAGAGCACGGCCCGGCCGCTCCGCGTCTACCCTCCGGGGCAAACCAGGGAACGCGGCGTCTTTGCGACCCGCTCGCCGCACCGGCCCAACGCGATCGGGATTCTCACCGTTGAACTGACGCGGCGGGAGGGGACACAACTCTTCGTGCGGGGCGTCGACGTGGTCGACGGCACGCCGGTGCTCGACATCAAGCCGTACCTGAGGCACTTCGACTGCCGACCCGAGGCCACGCTGGGCTGGATCGAAGGCGATGGCAAGGTTAAACCGCCACCGTAATCGGAAAATCCCCCCTCGCCCCCCTTTGACAAAGGGGGGATTTCATTAGCCCTGATCACATTACCCCCCCTTTGACAAAGGGGGGATGGGGGGATTTCGTCATGCAAGGCGGCTTCGCGTGCTCTTATGACGCGAACCGCTTCTCCTCGCGCTCGACGCGCTCAACCGCTTCGATGGCCGTGAGGCACGGCACACAGAAGCGGGCGAACGACTCCGCCTCGAGACGCGCGATCGGGATGTCGGCGCCGCACCGCTCGCACAGGCCGTACGTGCCGCTTTCCAGGCGACGAAAGGCTTCGGCAATATCCTTGTAGGTCTTGTAGCGGATTTCAAGCAGCGCGAAATCCGTGTCGTCTTCAAGGTCCATCGACGCCCTGTCTTCCAAGTCCAGCGCCGCGTCAATCCTCCCCCTGGTGGTCTCGTCCAGGCGTCGTCCGATCTGCGCCTCGATGTCCCGGACGACCCGCTCGCGCGCGCCGTGCAGCAGGGTCCGCAGCGCCTCGGTCCGCGCACTCGTGGTCTTGGTTTCATTCATGGCATCCTCCTCGCGCGCCGACGACGCGCTGCCTCACCTCTCGCGTGACGCTCAATCGTTGCCTGGCGCGTGCTGGCGCTTCAGGGGGATCACCGTGCTGGCCTGCGGCCCCTGATCCCCCTCTTCCTCGACGAACCGCACCTCGGTTCCCGGCTCCAGGTGATCGAACCCGCCGTTCAGCACGCTGTGGCTGTGAAAGTACACCTCGCGGCCATCGGGCGTTTCGAGGAAGCCGTAGCCCTCGATCGGGAACAGCTTGGTGACCCGGGCGAGCGGGGACTCCTCGTGCGCCTTCACTTCGCCACGCTGGCGGCGGCGATAACTCTGCACCTGGCGCTTGGCGGCGTCGAACGCATCCCGGATCGCGACGTACACATCCTCGTGGGGTTCGCGCTTGACGATCAACTCGGTTCCCGGGATGGTCAGATCGATCCGCACGTTGTAGCGCGCGCCCTGGTGCTGATGGCGGTGGGGCATTTCGACCAGCACGCGACACCCGATGATGTCGGGGTTGAACGCGTCAAGCTTGTCGGCCCGCTCCTGGATGGCCGCCCGCGCCGCGTCGGACAACGACATGTTCCGCACCGTGACTTGCAGTGGATGTTTCATGGTCTCCTTTCCCGATGCATGCTCGGATGTCCCAACCCGTCAGGCGACCTTGACCTCGATGCTCTTCGGCCGCGCCTTCTCGGACTTGGGGAGGTGGACGACGAGGACCCCGTCCTTGAATTCGGCGTTCACCCTCGCCGCGTCGGCGTCCTCGGGCAGCGTAAAGCTTCGCGCGAAGCTGCCGTAGGCCCGCTCCACGCGGTGGTATTTCCTACCCGTGTCCTCCTTCTCGAACGTCCGTTCGCCGGCGATCGTGAGGACGTCGTCCTGAACGGTGACCTTCACGTCCGGCTTGCTCACCTCGGGGAGTTCGGCCTTGATGCGGTATTCCTTCTCCTCCTCGATGATGTCCACGAGCGGCGCCCACTCCGCGAGCGTCATCGCTTCCTCGCGACCGCCGTCCTTCCGAACCGGGGCGCGCCCAAACAGCGTCGACAGGCGGTTCTGCAACTCATCCAGTTCTTTGAACGGATCCCATCGTGTCAGCGTGGTCATGGCGACCCTCCTTTCCTCGCTTACGTGGCGCAACGCAGACGCGATTTACCGCGCCGAGGCTGCGAGACGTTGTTGATCGTGTCTGGTCGTGTTCCTGGCATGACTCTATCAGTTGGTCTTGCGCCGTTCCAGTCCCTGACGGAGGTGGTTGTCAGGGGAAAAAGAGGGATCGCGGTTCACCCGAACGGGCTATGCGGGAGGCAACGATCTTCCGTCGCGCTAGACGCTCATGCTTGATCCGACAGGCCGAAATCGGCTACCGTGGAAGGGGATGGATCGCGGCGCGCCGGCGGCGTGGCGTCCCTGGTTCCGACACGATAGAAGGAGACAACGACATGGCGATGAAGCGTCTGGTGTTTGCGACCGATTTTTCGCCGTCTTCCGGGGAGGCCCTGGAGTACGCGGTCCAATTCGCGCTCAAGCTCGGCGCGGAATTGTCCCTGCTCCACGTGTTCGAGCGGCCGTTTTTCAGCGGGCCGGGAGTCTCGATGAACGTCCAGATCCAACACGGCGTCGAGCAGTGGGTGCGGGAGGTGAAGGCCGAGGAGTCCGCGAAGCTCGACGCGCTTGCCGCGGAGGTGCGCGGCCGGGGCGTCACGGTGCATCCGCTCTTCAAGGAGGGGATTCCGTTCGTTGAGATTCTGAAGACCGCGGAGGAAATCCCGGCCGACCTCCTCGTCCTCGGCACCCACGGTCGGACCGGCATCGCCCACGTCCTGATGGGCAGCGTGGCCCAGCGGGTGGTGCAAAAAGCCGCGTGCCCCGTCCTCACCGTGCGCCCGAAAGCGCACATCGGGGGGAAGGGAGAATGACCGTCCGGGGGATCGTGCCTCCCTCGTTTGGCTCGGCGAAATACGTCGAACGCGGGATAGACCGAAGGAGGACGTCGCGCTATCGTGGTGTTGGATGGTGTGCGGCGAAGCGATGGAGGCGGCGATGATCCAGGCGCGAGGACCGGAACCCGTGATCGCGATGATTCTCGTTCCCACCGATTTTTCGCCCTGCTCGCGGGAGGCTCTGACGTACGCCGCCGCCCTGGCGAAGCGGTTCGGCGCGAAGATCGTCCTGTTCCACGTGATCGAGACGTGGAGTTACGCGATGACCGAGTCGTTGCAGTGGACCGATCTGTACGCCAATCTCACCACCGTGGTTGAACCCCTGCTGGACGGCCTGGTTCAGGAGCTTCGGGAAGGCGGCGTCGCCGCGGCCGGGGCGTTCACCCAAGGGGTTTCGTACGATGAGATCGTCAAGAAGGCCCGGGACGAGCGGGCCGACCTGATCGTGATCGGCACGCACGGCCGGCGGGGGATGGGCCATTTCCTGATGGGCAGCGTGGCCGAGCGCGTGGTGCGGATGTCGCCCTGTCCGGTGTTGACGGTGCGGGGCGCGTAATGGACGCGGTCTCGGTGCGCACGATCCTGGCGCCCACGGATTTCTCCGACGGTTCCCTGGAAGCGATGAGGCGGGCCGTCGAACTGGCCGAAGCGTTCTCGGCCAAGATTGTCTTCCTGCACGTCATGGAGCAGCCGGCGTACGGGATCGAGCTGTCGCTGGCGCAGCCCGCTGCGCACCGCGAGGTCGGCGCCGTGCTGGCCGAGATGCTGCGGGAACACGTCGAACGGGTCAAGGCGCAGGGGATCGAGGTGGAATGGCACCTCGAGGTGGGCACGCCCTTTCTCGAGATCCGCGCGGCCGCCAAGCGATACCGGGCCGACCTCATCGTGATGGGCACCCACGGCCGCACGGGGCTCGCCCACGCGGTGCTCGGCAGCGTGGCGGAACGGGTGGTCCAGCACGCGCCCTGTCCCGTGCTGACGGTCAAGGCCCTGCGCGAGCCAAACCGCCAGGTCCGGCACATCCCCTCCCCCAAAACACCCCCTTTGGGGGGGTATCTTTTTCGCTCGGAATAATCCAAAATGGCGACGCGGATGGAGAGTCGCGCCAGGCTTCCGAGTCACGGAGGTGCCACGATGGGAGAGTGCGCGCTGAGGATGGTGAGCGACGAAGAGGTGCCGGGCGTCGAAGAAGCGGGGAATGGCCAACCGGCCGACCGCGCGGCCGCGGGGTGCGGCGAAGCGGATGTCGCGCGCCGGGATCCAGCGGACCCGCTGCGCGCGCTGCACGTCGTGGCGGCCGTGGTCAGTCAGTCGCCCGCGCTCGCCAAGGCGTTGAACGCGGTGCTCGACCGGCTGCTGGACCTCGCCCGGGCCGACACCGGGGCGATCCACCTGGTCGAGGACGGGTCGGGGGAACTCTGCCTGGTCGCCAGCCGCGGTCTGTCCGAGGCGTTCCGCACCCGTGAGTCCCGCATCCCGCGGGGGGCGTGCCTCTGCGGGCTGTCCCTCTCGATGGATGAGCCGCTGGTGGTGGACGATCTCGCGGCGGACGCGCGCCTCAGCCGGCCCGCCTGCCTGGACGAGCGCGTGGGCTCGCTGGTGTCGGTGCCGCTCCGTTCGCGCGACCGCACCCTCGGCCTGCTGACGCTGTACGCCCGCGAGCCGCGCGCGTTTCGGACGATCGATCGGACGCTGTTGTCGGCGATCGGCTGGGAGCTCGGGGTGGCGGTCGAGAACGCCCGGTGGTTCGCCGCGATGCGGGAGTCCGCGGTGGCGGAGGAGCGGGCCGTCATCGCCGCCGAACTCCACGACGGGATCGCGCAGTCGCTGGCGTGCCTGAACGTGCAAGCCGCGCGCGCGGAGCAACTCCTGCGCGGCGGCGAGACCGAGGGCGCGCGGCGCGAGCTGGAAGGCATCCGCGAGGTGATCCGCGCGACGTACGAGGACGTCCGGCAGCTCCTGGTCGATTTCCGGAGCGCGCCGAAGGAAGGGGGCGCGTTCGCCTCCTCGCTTCACGCCCACTTGGCGACGTTCGAGCTCAGAAATCATATCCGCGCCGAACTGGTCGGGGAGGAATGCCTGCAGGGCCTGGCATTTTGCCCGCAGGCCGAGGTCTTCCGGATGGTGCAGGAGGCGCTGGCCAACGTGCGCAAGCACGCGCAGGCGTCGCGGGTCCGGGTCGTCTGCGCCAGAATGCCCGCAGCGTGGGAGATCCGGGTGGAAGACGACGGCGTGGGTTGCGACGCGACGCGGCTCAACGATCCGAGCGGCGCCCACCTCGGCCTGCGGATCATGCGGGAGCGGGCGGCGCGCGTGGGAGGCTCGGTTCGATTGAGCTCGACGCTCGGACGGGGCACCACGGTCGTGATCGAGGTCCCCGTCGGATCCGACGAGGACGGGAGCGCGCGATGACCACGCCCTCCTCGACGCCGTCCCCCCGGGTGCTGGTCGTCGACGATCACACCTTGTTCCGCAAGGGCCTGGTGACGCTGCTCAAGGACCGCGGATTGACCGTGGCCGGCGAGGCCGGCGACGGCCGCGCCGGGATCGAGGAAGCCGTGCGGTTGAAGCCGGACGTGATCTTGATGGACGTCAACATGCCCGGCTGCAACGGCATCGAGGCCACGCGGGCGATCCACGAGCGCCTGCCCGAGACGCGGATCCTCATGTTGACCGTGTCGGACGAGAACGACAATCTCTTCGCCGCGGTAAAGGCGGGGGCTCGGGGGTACCTCTTAAAGAACATCGACCCCGACGAACTGGTTTCGGCCGTCGAGCGGCTGATGAACGGGGAAGCGGTGATCCCCCACCAGTTGGCGGCCCACTTCCTCGCCGAATTCGCCGTGATGGCCAACAGCCGGGTCGCGCCCGCGGTCGGTTCCTCCCACGTCCTGACGGCGCGGGAGGAAGAGATTCTCCGCGAGCTTGCCAACGGGGCGACCAACAAGGAGATCGCGAACGCGCTGTCGATTTCCGAGCACACCGTGAAGATTCACCTCAAGAACATCCTCAAGAAACTCCACATGAACAACCGGACGCAGGCGGCGATTTACGCCCAACGCCACGGACTCGTGTCCACCTCGCCGTCCGACGACTAGGAGCCTGCCGGGGTCATCGGTCTTTGAGCCTGTTCAGGAAGGGTCAGATGCAAGGCGCCGCGAGAACCGCACCGGAGCGTACGCGGTGGGTACGTGAGGAGCGGAAGCGCAGCGGCAACGCCGCAGATGACCCTTCATGGACAGGCTCCTCGGCGACGCCGGGGATCACCCCTTCGTGGGGGTCGCCCCCTCCTTTCTTTCGGATCGCGTACCCCCGTCGAGGAATGGATCGGGCGTGGCGGGTTTGCTACGGTGATTCACAAGAGGGAATAACCGCGGCCGTGGCCACAGGAGCGATGATGGAACCAGACGAGACATGCGAAGTGCCGAGTATCTGGTTTTCGGACGAGGAGGCCCGCCGCGTGATGGGGCGGTACACGACCGTCGCGGTCGTGGGGTTGTCGTCTCATCCCGAAAAGCCGAGCCACTTCGTCCCCAAATACCTTCAGGAGCGGGGCTACACGATCATCCCGGTGAATCCCGCGGCCAAGGGGCCGCTCCTCGGCCGACCGGTCTATGCCGCGCTGCGGGACGTCTCCGAGAAGATCGACATCGTGGAGATCTTCCGGCCGTCGGCAGACGCGCCGTCGATCGTGGAGGACGCGATCGCCGTCGGGGCGAAGGTCGTCTGGATGCAGGAGGGGATCGTGAACAACGCCGCGGCCCGGCGCGCCGAGGCTGCCGGCCTCACCGTGATCATGAACAAGTGCATGATGAAAGTGCATCGTGCCCAACCGGGCGCGAAATGAAAAGGGATCGGGTTAAGACGGATGGGTGAAGAGAGGAGGCCGATCATGGGACAGGTATCGACGCTCGATGTGGGAGAAGTGGAGAAAGAGCAGGCCCCCGCGACGGGTCTGCCCACGCTGTGGCCGAGTCTGACCAGGTTGGAACGCGAGATGGAGCGGATGATGGAGGCGTTCTGGGGCAGGCCGCTTCCGTTCCGGCGCGACGTCGACCGCGTGCTCGGCGTGCTGGGCGGGCGGGACATCCCCCTCGACATGTACGAGGAGAAGGACGACGTGGTGGTGAAGGCCGAGTTGCCCGGAATCGACAAGGAGACGATCGAGGTCACGCTCTCCGAGCGCCGCCTGACCATTGCCGCGGAGCGGAAGCGCGAGGCCGAGGCCGGCGAACGGGGCCGCTACGTGGCGGAACGCGCGTACGGGCGTCTGATCCGATCGCTGGAGTTGCCGAGCGACATCCAGGGCGACCGGGTGAAGGCCTCCTTCACGAACGGGGTGCTCGAGATCCGCCTGCCCAAGACCGAGGCGGCGAAGCGGCGCGAGGTGAAGGTCACGATCGAGTAGGGCGCTCCCGTGTGGTTGAAGCGATCGATCGAGAGGAGGTGACAGCCATGACGATGACAAGACGACTCAAAGAGTATCTGGATGAAAACGGCGTGGAGTACGAGATCATCGCGCATCCGTCCACTCACAGCGCTCCCGAGACGGCCGAAACGCTCCACGTGCCCGGCAAAGAGGTGGCGAAGGTGGTGATGATCAAGGACGGGCCGGAGAACGTGATGACGGTCCTGCCGGCGAGTCTCATGGTCGATTTACCACGGATCCAGGAGGTGCTGGGCCGCGACTGGAATCGGCGGATCCGGCTGGCGACGGAGGCGGAGTTCGCCGAGCTGTTCCCTGATTGCGAAGTCGGCATGATGCCCCCGTTCGGCAACCTCTACGGGCTCGACGTGCTGGTCGACGCCGCGCTCACCGAAGACGAGGACATCATCTTTCCCGCCGGTAACTCTCGCGAGGCCATCCGGATGAAGTACGACGACTTCGAGCGGTTGGTGGTCCCGCGGGTGGTGGATTTCGGCACCCGTCCGGTCGGGCGCTGACGCGGCGGGCGACGGCCGTGACCCGAATCGGGGTGCTCACCAGCGGGGGCGACGCGCCGGGCATGAACGCCGCCATCCGCGCCGTGACGCGGATGGCGGTCGACGCCGGGATGGATGTGGTCGGCGTCCGCCGCGGATTCGCGGGGCTGATGGCGGGCGAGACGACGCCGCTCAACGCGCGGAGCGTGGGCGGGATCATCGAGCGCGGCGGGACCATCCTGGGGAGCGCGCGGTGCCCGGAGTTTCTGACCGAGGAGGGGCGGCGCGTCGCGGTGGACGCCGCCCGGGCGGCCGGCCTGGATGCCTTGGTGATCATCGGCGGGAACGGGTCGCAGACCGGGGCGTATGCCCTGTCGAAGATGGGTGTCCGGGTCGTGGGCGTGGCGTCCACGATCGACAACGATCTGCCGGGCAGCGAGATCACGATCGGCGTGGACACGGCGCTGAACATCGCGCTGGAGGCGATCGATCGGCTCAAGACCACGGCGGCCTCGCACCGGCGGGCCTTCCTGGTCGAAGTGATGGGGCGGGACTGTGGCTATCTCGCCCTCATGGCGGGAATCGCGGGCGGGGCCGAGGTGGTCGCGATTCCGGAGATTCCCTGCGATCCGGAGGCGATCGCGAAGGAATTGCGGGCGGCGTATGAACGCGGCAAGTCGCACGCGATCGGCGTGATCGCCGAGGGGGCGAAGTACCCGGCCGCCGAGATCGCGGCGTACTTCCGCGAGCACCACGAGCGGATCGGGTTCGACCTGCGCGTGACGTCGCTGGGACACGTCCAGCGGGGCGGTGCGCCCGGGGCGTTCGACCGCCTGCTGGCCACGCGGCTCGGCGCTGCGGCGGTCGAGGCGCTGCGGAACGGGCGGGACGGCGTCCTGGTGGGTCTGCTGCGAGGCGAGATCGCGACCACGCCGCTGGCCGAGGTGTCTGGCACCTGCAAGCCGCTGGATCTTCGTCTGCTGCATTTGGCGCGCGTAATGGCGTCGTAGAGCGGGGGAGACATGGAGGGCGCATATGAACCGATTGTTTGAGGTCCAGCTCACGGGCGCGGACGCGTTCTACGTGGTCGCGCCCAACCACTACCGGGCCGACGAGTTGCTGGGGGCGTACCTTGAAGCCAACCACATGTCCCACTACCTGGTCGAGGGACGATACACCGTCGTGCCCGTCGATCTGGACGAGGAACGGGTGTTGGCCCGCGGCGCGAAATGTCGAGAGTGCGAAACGTAGGAGCCTGTCCATGAACGGCCATCTGCGGCGTTGTCGCTGCGCATCCGCTCCTCACGTACCCACCGCGTACGCTCCGGTGCGGTGCTCGCTCCGCCTTGCATCTGACCATTCCTGAACAGGCTCCAATATCCCAATGCCGGGATACAGTCCTGGGTCCTTCTCACACCGGTGTCAGGATCGATGGGCCATTCGGCCTATGATCCCCCTGGGGCGCATGGTCCCCTGCCTCGCCTGTTCGGACTAACCGAACCCCCCTCTTTTCCTCCCCCCAAAATACTTCTTCCTGAGAATGGACCGGACGCGCCTGACTCGATACAGTGCACGCACACTTCTCGGATCGTGCGATGAGACAGCGAAAGGTGTTGGTGATCGGGGGCGCCACGCTCTTCGGTCACGGGGTGGGGGGATTGCTCGATGCGCACCGGCCGGGATTCGAAACCCAGCAGGTTCCGACGGTCGAGGCGGCCATCGAAGCCGCGCCGCGGTTTCGGCCCGACGTGGTCCTGTTTTGCATGGACCGCGACGATCTTCGAAACGACGCGGCGCTGCAGCGTCTCCGTCTGATGGAGGTCTATCCCGCGCGGATCATTCGATGCACCTTGGACGCCAATCACCTGACGATTTACGACACGACGCGGATCGCGAACGCGACGGCGGAAGACCTTCTCGCCGCGGTGCGGCGGGGGAATGAGGATCACGACGGGGCGGCATTAAAAGGCGAGAAAGGGGACACGGCATGAGACAGGCGAAGACGTGGAGAAGGTGGGCGCGCGGTCTGGGGTGCGCGGCGGTGGGCGCGTGGCTGGGCGTGAGCGGTCCCGGCGCGGTATGGGCCGGCGAGGACCACGGCGCACATGGATCTGGATCGACCCTGGTGGCGGAGTCACAGGCATTGCCCCCTTGGGAGCAGAAGTTCAAAGAGCAGCTTGAACGGGAAGACGCTGCCGAAGGGAAAAACGGCCATCGCGAGCAGGTGGAACAGGCGATGAAGAAGTTGATGGAAGAAATCGCAAAGGGAACCAATCAGCATCCCTCCCATGCTTCTCCAGGTCCTTACAGCGACGCGGCCATGGCGCAGCAGATGGACGGCAGTTTCTTCCTCGGACCGACCGGCGCGGGGGAGACCGTGACGGCCGGCGGGCGGTGTCCACAGGGGGCTCCGGTGAAGAAGTACGATGTCTCCGCGATCAATGTCGAGATCACACTGAATCAATGGCTGGACTACCATCCGGGTTACATGTATGTCCTGACCGAGAATGTTCAGAAAGTCCGCGATGAGGAGAAAGCCAACACGGCGGCCCGCGCGACATCGGGCTACAATCCCGGCGCGGTGACCACCGGTTTGCAGACCGATATGATCCAACCCCTGGCGATCCGCGGGAGCCAGGGAGACTGTGTCGTGATTACCCTCCAGAATCAATTAGACGGCGAGGACGTCGGGATCCATATCCACGGTTCCAGCATGATCATCAAAGCGACCGGCCAGGCGGCCACGGCGGCGAATCCCGATTCGAATGTGAAACCGGGGAAGAGCCAGACATTCGAATGGTACATCCGGCCGGCCGAGCAGGAAGGCGGCCACATGTTCCACAGCCACGTCGGCCGGGAACAGGCGAGTCTGGGAATGATTGGAGCTTTCATGGTCGAGCCGATGGGATCGACGTACATCGACCCGATCACCGGCAAGGAAGCTAAAAGCGGCTGGCAGATGATGATCGCGAATCCGAACATCCCCGACTTCAGGGAATATGCCATTTTCTACCATGAGATCGGGGATGAGTCGTTCCGCCCGTTGAACCGGAGCGGCGAGATGGTCCCGCAGCGGGACCCGAACACCGACGCCTATCGTCCCTCGGCACGCGCACTCAATTATCGCAGCGAGCCGTTCGGGATCAATAACCTCGCGCTTCAGGAGAAATATTTCCATTTTGAAGACGAGTCGATGGCCTACAGCTCTTACACATTCGGCGATGTCCCAACAACGATTCCACGGGGCTACATGGGCGATCCGGCGAAGTGGCGTTTGATCCACGGGGGCGGCGAGGTCTTCCACTCCCACCATCCCCACGGAGGGAGCATCCGCTGGCTCCGCCAGCCGAAAGCCGATGCGAAGGAGAACTTTCTTCAAACCGCGGCAAGCGACGGTCCGGTAAAGTATCCGGAAATCCGGACGACCACCGACCGTGTCGATGTCGAGGTGATCGGGCCTTCGGAGGTGCTTGATCTTCAGAACGAATGCGGCTGGGGTCTCTGCCAGCAGGTCGCGAGCGATTATCTTTTCCACTGCCATGTGGCGCACCACTATGTCGCCGGGATGTGGTCCTATGGGCGGGGTTACAACACCTTGCAGACCGGGAATTATCCCTTCGGCAGCACCGATACCATGCCGCCGCTGCAGGAGCTTCCGGATCGCAAAGGCCGGATGAAGCCGGCCGTGACGTCGGATCAGTTGGTCGGAAAGACAATGGACTGGTACGACAAGAAGTGGAACATTACGGCGGACAAGACCGACTTCTCCAAGCCGATTGCGGATATCTCGATCAAGGACTGGGTCAAGATGATGCTTCCGCCGGATGGCCAGCCTGGCCATACGTCAGACGAGAAGGGCCAGATCATGGCCTATGATGCGACGGTCTGGGACTGGACCTGGGACGGGAAAAAGGCACTGGGCGAGCCGGAGGCGACTGAGCAGTTCGCTAATCCGAAGTATAAATCGCCGATGCCGGGGAAGCGGCCGCCGATCTTGTTCGATGCAAAGACCGGAAAACTTGCTTACCCGCCTTTCAAACCTCATTTCGGGAAGCGTGCGGTCTTCGCCCGACATCATGGGCCGGCGCCGTGGCTTGAGCCGATCCATGTGGACAAGACTACCGGTTCGATTGGGGATGAACCGGGCGGTCTCGGCGTCGCCGGCGGGGAAACCAACCAGCCGGCCCGGCCGGGTGAGCAGGGGCGGTGGAGCCTCTGCCCGGAAAAAGCCGGTCGGAAGCAGTACACCATCCACTTCATCGAAACTCCGATCACGATGAATAACGCCATCGGCAAAGAGAAGGCCGTGGTGGATCAGCACGGGACGATCTATGTCCTGCATGAAGAGGAGGCGGCCGTCCGGACCAACAGCGACCTGGCGCGGCCTCTGGTCTATCGTTCCAACGTCTACGACTGCGTGGACGTGATCTTAAAGAGCGAGTGGGAAGACAACGACACGACGAACTTCCAGATGTCGAAGATCAATATCCATCCCCACTTCATGCAGTTCGACAACAACGCCTCCGACGGCGTGATCACCGGATTTGCCTATGAAATGTCGGTTCGGCCGTTCACCCAGATGAAAAAAGATAAAGCAAAGGGACTCCCGGTGCCGATGAACTCGGTTCTGACCGAGGATATCAAGGCCGGAGCAACCTCGATCAAGATCAAGATGCCGGAAGGAGCGACGAAGTTCCATGTCGGGACCGATATCATGATCGGAATGGACGAGGTGAAGACATCCGAGGTCCGTTGGATCAAGGCGATTCAGGGCGACACCCTGACCTTTGGGGAGCCGTTGAAGAATGTGCACAAGAAGGGCGAGATCGCCTCGGTCGAGTTTGTCCGGTACCGCTACTGGGTCGATGTCGATCTGGGGACGGTTTTCTGGCACGACCATGCCCTGGGCGGCACGACCTGGCCGCACGGCGCGGTGGGCGGAAATATCGTCGAGCCCTATGGTTCGACCTATCATGATCCGAAAACCGGCAAGGAAATCCGGAGCGGTCCGATTGCCGATATCCATACCACCGAACCGGTCGGCTATGGCGTGAACGGAAGCTTCCGGGAGATGGTTCAATATCTTCATGACACGGTGCCGTATACGGCGCAAGTCGTGACCGACGGGAATCCGCCGGGCCAGACGATTCAGGCGGCGATCGACGCGGGACAGGCGCTCTTCTTCCAGATGCCGTACGATCTGGATCTGGTGGCGGTTCCAAGGCTCAACGGCGGAACGCACACCACCGGAGGCGGTTTCTTCTTCCGCGCCGAGTCGATTGCGAAGCGGTTGAAATTCAATCCGGATCCGTCGCTGGTCTTCTCGACCAAGGCCTTTGGAAAAGATCCGGGCACGCCGCTCCTCCGGGCCTACGTGGGGGATACGGTGGTCTTCCGGCTGCTGCATGTGATGATGAACGAGAGCCATACCTGGCATCTCGCAGGCCATGCCTTCCGTACGGAACGGTATGCGGAGCATTCCGATTTCAGGAATGCCTATCATGTCGGGATTGCGGAACGGTACGACCTGGTGACTAAGGCTGGCGGGCCTCAACAGATGGCCGGGGATTATCTTCACTTTAACGGCCGTCCCTCCCACCTTTCGGAGGGAAGCTGGGGGATCTTCCGGGTATTGGATAAAGAGGTCTCCGACCTAAAGAAACTCCCGGGGCGGGACGAGGTTCCGGCCTCGGCGAAGTCGGTCTGCCCGGCGGATGCGCCGATGAAGACCTTCAACGTCATTGCGGCGGATCGGGCACTGAAGTACAACCCCAAGGCGCCGGACGTGATCGAAGTCGACTTTGATCGGACGCTGCAGGTGGCGAACCCGATGGGCAAGATCTACATGCTCGAAGGGGAGAAGTCGAAGGTGGCCACGGACGGTTTTGCGCCGATGCCGCTGACCTTGCATGTGAATGTGGGGGATTGCATCAAGGTCAACCTGAAGAACGAGATGAAGGCGAGCCGGGCTTCGTTCAGCGCGGATATGCTGGCGTTTGATCCCAAGGATTCGCAGGGGATGAATGTGGGCAACAATCCGGGGGATCAGACGGTAGGCCCGGGGCAGAGCCGGACCTACACCTTCTACGCCCCTCCGCAGTATGGGGAAACGGCGGCGATCGTGTGGGACTGGGGGAATTTCATCAACAACGTTCGGGACGGTCTGTTCGGAGGGATCATCGTCGGTCCGAAGGGGTCGAAATACCGGGATCCGAAGACGGGCGAGGATGTTTCGATGAAGAATGCCTGGCAGGTGGACGTGATTGTGGACCGGTCGCTTCCGGAAAACGCGACCCGTTCCGACTTCCGGGATGCCTCGCTCTTCTTCCAGGACGAGGACAACATCATCGGGACGGCCTTCATGCCCTACATTCAGCAGATTGCGGGGCTGACGGGCGTGAACTACCGGACCGAGCCGTGGTCCTTCCGGGAGGAGAAAGGATGCGACCTGGGCAACATGTTCACGCCGTGCGTGGTCGGGGAGTCGGAACCGGTGACACCGACGGTCATGGCGCACGCCGGTGACCCGGTACGGCTCCATGTCTTCGGAGCCTTCAACGAGCAGAACCAGGTCTTCAGCCTGGAAGGGCATGAATGGCCGCTCAAACCGAACATGGTGGGGGCGGACATGCTCAGCTCGAGTGAATTCGGTTCTTCCGAAAACCTGGATGTCTTCCTGAAAGAGGGAGCGGGGGGGCCGTTCCATCTCCCCGGCGACTATCTCTGGCAGAACCATCGGATGCCGTATGCGCAGGCCGGGCAGTGGGGTTATCTGCGGGTGCTGCCGGCAGGGGATCGTCGGGTGCTCCCGCTGAACAGCGGCGGGCCGGGAGGCCGGACGGCCGAACTGCCACAGGAAAGAAACGCCATCCCCATTTCCATGCTGGAAATGGAAAAGGGGGACTGAAAAATTCTTAGGCCATGTGCGTAACGAGGGGGCAGGGGGGAATGGACAGCCCCCCCTGCCTCTTTCGTTTCGTTCGTGAAGGAGAAGTCATGTCGCGTCTCATGGTCTTGCTGACGGGGGTGATCTGGCTGGGTCTGGCTGGATTCTCAGAGATCTCGATGGCGTCGGGATCTTATGAGGAGGTCGCCGTGAGCAACGGCGGGACTCTTATCGGGAAAGTCACCCTCAAAGGCGTGGTCCCGGAGCCTCGGATTTTTCCGGTGGTGCTGTACCCCTTCGGACCATTTTGCAAGAAAATCTCGGACGGCCACGGGAATATCCGATTGGAAGAGTTCTTCGTGTCGTCCGATGGAGGAATGCAGGACACCATTGTGGCGGTCCAGCAGGTGAAACGAGGCAAGCCATTCCCCCATATCAACAGCGAGCTGGTGGCGGTGGACTGCATGTTTCCCCCCGCCGATGTTCCGGACAGCGAGCAGTTCGTGACCAGTGACAAGAAAGGGTTGCGGCATGCGCATCCGCTGGTGATGGCTCTGGAGAACCATCGGCCGATCTCCGTCGTCAATAAAGACCCGATCATCCATAACGGCCAGGTCTTTCAGAGCGAAAGAGGGAATATCATTCTCAACTTTCCTCTGCCGGTTTCGGATGAACCCAGGGGCGGGATGTTGGATTTTGAGCCGGGGAAACGAATCTCACAGATGATCTGCGGGATGCACGAGTTCAT
>Ga0154928_106_pt1 | contig 17515 bp, 17 predicted proteins | sample RifCSPhighO2_01_FD_105896 | JGI IMG/M metagenome (GOLD analysis project Ga0154928, IMG submission 105896) | Nitrospirae bacterium RIFCSPHIGHO2_01_FULL_66_17 | reverse complement strand
ATCCAATCCGATCAACACACCACCGATCCCTCCGGCGGGGCGTTTTTTATGCGGGTCGAGTTCGATCTTCCGGCGTCCGTGGACCGGACCGCAGTGGCGACCGTCGTTGATCGCCTCACCCGTGAATTCGCGATGCAGGCCACGGTCCGATTCGCGGACGAGGTCAAACGGGCGGCGATTTTCGTCTCCCGCCTGGACCACTGCCTCGTCGATTTGCTATGGCGGTGGAAGGCGGGCGACCTTCCCATGACGATTCCCCTGATCGTCAGCAATCATCCGGACCTCGCGTCGGTCGCAGAGACCTTCGGCGTGCCGTTTGCGGTATTTCCGATGACCAAGGAGACCAAGCGCGAACGGGAGGACGAGATCCTGCAACGCCTCGACGGGAACGTGGATGTGATCATCCTGGCCAGGTACATGCAAATTCTGACCGGCGCGTTTGTCGCACGCTACCCCGCGCGGATCATCAATATCCACCACAGTTTTCTCCCGGCGTTCGTCGGGGGGCGGCCGTATGAGCAGGCCGCGCTGCGGGGCGTGAAGATCATTGGCGCGACCGCCCATTACGCCACGGAGGACCTGGACGAGGGGCCCATCATCGAGCAGGACGTGGTGCGCGTCAGCCATCGGGACGGTGTGCCCGATTTGATCCGCAAGGGAAAGGACATCGAGAAAGCGGTGTTGGCCCGCGCGGTCCGCTGGCATCTGGAAGACCGTCTCCTCGTCTATCGGAATCGCACCGTGGTGTTCGCCTGTTGATGCGGATCGGGAATTGGGGGCTGACCCCAGCGACATGTTCGGCGTTTCCCTGTCGTGCGGCCGAGAGCACCGGTACGGTCTTGAGTCGGTCAGCAGGGCCAGAACCAGATCGGCGGGATGGGTCATTCGTCCATGCCCCCTGGGCCTACAGGGTCATTGACAAGCAGACGATAAATCCATTACAAATCCCCATCTGATTGTCAGATTCCAGAACCCCCCAAACACGAACTGAGGAAAACCATGGCCACACAAAAATCGAAGATCATTTATACCGAGGTTGATGAAGCCCCGATGCTGGCAACGTATTCGTTTCTCCCAATTGTCAGCGCGTTTACCAAGGCGGCGGGCGTGGCCGTTGAAAAACGGGACATCTCGCTGGCCGGAAGAATCATCGCCAACTTTCCCGAACATCTGACGGCGAGTCAGAAACAGTCGGATGATCTGGCCGAATTGGGGCAGCTCGCCACCACGCCGGAGGCCAATATCATCAAACTGCCCAATGTCAGCGCTTCGATCCCCCAGCTGAAAGCGGCCATCAAGGAATTACAGGCTCAGGGCTACGAAATCCCCGACTATCCCGAAGACCCGAAAAACGACCAAGAGAAAGAGATGAAGGCCAGATATGCCAAGGTGTTAGGCAGTGCCGTCAACCCGGTGTTGCGGGAAGGCAACTCGGACCGCCGGGCGCCGCTTTCGGTCAAACAATACGCCAGGAAGCACCCGCACAAGATGGGGGCCTGGACCCCGGACTCCAAGACGCATGTCGCGCATATGAGTCGCGGAGATTTCCGGTCCAACGAGAAATCGGTCACGCTCACCGAGGCCACCGATGCGCGTATCGAATTTGTCGATCAGAGCGGCAAGATCACGGTGCTGAAGCCCAAGATACCCCTGAAGGTCGGCGAAGTCATCGATGCCACGTTCATGAGCCGCCGCGCCTTGCGCGAATTCCTTGCGGCGCAGATCGAAGACGCAAAAAAGCAGGGCGTGTTGTTCTCGATCCATCTTAAAGCCACCATGATGAAGGTCTCGGACCCCAAGATCTTCGGTCATGCGGTGTCGGTGTTTTTCAAGGATGTGTTCGACAAGCACGGGGCCGTGCTCCAAAAGCTGGGCGTGGATCCCGACAACGGTCTGGGCGATCTCTACGCCAAGATCAAAACCTTGCCGGAGGATCAACGCGCGGTCATCGAAGCGGACATTAAGGCGTGTTATCAGAAGCGGCCGGCACTGGCGATGGTGAACTCGGATAAGGGCATCACGAATCTGCACGTCCCCAGCGATGTGATTATCGACGCCTCCATGCCTCCGATGATTCGTGACTCGGGGAAAATGTGGGGTCCCGACGGCAAGCTTCACGATACCAAGGCGGTCATCCCTGACAGTAGTTACGCGGGGGTGTATCACGAAGTCATCGAGTTCTGTAAGAAACACGGCGCGTTTGATCCGCGAACCATGGGCAGCGTTCCCAACGTGGGCCTGATGGCGCAAGCAGCGGAGGAATACGGATCGCACGACAAGACGTTTAAATCCCAGGGCAACGGCACGATTCGCGTGGTCACCGCGTCAGGGCAGACCTTGCTTGAGCACACGGTGGAAGAAGGGGATATCTGGCGGATGTGCCAGGTCAAGGACGCGGCGATCCAAGATTGGGTCAAGCTGGCCGTCAATCGCGCACGAGCCACCGGATCGCCCGCGGTGTTCTGGTTGGACAAGAACCGGGCGCACGACGCGGAGCTGATCAAGAAGGTCAATCGCTATCTGCCGAATCACGATACCAAGGGCCTGGACATCCGCATCATGTCTCCGGCCGAGGCGACGCGGTTCTCGCTGGAACGGATCAAAGAGGGGAAAGACACGATTTCGGTCACGGGGAACGTGTTGCGAGACTACCTCACGGACCTGTTCCCGATTCTTGAAATTGGGACCAGCGCAAAAATGCTCTCGATCGTCCCCCTGATGAATGGCGGTGGCCTGTTCGAGACCGGGGCCGGCGGCTCCGCGCCCAAACACGTCCAGCAGCTTCAGGAAGAAGGGTACCTACGGTGGGATTCGCTCGGCGAATTTTTGGCGCTGGCCGCCTCATTGGAACATCTGAGCAAAGCATCCAACAATGCCACCGCAAAAATTTTGGCGGATACGCTGGATCTGGCCACCGCCAAGTTCCTGGAGAGCAATAAGTCGCCGGCCCGTAAGGTGGGTGAGATCGATAATCGCGGGAGCCATTTTTATCTCACGTTGTATTGGGCGCAAGCCTTGGCCGAGCAGACGGACGACAAGAACCTGCAAGCCCGGTTTGCCACAGTCGCACAACGGCTTGCCCAGAACGAGGCCAAGATCAATGCCGAGCTGATCGGCGCCCAAGGCAAACCCGTCGATCTGGGCGGCTATTATCATCCGGATAAGGAAAAAACGACGAAGGCCATGCGTCCGAGCCCAACCTTCAATGCGATCGTGGATGCGATCGTATAACGGGACACATCAACGACCTGCATAGACCTCACGAAGTGTGAGATGACAGCCTGAGACGGAACCGCGTATTCTGTCTCAGGCTGTTTCACGTGAGTTTCCATGCACCCCCCTCCCTTCCCTCCCCCTCAAGGGGGGAGGGCTAGGGTGGGGGTAGCCTTTCGCGTTTTCCGAGGAGCCCCTTGATAGAGGACACTCTGGGTTCGCCGATCTGCCCTGTGAAGACAATCGATGGTGACAGCGGCTGCCGTCGCGATGAGGCTTTACGCCCGTGAAGCCGTCCGTCACGCTGGCCAAGACCACCCTCTCCGGCGGGTCCACGCTGTCCCTGTGCAGGCGGGACGGCCACTACTTCCTGCGCGTCGCGGGCCTCGAACTCATGGGTACGGTTGCGGCGAACTCGGAGATGCGGCTGGCCGAACTCGCCTGTGAGAAGCTCGGAACGGGGAACAACCAGCGGGTGCTGATCGGCGGACTCGGGTTTGGGTTCACGCTGCGCCGGGTCCTCGAACTGGTGCGCCCCAACGTGAGCGTGCAGGTGGTGGAACTGCTGCCCGAGGTCGTGGCCTGGAACCGCGCGTATCTCCAGTCCGTCAACGGCGGCCTGGTCGACGACCCGCGCGTCGAGATCCGGATCGACGATGTCTTGGCCGTACTGGCGCGCGCGACCGTGCGCCAGTACGACGCGGTCCTGTTCGATATCGACAACGGCCCGGCCGCGATCGTGGTTGCGGCCAATGCGCGCCTCTACGCGGCTCCTGCGCTCACGGCATTGTCCCGCGCGCTGCGCGTGGGAGGACGCGCGGTCTTCTGGTCCGCGTCGACTGACCGCGCGTTCTTGAAGCGCCTCACCCGGGCGGGTTTCCACGCGACGGCGGTCGGCGCCAAGGCGTACGCGCACGCGAAGCGCAACACGCACACGCTGTTCGTTGCCGACTGGCCAGGCGGATGACACGGATCCGTTCACCAAGGCTGCGATGGGCGATCGCCGCCGTCGCGCTTGCGTTCGCGTGGGAGGGCCTCGCGGCGACGGTCGACGAGCAGGCCTACGCGCTCAATCGCGACGGGATGATCGCCATGTCCGAGGCCCGATTCGAGGACGCGGTCGACGCGTTCCGGCGCGCGGCGGCGATGGTCCCCGATTACGGGATTCGCGGCAAGGCGCTGATGTACACGCCGATCTTCATGACGGGCTGGGCGTTCGAGAAGCTGGGCGACGTCGCCGCCGCGTGCGAGGCGTACCGGCGGTTCCTCGCCGCGGCGCCGGCGGACGCGGTCGAACCCACCAAAGCGGACCACGCCGCGTCCTACATCGCAGGGCGTTGCGCCACGGCGCCGAACTAGCAGGGTGCTGAAAAACTCGGTAAAGCCCGCGGGCTGCTCAAAAAGCTCCAGATGCAAGGCCGCAGGAAGGAGGAAACCGGAGCGTACTGGGTCGTACGTGAGGATTTCCGACGACCGAGAACGCAGCAGATGGACTTTTTCAGCAGCCTGCTAGCGGATGGCTACTCTTCCGGAGGCGGTGGCGGTGGCGGCGGCGTAAGCTGGAGTTGAATTCCGTCGAACAGGTTCTGGACGCTGACCCCGGCGTTTTCCTTCGAGGGGTCGAGGTCGACCCACGCCTTGGCTTTCTTGTCGTACTTCTCGAACTTCCGCTCGACCTGGACCTTGGTGAGATCAACCGGCTTGTCGGCCGGCAACGGGGGAACGCCCGGCACGGGAGGCGTGGCCGGCGGCGGGCCCTTCGGCAGGCCGATGAGCGTGAGCGTGTAGGTGTCGCGGTAGTCCTGCTGCCGCGGTGGGAAGCTCGCCGACGCGATCTTGAAATAACGCTGGGGGAGCGTGGTGATGACGCCCTTCGGGTAGTCCTTGGGGTTCTCGGCGGTCTTCTCGGCGCTCGCGACCGGAATGGGGAGGGGACGGGTTTTCAAAAACGTGAGCGCGGCGTCCCACACCTCGTCGAACTTCGCGGCGTACACGCGCTCCGGAACCGGGGCAGCGGGAGCGGCCGCCTCCTCCGCCGCGCCGACGGCGGGCCACGCGAAACCGCCCGCCCAGATCGCGGCCAGCACCCACACCAGCATCGTCATCCGCACCATGGGACTCCTTCCGGAACCGGAATGCAGTAGAAAGACCGCCGAAAGTGCATTGCGAGCGCATTCCCCGCAGCTTGCGCAGGGAGTTTCAATGAAGGCCTACCATAGCCGATCCGGTTTTCAGGTGTCAAGAAATTTGTGGGCGGAAATTTGTGGGCGGGGATGGCTCTGGGGCGCGTTGACAGCCGAAGGCGCCGTTGCGTAGGATCAACCATTCGGCGGAGGTGTGCGGCGATGGGCGAGCGGATCCGGGTACCATGAACAGCGTGCCCGGTTTCTTCCCCTCGGGATGGCCGAGACGGGTGGCGCTGGTCGCGGTGCGGGACCCGCGCCGGCATCCCTGGACGATCGACGACGCGTTCGACGAGATCGAGGCATGGCTCGCCGCGAGCGGGCGATCGGTGGTGTACCGCGTGTGTCAGCGCCGGCCGGCACCCGATCCCGCGACGTACATCGGGCGCGGCAAGGCGGAGCAGTTGCGCCTGCTGTGCGACCTCGGACGGATCGAAGGCGTGGTCATGGACGCGGTACTGACGCCCTCGCAGCGGGCGCACCTCGAGGCCGTCCTGGGACGGCCTGTGCTCGACCGGAGGATGTGGACACCGGCGGATGACCGCGTCCGGCCCGATCGCGAGGCCGACAGAAAGGCGCGGTCGCGGCGCGAGGGCTCATCCCGCCGACGGTCGTCGTGGAGACGCACGGCGATCTCGCGCCGGTTGCCGAAGGGGCCCACTGGCGGGTTTCGGGGATCACCGGCTTCGGCTGTAAGACGCTGGCCGAGAAGGTGATCGAGATCGCGGCGCAGGCCGATGCGCGGCCCGTGGCGCGCGACATCGGCGCGGTTGGAGGAGAGGGCGAATGTTTACTCGGGTAGGGGCGTGTGTTATAGTGTGCGGCGGCGCTGGTGGCGCCCTCCTCCTTCGTACAGAGCGCCGATGGTGATCCGTTCAATTCCGTGGAAAGCCCTTCCACTCTGGATCGCGATTGTCACGGGCTTGGCCGCGCTCGGCTCGGTCCTGATATCGGAGATCCGCGTCCGAGGCGTGTCCGGCGTGCTGGCGCCGGCCGCGTCCGACGGCGATGTGGTCCTGACCGGGTTCCGCCTGGTCACCACCACCAACGGGGTGACCGAGTGGGACATCACGGCGTCCCGCGCCCGCCTGTTTGAGAAACGACATGAAGCCCTGCTGGACGACGTGAAGGGTGCGGCGCGCACCCGCGACGGATCGCGGGTCGAGTTCGAGGGAACGTCCGGCGCGTTCGACACGGCCACTCAGGACGCGACGATCGAGGGGCCGCAGGGCGGGACGGTCGTGCGCCTGCCGAGCGGCCACGTCCTCCGCGCCGAGACCCTGCGGTGGAATCGTCGGGCGGGAGAACTCACGTCGGACCAAGCCGTGTCCATCGCCGGTCCGCGGATCGAGGTGACCGGGACGGGCCTGGTCGTCCGCCCCGCGACCCAGGAATTCACCGTGTTGGGCGGCGTCCGCGCCAACGTGTTTTGACCATGTTTCGAGCCGTGTCAGGGATGCTGATGGGCCTGTTGTGGGCCTCCGCGGCGGCGGCCGAAGCGCCGTCGATGCCCGGTCATCCCGAGGGACCGATGGCGATCAGCTCGCGGAGCATGACCGTGAAGAACCTGGATCACCGGATCATTTTCGATCGCGACGTCGTGGTCAAAAAAGGCGACATGGACCTGCAGGCGGATCGCGTGGAGGTGATTCTCACCGCGCCGCCGAACGAGGCGGCCGGGCACGCGCTCTCCGCCCTCCCGGGCGCCGGAGGCGCCATGTTGGCCGAGGACAACGTGGAGCGCATCGAGGCGAATGGCCGGGTGAAGGTCGTGCAGGGCGGCAAGACCGCGACCGCCGATCAGGCCGTCTACCACAACGCCGACGAGACGATCGTCCTCACCGGCCGGCCCGAGACGTGGGAGGACGGCTATCGAATCCAGGGATCCCGGATCACGATTCTGTTGAAGGAGCAGCGCAGCGTGGTGGAGGAGAGCCGCGTGGTGATTTATCCGGACGAGGGGTCCGCGAGCGGAGGACCATGACGGCGGACGCGTCGCCGAACGGCGGCGGGGGCGCCCTCGAGGCGGTGGGGCTGGAGAAGACCTTCCGCAGACGCCGGGTGGTCAAGGGCGTGAGCCTGTCCATCCGTCCCGGCGAGGTGGTGGGCCTGCTCGGCCCCAACGGGGCGGGCAAGACGACGATCTTCAACATGATCGTCGGGCTGACGCCCCCGGACCGCGGGGAGATCGTCCTCGACGGGCGGCGGATCACCGCGCTCCCCATGTACCGGCGAGCCCGAAACGGGATCAGCTATCTGACGCAGGAGGCCTCCGTCTTCCGAAAGCTGACCGTGGCCGAGAACGTGATGGCGATCCTGGAGACGCTCGACCTCGGGGCCGGGGAGCGCCACACGCGGCTCGGCGTGTTGCTGGAGGAACTCGGGATCGCCCATCTGGCCGATCAGATGGCGTACACGCTCTCCGGCGGCGAGCGCCGCCGGGTCGAAATCGCCCGGGCGCTCGTGCTCGAGCCGCGGTTCATCCTGCTGGACGAGCCCTTCGCGGGCATCGACCCCCTCGCGGTGGTTGACGTGCAGAAGGTCGTGGTCCACCTCCGCATGCGCGGCATCGGCGTGTTGATCACCGATCACAACGTCCAGGAGACGCTCGAGATTACACAGCGCGCCTACATCATCAACGACGGCACGATTCTGCAGGCGGGCGCGCCGGAGGAGATCGCCACCAGCCCGCTCGTGAAGGCGTTGTACCTCGGCGAGCACTTCGCGTGGCAGGGCGCCGGGGCAGGGCGGGAGCGGTCGCCGTGAAAGCCCGCCTCGAACTTCGCCTCCAGCAAAAGCTCATCATGACGCCGCAGTTGCAGCAGGCAATCCGCCTGTTGCAACTCTCCCGCCTCGAATTGAGCCAGACGGTGACCCAGGAACTGACCGAAAATCCCGTGCTCGAGGAAGAGGCGACGACGGATCCCGTCGAAGACGAGACCCCGCTGGGCGAGGACGCGACGGCGACGAAGGCCGAGACGGAGGGCTCGGATGCCGGGGAGAGCGGCGAGGCCGAACCCGGGGCGCTCGACCGGCTCGAGTTCAACTGGGACAGCTATTTCGACCAGGACGAGACGGGCGCGGGCCGGGAAACGGATTATGCCACCGCCTCGTCGTCCGACGACCTTCCCTCTTTCGAGCAGACCCTCGCCAAGCCGGTGGCCCTGACGGACCACCTGCTCTGGCAACTGGGGCTGACCTCCGTCACCGACGAGGAGCGGCGGATCGGCGCGGCGATCATCGGCAACATCGACGACGACGGCTATCTCCGGGTCGACTTCGACGAGCTCGCCCGCGCGCTGAACGCCCCGCTCGCGGCGGTCGAGCGGGTACTGAAAATGGTCCAGACGTTCGACCCGGTCGGGGTCGGCGCCCGCGACCTCCGCGAGTGCCTGTTGATCCAGACGCGCCAGCTCGGGCTCCAGGGGTCGCTGGTCGAGTCGATCATCGGCCACCATCTGCCCGACCTCGAGAAGAAACGGTACGCGGCGATCGCGAAGGCCCTGAGCGTCGCGCCCGAGGAGGTGTACCAGGCCTCCAAGGTCATCGAGCACCTGGAACCCAAACCCGGGCGGCCGTTCGGATCGACCGATAACCTCTCGATGATCCCGGACGTGTTCGTGGTCAAGATCGAGGGCAAGTACGCGGTGCTGCTCAACGACGACGGGATGCCGCGGCTGCGGATCAGCCCGTACTACCGCAAGCTGCTCAAGGGGAAGGCGACGGGTCCCGACGCGACCAAAACCTACCTGGAGGACAAGCTGCGGTCCGCGCTGTGGCTCATCCGCAGCATCGAGCAGCGCAATCGCACGATCGTGCGGGTGGCCGAGAGCATCGTGCGGTTCCAGCAGGAGTTCTTCGACAAGGGGATCAATTTCCTGAAGCCGCTGATTCTCAAGCAGGTCGCGGAAGACATCTCGATGCACGAATCGACCATCAGCCGGGTGACGACCAACAAGTACGTGCACACCCCGCAGGGGATCTTCGAGCTCAAGTACTTTTTCAACAGCAGCATCGGTCGGGTGAACGGGGTGGGCGAGGACCTCTCCTCGGTGACCGTGCGCGAGCGCATCCGCCAGCTCGTGGCGGCCGAGGACCCCCTGAGTCCCCTGACCGATCATCAACTGGTCCAACGGCTGTCCGCCGAGCAGATCGCGATCGCACGGCGGACCGTGGCCAAATACCGGGCGTGGCTGCATCTTCCTCCCGCGAGCAAGCGCAAACAGGTGTTCTGAGGCCGGCCCTCCGTCGACGACCGGCGGGGGCGTGACGAGCGAAAGGAGCGAACGACGACGATGAAGACCACCGTGACCGGGCGCCACATCGAGGTGACTCCGGCGTTGAAGGCTTACGTCGAAGAGCGCATCAACCACCTGGCGCGGTATTCCAATCAGGCCACCGAGGCGTCGGTGATCCTCACGGTCGAAAAGTACCGCCACCAGGCCGACGTGACGGTGAACGTCAACGGCACGGTGGTGCAGGCGACGGAGGAAACGTCCGAGATGTACGCCTCGATCGACCAGGCGGTGGAGAAGATCGAGCGCCAGATCAAGAAGCTCAAGGACCGGCTCCACGACCATCGCCAACGCGTCGAGCCGCTGTCCGTCGACGAAGCGGGCGCGGGGGCGCCCGTGCTCGGCCGCGCGCTGGTCGCTGAGCGCCCGGCGGTCGCGGCGATGACCCCGGAAGACGCGGCGTCGAGCCTCGATCGGGGGAGCGACCCCTTCCTGCTCTTCCGCCACGCGGCGACGGCGCAGGTCAATCTGGTGTACCGAAAGGCCGACGGCACGGTCGGATGGATCGCCCCGACCCCATAGCGGAGGCGGCCGCGCGGGACGAGGCGCCGCGGCTCGAAGGCGGGCTCGCGCCGCAGATCGTCATCGTGAGCGGCCTATCCGGCGCCGGGAAAAGCCACGTGCTGCACTGTTTCGAGGACGTCGGTTTTTTTTGCGTCGACAATCTGCCGCCGCCGCTCATCCCGACCTTCGTGCACCTGTGCACCCAGGGGGAGAGCCGGAGCCAGCGGATAGGACTCGGCATCGACATCCGCGGCCGGGAGTTCCTGGCGCAGTCGTTCGCCACGATCGAGCGGCTCAAGAGCCAGGGCTACCGCGTGGAGATCCTCTTCCTGGAAGCGCGGGACGAGGTGCTGGTCCGGCGGTTCTCCGAGACGCGGCGCCCGCACCCGCTCGCGCGGGACCGTCCGATCGTCGAGGGCATCGCGCAGGAGCGCGAGGAGCTGCAGGAGCTGCGCAACCGCGCCGACCTGATCATCGACACGTCGGGCTACACCGTGCACGAGTTGAAGGCGTTCATCGCGCAACGGTATCTCGATCGCGCGCAGGGCATGGCGGTCACGCTGATCTCCTTCGGGTACAAGTACGGGCCGCCGTACCAGGCCGACCTCCTGTTCGACGTCCGTTTCCTGAAGAATCCCAATTTCGTCGAGCCGCTGCGGCCCCTGTCGGGCGAGGACCCGCGCGTGGCGTCGTATGTCCTCGGCCAGCCGGAGACCGGGGAATTCGTCGGCCGACTGGAGGGGTTGATCGACTTTTTGCTGCCGCTGTATGAGGCGGAGGGGCGCACGTATCTCACGATCGGCGTGGGGTGCACCGGCGGGCGGCACCGCTCGGTGGTGGTGATCGATCGGCTCCGCGCGTACTTCGAGAAGCGGGGCGTGCAACCGACCGTGCGCCACCGCGACCTCGACCGGCAGGTCGAGGGATAGGGGAGCCTGTCCATGAATGGTCATCTGCGGCGTTGTCGCTTCGGAATCCCTCCTCACGTACGACCCAGTACGCTCCGGCGGGAAGCAGCATTTGTCCGTCACGCTAGAGGGGATTCCTCGCTCCGCCTTGCATCTGACGCATTCCTGAACAGGCTCCATGGTGGGAATCTCGGACACGCGGCTAGGAGAACCTGTTGATGGCGGTATATACCTTGGCGATCACGGGGGCGAGCGGCGCGATTTATGGGCTGACGCTGCTGGAGCAGTTGGCGGCCGCCGACCACGAGATCTCGCTCGTGGTCTCTTCCGACGGCGCGACGGTGGTTCGCGAGGAGACGGGTGTCGACTGGTCGGGCGCCCCGGCCGCGGTTCAACGCAAACTGGACCGCCGCTACGGCGGTCGCGTGACGTGGTGGGAGCCGACCAATTTCTATGCGCCGATCGCCAGCGGGTCGCACCTCACCGACGGCATGATCATCGCGCCGTGTTCCATGAAGACCGCCGCCGCGGTGGCGCACGGCCTGTCAGCCGGGTTGATCGAGCGCGCGGCCGACGTCACGCTCAAGGAGCGCCGGCCGTTGATCGTGGTGCCGCGCGAAACGCCCTTTTCGTCGATCCACCTCGAAAACCTGCTCGCCTTGTCGCGCGCGGGCGCGCACGTCGTGCCCGCGATGCCGGCGTTCTACCACCATCCCAAGTCGATCGACGACCTGGTCGGGTTCGTCGTCGGACGCGTCCTGGATCATCTGGGCGTGCCGCAGACGCTGGTCCCACGATGGGGCGAGGACAGGGCGCCGGGGAGGCCGCATGGACGCTGAGCACGCTCGACAGGACGCGGATGCCGAACAGCCGGAGCCGGCGTCGGAGAAGGCCGCCCCCAAGGCCGAAGCCGAACTGACCGTCTTCCAACTCGTCCAACGGATGAACGTGGCCGAGAAGGTCCGGTTCGCCTTCCGCGCCGACAAGGAAGGGCGCACCCTCTTGCTGAAAGACACGAGCAAGCTGGTGGTACTCGCCGTGCTCAACTCGCCGAAGATCACCGAGCAGGAGATCGAGATGGTGGCGAAGTCGCGCAGCATCTCGGAAGAGATCCTGCGCGTCATCGCGCGCAAACGGGAGTGGCTCGGCAACTATGCGATCAAACTGGGGCTGGTGGGCAACCCGAAAACGCCCATCGGGATCGCGCTCACCCACCTGCCCTCCATCAAAACGCGGGATCTCGGGTTTCTCGGCAAGGACCGCGGTGTGCCCGAAGCCATCCGCCTCGCCGCGCAGCGTCTGGCGCGTCAGCGCCAGGAGAAGGGCTCCTAGGGCGCGCAAATGGTTCTTCGTGTCCGGGATACGGTCTCGACGTGTCATGCCCTTGGACACACCGATTCCGCGGGGTAAGCTCTCGAACGGCAACTCACACGAAAGGAGAACGGCATGGTCGACATGTTCGGGATTCCTCAGAAGAAGAGCCTGGGTCGGGTGTTGGTCATCGATGACGAGGCCGATGTGAGAAAGTCGGTGACGATGGCGCTGACCAAATCCGGGTACGAGGTGATCGAGGCGGAAGACGGACAAAAGGCCATCGCGATGATGAACTCCGGCGACAACCCGCTGGTGGTGGACGTCATCATTTGCGATATCCGCATGCCCAAGGTGAACGGGATCGAGGCTGTGGCGTACTTCAGGGCCCAATACCCCTCACGCCCGGTCCTCGTCCTGACCGGCTTTCCGGATATTCAGCTCGCCACCTCGTTGATGAAGCAGGGCGTGGTGGATTACCTGGTCAAACCGATCGAGCGCGAGAAACTCGCCGCCGCGGTCCAGAGCGCAATGACGCACCGGAACAAGGTCGCGTAACGTCGGCCGGCGACAGCCGCCGCTTCAAGCAAGAGCGGGATGGTTTCCGGCGACCCCATCAGCGTCGTGATCCTTGGAGCCGGGACGGGCGGGACTTCGCTCCTTGAGTTGTTTGTCCGCAGCCCCGGCATCGCGGTCATCGGCATTGCCGATAAGGACCCCGCCGCGCCGGGCTTGAAGCGCGCCCGTGAACTCAACATTCCCGCCTCGCAGGACGTGGCGAACCTCATCTCCCGCGATGGAACGAGCTTGATCGTCGACGTCACGGGGGATCCAGCCATGGCGGGCTTCATCGCGCAACACAATCCCCGCGGGATCCAGGTCCTCGGCGGAATGACCGCCAGGCTTCTCTGGAACCTCGTGCAACACGAAGCCCGCATCCAGGGCCAGTTGTTTCAGGCCGATAAACTCGCCACCATCGGGACCTTCACCTCGGGGATCGCGCACGACATCAACAATCCCCTTTACTTCGTGATGAGTCTTGCCGAGGATATGCTGGACGAGCCGGATCCCGCGGTCATCCAGGATCACGCGCGCGACATCGTGCGGGCGGTCCGGCGCATCGCCGCGATCGTCAAGGGACTGACCCTGTACGCCCGGGTCCCGTCCGCTAACGAACTGGTGGACGTGGACCTCAACGCCGCGTTGGAGGAGGCCGTACAAATGGCTCCTTACGCCACGGTGCTCAACGAGATCGAGGTTGCCACGGACTACGTCGCTCGGCCGATGGTTCGAGGCCAGCCGGAAGAGATTCTCCAGGTCTGTGTCAACCTCGTCATCAACGCGGTCCAGGCGATGAACGGCCGGGGGACCCTGCGATTGTCCACACGCCGGGAAGACGGCATGGTGATCGCCACGATCGCCGACACCGGGCCGGGAATCAGCCCGGACGTCCTCGACAAGATCTTCGCCCCCTTTTTCACCACCAAGGAGCCAGGCAAGGGCACCGGATTGGGGCTCCACATCACCCAGACGATCGTGAAGAAGTACGGCGGCGTGATCACCGTCTCCAGTCATGAAGGCCTGGGCACGACCTTTCGGCTGCAATTCCCGTCCGCAGGGCAATGAATTCGGCGATGCGACCATGACAGACGGCATCAAACGGCGCCGGTGGGGACTGAAAGGGAGGCTCGTGCTCCTCACCCTCGTGGTGGGCACGGTGCCCCTTCTTCTGGGGATCGGCATGGCGTATTTCCAGGGAACCCACGAGCTTCAGGTCGTCATCGGATCGAGTTTCGCCGGACTGGCCACAGAAACCGCGAGGAAACTGGATCTGGTTTTCGGTGACGAACTGACCCGCTTGAATCGGATTGCGGCCGACCTCGTGCTGATCGACGCTCTGGAGGGGAATCCCGCGCCGATGACGGGCCTGCGTGAAGAAGGGGAGCGGCGGTGGGAGGTCCGGGATCCATCGCTCGTTCGGTCGGTGACCACCGGACCGCTTGCGGACGCGCTCAGACGGCTTGCCGATGGAGAGACGGACCCGTCGTCCCACGCGGCGCACCAGGCCGTGACGCGCGCGCTGTTCCTGACCGATGCGACGGGCCGGCTCGTCGCGAGCATCAACCACGACGTGCGGTACGCACACGGCGACGAAGCGTGGTGGCAACGGACCTACAACGGAGGGGGCGGGGGGCAGGCCGCGCCCGGAGACGCCTCGTTCGATCGGCAGTTCGGAACGTACACGGTCGCTCTGGCGGTCCCCGTGATGAATGCCAGGCAGGGCCGGGTGGTGGGGGTCCTGCGCCGCGTGTTCGACGCCAAGGCCTATCTGGATCCGTCGCTCGCTCCGATTCGATTCGGAAAGACGGGGCACGTGATGCTCATCGACGGCGACGGCACCGTGATGAGTTGCCCGATTCTCCCGACCGGTGCCCGCCTGGCCGATCGGGATCTGGTCCGTCTCGTGACGTCCCCGCAGGCCGGCTGGGTGAAAGCCCCCAGCGACGGCCACGGCAGCCAGACCATGTCCATCGTCGGGTTCTCTCCGTTGCCTGTCACCAGCCGCGTCACCCAACGATCGACCGGCCGGGCATGGCACACGTTCGCCTGGCAATCGTCGGACGAACTCTTCGCCCCGACGCGCCATCTGTTCGCGTGGATTTCAGCATTCGGACTCGTCGCCATCGGGCTGTTGGGGGCGCTGGCCTACGTCGCGGCCTCCCGCATCGTCACGCCGATCCGCCGCCTTCAGGAAGGCGCCGTGCTCATCGGGCGGAACGAGCTCAAGCAGCCCATCGCCGTGCGCACGGGCGACGAAATCGAACAACTGGCGGATGAGATCAACCGGATGAACGCCAGGCTGCAGCAGGCCTTTTCGGGCCTGGCCCATACCGTGGAGGAAAAGACCCAGGAGGTGCGGTCGCTCCGAGAATATAATGAGAAGATTCTGGACAGTATGCCCAATCCGATCCTGATCCTCGATGGAAATCTGGTCGAGTACGTGAACCAGGCGGCGAAAAAGGCATTTGGTTGGAGCGACGCCGCGGTGAGAGGGGTTCAGGTCATGGAGTTGCTGCGGACGGACGAGGCGTCTTCCGATCGGTTGCGGAGGGAGCTGTGGACGCAGGGCGCGTCGACGGATCGCCCGCGCGATGTGGACGCTCCCGCTGCGGGACCGTCCAGGAGTCTTCGGGACCCGCTCACGCCTCAACCCGCCGCCACCAATCCGGCGCAGCAGGAGCTCCGGATCGGCTCCGCGATCTACCGGTACGAGGTGTTTGACATCTCGATTCCCTCGACGGGGGCGAGGCGGATCGGACTCGTGTTGCGGGATACGACCGGAGAGAGCCGGTTGCAGGATCAATTGATTCAGACCGAGAAGCTGGAGGGGCTCGGTGTGCTCACGTCGGGCATCGGCCACGAGCTGAACAATCCGCTCCTCGGCATCCTGGGGCTGGGGGAAGCAATTCGCGATGGGAGCGACGCGGCGCAGATGCGGGAACACGCGACGGCGATTATTCAGCGCTCGATGCATATGGCCGGCATCATTCGCGATTTCGCCGGCTCCACCCATCCCGAGGCCGGTGAATCCCGACGGGATGTTGATATGAACGAGCGCCTGGATCATGCCCTCAAAATTGTCGGTTTGACGGACGGGGTGGCGGGACTGGTGGTGCATAAGCACTACCATCCGGTGCCCGTGATTCAGGCAGCTCCTGACGAGATCGGGCAGGTGTTCGTGAGCGTGATCACCAACGCGATCCAGGCGATGAAGGGAAAGGGCACCATCAACTTGACCACCGAAGCCTCGAGAAAAACCATCACGGTCAGTATCCGGGATTCGGGCCCCGGAATTCCGAAGGCGTACCTCTCGAAGATCTTTGACCCGTTCTTCACGACGAAGGCGCCCGGTCAAGGGACGGGGTTGGGGTTGACCATTGCCCGCCGGCTCGTGATGAAATACGGGGGCCGGATACGCGTTGAAACCGTCGAGGGCGCAGGAACCGCGTTCATCCTGACCTTCCCGGCCTCCTTGCCCGCGCCGGAATGAAATCCCCTCATCGTCCCTTTCCGTTCCCCGCGCGCCCGAATTCTTGACTTTGTTCCGACGCTTTGCTACGGTAAACCCTCTTTCCGGCTCGCTTTTTTCTGGATCAGATCGAGATGAAGGCCCTGACATTTCAAGAGATTATTCTCTGTCTTCAGCGCTACTGGGCCGAGCGCGGGTGTCTGCTCGTGCAGCCGTACGATCTGGAGGTCGGGGCGGGGACGTTCCACCCCGCGACCTTCCTCCGCGCCCTCGGCCCGGAGCCGTGGCGGGCGGCGTACGTGGAGCCGTGCCGGCGGCCGACCGACGGGCGTTACGGCGAAAATCCCAACCGCCTCCAGCAGTACTACCAGTTCCAGGTCATCATGAAACCCGCGCCGGCCGACGTGCAATCGCAGTATCTCGACAGCCTGGCGGCGCTCGGTCTCAAGGTGGCCGACCACGACGTGCGGTTCGTGCAGGACGACTGGGAATCGCCGTCGCTCGGGGCGTGGGGGCTCGGGTGGGAGGTGCGGCTCGACGGGATGGAGATCACCCAGTTCACGTACTTTCAGGAGATCGGCGGGATCGCGCTCGACCCGATCTCGGTCGAATTGACGTACGGTCTGGAGCGGATTGCCATGTACCTGCAGCAGGTCGACAATGTGTTCGACCTTCGCTGGTCGGACGACATGCTCTATCGCGATCTCCATCACGAAACCGAAGTCCAGTTCTCGCGCTACAACTTCGAGCGAGCGCACGTCGACACGCTGCTCAAGGTCTTTGACCTCCACGAGCAGGAGGCCCGGCGGCTGCTCGACGACGACCTGGTGCTGCCCGCGTACGACCAGTGCATCAAGACCTCGCACTGCTTCAACGTGCTCGACGCGCGCGGCGCGATCAGCGTCACCGAGCGCGCCACCTACATCGGGCGCGTGCGCGGCCTGGCGCGCCTCTGCGCCGAGGGGTGGGTGCGGCACCGCGAGGCGAAGGGCTGGCCGCTGCTCGCGGCGGGAGCCCGTCCATGAACGGCCATCTCGGGAAGCAGCATTCGTCCGTCACGCTAGAGCTGCG
>Ga0154928_139_pt2 | contig 17700 bp, 16 predicted proteins | sample RifCSPhighO2_01_FD_105896 | JGI IMG/M metagenome (GOLD analysis project Ga0154928, IMG submission 105896) | Nitrospirae bacterium RIFCSPHIGHO2_01_FULL_66_17 | reverse complement strand
CCCGCCTCGGCCCTCTGCAGCGCCGCCCGAGCCGCCTTGCGGACCGCGGCGTTCCTGGGGGAGTCGAAGATGACGAATCGTCGGTGCCGCGCGAGCCGCCCCAGCAGCGCGCGGCTCGCCGGGTTGGCGGCGCGCGACAGCGCCTCGATGATCTTGAGTTTCCGGGCCTCGGGCGCGCCGCCGCGGCCGGGCTGCAGGAGCGTCCAGAGCCGATCCGCGATCCGCGGGGTGGGCCGCTGGCACAGGGTCGAGATCGCGCACGCCGCCACGCGCTCGTCCCGATCGAGCACGCCCGGCGCGACGGCCTCCAGGACGACGTCGATCGGGGCGAGCAGGCCCAGGGCGCGGTACGCCTCCAGCCGGACCTGCTCGTGGGCGTGGGCGGTGAACGGCCGGATCTTGGGGAGCGCCTCCACCGCCTTGACCTCCCCGAGGAGAAAGATCATGTTGCGCACGATGAACCACCGGTCGTCCTTGAGCCGGTCCACGACCGCGGGGGCGATCGGGCGGCCGATCTTCGTCAGCACCTCGATCAACCGTTTCCGCAGGATCATGTCGCGCGCGTTGTTCAGGATGTCCAGCAGCGGGGGCACGACCGCGTCGCCGATGGCGACCAGGTGCTCGACGATCCCGGCGGTCCGGGCGCGGTCGAACTTGGTGAGATGCCCCACGATCGGCCCGATGGTCTTGGCCACCCGGGTGCGGTAGGCCCGGTCGTCGGCGGCGTTCCGCGGCCGATACCGGCGCAGGGCCTCGAACGCCTGGAACGCCATCTCGGGATCCCGGCCCACCACCGGGTCGGTCAGCGCCGTGCCCAGCCGGTCGACGAGCACGTCCTGGTGCGATTCGGCGGTCCCGTTCTGGAGGAGTTCGCCGAGCACGGTGATGAAGTGGCCGTGGATCTGGGCTTCATTGAGCGGGTCGATGAGATCGCCCACGGCGGCGTGCGGGATCTGCAGCCCCGAGGGCGCGGCCCCCGAGAGTCCCTTGATCGTCTTGGCGTATGGCTCCGGGTAAAAGTTCTTCTCGCTCTTTTTCTGGAAGAGCTCGGCGTAGAGGGCCTGGCGGTCGCTCACCTCCATCGCGTCCACCTTCGATTTCAGGGCGGACTGGACCTCCGGTTGTTCCCGGCTCAGGACGACGAACTTGCGGAGCAGTTCCAGCGTCGGGATCGAGATCGTGCCGTGCTGGGCCTGGATCTGGTAGAGCACCTCGAGGAGGACGGGCTCCGACAGGTCCTCCAGGACCTCCTGCAGCGCCCCGGGCCCCATGCCGCCCGGCGCGAAGGCGAGCTTGAACAGGCGCTCGCGGACCGGCGGGTCGAGGTGGTTGATCAGCGTGGCGAGCCGCCGGCGCTCCTCCTCCGGCAGCGCGCTCGGGCGGCCCTGGTTCATCTCGGGGTCGCCGGTCTGGCCAGCCAACCGCTGCAGGTGCGCCAGCACGACCTGTTCGTAGCCCGTTCCCTTGCTGCTGCCCCGCGCCTCGGCGCGGTTGATGAACTCGGCGAGCTGCTCGGGCCGGTCGCCTTCCGGAAGGCTTGGCCGGCTGAGCTCGCCCTGGTCGTCGAGGCCCGCTTCCATGAGCGCGTCCAGGAGCTGCGTCCACGTGTCGGTCTTGGAGGCGGAACCGCTCGAATCCGCGACCGCGCTCTTAAAGCTCACCGGGGTGATCCGGATCGAGGGGACCGCCTCATGGAACCCGGCGATGCTCCGGTGACGCGCGTCCGCCGACAGGTCCTTGTCGCGAAGCCAGGAGAACCAGCGCATGAGGGCGGCGCCGTCCAGCCCCTGCCGGAACGTCACGAGCGCGACGTGCGCGGCGGAAAGCGTCTGGGTTAATTCCCGGAGGATGATGTTCTGGGGATCGAGCGGTTCGTTCTTGTAGAGGAGGTGGGCCGCGCCCACCCCTACCGTGATCTCGGGCTCCGCGGTGAGCACGGCGCGGAAGCGCTCCACGAGCCCGTCGATCGCTTTCGGGATCAACGCGTGCGTGGGGGAGTACAGCAGGGTCTTGCGTCCGACCAAATGCAGCTCGACCAGGACGGGGATCACATCGCGCGGCGTCATTGCCTCCACCGAAACGTCCTCGTAACTATAGGAGGCGTCCGCCGGTCTGTCAAAACACGCGCCGTAACGGCGGTGCGCGACCGCCGTCAGTTGTCCGCGCCGATGCCTTGACAGGCGCTCATCGTTCGTGATACAAAGCCCGGTCTTTATGCGATGCGGGGGTGTTGTGATGTACGCGGTGATCGAAACGGGTGGCAAGCAGTACCGGGTAGTCCCCGGAGAAGTGGTCCAGGTCGAGCGGTTGGATCGTCCGGTGGGCGCGACGATCGAGTTCGATCGCGTGCTCGCGGTCGAGGGTGACGGCGGGCTGGTGGTCGGCACGCCGTTCCTGGAGCGCGCGAAAGTCGCGGCGGAGGTGGTCGCGCAGACTCGGGCCAAGAAGATCATCGTGTTCAAAAAGAAGCGTCGGAAGAACTACCGGCGGACGAACGGACACCGGCAGTCTCTGACCACGATCAAGATCACCAACATCGCCGCCGCGTGACGGCGGTCTGAAGGATCAACCATGGCGCATAAAAAAGGACAGGGTTCGACGTCGAATGGCCGGGACAGTAACGCGCAGCGGCTGGGCGTGAAGCGGTTCGGCGGCCAGGTGGTGACGGCTGGCTCCATCTTGGTGCGCCAGCGCGGGACCAAGTTTCACCCGGGGTTCAACGTCGGGCGCGGCAGCGACGACACCCTGTTCGCGAAGATCAGCGGCGTGGTGAAGTTCGAAGGCAAGGGCTCCCACCGACCGCGCATCAGCGTCTACCCCGCCTCGACGTAGCGCCCTCGCGGGGGAAGCGGCCCGGTGTTCCGCCGCGGTCCCGCGTTCCGCAACCTCGTATTCCATGTTCATCGATTACTTCACGATCCACGCCAAGGCCGGCGACGGAGGGGACGGCTGCATCAGCTTTCGCCGTGAGGCGTTCGTGCCCCGCGGCGGGCCCAACGGCGGCGACGGGGGACACGGCGGGGACGTGATCGTGCAAGCCGACGCCCACCTCCGCACGCTGTACGACCTCCGCTACCGCAAGCAGTACCTCGCGCAACGCGGCGAGCACGGCCGGGGCAAGGATCAATCGGGTAAATCGGGGGAGGATCTCATCATCTCCGTGCCGGTGGGGACCCTCGTGCGGGATGAGGCCGACGGCGACGTGCTGGCGGACTTGACGGCGGCCGGCCAGGCGGTGACGGTCGCGCGCGGCGGGCGCGGCGGCCGGGGGAACCAACACTTCGCCACACCGACCCGCCAGGCGCCGCTCATTGCCGAGCCCGGCACCCCCGGGGGAGAGCGCACGCTGATTTTGGAATTGAAGCTGTTGGCCGACGTGGGGCTGGTCGGCCTGCCCAACGCCGGCAAATCGACCTTGCTGGCGACGATCTCGGCGGCGCGGCCCAAGGTCGGCGCCTATCCGTTCACGACGCTGACCCCTTCGCTGGGCGTCGTGACCTGGGCCGAGGGGCGCAGCTTCGTCGCGGCGGACATCCCGGGCCTGATCGAGGGCGCCCACGAGGGCAAGGGGCTCGGCTTTCAGTTTCTTCGTCACATCGAGCGCACGTCGTACCTCTTGCACCTGGTGGACGTGTCCGACATGGGCGGCGGTCATCCCGTCGACGACCTGCAGGCGGTCCGTCGCGAATTGGCCCTGACCAACCCCGACCTGATCGCCAAACCGTTCGCGGTCGTGGCGACGAAGATCGACGCGGCGGGCGAGGGGAGAGAGGTGCTTCGCGCGTTCTGCGCCGGGCAGGGGTGGCCGTACTTCGAAATCTCCGCCGTCACCCGGGAAGGCATCCCCGAGCTGCTGCGCGCGGTGGGCGCCAGGATCGAGGCGCGCTCGGCCTCGCCCGAGGTTGCCACGTGACGACCCCGCTCGATCGCCGCGCGGTCCTGGGCGGGGCGCGCCGCATCGTCGTCAAGATCGGCAGCGGGGTGCTCGCGTCGCACGCGCGCGGCATCAACACGCGCCGGATCGGCCTGTTGGCCCGCGAGTGCGCGGCGCTCGCCGCCGCCGGCTATCAGCTCGCGATCGTCTCATCCGGCGCGATCGCCTCCGGCCTGGCGCCGCTGGGCCTGCGCGAGCGCCCGAAGAGCATCCCGCTCAAGCAGGCGGCGGCGGCGGTCGGGCAGAGCCGCCTGATGTGGGCGTACGAACGGGCGTTCGGCCGGCACGGCCGGCACGTCGCGCAGATCCTGCTCACCGCGGACGATCTGGCGAACCGGACGCGCTTCCTCAACGCCCGCCACACGCTGCTCACGCTCCTGGACCTGGGAGTCATCCCGATCATCAACGAGAACGACACCGTCGCGGTCGACGAGATCAAGTTCGGCGACAACGACACGCTGGCCGGCCTGGTGATCGGTCTCATCGATGCGCGCGTCCTCGCGATTCTCTCGGACGTGGACGGCCTGTACACCCGCGACCCTCGGCTCCATTCCGACGCGACGCGGCTGACCGAGGTGGCGCGCGTGACGCCGGAGATCGAGCGTGCGGCGGGCGGTTCGAGCGCGGCGGAGGGCACCGGCGGCATGGCGTCGAAGGTCGGCGCGGCCAAGCGCGTGGCGGCCTACGGGGCCTCCACCCTCATCCTCGACGGCCGCCGCTCCGGGGTCCTGACCCGCGCGCTGGGGGGCGAGCCGGTGGGGACGATGTTCTTCCCGCGCCCCGAGCGTCTCAACAGCCGCCAGCACTGGATTGCCCACGCCGTCCGCGTCTCGGGCACGCTCTGGCTCGATGCAGGCGCGGTCCACGCCGTCGTCCACGGCAAGAAGAGTCTGCTGCCGTCGGGCATCACCAAAGTGTCCGGCGAGTTCCACGCGGGCGACGCGGTGGCGTGCGTGGACCCGCACGGGCACACCGTGGCGCGCGGCCTGGTCAATTACGGCTCGGCCGAGGTGGCGCGGATTCAGGGAGTGAAGACCTCCGAGATTGCAAAACGCTTGGGATACAAATATTATGACGAGGTGATCCACCGGGATAACCTCGTGGACCTGTCGGACCGGTCAGACCATGACTGACCTGATCGCCCACATCACCGAGAAAGCCCGGGCGGCCAAGACCGCAGCGGGGTTGCTCGCCGTGCTGTCCACCGCGGTGAAGAACCGCGCGCTGCGCGCCATGGCCGACGCGGTGTCGGCGCAGGCGGCCGACCTGCTGGCGGCGAACGCCCGCGACGTGGAGGCGGCCCGGCGCGACGGGCGCAACGCCGCGTTCGTCGATCGCCTCACGCTCACGCCCCTACGCATCGACGAGATGGCCAAGGGCCTGCGCGAGGTCGCCGACCTGCCCGACCCGGTGGGCTCGATCTCGTCGCTCACCGTGCGGCCGAACGGGATGCAGGTCGGCCGGATGCGCGTGCCCCTCGGCGTGATCGGCATCATTTACGAGTCGCGCCCCAACGTCACGGCGGACTCGGCGGCGCTGTGCCTCAAATCGGGCAACGCGGTCCTGCTCCGCGGCGGTTCGGAGGCGGTCCATTCCAACCGCGCGATCGCGACCGTGCTGAGGGAGGCCGCGGCCAAGGCGGGCGTGCCGGACGGCGCGATCGGCCTGGTCGAGCGCACCGAGCGGGAGGGCGTCCGGGTGATGGCCACCCTCGATCGCTACGTCGACCTGATCATCCCGCGCGGGGGCGAGGGCCTCATCCAGGCGGTCGCGCGCGACGCCACGGTGCCGATCATCAAGCACGACAAGGGCGTCTGCCACGTCTACGTGGACCACCCCGCGGATCTCGCGATGGCGGAGGCGGTGTGCGTGAACGCGAAGGTGCAGCGCCCGGGGACGTGCAACGCGATGGAGACCCTGTTGGTGCACGAGGCGCTGGCCGACGACTGGCTGCCGACGCTGCTCGCGCGGCTTCGGCGCGAGGGCGTCGAGATCCGCGGCTGTCCCCGGACGCGCGCCGCGGCGCCGGGGATCGCCGAGGCGACCGAGGCCGACTGGTCCGCCGAATACCTCGATCTGATTCTCGCCGTGAAGGTCGTCCGCGATCTCGACGACGCGATGGCCCACATCGCCCGCTACGGCTCGCAGCACACCGACGCGATCGTCACGTCGGATTACGCGCGGGCGCATCGGTTCCTGCGCGAGGTCGATTCGGCGGCGGTGCTCGTCAACAGCTCCACGCGGTTGCACGACGGATACCAGCTCGGGCTGGGCGCCGAGATCGGCATCTCGACGACGCGGATTCACGCCCGCGGCGCGATGGGTCTGGAAGAGCTGACCTGCTCCAAATTCGTCGTCCTGGGCACGGGCCAAGTGCGGGATTAGGTTGCCCGCCCCCTTGCGGATCGGCGTCTTCGGCGGGACGTTCAATCCCATCCACGTCTGCCACCTCCGCGTCGCCGCGCGGGCGAAAGAGCTCGTGGGCCTGGATCGGGTCGTGTTCGTTCCCGCGGCCCATCCGCCGCACAAGGCCGACGAGAAGCTCGTCGCGGCCCGTCACCGCCTGGAAATGACCCGTCGGGCGATCGCGGGCCGGCCGGGGTTCGAGGTCGACGATCTTGAGTTGCGGCGTCCGGGCCCGTCGTATTCGGTCGACACGCTCGACGAATTCCGCCGCCGGCATCCGGCGGCCGAGCTGTACGTGTTGGTGGGCGTCGAGACGTTCCTGGAGCTGTCCACGTGGCGGGAGCCGCACCGGCTGTTTGCCGCGAGCCGCGTCGTGGTGATCGCGCGGGCCGGACGGTCGTTCGAGGCGCTGGCCGGCGTTCCGTGGATCGGCGACACGCCGCGCGCCGTGCTGGCGGGCTTCGACGCAACGACGGGCGAGGCGGCGCTCGATCTCGGCCCCACGGTCCGGGTGGTCCTGGTGAAGATCGCGCCCTGCGACGTCTCGTCCACGCAGGTCCGCGAGGACCTGGCGGCCGGCCGCGCCGTCAAAAATCTCTTGCCCGCCCCCGTCTACTTTTATATACTGGAACACAGGTTGTACGGTGCGCGAGACGCTGGCGCATGATGTCCCAACCCATCGAGGAGGCCGCACGCCCCTGACCGAAAAAGCCCAAGCGGTGCTCGCCGGAAAGACCGCCCGCGACAAATTGGCGGACGATGTCGTGGTGTTGAACGTCGGCCCGCTCACGACCGTCGCGGATTTCCTGGTGATCTGCTCGGCCGAGTCCGCCCGCCAGGTGAAGGCCGTGGCCGAAGCCGTCGACGAGGCGCTATTGCGCGAGGGGGTCCGGTTGCTCCACCGCGAGGGCGCGGAGCATGCCCGCTGGATCCTCCTCGATTACGGCGCGGTGGTGGTCCACGTGTTTCACCGCGAGGCGCGCGAGTTTTACCATCTGGAACGTCTGTGGGCGGATGCCGCACCCGTCAGCCTGCCGCCCCAGCGTTCGGTCGAACGGCGTCTGCAGCCGGCGCGGGGCGACGAAGCGGACCTATTGTAGGCGTGTGTCCGAGCATTGGGGTGGTGGAGCCTGTTCAGGAATGGTCAGATGCAAGGCGGAGCGAGGAATCCCCCCGGAGCGTACTGGGTCGTACGTGAGGAGGGATTCCGAAGCGACAACGCCGTAGATGGCCATTCCTGGACAGGCTCCTAGGCGGAACGAGGGGGAACGCTGATGCGCGTGTTCATCACGGTCGTCATCATCTTGCTCGGCGTGATGGGGTGGCTCACCCATCTCAACCCGACGCCGGTCGCGTTTCGCCTGACCGAGAACCGCCAGATCGAGGTCGCGCTCTCGGCCCTCGTGCTGGGCGCCGTCGCCTTCGGCGGCTTGCTCGTCCTGTCCGCCCTGGGCGTGCGCGAACTGCGTCGGATGTACGCCAACTGGCGCGTCAGCCGCCAACGAAAAGCGGCGGGCAAGGTCCAGGAATTGTACGCCTCGGCGCACCACGCGTTCTTCGCGCACCGCACGAAGGAAGCCGTCTCGTTCCTGACGCGGGTGTTGGAGATCAATCCGCACCACGTCCCCGCGCTCCTCTGTTTCGGGACGATCAAGCGGCAGGCCGGCGAACTGGCCGAGGCGATTCGGTTCCATCGCCGGGCCCGGTCGGTCGACGACCAGAACCTGGAGGTCGCCCTGGCGCTGGGGTGCGATCTCGATGAAGCCGGGCGCCCGGACGAGGCGGCGCAGCTCTATCTCGAGGTGCTCAAGTCGGACGACGCCAACCCCGCGGTGCTGGCGCGGCTGCGCGACGTGTACGTCAAGCAGGACCGATGGGAGGACGCTCACGCGCTGCAGGAACGGATCTTCAAATCGGCTAAGTCGCGGGCAGAGCTGGACGCCGCGCGGGGCGTGCTGTGCGGTATCAAATACGAGATCGGACGGATGTGGCTGGCGAAGGGCGATCGGGACCAGGCCCGCCGGGCCTTCCGGGGCGCGATCAAACTGGACAAGACGTTTCTCCCCGCCTATATCGGGTGGGGGGAGGTGATTTCGGACGAGGGGCGGGTTCGCGACGCCGCGTCATTGTACGAAAAGGCCTACGGCGTCGTCGGCGACGTCATCCTGCTCCACCGGCTGGAGGACCTCTACATCGAGATGGGCGAGCCGGAGCAGGTGCTGCGACTGTACCACGACGCCGTGCGCAACGACCCGGACAACCACGTGCTGCGGTTCTACCTCGGCAAGGTCTACTACCGGCTCGAAATGCTGGACGAGGCCCGGGACGTGCTGTCGGGGATCGACGCCAGCGACGAGCACTTCCCTGATCTCCACCGGTTGCTCGGTAATTTGGCGCAGCGCCAGGGCAACGACCCACTCGCGACGGAGGAATACAAGCGCGCGCTGGGACTCAAGAAGCGGGTGATCGTCCCCTACTATTGTCCCGCGTGCGATTACCACACCTTTCAATGGTCGGGGAGGTGCCCCCGATGCAAGGCCTGGAACACGTTTTCCGCGTCACCCATCTTGATCAAGGACCAACCCGATCGGGTGATCAGCCGCGCGCCGTGGTAGCCGACGCACCACGTTCCGCGCGGCCGCGCCCCGTCGTGCTCGTCGTCCTCGACGGATGGGGGGTGCGGGCGGCGCGCGAGGGGAACGCCATCGCGCTGGCCGGCGCGCCGTTCTATCACGGCCTCCTGCGCGACTATCCCGCGACCGAGCTGACCGCGTCCGGGGAATCGGTGGGCCTCCCGGACGATCAGATGGGCAATTCCGAGGTCGGCCACCTCAACCTGGGCGCCGGGCGCGTCGTCTATCAGGATTTCACGCGCATCAACCGGGCGATCGCCGACGGCTCGTTCGCCGCCAACCCCGTCCTGCTCTCGGCGATCGACGCCGCCACCGCGCCCGGCCGGACGCTGCACCTGCTGGGCCTGCTCTCCGACGGCGGCGTGCACAGTCACGTCGATCACCTCCACGCCCTGCTCGACATGGCCAAGCGGCGCGGCGCGCGGCGGGTGGCGATCCACGCCTTCCTCGACGGCCGCGACACCCCGCCCCGAAGCGGCCTGGGCTACGTCGCCGCCCTGGACGCGCGGTTGGCGAAGGACGGGCTGGGGCGCTTCGCCACGGTCTCGGGCCGCTACTACGCGATGGACCGCGACCACCGCTGGGACCGCGTTCACCAGGCGTACGACGCGATCGTCGCGGGGTGTGGGGTGGAGGTGAAGGAGGCGACGGGCGCGGTCGAGGACGGCTATCGCCGCGGTGTCACCGACGAGTTCCTCGTCCCGGCCGTCGTCTGCGAGGGCGGGACCCCGGTTGCGCCGGTTCGGGACGGCGACAGCGCGATCTTTTTCAACTTCCGCGCCGACCGGGCCCGCGAGGTGACGGCGGCGTTGACCGCGGAGCGGTTCGACGGTTTTGAGCGGGGCCGCGTGGCGCGCTGGTCGTCCTTCGTCGGGATGACGCGCTACGACGACCGGCTCGGGATCCCCGCGGCCTTCGAGCCCGTGCGGCTCACCCGCATCCTGGCCGACGTGCTGAGCGGGTCGGGGCTGCGCCAGCTCCGGATCGCCGAGACCGAGAAGTACGCGCACGTCACGTACTTTTTCAACGGGGGCGTGGAGGCGGTGTTCCCCGGCGAGGAGCGCGTGCTGATCCCTTCCCCCCGGGACGTGGCGACCTACGACGAAAAGCCCGAAATGTCCGCCCCGGCGGTGACCGACGCGATCGTGGCCAGGGTGGCGTCCGGCGCCTACGATTTCATCCTCCTCAATTACGCCAATCCCGACATGGTCGGGCACACCGGCAAGCTCGACGCGGCGATCGAGGCGGTGCGGGTCATCGACCGGTGCCTGGAGCGCCTGGTCACCGCCGTCCTTGCGCGGGGCGGCGCGGTGGTGCTCACCGCGGACCACGGCAATCTCGAACAGATGTTCGACGACCAGGGGGGGCCCCACACGGCCCACACCACCAACCCCGTGCCGTGCGTCGTGATCGACCGGCGCCTGCGGCCGTCGCCCGGGGCGGCCAAGCCGGTCCTTCGTTCGGGTGGGATCTTTGCCGACGTGGCGCCGACGCTCCTCGCGCTGATGGAAATCCCGCAACCGCCGGAGATGACCGGGCGATCGCTGGTGGACACCGGCTCACTATAGGAAGGAGCCTGTGCGAGTCTTCTGGTGGTGGAGCCTGTTCAGGGATGGCCAGATGCAAGGCGGAAGGAGGGCCTTGCGCGCGGAGCGTACTGAGTCGTACGTGAGCACGCAAGGCTGACTGACAACGCCGCTCTAGCGTGACGGACGAATGCTGCTTCCCGAGATGGCCATTCATGGACAGGCTCCTAGGGGCGTTCGGTTGAACGCCCCTTCGACAGACGTCGGTCGACGATGATCCCCCTCAGAGACGACAACCCCACGACGATCACGCCGGTGGTGACGGTCGGTCTGATCGTCGCCAACGTGCTGGTCTTTGCCTATCAGATGTCGCTCGGCCGGGCAGGCGAAGCATTCGTCTACACGTTCGGCGCGGTGCCCTCCGCGCTGTTCGGGGGGGAGTCGCCGTCCCCGCTGCCGCCGACGATGACGCTGTTCACGGCGATGTTCGTGCACGGGGGCCTCATGCACGTCGGCGGCAACATGCTCTACCTCTGGATCTTCGGCAACAACATCGAAGACGCGATGGGGCACGGCCGCTTTGTCGTCTTCTACGCCCTCTGCGGCGTGGCGGCGGCGTACGCCCACGCGCTGACCGCGCCGGCGTCGGGCGTGCCCATGATCGGCGCGAGCGGCGCGATTTCCGGCGTGCTGGGCGCCTACCTCCTCCTGTTTCCGCGCGCGCGCGTCCTCACCCTGATCCCTCTCGGCTTCTACACCCGCCTGGTGTCCGTGCCCGCGGGCTTCGTGCTCGGGTTCTGGATCGTGATCCAGGTGCTGAACGGGTCGCTGAGCCTCGGCCGGGGGGGCGGCGGCGTCGCGTGGTTCGCCCACGTGGGCGGATTTCTCGCCGGGATGGCGCTCGTGCATGTGTTCGTCCGCCGCAGACCCCCCGCGCGCCCGGCGGCATTTCTTGACAAATCCTCGCGCGTTCCCCGATAATAGAGGCGCATCCTCCGGCAGCATGCGAGGCGCGCAAGCCGTGAAGGAAGGATTGTGCCGTCTCGGCGGTCACCTCTGGGGGAGGGAGTGACGTGATGGGGTGGTGGAACGGGCGGGTCTGGGTCGGAATCCACCTCGTGGTGCTCACGGCCGGGGCCTATGTGGCGGCCGACCTCGTGAACCTCCTGATCGCGCGTCAGCTCGAAGCCTCGATCCGGGTGGATGACCGCGCGCCCGGCGCCGCGCCGCGCGCCGTCTCCCGTGTGCTCCCCGACCCCGCCGCGTATGCTCGGATCCTCGAAGGCAATCTCTTCAACCCCGCGCTGCGGGGGCCGGCGCTCCCCCCGGTCGTGGATGCGCCGCCTCCGACCGCGCCGCTCGACGTCCAGATGACGCTGATCGGGACCGGCGAGGGCGAAGGCGCGCCGTCGTTCGCCGTGATCGAAGATCGGATCACCCGCGAGCAGCGGGTATATCGCGTCGGCGACGTCGTCAAGGACGGCGTCGTGCTGGCCAAGGTCGAGCGCAACCAGATTCTCCTGCGCCTCGGCGCCCAGCAGCAGGTGCTGACCCTGTACACCGACGGCACCGAGGACGTGGCGTCGGGAGCCGGGGCCCCGCGCGCGCCGGGCGACGTGGCGGCGGTGACGGGCGGCGTCCGGCAGGTGCAGGCCAATCGTTGGGTCCTGGACAAACAGGAGGTCTCGGCCGCGCTGGAGAATCTCCCGCAACTGCTGACGAAGGCCCGGGTGATCCCGAATTTCAGCGATGGAAAACCAGACGGCTTCAAGATTTTCTCGATCGCGCCGGACAGCCTCTATGCCAAGATCGGCTTGCAGAACGGGGACGTCCTGCAGCAGATCAACGGCGTGGAGATCAAGGACCCCGAAAACTTCATGCGGGTCTTCCAGCAATTGAAGGACGAGACCAACATCGCCCTCGACTTTGTCCGCAACAACCGGCGCGAGAGCTTCGCCTATGAGATTCGGTAAGCGCGCGGCCGTGCGCTCCGCGCCCCCCGGCGCCCCGTCCCCGATCCGAGAACCGGGCGGCGGCCGCTCCCCTTTTACGAGCCCGAGGTGCCGGTTCCCGGCATGACGCGGCGGTTGCCCCTGCCGCCTTCGATCGCATCGGTATCGCGCCGCGGCCGCCCCGCTTTTCGCGGGATCCTGTGCGGGCTGATCGCGTGGGGGCTGCTTGCGGAAGGGCCGCGGGTCGCGGCGCAGGCGCCGACGGCCGACGGCGCGCCCCAGGCGTCCTCGCCCTCCCCGGCCGAACCGCCCCTCCCCCGACCGACCGGCGGCACCATTGCGCTCGACTTCAAGGACGTGGATCTGCCGGTGCTGGTCAAGTTCTTCTCCGAGCTGACCCGCAAGAATTTTGTGATCGATGAGAAGGTCAAGGGGAAGGTGACGATCTTTTCGCCGTCGAAGCTGTCGATCGACGCGGCGTACCGGGTCTTTCTCTCGGTGCTGGAACTGAAGGGGTTTGCCGCCGTGCCGGCCGGGGAGGTGATCCAGATCATCCCGGTGGCCGAGGTGCCTCCCGATCGGGAGGTGGAGGTCTATCCCCTCGCCAACGCCACCGCCGAGGAACTGGTCAAGGTCCTCAACGTCGTGGTTGCGCGCCCCGGCCAGACCGGGCCGTCGCGCCCCGGCATCCGCCCGGCCGGCGAGTTCGACGGCACGGTGCAGATCCTGGCCGACAAACCGACCAACGCCCTCGTGATCACGGCCACCGCCCGCGACCTCGCAATTCTCAAGGACGTGATCCGCCGACTGGACACCGCGCGCCGTCAGGTATACGTGGAGGCGGTCATCATGGAGGTCTCCGTCGACCGCCTGAAGGAACTCGGAACCGACGTGACCGCGCTGTTCGGGACCCAGACTCCGGCACGGAATCTGACGGCCGTGGGCGGCCTCAACACCCAGCCCCCGACCTTGGCCGGCCTGCTGGCCTCCCCGATCGACTTCACAAACGTCAGTGCGTTCAACGTCCGCGCTGTGCTGCAGGCGCTCCAGCGCCGTGACGACGTCAACATCCTCTCCACGCCACAGATCTTGACGAGCGACAACCAGAAGGCCGAGATCGTGGTGGGTGAGAATCGACCGTTCCCCACGGGGCAGAGCCAGACCTCGGGCGGCAACACGATTACGACGATCGAGCGCCGCGATGTCGGCATTACGCTCCGCCTCACGCCGCAGATCCTCGAAAGCAATCTGGTGAAGCTCGATGTGTTCCAGGAGATCTCGAGCGTGTCGGGGGAGGCGCAAGCGAGCGGATCGGTGCCCCTCGGCGTGATCACGAACAAACGATCGGCCACCACGTCCGTCCTGGTGCAGGACGGACAGACCGCGGTGATCGGGGGCCTCATCCGAGACAACGTCATCGTCGGCGAACGCAAGATTCCGCTCCTGGGCGACATCCCCCTGCTCGGGTGGCTGTTCAAGTTCCGGAGCAAGCACACGGAGAAGACAAACCTTCTGATCTTCCTCACGCCGACCATCGTCAAGAATCCGAAGGAGATGGCGGAACTCCGCGCCGCGAAGAGCGAGACGATGACGCGCGACCTGGACGAGCTGTCGGTCGCGCTGCGCGGCGTGCAGCGGGCGCTCCTCGACGGGATCAACCCCCCAGAGCCGAAAGAGTAGGGAGCCGACCGGGCGGGCGGCGCGGGCCGCGCGCCGGCGGCGAGACGACATGGAAAGGCCCAAGCCGCGATTGCTCGGCGAGATTCTCAAATCCCGGTTCGGCCTTGCCGGCGAGCGCCTCGATGAGGCGTTGGCGGTCCAGCGCGAGAAAGGCGGCCGGATCGGGGACATCCTCGTGCGGCTGGGGTACGTCAAAGAGGACGCCGTGCTCGAAGCCCTCGGCGAACAACTCGGCGTGCCCTACGCCCGGCACCTGAGCGCGGCCGACGTCGACAAGACGTTGGCGGCCAAGGTGCCGATCGCGTTCGCCAAGCGGTTCGAAGTGCTGCCCCTGCGGGAGGCGGGGGGCGTCGTGCAGGTGGCGACCGCCCATCCGTCCGCGACCGGACCGCTCGACGACCTACGGCTCTTGCTGGCCAAACCGGTTGCGCCGGTCGTGGCCTCGGCCCGGGCCATCCTCGCGTGCATCCATCAGGCGTACGAGCGTTCCGGGGACTCGGCCGAGCAGGTGATCGAGGACCTGGGCGCGGAGACCCTCGACCGCCTTGCCACGGCGTTGGAGGAGGAGCCCCGCGATCTTCTGGAGGCGGCCGACGAGGCGCCGATCATCAAGCTCGTCAACTCCCTGCTGTTCGAGGCGGTGAAGAAGCGGGCGAGCGACATCCACATCGAACCGTTCGAACGCGAGTTGAGCATCCGGTACCGCATCGACGGCGTGCTGTACAACGTGCTCACCCCGCCGAAACGGTTGCAGGCCAGCATCATCTCGCGGATCAAGATCATGGCGGGCCTCAACATCGCGGAAAAACGCCTCCCGCAGGACGGCCGGATCGGCATCAAAATCGCCGGGCGTGACGTCGACATCCGCGTGTCCGCGATCCCCACCGCCCACGGCGAGCGCCTGGTCTTGCGCCTGCTCGACAAGGGCAACCTGCTGCTCAAGTTGTCCGAGATCGGTCTGCAGCCCGATCGGCTCGCGACGCTCGACCAATTGATCCGGCTCAGCCACGGGATCGTCCTGGTGACCGGGCCGACCGGCAGCGGCAAGACCACCACGCTCTATGCCGCGCTCAACACGATCAACGCGCCGGACAAGAACATCATCACCATCGAAGACCCGATCGAGTACCAGCTCCGGGGCGTGGGGCAGATGCAGATCAACCCCAAGATCACCCTCACGTTCGCCGCGGGCCTGCGGTCGATCCTGCGCCAAGACCCCGACGTGATCATGGTCGGCGAAATCCGCGACGGCGAGACGGCCGAGATCGCCATCCACGCGTCGCTGACCGGCCACCTGGTCTTCTCCACACTGCACACCAACGACGCCGCGGGCGCGGTGACCCGCCTGCTCGACATGGGGATCGAGCCGTTCCTGGTGGCGTCGTCGGTCGTCGCGATCGTGGCGCAGCGTCTGGTCCGCGTGCTGTGTCCCGCGTGCCGGCAGGCCTACCGGCCGACGCCGGCCGAGCTGGCCAAGCTGGGGATCGGTTCATTCCGGCCTCTCCCGGCAGAGCCGGGACCCGGCCCGGATCCCGCAACCTCCGAGATGTTCTTTAAGGCGGGGGGCTGCCCCGAGTGCCTGGACACCGGCTACCGGGGGCGAATCGGCATCTACGAAATCCTGGTGATGGATGATGAGGTGCGGGCCTTGATTCTGGCCAAGGCCGACGCGAATACGATCAAGGCGCGTGCGGTCGAGCGCGGGATGACCACGCTGCGCGAGGACGGCGCGCGCAAGGTGCTGGATGGCGTGACGACGACGGAAGAGGTGTTGCGCGTCACCGCCGAAGATGTGACGTAAGATGGCCGTGTTTGAATACACCGCGCTGACCTCCGAGGGCAAGACGGTCACGGGCGTGATCGACGCCGACAGCCTGAAAGAGGCGCGGCAGAAGGTCAAACGCAGCGGCGTCTTCCCGGTGGACGTGATTCCCGGGGCGGCGCGCCCGAGCGCGGCGAGCCGACGGTCGTTTCTGGGCGAACGCGTGTCCGCGGCGGAGGTGTCGGTCCTCACGCGGCAGCTGGCCACGCTCTTGACCGCCGGTCTTCCCCTGGTGGATTCGCTCGCCGCGCTCGGCGAGCAGGTCGAGCGCACGACCGTCAAGCGCGTCGTCGCCGCGGTGCGTGAACGGATCCGCGAGGGCGCGACGTTCGCCGACGCGCTGGCGGCCCACCCCGCGGTGTTCTCGTCGCTGTACGTGAACATGGTGCGGGTCGGGGAAGCCAGCGGGACGCTGGACCGCGTGCTCTTGAGCCTGGCCGAGTTCCTCGAGCGGCAGGCGCGCCTGCGCAACACGGTGACGGCCGCGCTGACCTACCCGCTGCTGATGTTGGCGGTCAGCGTGCTCATCCTGGTCTTTCTGGTGGCGTTCGTCGTGCCGAAGGTCACGGTCGTCTTCGCCGACCTCCGTCAGGCGCTGCCGTGGCCGACCGTGATCCTGATCGCGCTCAGCGATGCCCTCCGGTTCGGCTGGTGGGTCCTCGCGCTCGCGGGCGTCGCGGGGGGGATGGCGATCGCGCGGTACGTTCGCACGCCGGCGGGCCGCCGCCGGTACGATGCATGGGCGCTGCGGCTGCCGGTCGTCGGCCGCCTAGTCCGCATGATCGCGCTCTCGCGGTTCACCTCGACCCTGAGCACGCTCCTTGCGGGAGGGATCGGTCTGCTGACCGCGCTGGAAATCGTCAAGAACGTGGTCCGCAACGTCGTCATCGCCGACGCGATCGAGACCGCCCAGGAAAGCATCCGACAGGGCCAGAGCATCGCCGAGCCGCTCCGCCGCAGCGGGGTGTTCCCGCCGCTGGTGACCCACATGATCGCGGTCGGAGAGCTGAGCGGCGAACTCGAAACGATGCTCAAAAAAGTGTCGGAAGCCTACGACCACGAGGTCGAGACCACGGTGGGCGCGCTCACCGCGCTGCTCTCGCCGGTGATGATTCTGGTGATGGGCGGGGTGATTCTGTTCATCGTCCTCGCGATTCTCCTGCCGATTTTTGAAATGAGCCAGATTGTGAGGTGAGCGTCGGATGACACGCGAACACGGCTTTACCCTCATCGAAGTGATGGTCGTGGTGACGATCTTGGCGATTTTAGCGATTCTGGTCGTGCCGAAGATCGTGGGACGCACCGACGACGCGCGGCGCACCGCGGCGATGGTGGAGATCAAGCACCTCGAGGAGGCGCTCCACCTCTACAAGCTCGACAACGGGTTCTACCCGACGACCGAGCAAGGCATGGAGGCGCTGGTGACCAAACCCTCGGTGAGCCCCATCCCCGAGCGGTGGCGCTCCGGTGGCTATGTGTCCAAGGTTCCCAAGGATCCGTGGAACCATACCTATGCCTACCTCTCGCCCGGCGGCCACGGCGATTTCGACCTCGCCTCCTACGGGGCCGACGGCGAGCGCGGGGGGGAGGGCAAGGACGCCGACCTGGAAAACTGGGACTTGAAGTGAGTTTCCATGAGCCGTTGGCTCACCCGCGAACGGATGAAATCACCCCACCCCCCCTTTTGCAAAGGGGGGCAAGGGGGGATTTTCCGAGCAGCAGGGTGGGGGCGGGGGGGGCTGTTGGG
>Ga0154928_102_pt7 | contig 18143 bp, 22 predicted proteins | sample RifCSPhighO2_01_FD_105896 | JGI IMG/M metagenome (GOLD analysis project Ga0154928, IMG submission 105896) | Nitrospirae bacterium RIFCSPHIGHO2_01_FULL_66_17 | reverse complement strand
ACAACGAGGCATCCGCCTCATGGGGGACCTCCCGTTCCTGGTCAGCCGTGACAGCGCGGACGTGTGGAGTCGTCTCGACGAATTCGACACGAGCCAGACCGTCGGCGCGCCGGCCGATCCCGTCAACCCCGAACAGGATTGGGGGTTGCCGCTCTTTCGATGGTCGGTCATGGAGGCGGCGGGGTTTCCCTGGTGGACGCTTCGAGTTCGGGCGGCTCGGGCGTGGTTCGACCTGCTTCGGCTCGACCACGTCGTGGGCTTCTTCCGCGTCTGGGTCATGTCCAAACAGGCTTCGTCCCGTTTCGAGCCGCCGGACGAACCGCGGCAAATCCGGCGGGGTGAGCAATTTCTCACCATGATCGCCGAGAGCGCGGGCAACTGCCTGCCGGTGGCCGAAGATCTGGGGACGATTCCGCCGTTCGTCCGCGAGACGCTGTCGCGGATGGGCATCGCGGGGCACAAGGTGCTCAGATGGGAGCGCGACGACGGCATCTACCGCGATCCGGCGTCGTATCCGTACGTCTCGCTCACCACCCCCGGCACGCACGACACCGGCACGCTCTCGACGTGGTGGAAGACGCTGCCGGACGACGAACGACGGGCCTTCTTAAAACTGTTCGACTACGAAGACGTGCGGCGTTCGAAAGCCGACCAAGCCGGACTCTTCACCGACGAATGGCACCGGCTGGTGTTGGACCGCTTAATCGGTTCCGGATCGGGCCTGGTGATCCTCCCCCTCCAGGACGTCTTCGGCCACGACGAGCAGATCAACGTTCCCGCGACCGTGGGACCGCACAACTGGACCTACCGTCTGCCGTGCCCGATCGAGGAGTTGAGCCGCCCGCCGCTCGACGCGAAAGGCCGCACGTTGAGCGAGCTATTGATCCGCCACGGCCGCGCACTTGGGTAGGGGCTGGTTTCAAACCCGCCCCTACAGGGGCACCAGAAACGGCGACAGATCGCCCAATCCCTCGCGAAGGACCGTGACCTGGTCGCCCACGAGCGAGATCACGCTCGACGGAAGCACCGGCAACGCGCCGCATTCCAGGATGAGATCGACGTCGTGCCCCAGGCGGCTTTCGAGTTCCTCGGGTTCCGAGATCGTCTGCTCGTTGGACCGATTGGCGCTGGTGCTCAGCAGCGGCTGGCCAAGCCCGGCGACCAGCGCGGTGGGGACGGGATGGGCGGGAATCCGAATGCCCACCGTCCGCAATGTGGTCTGGAGAGCCTTGGGAGTCTCCCGGCTCGCAGGCAGGACGAAGGTGTAGGGACCGGGAAGATATCGCTTCAAGATTTTATAGGCGAAATCCGAGACGGCGGCGTATCGACTGATATGGGTCAGGTCGGCGCAGATGAACGACATCGGCTTCTTGGGGTCGCGACCCTTCAGCCGGATGATGCGGTCGATCGCATCCCGGTGGGTGATGTCGCAGCCGAGGCCGTACACCGTGTCGGTGGGATACACGACAATCCCGCCGTTTCGCAACGCCTCAACCGCGCGGGCGATGTGTCGGCCTTGCGGGTTGTCGGGATGGATCGAGAGCCGTGTGGCGCGGTGTGGCTTCATCGGCTGGGCGCTCCCGGACTACTTCGAATGCTTCGTGACGAACTGCTTGATGTCGTCCAGATGCTCCAGGATCAGCTTGGCCTTCTTGAGACCGAACTGAAAAGGGAACTTGTCCTCCGGACCCTGCGTCAGCACGATCATGGGATTGCCCTTGTATTCCGATTCGGTCGCCGGCATCATTCCCTCCCTTGTCTATGAGCCCCGTTCGCGCTCGCCGCTGCCAAATCGAGCGCCCGAGCCCTTGTCCTTCCCTGACGGTTTTTGTATCCTGACATCCGCTTCACCCCGGAGATTCACTCATGACCGCACAATCGCAGGCCACCAAGACCGCCATAGAACGCAAGATAAAAACCGACCTGGACGCGATCCACGTCGAGGTCGAGGACGACTCATGGAAACACGCGGGACACGCCGGGGCGGTCGCGGGCGGCGGCCACTTTACCCTCGTCGTCGTCTCGCCGAAATTCGAGGGCCTCAATCCGCTCGATCGGCGCCGCCTCGTGTTCAGCATCTTGCAGTCAGAAATGCAGGGCGAGATCCACGCCTTGACGGTCCGCACGCTGTCCCCCAGCGAGTGGACACCCTAGGAGCCTGTCCATGAACGGCCATCTGCTGCGTTGTCAGTCAGCCTTGCGTGCTCACGTACGACCCAGTACGCTCCGCGCGCAAGGCCTCCTTCCGCCTTGCATCTGACCATTCCTGAACAGGCTCCTGCACCCGTCATCCACCAACCGTTGAGGCATCCCCCGCTCCCGCGAGCGGCGTCGGCTGAGCGGGAGTCGCTGCGGCAGCGGCGGGCTTCGGCGGCGCCGGGGGTTTCTCGGCTTTGATCCCCTCTTCCCAATGCGGCCCCGTGTACTGATCGGCGGGGATCGGCTGCGCCTTCCATTTGATCTCGAAATCCCCCGCCGCCTTGTTGATCGTCGGACCATTTCCGACGACGGTGGTCCACGGTTCCACCACCGCGGCGATCCGGTATGCCTCCCCGTCCTTTCGGGCATACAGCGCGACGGGATTGCTCTTCGCCGGTCCCTGAAACACGTGGACCGTCCCCACCAATCGACGCGGCACCAACATCACGACCTCCCGCTTCACCGATGACTGAGGCGGTATGGTGCCATAAGATGCCGATCCGATTCAAGCACCCCGTGCGCGGACGTCGATATCCCGCTCATTGACAGCGGGCACGGCCGCCGACTATCATAGCCGCGGTTTTTTGCTGGCGTCACCGAGTCGGCACACATTCCATCAGGGAGGAGCGTATGACCAACCCATTGGACTCCATTTGGGGCACGATCATCTCGGGATTCGTGCTCACGGCCGTTCTGTACGCGTTCATCAACGCGCTCGTCTAACCAGGGGGGACATCTCATGGAGGGATCCAATATCGCGTTGTTCTTCCGGTGGGGCCATTTGTTGGCCGGCATCGTCTGGATCGGCTTGTTGTACTACTTCAACTTCGTCCAGGTGCCGTTCCTGAAGGCCGTCTCGGCGGAGGGGAAGACCGAGGCCTTCAAGCACCTCGTGCCGAGGGCGCTCAACTGGTTTCGCTGGGCCGCGCTCGCCACGTGGCTGTTCGGCGCGGCGCTCCTGGGCGCCCACTTCGGCGACGCCTTCATGCTCAAGGGCCAGTACGCCATCATCGGCATGGGCGCGTGGCTGGGCACAATCATGCTCCTCAACGTGTGGGGGATCATCTGGCCCAACCAGAAACGCGTCCTCGGCCTCGTCCCGGCCTCGGCGGACGAGAAGAAGATTTGCGCGCGCCGCGCGTTCCTGGCCTCCCGCACCAACACCGTGCTCTCGATCCCGATGCTCTTCTTCATGGCCGCCTCCGGCCACGGCCTCGCCTTGTTCAACTGACCTCAGACCGATGTCTTCAAAGGGACGGTCACACGACCGTCCCTTTTTTCCCTGCGTACCCAGCAGGGGAGCCTGTTCAGGATGGATCAGATGCAAGGCGGAGGGAGGCCTCGCGCGCGGAGCGTACTGAGTCGTACGTGAGCACGCGAGGCCGACCGACAACGCCACAGATGGCCCATCATGGACAGGCGTCTAGAGGAGCTCGTCGACGCGTTCTGGCGGCCGGGCCACGATGGCCTTCCCTCCCGCCACCACGATGGGCCGCTGAATCACAATCGGAAAGGCGACCATCGCCTGGATGAGTTGCCGGCGGGTGAGCGCGGGGTTGTCGAGCCCGCGCTCGGCGTAGAGAGGTTCCTTCGTCCGCATCAGGTCGCGGGGCTCCATGCCCAATAACGCGAGCAGCTTCTCCAGGTCGGCCGCCGACGGCGGATCCTTGAGGTACTCCACGATCGTCGGTTCAATGCTCTTCGCGCGGATGCGGTCCAGGGTCTTTCGACACGTGCCGCACTTGGGGTTGTAATAAATCGTGACGGGCGTCATCGTCCCCGCCGCGCCGGTTTGGCCCCGGCTTTAGCCTTCGGGCGTGCAGACGTCTTCTTGACGGAGGGCTTCGCGGCGGGCTTCGCCGCGCCCTTGGCCGTGCGCGCCGATCCCGACGCCGACCGGGCGGGGGCGGAGCCGACGGCTGACCACTCGCGCCGAGCGACCGTCCCGGCCGTGCGCCCTCCGTCACCACCGCCCGGCACCGCTTGCACCGCCACTCACGCGTCTCCATCTCGTACGACACCGTGGTCCAATCACACGTGGGACACCGCATCGCTCTTCCCCCCAGTCACGCCAGTTTGTGGTCGCTGAACACCAGCATCCGCACCCGGACCTCGCCGTGTTCCGCGTTGATGATGCGGCGCGTTCCCGGCAGATGGACGCCGTCCACGACCGCATGATGATCCGTGATGCTGTCCACCTGCTTGATCGCGCCGTCCGTCGGGTGAAAGTAATACACGGTGTAGCGGGTCGTGAGGTGCCGGCCGTCCGGCGTGGTCAGCGCGTCCTCGACGTTGATGGTGAACCGCACCGGCCCCATGCTGCGGTTGATCTGCCGGATCCGGTCGCCCGCGACGCGGTATCGGGAGTTCATCCCGTCGCCGTGGATGAGCAGGAGCCGTCCCAGCGGGTGGCCATCCTCCTCGCCCAGCGTCAGCGTGTGCCGCCCGTCGGCTTCTTCAAACGTCCGGTGGCCGCGGTGGACGGCCATCATCCCGACCTGCCCCTCCGTCCACTTCTGCAGCTCGGGGTCGGCCAGCGACACGGTGATCGACTCGGGCAACCTCACGTCCACGGTGCCTTCGACGGCCCTCCCCGCTTCCTCGACGCGCAGCCGCGCCGAAAATCCCTTGAACGCCGCGCTCCAGCGGTACGTCGAGCCGAAGGCGCGCTGGAGGAGATCGCGCGCCGCGGGGTCGTCGGCCGCGGCCACGGGTTCGCTCGTCTGTTGATAGGTCTGCATCGTCCGCCCTCCCGTTGTGGACGCGAGCCTACCGAGTTGCGACGGAAAATACAAGATGGCGCGCCTTGATTCCGAACAACCGTTTACGCTAGGCTCGCGGGTGTCATCCCCATGTATGATGCGGACCCGCGTGTGACGCCTGCCGAAACCAATCTGAGCGCGCAAGATCCCGTCTGCGGGATGTCGGTCGACACCAGCCATCCCGGTGGGGGAACCCACATCCACGCGGGGGCCACCTACTATTTCTGCAACCCCGGCTGCCGCGAGAAGTTCACGGCCAACCCCGACCGCTACCTTTCGCGGCCAGCGGAGGGCCTGATCACCTTCGGCCCCGCCCGGCCCCGACCGGCCGCGCCCCCGCCGGGCGCGTCGTCGCTCGCTCCGCCGGGAAGCCGCGTGGAGTATATCTGCCCGATGGATCCCGAGATCGTCCGCGATCGCCCGGGGGCCTGCCCCAAGTGCGGGATGGCGCTCGAGCCGCGGACGATCCGATTGGACGAGGGGCCGAACCCCGAACTGATCGACATGACCCGCCGGTTCCGGGTCAGCGTGGTGGTGGGATTGCCCGTCGTCGCCCTCGCCGCCGCGGACCTGCTGTTTCCGGGACGTATGCGCGACATCATCTCCCTCCCGGTCTCCAACTGGATCCAACTCCTGCTCTCGACGCCGGTCGTCCTCTGGGCCGGGAAACCGTTCTTCGAGCGGGGCTGGGCGTCCGTCGTCAACCGCAGCCTCAACATGTTCACCCTCATTGCCCTGGGCGTCGGCGCCGCCTTTCTCTACAGCGTGGCCGCGGCCGTCGTCCCCGGCGCCTTTCCCGGGGGCTTTCGCGCGCACGGCGCGGTCGAACCCTATTTCGACACCGCGGTGGCGATCACGGCCCTGGTCCTGCTCGGCCAGGTCCTGGAGCTCCGCGCGCGCAGCCGGACCGGCTCGGCCATTCGAGCGCTGCTCGGCCTCGCCCCCAAGACCGCGCGCCGCCTCCGCAACGGGCGCGAGGAGGACGTCCCGCTCGATCAGATCATGCCGGGCGACGTCCTGCGCGTGAGGCCGGGGGAGAAGGTCCCCGTGGACGGCGTTGTCTCGGACGGCCGCTCCTCGGTGGACGAGTCGATGATCACCGGCGAACCGATCCCGGTGGAGAAGACCACGGCCTCCCCGCTCGTCGGCGGCACGATCAACGGGACGGGAAGCCTGGTGATGACGGCGCAGCGGGTCGGCGCCGACACGCTGTTGGCCCGGATCGTCCGCATGGTCGGCGACGCGCAGCGCAGCCGCGCGCCGATCCAGCGCGTCGCCGACACCGTGTCGAGCTATTTCGTGCCGATCGTGGTGGCGGTGAGCCTCCTCTCGTTCGGGATCTGGGCCGCGTGGGGTCCGGATCCCCGCCTGGCGCTCGCCCTGGTCAGCGCGGTGGCGGTGCTGATCATCGCCTGCCCGTGCGCGCTGGGCCTGGCCACGCCAATGGCGGTCATGGTCGGCGTGGGGCGCGGGGCCGAGACCGGCGTGTTGATCAAGAACGCCGAGGCGCTGGAGATGCTCGAACGGGTGGACACCCTGGTCGTGGACAAGACCGGCACCCTGACCGAGGGCAAGCCCCGCCTGGACTCGGTCGAACCCGCTCCGGAATTCGAGGCGGACGAGGTCCTGCGCTTGGCCGCAAGCCTGGAGCGCGCAAGCGAACACCCGCTGGCCGCGGCAATCGTCGCGGGCTCCCAGGCCAGGGACCTTCGCCTGACGGAGGTCCGATCCTTCCAGTCGACGACCGGCAAGGGCGTCGAGGGCGTCGTCGAGAACCGTCAGATCGTCCTCGGCACGCAGACGATGCTGGAGGAGCGCGGCCTCACCGTCGGCGACCTGGCCGCGCGCGCCGACGCGAAGCGCCGCGACGGAGCCACCGTCGTGTGGCTGGCGGTGGACGGCCGCGTCGCCGGGCTGCTCGCCATTTCGGACCCCATCAAATCGACGACGCCCGAGGCGATCGATCAACTGCACCGCGACGGCGTGCGCATCGTCATGCTCACCGGCGACTCCCGGGTCACCGCCCGGGCGGTCGCCGCCCGGCTCGGGATCGACGAGGTCACGGCCGAGGTGCTGCCGGACCAGAAGCGCGACATCGTCCGGCGACTCCAAGCCCAAGGCCGCATCGTCGCCATGGCGGGCGACGGCGTGAACGACGCCCCGGCGCTCGCCCAGGCCCACGTCGGAATCGCGATGGGCGCCGGCACCGACGTGGCCATGCAGAGCGCGGGGGTCACCCTGGTGAAGGGCGATCTGCGCGCCATCGTCCGGGCCCGGCGGCTCAGCCGCGCCACGATGCGGACGATCCGCCAGAACCTGTTCTTCGCGTTCGTGTACAACACCGTCGGCGTGCCGGTCGCCGCGGGGCTGTTCTACCCGTTCTTCGGCCTGCTCATCAGTCCGATCTGGGCCAGCGCCGCGATGAGCTTCAGCTCGGTGTCGGTGATCGCCAACTCGCTCCGCCTTCGGACCCTGCGCCTGTGACGCCACGGAGACGACCCGCGTGACGGAGCCCTGGATCGTCGACACCGACGAGGCCACGTTCGACCGCCTCGTGATCGAGGCGTCCCACCGCGTGCCCGTGCTCGTCGATTTCTGGGCGGAGTGGTGCGGCCCGTGCCGGTACCTGGGGCCGATCCTGGAAGAGGTGGTGGAGAAGTACGAGGGCCAAGTCGTCCTGGCCAAGGTGGACACCGATCGAAACTTCACCCTCGCCCAGCGCTACCGCATCCAGACGATCCCGAGCGTCAAGGCGTTCCGCAACGGCAAGGTAGTGGATGAATTCATCGGCGCCCTGCCCGAGCCGTCCATCCGGGAATTCATCAGGCGCCTGATCCCCACGAAGGCCGACGAGCTGGCCGGGCAGGCGGCGCGCCTGGAATCCGAGCAGCGGGGGGAAGACGCCCTTGGGACGTACCGCGAGGCGTTGCAGGCCGACCCGCGCCACGCCGCCGCGTCGGTGGGCGAGCTCCGCGTCCTCGTCCGGCTCGAACGGTGGCCGGACGCCCAGGCGGCGTACGACCGCCTGGCGGGCCCGCTTCAGGTGCAGGACGACGTGATTGCGCTCAAGGCGCGACTGGATCTCGCGCGCCTTGAGGCGACGGCCCCGTCGATGGACGATCTGCGCGCCGCGCTGCGGCGCAATCCCCAGGACATCGAGGCGCGCTTCCAACTCGCCTCGCTCCACGCCGCCAAGCAGCAGTATCGGGAGGCGTTGGAGGAGTATCTGACCGTCCTCAAGCAGGACCGGCGCTTCAAGGACGGGGCCGCGCGTAAGATGATGCTGCACATCTTCGAGATCGTCGGCGCCCGCAGCCCCCTGGCCGAGGAATACCGTGAAAAGCTGGCGCGCGCGATCTTCTGACAACCCCGTGCCGAGGTAACCCATGCCCACCGTCACCGCCATCGCGCGTCTCACTCTCCTCGCCCTGATCGTCGGCGCGTGGGCCGAGGCCGCGCCGATCGCCCACGCCGCCTCGCCCGCGCCGTGCCAATTGCAGGGTCCGCCTCCACCGTTTCCGTCGATCCGCCTGAAATCCGTCGCCAAGGGCTTGAAGGCGCCGCTCGGGCTCTTCCACGCGGGCGACGGGACCGGGCGACTGTTTCTCGTCGAACAACGGGGGACGATCCAGTCGCTGAAAAAGGGTCAACCGCTCAAAACACCGTTTTTGGATATCCGGGATCGGATGACCTCCGGCGGCGAGATGGGGCTGTTGGGGCTGGCCTTTCACCCCGCCTTCGCGCAGAACGGCCGGTTCTTCGTCAACTACACGTCCCGGGCGGGCGGGCTGCACACCGTGATCTCGGAGTTCCGGGCGGCCGAGGGGGCCGACGCGGCCGACGCGCGCGTCGAGCGCATCCTCCTGACCATCCCCCAGCCCTACAGCAACCACAACGGCGGGGAGATTGCGTTCGGACCGGACGGGATGCTGTACATCGGCATGGGCGACGGCGGCGCGGCCAACGATCCGCACGGGAACGGACAGAACCTCGCGACGCTGCTCGGCAAGATGCTCCGGATCGACGTGGACCACGGGGAAGGGACGGCCGCCTACGGCATCCCCCCCGACAATCCCTTCGTGGGGCGGAAGAACGCCGCGCCCGAAATCTGGGCCTACGGCCTCCGCAACCCGTGGCGCTTCGCCTTCGACCCCGTGACGGGATGGCTGTACGCCGCGGACGTCGGCCAGAACGCGCGCGAGGAGATCGACGTGATCGCGAAGGGCAACAACTACGGGTGGAACATCATGGAAGGCACGATCTGCACGCCAGGCGTCCAGTCGACCTGCGACCGAACCGGGCTGGAGCCGCCGATTCTGGACTACACCCGCTCGGAGGGGACGACCGTGATCGGCGGCCCCGTCTACCGGGGCCGCGCCCTCCCAGCCCTCTGCGGCGCCTACATCTATGGTGACTTCGGCAACGGCCGGATCTGGGCGCTCCGCTACGACGGCCGCACCGTCACCCGGCAGCAGAAGCTGCTCGAGACGGGACGGAGCATCAGCTCGTTCGGAGAAGACGAGCAGCGTGAGCTGTACGTGATTGACTACGCGGGAGAGGTGCTCAAGATCGTTCCGTAATGGTCTTGCCCACCACGATCTCAATCTCGTTCTCGGCGGAGACGCCTCGATTGCGCACGTGGGCGGTCCACGACGGGTGGCGCCGGAGCGCAGCGAAGACCGCCTTGATCACCTCCCCCTTCATCCCGTCCTCCCACTCCGAGAGCCAGGCATGGTGATCTTCGTCCCCATCGTACGCGTCGGGGAACGCGACTTCCAAGTTAAAGCGAAGGTTGAAGGTTTTTTCTTCGGTGAACACGGCGGGCTCCGTCACGAGAGGGGCTACTCTAGCAGGGCCGTGCGGGACTGGTCAACGGAACCGAGAGACCCGCGCCGTGCGTTCACACGACGGCGTTCGCCACGAATCCCTGACCGTCAGCCGGCGCGTGGGGAGCGATGATGTGCAGGGCGGTGAAATACGTCGCGCGCAAAGCACTTGCCAACTCGGACGCCGCACACCCCGCGCCGGGTGTCCAAACTGGTCACTGCAAGTCAATGTCTGACCCTGATCCCATGATCCTGATCCCGCTCTGATCCCGCTGATCCCCCGCTAGCGGGGTCAAGCGCCCACGTCGTCACCGCTCCCGGTACCGGTTCGTCACCGGCATGCGGCGGTCCTTGCCGAGGGCGCGGGGGGTGAGCTTGATGCCGATCGGGGATTGCCGGCGTTTGTATTCGCTGCCGTCGACCATCCGGGCCACGGCCGCGACTGTCGCGCGCGGGTAGCCCATCGCCACGATGTCCTCCACGCTGCGGTCGTCCTCGACGTAGGCGCGCAGAATGGGATCCAGGACCGCGTAGGGCGGGAGCGTGTCCTCGTCGCGCTGGTGGGGGCGCAACTCGGCCGTGGGCGCCCGGTCCAACACCCGCTGCGGAATCACCTCCTCCCGGCGGTTGCGGAAGCGGGCCAGCGCGTACACCAGGGTCTTGGGCACGTCCTTGATCACCGCGAACCCGCCGGCCATGTCGCCGTACAGGGTCGTGTACCCTACGCTCATCTCGCTCTTGTTGCCCGTCGTGAGAACGAGCCAGCCGAACTTGTTGGACAGCGCCATCAACAGATTGCCCCGGATGCGGGCCTGGATGTTTTCCTCGGCGATGTCCGGGGGCCGCTTGCCGAACGTGGGCGACAGGGTCTTGTGGTAATCGGCCATCACGTCGTGGATCGGCAGCGTGATGAGGCGGACGCCCAGACGCTTGGCGAGGCGGTCGACGTCCTCCCGGCTCTCGACCGACGTATAGGGCGACGGCATGAAGACGCCCACGACGTGGGCGGCCCCCAGCGCGTCCACGGCGATCGCGGTCGTCAGCGCGGAATCGATGCCGCCGCTCACCCCGATCACCACCGTCTCGAACCCGTTCTTGGCGACGTAATCGCGGACGCCCACGGTGAGGGCCCGGTACACCTCTTCCTCCGGCGACAGCAGCGCGGGGACCGCGGGGGCCGGCCGCGACCGCCGGGGCCGCGGCTTCAGCGGCGGGAGATCGAACCGCTGGATCTCCCCGTCCCGCTCCAGCAGCGCGAGCTTCTTCTTGCGCCGCCGGGTGTCGTGGAGCCGGGACTGAAAGACCGCGTCGACATCCAGGTCGACCACCAGCAGCTCTTCGACGAATTGCCCGCCCCGCGCGATCAGAGCCCCGTGCTGGTCGACGACCACACTGTGGCCGTCGAACACCAGTTCGTCCTGCGCGCCCACCATGTTGACCGCCGCGACCATCACGAGGTTGTCAGCCGCGCGCGTCGCGTACATCCGCTCGCGGAACGCGCCCTTGCCCTGGGAGTACGGCGAGGCGTTGATGTTCACGATCACCTCGGCCTCGCCCGCCAGCGCCTGGAGCTGCGTCGGGCCCTCGGGGTACCAGATGTCCTCGCAGATGTTGACGCCGACCGTGACGCCGGCCACCCGAAAGACGGCGCAGCGCCGCCCCGCCTGAAAGTACCGGTCCTCGTCGAACACGCCGTAGTTCGGGAGGTACATCTTGTGATACATCCCCACGCGGCGGCCGTCGGCAAGCACCGCGGCGGCGTTGAAGATGTCGCCGTTGCGATCCACCACGCCGACGATCGCCGCGAGGCCGCGGGTCGCGGGCGCGATCGCGTCCAGCGCCTGCAGGTTGTCGCGGATGAACTGGGGCTTGAGTAGCAGGTCTTCCGGGGGGTACCCGGGCAGCGCCATTTCGGGGAACGCCACGAGGTCGGCCCCGGCGCGGCGGGCCTCACCGATCAGGCGGCGGATCGTCGCCGCGTTGCGGTCGAGGTCCCCCACGGTGCTGTTCATCTGGGCCAGGGCGAGTCTCAACCGGCGCATCACGTCCCTCCGCTGTTGACTGTACTCACGGGGGGGATGGCGTGTCAAGATTCGGGGCGGCGGTCACGGCTCCCGGATCAGTAGGCGGCCTCTCATGCCCTGCCGGTGATGATCGGTGGGGCGCAGGGCGCGGCAGGCGAAGGAAAATTCCCCGGCGCGCTCGGGGGTGAAGCGCACGACGGCCCGAGCCTTGGGCGGGATCTCCAGCTCCGCCACGCCTAACGTCTCCGCCCTCACGCCGGCGATCTCGACGTCCACCGCGAGGTCCTGGAGCGCCTCGGTCACGAACTCGTGCGGAACCGTCCCGTTGTTGATCACGATCAGCTCGCTGTCGCGGCCGACGGTCAACCGGATTTCGGAGGGATCGAACCGGTACTCGCGGAGATGGATCGTCACGGAGTCGACCTCGTCTTCCGCTCCGGCAGGGGAACCGGCCGCCGCCAGCAGCGCCGCACCGGCCGCGACGCCGACTGCGATCCACACCGCCCGCCGCGCGCGTCGGTCATGCCGCATGCCGCCTCCGTTGGATTTCCAGCACCCCGAAGACGACCGGGAAGTAGAGGAGGTAGCTCCCCGCCTCGACCAGGGACGGGTGAGACCGGTAGCCAAAGATCCCGGCCGCCAACGACCCCACGAAGCTGCGCTCCCTCAACAGCCAAGACGTGTCCCACAGCGGCTCGACGATGCCGGGAACCAGGCCGGCGGCGATCAGATGGCCGAAGCCGGTCGCCAGCATCCCCGCGGCCATGAAGATCAGGATGACGCCGCTCACGCGGAAGAACGGTTTGAGATCGAGGTGCCCGAACCCTTTGAAGAACGCCCACGTCATCAGGACACCCACTCCGACGCCCAGGAATCCGCCGGTCACCGCCAAGCCGACGGACTGACCAGCCCCGCCTTGCAGGAACAGGCCCCACAGGAACAGCACCGTCTCCACCCCTTCCCGGAACACTCCTACGAAGGCCAAGACGGCCAGGGCCCACAACTGCCGCTTGGCGATCGCCAGCTTGGCCTTGTGCTGGAGTCCCCCCTTGATCTCGCGGGCGTTGTGGTGCATCCAGACGACCATGTGGGTCAGGACGACGGTGGCCAGGCCCAGAATCGCGGCGGCAAAGATCTCCTGTCCCGTGTCCTGGAAGAAGGCGGCCGCGTAGGTCGAGAGCCCGGCGAACGCGGCGGCGGCGACGACGGCCCATGCCACCCCCCAGAACACCAGGCGGAACTGCGAGGATTGGCCGATCTTGTCGAGGTAGGTGAGCAGGATCCCCACGATCAGCGCCGCCTCGATCGTCTCCCGCCAGGTGATGACGAATGTGCCCAGCATCGACGCTCCTATTCCGCGATGACCGCGCCGCGCGCCGTTTCAGGATGGAATTCGCCGTAGAACTCGTACCGACCGGGCTTGAGCGGTGGGAGTAGAATCGTCGCCGATTGGCCGGGCCGAATCATCTTTTCGCGATTGAGGGACGGGCTTTCGAACTCTTCCGCCGCCGCGTCCTGGTTGGTCACGATCAGCTTGGTCTTGGTGTGCGCCTTGACGCGCACCTCGGCGGGGCTGAAGGCGTGATCCTTGATCGTCAGCGTTCGTTCCTCGACGTCGGCGGCCATCGCCGACGTCCCCAGCGCCAGCGCCAGCGCGCCGGCGGCGCAGAACCCCATCCGTCGTGTCATGTTACGCATGCTCCGATCTCCTCGAAGGGCGGACATCGTCCCGCCGGCACGCTTTGCACAGCCCGTACAGTTCGAGCTTGTGAAAGGTGATGTGGAACTCGTGGTCGCGCGCTACCTGCTCCTGGAATTTCTCGATCTGAAAATTCTCGAACTCGATGATCCGCGCGCAGTGGGTGCAGATGAGATGGTCGTGGTGGGCTTTCTGCGCCACGTTGTCGTAGATCGTCTTGCCCTTCCCGAAGTGGCGCTCCTGGGCCAGCTCCCACTGGCAGAGCAGCTTGAGCGTCCGATAGACCGTGATGATCCCGATCGAGGGGTCCTTCTTGGCGACCTCGCGGTACAGATCCTCGACCGTGATGTGATCCTGACGGAGAAAGAGTTCGGCGATCAGCTCGCGCTGGTGGGTGAGTTTGAGCCCGTGTTCACGCAGGCGGGCGTGCAGCAGCGCTTTGGACTGCGATTTGACGATCGATGAGGAGGGGGAACGTGTTCTCATTTTGAAATCTAAATTCAATTTCGATCTTCACTATAGTCGAACGCCACCCCCAGTGTCAAGACGCGCCCAAGACGCGTGTCCAAAGCGCGCCCGTCGAAGAGTGACACGGGCCGACCCTGTGCCTTGACTTTCGGCGCGCTTTCCGAAAGAATGATTCCTCGGTTCGGTTGGACCGAACTCTGTACCCCGATCAATCCAATCTCACGGGAGGACACATGGCGTCTGGGCGAGAACGGCAGAAGGAACTCCGACGGCGGCAGAAGCGGCGGCGCGAAGTGACGCGCGCGAAACGGCAGGCCGCGATGAAATCCAAGGCCCTGGCCGCGAAGAAAGCGGCGGTCAAGCCGCGGGTGAAGAAGGACAAGCTGAGCCCGACCGCCACGCCCCCCGCCGCATCGTAGGCCGGGTCCCCCCCTGGGTCCGCGGAAGAGGGTCTGCGGATCGCTTCGTCAGACCCGCGGGCGGGCGGTGCCGATGACGGCCTCCGCCACCTGCCTCATCGGCCGGCGGTTGTTCATGCTCTGCCGCTGCAGCACGCGAAACGCTTCTTCCTCGGTCAGCCGGCGTTCGCGCATCAGGATGCCCTTTGCCCGCTCGACGACCTTGCGCAGCTCCAATGCCTCGCGCATCTGCGCCGTCGTTTCCACGAGCCGCGTGTTTTCGATCGCCACCGCCGCCTGATTCGCGATCGCCTCCAGCAACCCGATCTCATCGGGAAGAAACACGTGCGGCGCGCTCGTGTAGCTGTTGATCACGCCGATCGCGCGCTCCTGACACAGCATGGGCACCGAGAGCAGTGAGCACAGGCCCTCGTGCCGGGCCAGGTCGGGATACACGTAGGACGGATCCGCCGTCACGTCCGGCACCGCGATCGCCCGGCGCTCCTTCACGACGCGGCCGCTGACGCTCTCCCCGATCTTCAGCGCGGGCTTGTTCCGATACGCCTCGGACAGGCTCTGCGTGGCCGCGATGTGCAATTCGCCGCGCGCCTCGTCGGCCAGCATGATCGAACAGATCGCCGAGCCCATCGTCCGCGCCGTGATCGTCACGATCAGATGCAACATCTCTTCGAGGTAGCGCGTCGACGTGATGGTCGTGCTCACCTGGGAGAGGGTCTCGAGCTGGAGCGTCTTGCGCCGCATGGCCTCGTAGAGACGGGCGTTCTCGATGGCGCTCCCCACCTGGTGCCCGATGGTGACCAGCAGGGCGATCTCCCCCGCCTCGTGCCGGTGGGGATCGCGGTGCTGGACGTTGATGACGCCGATCACCTCGTTCTTGGCGATCACCGGGACCGACACGAACGCGTGATAGCGGTCTTCGGGAAGGCTCTGGAAGAACTTGAACCGCGGGTCCTCGCTCGCGTCGCGGGCAATCGCGACCGGCATGCGCTCGCGCGCCACCCAGCCGGTGATACCCTCGCCGAGTTCCAGCCGAATGCGCCCGATCAGGCTCGGGTGGGGCTGCGTGGAGGCCCGCAAGACCAGCGCCTCGCGGGTGTCGTCGAGCAGGTAGAGGAACGCGGCGTCGCCGCGCGTAACCTCCACCACGAGCTCGATGATCCGCTCAAGCACGGCTTCCTGATCGAGCGTGCCGCTGATCGTCTCGCTGATCCGCCGCAGGACGTCCAGCTCGCGGTCCTTTTGGCGCAACGCACTGGCCAGGGCGGTCTGGGAGGGTCGAGCCCGCGTCGTCATCGCGGGCGCATTGTAACAGGGGCGGCCAAAAGTCTCAACACGCGGCGCCGCGCGGGGGCCGCTCAGGGGACCCTCGTGACCACCACGTCGTAGGCCCCCAGATCCCCGGCCGAATCGGGGGCGAACGGCGACCGCCTGATCGAGATAACGTAAGAGATTCCCGCCGTCCCCGGGAAACTGATCCGCGACGACAGGGTGACGGCGTCGTTGGGGGGGCACGCAAGGCCGCACGCCGCGGGATAGCGCACGCCGGTGAGATTGTCGGCCGAGAACCCGGGCGCGACGCCCGCAACATCGAGGATCGTGTCGGCGGCGTTGGACAGCCGGGCGTCGCACGCGTCCGCGACGCACCGCGACGTCGACACCGTGTACGTGCCGTTGGTCGCGGGCGTGAACACCACGTGGTCCGCGTCCGAGGCGGGATACAGCGTGTGGTGCTGAATCACGCCGAGTCCGATGGGACTCGCCCGCGCCGGCGCGTCGTCGTTGAGGGCCCCTTCGAAGAGATCGGCCCACAGGTCGATGCTGCGGAAGACCAGGATGGGCGTCAAGTCACCGAGATTCCCGCCCAGCCAGCGCGCCCAGAAGTCCTCGAAGCTGACCGTGGTGAAGCCCGAGGACAACCCGGCGACCACGCTCCACGTCTGCGGGAAGGGGATCGAGAGCGGCCCGCCGTCCTCGTCTCCGTTCGCGTCGTCGAACAGATCCCACAGCACGGCCGCCACCGCGAGTTCGCTCGTGTCGTAGCGCGCGGCGTCGGCGAGCGACGGCCCCTCGATCTCGAAGGCGAGGCGCACGCCGGTCCCCGAGGTGTCCACGTGCCGCGGGTCGTTTCGGACCACGCTGGAAAAGAACGTCGCCCAGCCCTCGGACCAGGCCAGGCGGAGGTCAAGGGCCGAATCCCCGAGCCAGTGGGGGCCGCCCGGGGAGTCGTCTCTCGAGTAGACGTCGGCCGCATAGTGGCCGTACTCGTGCAGCAACACCGCGTCGTCGAATTCGTCCGGATCCTCGGTTCGGCCCGACACGCTGATCGCTCGGGCGAAGGGGTCGTACGCCGTGCCGTCCGGGTTCCCCGCGTACCAGTACCACTGTAACGGCGTTGAGGGCGGCGATCCCGTCGCGGTCTCCACGGCCCGGCCGCCGCGCACCGCCTGATCCAAAATATTGAAAGCCCCCGCCGCGCCGTCCGCCTCCACGGCGGGAAACACGAGCGTCTCGCCCGAACCGGAATCGTCCGCGGCCAGCGACGCCAGCCCGTACAACGCCGGCTCGGCGGGGGACCGCTTCACCGACGAGGCATACCGCGGCGCGGACGACAGGACCCGCGCGTAGACGCCCACCCGACCTGGATTCATGAACGAGACGCGGTACCGCCCGTCCCCGTCGGTCTCCCCCGCGCCGACGACGGCGCCGCGTTCGCACCCGACCACTTCGACCCGCGCGAACCGGATCGGCTCACGGGAGACGGCGCCCGTCCACCCCTCCCACCCGATGAGGCGTTTCCGGTAGAGGGCGAGCCCCGTGGCGATGCCGTCGCCCCCGATCTCGGTGCGCTCCGCGAAGGCCGCGCACGTCGAGGACAACACCCGCGCCGGGCCCTCGCCGCAACCCAACGCGGCAAGGACGAGCACCGCGACTGCACCCCGCGCGCCGCGCACGGCTTTAGGCTTTTTGCGCTTCCAACCCCGGAGGGGGAGAAAACAGGATGCGGTGACAGTACGTGCAGGTGAGGATCTTCTCGTTCTTCCGGATGTCCGCGACCAGTTGGGGCTGGAGCGACAATCGGCATCCCTGGCAGGTGCCGTTCTTGAGCGCCGCGACCGCGAGCCCCTTGCGGGTCGTTCGGAGGTATTCGTACGTCTGCCGGTGGCCGGGCGCGAGGCGGTCGGTAAGCGCCTTCGACTCGGCCGACACCCGCTCGACCTCGGCCTCCATCGCCTGCTGCTCGGCCTGCAGGCGCACCCGCTCCGCGTCGAAGGTCCGGCGCCGGACCGCCAGCTGCTCCTCCTGTTCCCGGACCGCCTTCTGGATCGCCTCGGTCCGATCCATCAGTTCGAGCAGCCGCTCCTCGACCGTCCCCTTCTCCTGCTGGGCCAATTCGATTTCAAACAGGTGCGCCTGGTATTCCTTGTTGGACTTGAGGTCCCCGGCGCGCGCGCGGAGCTTGTCGATCCGCGCCTCGCGCTCCTGGAGATCCTGCTCTTTCGCGCGGCGGTCGCGGTTGAGCGCATCGAGTTCCCCCTGCGTCGCGGCGAGGGCGGCCTGCGCCTCCTCCACGGGCTTGCCCGCCGCCTCGACCGCGTGCGGAAACTGCCGCCGCTTCTCGGCGATCGCGTCCAGCCGGCCGTCCAGATCCTGGAGTTGGATCAATATCGCGAGCTGTTCATTCACACTGATTCCCTAACCCCTCTCGTTCCTCGGCCCGGATGACGGGCCTGCGGGGCGCTCCGCAA
>Ga0154928_169_pt2 | contig 18177 bp, 16 predicted proteins | sample RifCSPhighO2_01_FD_105896 | JGI IMG/M metagenome (GOLD analysis project Ga0154928, IMG submission 105896) | Nitrospirae bacterium RIFCSPHIGHO2_01_FULL_66_17 | reverse complement strand
CCGCCAAGCACGACATTCCGGTGACGGCGACCAAGGCCAAGCCGTACAGCGTGGACAAGAACCTCTTTCACACGAGCTACGAGGGCGGCATCCTGGAAGATCCGTGGGCCGAGCCGCCGGCCGAGATGTTCACCATGTCGGTCGACCCCCGGCGGGCGCCCGATCGGCCGGAGTATGTGGAGATCGAATACCTGGCCGGTAACCCCGTCGCCGTCAACGGCAGGAATCTGTCCCCCGCGCGGCTGTTGGCCACACTCAACGAGATCGGCGGGCGCCATGGGATCGGGCGCGTTGATCTGGTCGAGAACCGTTATGTCGGGATGAAGTCCCGCGGCGTCTATGAGACGCCCGGCGGCACGCTCCTGCACGCCGCGCACCGGGCGGTCGAATCGCTCACGTTGGACCGCGAGGTGCTGCACCAGCGCGACGCCATGATTCCGCGTTACGCCGAACTCGTGTATTACGGCTACTGGTTCGCGCCCGAGCGGGAGATGCTACAAGCGGCGATCGACGCGGCGCAACGGAACGTCACCGGTGTGGCGCGCCTCAAACTCTACAAAGGCTCGATCACGATCGCAGGCCGAAAGTCGCCGGTGTCGCTCTACCGCCAAGATCTGGCCACGTTCGAAGAAGAGGCGGTGTACGACCAGAAAGACGCGGCGGGGTTCATCCGCTTGAACGCGCTCCGCCTCAAGGTCGGGCGCGCCCGTCGGTAACGAGCGTCCATGAGTCCATCCGAGAAACCCTGGGGCGGGCGCTTCACGGAGGCGACCAAACCCACCGTCGAGACTTTCACCGCGTCGATCCCGTTCGACTGGCGCCTGTACCGCCACGACATCGCGGGGAGCATCGCGCACTGCAAGGCGCTCGCCGAGGCCAAGTTGATCACGGCGGCGGAGCGGGACCAGATCGTCAAGGGGCTCAAAGCGATCGAGGCTGATATTGCGGCGGGCATGTTCGTGTTCTCGATCGCGCACGAGGACATCCACATGAACGTGGAGCGGGCGCTCACCGAGCGGATCGGGGCCGTGGCGGGCAAGCTGCACACGGGGCGCTCACGCAACGATCAGGTCGCGCTGGATATGCGGCTCTACGTGCGCGAGGAGTTGGACGCGATCGGCGACCTGCTGCGCGGGGTACAGAAGGCGCTGGCTGAGGCCGCCGCGCGGCACATCGACGTCATCTTGCCCGGCTACACCCACTTGCAGCGCGCCCAACCGGTACTGCTCGCGCACCACTTGCTTGCGTACTACGAGATGCTCCAGCGCGACGTCGAGCGGCTGCGCGACGCGCGCAACCGCGTCAACCGCATGCCGCTGGGCTCGGGGGCGCTTGCGGGGACCAATTACCCGATCAATCGCGAATTGATCGCCGAGTACCTGGATTTCCCGATCGTCACCAAGAACAGCCTGGACTCGGTGAGCGACCGGGACTTCGTGATCGAAGCGCTTTCCGCGTTCGCGCTGATCATGATGCACCTGTCGCGGTTTGCCGAGGAACTCGTGCTGTGGTCCACGACCGAGTTTGGCTTCATCGAGCTGCCCGACGGTTTCTGCACCGGCAGCAGCATGATGCCGCAGAAGAAGAACCCCGACGTGCCCGAGCTGATCCGCGGCAAGACCGGGCGCGTGTACGGCTCGCTGGTGGCGCTGCTGACGACGGTGAAGGCGCTGCCGCTGGCCTACAACAAGGACCTGCAGGAGGACAAGGAGCCGCTGTTCGACGCCGTGGACACGGTGAAGGCGTGCCTGTCGATCACGGCCGAGATGATCCCCGGCATCCGCGTGAAGGCCGACGCGATGGCGGCCGCGGCGTCTGACAGCTTCCTGCTTGCCACGGAGATCGCCGACGACCTGGTGCTCAAGGGCCTGCCGTTCCGCGAGGCGCACGAGGTGGTCGGGAAGCTGGTGCGGCATTGCCTGGAATCCAAGAAGCCCCTCACGGGGCTGTCGCCGAACGAGTACCGACGCTTCTCGCCGCTGCTGGATCCCGAGGCCGTCGCCAAGCTGTCGGCCAAGAGCGCGATCGCCCGGAAATCCCAGATCGGCGGCACAGCGCGCGAGGCGGTGCAGCAGCGCCTGAAGGAAATCGAAAAAGGGTCGAAACGGACGTGACCGTTGATCCACGCGTTCGTAGGGGCGGGGCGATGCCTCGCCCCAGGTTCGGGGCCGTGCCTCATGCCAGGTCGGGGGCGACCCACCGGGCCGCCCCTACCATGCGGATTGCCCTCCTTGCATTCTTTGTCGGGCTTTTGCTAGCATGCTCGACAGGTTGCGGACGAAAGGGCGACCCCATTGCGCCCGAAGACGTGCCGCGGCCCTCGGCTCAATCCTCCCCTCAATCTCCAGGGCAGGCGCCGCCGGATCACCCCGCGCCGTAAGGCGGCTGTGAGCGCCGCGCGGGGCGCGGCCTGAACGGCTGGCGGGGAGCGCACATCCAGGGACGGACACGGGCGCCCTGCGCCAGGGGCGCGGATTCCGAGCAACGAGGCGAACGCCTCGACAGACAGGCGCAGTGAAGGAGAGGACGATGGTCTCATCGGGTTTGGTCCAGGTCGGTTACGACGCATCATCCATCACGGTCGCGGCGGTCACGTCCCGCAAGCGGCGGTTGCTCCTCATCGAACCATACCCCGACGACAGTCCCTATCGATTCACCGAGGGCGAGCGGCGGGCGCTGTGGTTCCCGAAGCTGTCGCTGCCGGTGATCGCGGCGTACACGCCCGCGCACTGGGACATCACGTTCATCGACGAGTCGGTCGACCGCGTCGACTTCGATCTCGACGTCGACCTGGTGGGCATCTCCGCCCAGATGACGTGTTACGCGCCGCGGGCGTACCAGTTGTCCCAGAAATTCCGCGCGCGCGGCATCAAGACCGTCATCGGCGGCACCCACGTCAGCTATTGCGCCGAGGAGGCCGGCCGTTACACCGACACGGTCATGATCGGCGAATCGGAAGACCTGTGGCCGCGGGTCATCGCCGATTTCGAGGCCGGGCGGATGCAGCCGGTGTACCGGATGGAGCAGTTCCCGAATCTGGACGAATACCGGAACCCGCGGGTGGATCTCCTGCGTCAGGACGCCTACATGACGAGCTCGTGCATCCAGACGACGCGCGGGTGCCATTTCGAGTGCGAGTTCTGCAGCGTGTCGCCGTTCAACGGCAAGAACTCGCGGCGTCGGCCCGTCGCCCACGTCGTGGCGGAGGTTCAGCGGATCAAGGAGCGCCGCCGTAGCCAGATCATGGACAAGATGCTGACCGGCCCCTACAGTCAACGGTTTCTGGCGTCGTTCAAGGTGTTTACCGGCATCGAGGACGGGACGATCTTCGCGATCGTCGACGATCTGCACAATTCCAGCCGCACGTACTGCAAGGAGCTGTGGACCGCGCTCAAGCCGCTCAAGATCAAGTGGGGCGCGCAGTGCACGCTGTTTCTGGGCGACGAGCCGGACATGGTTAAACTCGCGGCGGAGAGCGGGTGCGTGTCCATGTTCGTCGGAATGGAATCCATCGTCGAAGAGAGCATCGACGAGACGAACAAGCCGTTCAACCGCGTGGCCCAGTACGAGAAGGAGATCAAGTGTTTTCACGATCACGGGATCATGCTGAACCCCGGCGTGATTTTCGGGTTCGATCACGACGACGAAGCGGTGTTCCCGCGCACGGTGGAGTTTTTGATCAAGAACAAGATGGAGCTTGCGTACTTCAACATCATGACCCCGCTGCCGGGGACCCCGCTGTTCGATCGAATGAAGGCCCAGGGTCGGATCTTCGATGACAACTGGGAACACTACGACGGCAAGCACGTCGTCTTCTGGCCGAAGCGAATGAGCCCCGAGATTCTCCAGGAGGGGTTCTTCTGGGCCAACCACCACTTCTTCGGCTACCCGTCCATTTTCCGGCGGTTGTTCTACACCCGCCAGCGGATCCCGGCGCGGCTGGCGATGAATCTCGCGTTCCAGCACCTGGTCAAGCGCACCGCGCCCAAGGGGAGCCTCTCGCCGCTGTCCCAGATCATCCAGAGCCTCCACGTCAAGCTCCCGGCGTTCGCGACCGAGAACCTCATCCCCAACACGCTCCACGCGCTCAAGGAAAAAGCCGCCGGCGCGGTGGGACAGATCGACCGGTTCCTCCAGATCAAGGTCAAGCGGGCCGACATCCAGCGGGGCGAGCTGCCTGCGAGCGCGCCCGCGCTGCAGCCGGAGGCACACTCTGCGCTGCAGTTGGATCTCGAGGGCACGCTCGACGAGTCGGGGGCGAAGGAGCTGCGGCGGCGCCTCCTGCAGGCCGTTCGCCAGGCCCGGCTCGATATCGTCGTGAACTTCGAGCCCCTCCGCTACGCGACGCCGCAGGCGGTGCACGCCCTGTTGGACAGCGAGTACCTGCGCGCCCTCAAGGCGCACGCGTCGGTCAAGTTCATCAACCTCACACAGGCCTTCCAGTCCGCGCTGGACCGCATCACCCCGCAACAGACCGTGTGGGGCGACGAGACGATCGGCTAACGTGCACGACTTTCACGACGTTGGAAACGAGTTGTACTGCGAGCGCGTGCCGGTGGCGAGGATCGCCAAGGCCGTCGGCACGCCCTTTTACCTCTACAGCCACCACACGCTGACGTCGCACTTTCAGGCGGTGGATACGGCGTTCGCGCCGATCCCGCACATCACCGCGTTCGCGGTCAAGGCCAATCCCAATCTCGCGATCCTGCGACTGTTCACGAAGCTGGGCGGGGGCGCCGACATCGTCTCGGGCGGGGAACTCTACCGCGCGCTGAAGGCCGGCGTGCCGCGGGGGAAGATCGTATTCGCGGGCGTGGGCAAGACCCGCGAGGAGATCGCCGAGGCGCTCCGCGCGAAGATCCTCCTGTTCAACGTGGAGTCAGACCAGGAGCTGCGCGTGATCGACGAGGTCGCGCGACGGCTCAAGACGCGCGCGCGGATCTCGCTGCGGGTCAACCCCCACATCGACCCCAAGACCCATCCGTACATTTCCACGGGGTTGAAGCACTCCAAGTTCGGCATCGACATCGACACGGCGCTCGACCACTACAAGCTCGCGTCCGGCTTGCGCGGCGTGGAGGTCGTCGGCGTTCATCACCACATCGGCTCGCAGCTCACCGAGGTTCAGCCCTTCGTCGAGGCGCTCGCGCGCGTGTTGGAACTGGTCGACCGGCTCGGCGCGCACGGGATCGCGATCCGCTACCTGGACATGGGCGGGGGCCTGGGCATCCCTTATCAGGATGAGACGCCGCCGTCCCCCCGCGACATGGCCGCCGCCGTTCTCCCGCTGCTGCGCGGGCGCGACCTGACCCTCATCATCGAGCCCGGGCGCGTCCTGGTGGGCAACGCCGGGATCCTGGTGACGAAGGTGCTCTACACCAAGGAAGGCGAGGCGAAGAACTTCGTGGTCGTCGACGCGGGGATGAGCGACCTCATCCGGCCCAGCCTGTACGAGGCGTACCACGAGATCCGGCCGGTGCGCCGGACCTCCCGCGGGTCAAAGGTGGTCGACGTCGTGGGGCCGATCTGCGAATCGGGCGATTTCCTCGCCCAGGATCGGGAGCTGCCCGCGTGCGAGCCCGGGGAACTGCTCGCGGTGATGAGCGCCGGCGCGTACGGCTTCGCGATGGCCTCGCGGTACAACTCGCGGCCGTTCATCCCCGAGGTGCTGGTGAAGGGGAACCGGCACATCGTGATCCGCGCGCGCGAGACCTACCGCGACCTGGTGCGCGGGGAGACGGTGCCGCCGTTCCTGGCGTCCCGATGACGACGGCCGTCGACACCGCGGCGCGGCCGCGGGCGCGCAAGGGACGGGGCTTCTTCCTGACGCTGATCATCGGGTCGGGCGCGGTCATCCTCGCCCTGGCGCTGCTCTTCTTCATGGGCAAGAGGTTCTTCATTTTCACCTGGCAGAAGTTCGTGATCGAGAAAGCCGTCGTCCGCGCCCTGCCCCCGGAGTATACGCTCGAGGAAGCGGAGCGCGTCCGCATGGCTCTGCTCGCGTTCTACGACGCGGGTGCGCGGCACGAGGTCTCGGACGAGGCGCTCTACGGGTTGAGCCAGGGGATCAAGGAAATCCTCGCCGACAATCGGATCACCACAGCCGAGGCCGAGGCGATGATGGCGTTTGTCGCGGAGCACGCGCCAAAGGCGACAGCGGGGACGGGACGGTAACGATGGGACGGTCGGCCGGACGCATCCCGTTCGCCAAGATGTCGGGGAGCGGGAACGACTTCATTGTGATCGACAACCGGAAGGACCTCGTCCCGCGCCGGACGATGCGGTCGTTCGTCAGAGCGGTGTGCCGGCGCGGGCTGTCGGTCGGCTCCGACGGGGTGATCTTCATCCAACGGTCGTCGCGCGCGAACTTCCGCTGGCATTACTACAACGCCGACGGCGGCGAGGCGGAGATGTGCGGCAACGGCAGCCGCTGCGCGGCGCGCTTCGCGTTTCTGCGCAAGATCGCGCCGAAGACCCTGACGTTCGAGACCCTTGCGGGCGTCATTCATGCCGAGGTCGGCAAGGCCGGCGTGACCGTGCGTCTGCCGCTCCCCACGGACCTGCGCCTGCACGTGCCGCTGGAGGTCGACGGCAAACAGTACGACGCGCACTTCTTCAACACCGGGGTCCCGCACACGGTGCTCTTCGTCGACGATGTCGAAGCGGTGGACGTCCATCGATTGGGCCGGACTATCCGGTTCCATCCGGCGTTCGCGCCCGCGGGGACCAACGCGAACTTCGTCGAGATCGACGGGCCGACCCGGCTGGCGATCCGCACGTACGAACGGGGCGTCGAGGGCGAGACGCTCGCGTGCGGCACGGGGTCGGTCGCCGCGGCGCTCCTGGCGGGCCTTCTCGGCAAGGCGCGTTCGCCGGTCACGCTCAAGACCCGCGGCGGACGGCCGCTCAAGGTGGCGTTCTCACTCGACGGCGGCGCCGTGAGCCGGGTCGAGTTGACGGGGGAAGCCCGATTGGTGTACGAAGGGACGCTGTCTCCCGAGGCGCTGGACTGACCTGATGTTCACCGGATCCTACGTCGCGATCGTCACGCCGTTTAAGAACGGCCGCGTCGACGAGAAGGCGCTGGGCGAACTGATCGAGTGGCAGATCGCCCGCGGCACCAACGGCATCGTGCCGTGCGGCAGCACCGGCGAGTCCGCCACGCTGACGCACGAGGAGCACGACCGCGTGATCGCGTTCACGGTCGAGACCGTCCGGCGCCGGGTGCCGGTGATCGCGGGCACGGGATCCAACGCGACCCACGAGGCGATCCGCCTCACCAGGCACGCGAAGACCGTGGGCGTCGACGGGGCGCTGCTCGTCTGTCCCTACTACAACAAGCCGACGCAGGAGGGGTTGTACCTGCACTTCGAGGCGATCGCGCGCGAGGTGGACCTGCCCCTGATCCTGTACAACATCCCGGGGCGGTGCGGCGTGAACATGGCGCCCCAGACGATCGCCCGCCTGAGCCGCATGACCAACATCGTGGGCGTGAAGGAAGCCTCCGGTTCCCTCGGCCAGATGAGCGAGATCATCGCCGCGTGCGACGAGCGGTTTCTCGTCCTGTCGGGCGACGACGGGTTGACGATCCCGCTCATGGCGATCGGCGGCAAGGGCGTGATCTCGGTGACGGCGAACGTGGCCCCGGCCGAGACCGCCGAGATGGTGGGCGCGGCGCTCAAGGGCGACTGGGACCGCGCGCGCCGGCTGCACTACCGCCTCCAGCCGCTGACCAATGCGCTGTTCCTGGAAACGAACCCGATCCCGGTCAAGACCGCCTTGGGGATGATGGGCCGATGCGCGGACGAGCTGCGTCTGCCGCTCTGCGCGATGTCCGAGGGGCCGAAGTCCCAACTCAAGCAGGCCCTCACCGATTTCGGATTGCTCTAGCCTGGCTGGTCCCGTGACACGCCGCTCTTCTTCTCAGCCGGTCCGCGTCGTCATCATGGGCGCGAGCGGCAAGATGGGCGCGCGCCTGGTCGCGCTCGCGACCGAGACGCCGGGCCTCGCGGTCGGCGCGGCGGTGGAGCGAGCCGGCCACCCTAGCCTCGGCCGTGACGCGGGCGAGGCCTCGGGCGCGGGGCCGCTCGGCGTGGCGATCGGCGCCGACGTCCGGGCCGCGCTGTCCGCCGGCGATGTCGTCATCGACTTCACGACCTCCGCCGCGACGCTTGCCCTGCTGCCCCAGGCGGTCGAAGCGAAGATCGCGCTGGTGATCGGCACGACCGGCCTGGACGCCGCAGGCGTCGAGGCGATCCGTTCTGCCTCGTCCCGCATTCCCATCGTGTTCGCGCCGAACATGAGCCTCGGCATGAACGTGATGTTCAAGGTCGTCGCCGACGTCGCGCGCGCGCTGGGCGCGGGGTACGACGTGGAAATCGTCGAAGCCCACCACCGCCAGAAGAAGGACGCCCCGAGCGGCACCGCGCTTGCGCTCGGCCGTGCGCTGGCCGACGCCGCCAAACACCGGCTGGATGAGGTCGCGGTCTACGCCCGGCATGGCGACGTCGGGCCGCGCGCCGCCGGCGAGATCGGCATCCAGACGATCCGCGCGGGCGACATCGTGGGCGACCACACCGTCCTCTTCGGCGGCCTGGGCGAGCGCCTGGAAATCACCCACCGCGCCTCCAGCCGCGACACGTTCGCCCGCGGTGCGCTGCGTGCGGCGCAGTGGCTCTCGGATAAATCTCCCGGTCTCTACGATATGCAGGACGTCCTCGGCCTCAAGTGAACGAAGCCGTATGGCAGTGTTGGCTCTGCTCTTGTGCGCCGCCCCAATTTGTTGATATAAGAAACATAGCCTGAGAGGGTTGGGCTGGGTCAGACGCTCTGATCAGAACGGGAGTCGGCATCCTGCTCGAGTGAAGATCGCGTCAAGCGGTCATTAAAATATAAAATATGGATGCGGCGAGACTATAATGGAGTTTGAAGAGGAACGATATCTTCTTGAGTTGTGGGAAAAGATGATTTGTCCGTACTGCGGACGGAAAATTCCAGATGGTCAGCGCGTTGGGAGTGGGGCGAAGTCAAAAGGAGGATTTTGTAGCCTTGATTGTTATGCCCGATATTACCAGCTTGAGCTTTCAGAGAAAGCGAAACTCTTGGCCGAGCGACGCAGGTCGATGCAAGGTTGATCCGCGCACTCCACATTAAATTACAGATGGTTCGAGGTAGAGTATATGGGTGCAAATAAAGAGAGTCTTTTCCCAGAACTGGGTCAGACGGCGAACTCTGTATCGACGAGAGGAGTGCTGCCGTCCCAAAACATTTACGAGCTTATCCAGAACGGATTGATTTCCGCCGCTTCTCCAGTTGCGGATGATCAAATTCAACCAGCCAGCCTTGATCTCAGGCTCGGACCTGTCGGGTATCGTGTTCGGGCAAGTTTTTTGCCTGGCGAAACGTCCGCAGTGAGCCGAAAGGTTGACGAGTTCTTCATGCACGAACTTGACCTGTCAAGTCCGTCCGTTCTGGAAAAAGGATGTGTGTATATCATCCCGCTCGCCGAGGAACTCTTTCTCCCTCCCCATCTCTCAGCGAAGGCAAACCCGAAGAGCACGACCGGCCGCTTGGACATTTTTACGAGATTAATTACCGACTGCGGTACGGAGTTCGAGCGTGTCAAAGCCGGATACAAGGGCAAGCTGTATGTCGAGGTGATACCGAGAACATTCAGCGTTCTCGTAAAGGAGGGGACGAAGCTCAATCAACTTCGTTTTATTCAAGGTACGCGCCCCCCGCTCACATCAGACAGCAAACTGGACAAACTTCACGATGAAGAGACCCTGGTTTTTGCCAAAGACGGTTCCCCGCTCGAACCGGCGATTTCACAAGGCCTCCGTATATCGATCGACCTGCAGGGGTTTGGGTCCGAGATTGTGGGATACAGGGCAAGAGGACATGCCCCTTTGATCGATCTGAGTAGAGTCAATTACTACGATCCTGTTGACTTTTGGGAGCCGGTGTTGGCAAAGCGAAAGAGTATCATTCTCAACCCGGATGACTTTTATATACTGATTTCGAAAGAAAAGGTTCGGGTTCCGCCACAATTCGCGGCAGAGATGGTGGCCTATGATCCGTCTGTGGGGGAATTCAGAATTCACTATGCTGGTTTTTTCGATCCCGGATTCGGCTATGGCGATGACGACATCAAGGGAACGCGAGCTGTCCTTGAAGTCCGGTCGCATGAGGTTCCGTTCGTGTTGGAAGACGGCCAGGTCGTCGGGCGCCTGATGTATGAACCGCTCTTGAGCACGCCTGATAAGATTTATGGGAAGGCCATTGGGTCATCATATCAGGCCCAGGGTTTATGCTTGAGCAAACAGTTCAAGCCCTTTTAACCCCTTTCTATGTTCTCATGGTTGCCTGAGCGCAGCCAACGCTCGTCAAGCCTGGTCTCCGATTTCAGGACACGGAGCTCGCCGTAGGTGCTCACCCCGTCGTGGGTCCAGCCATGGTAGGTTCGCCTGGGGGGGGTCATGCTGCGCGGTGGACCGTTGACAATCCCTCAGACTGGAAGACCTGCAGAATGTCCCGGTCCTTCGCTAGGCCTGCGAGGTGCTGCAAACGCCCATCATAGATCCTGAGGAGGAGTAAGGCATGGATTGGCTACTCGACCCCCAAGCGTGGATCGCGCTCATTACGCTGACCGCGCTCGAAATCGTCCTCGGCATCGACAACATCATTTTCATCTCGATCCTGGCGGACAAGCTGCCCGCCGCGCAGCGGGCGCGGGCCCGGACGATCGGCCTCGGCCTGGCGATGTTCACGCGCGTGGCGCTGCTGTTCTCGCTGGTGTGGCTGATGCGGCTCACCGCGCCGTGGTTTGCGGTGCTCGGTCAGGAGATCTCGGGGCGGGATCTCATCCTGATCGCGGGCGGGTTGTTCCTGCTCGGGAAGAGCACGGTGGAAATCCACGACAAGCTGGAGGGCGAAGAGAACGTCGCCGCCGCGCGCGCCGCGGCGACGTTCGGGAGCGTGATCGGGCAGATCCTGCTCCTGGACATCGTCTTTTCCCTCGACTCGATCATCACCGCGATCGGCATGGCGAACCAGCTTCCGGTGATGGTCGCGGCGGTCGTGATCGCGGTGCTCTTCATGATGGTGTCCGCCGGCGCCGTGAGCCGCTTCATCGACCGCCACCCCACCATCAAGATGCTGGCGCTGAGCTTTCTGCTGCTGATCGGGCTGGCGCTCATCGGCGACGGCCTCGGGATGCACATCCCGAAGGGGTACATCTACTTCGCGATGGCGTTCTCGGTGTTCGTCGAGATGCTCAACCTGAAAACCCGCCGCCGCGGCCCGCCCGTCCAGCTCCGGGGGCCGCACGCCCCCGGAGCCTGATGTCGAGATTCACGACCTGGCCCTGGGGAGCGACCTTTCAGGGACACGGGGTCACGGTGGTGTTCGCCGCCAACCCGCCGGCGAAGATTCGCAATCCTATTTTGTCATCATACGAGACGGCCGAGCTGCAGAAGCTGTTGGGCGTGAGCGCCGCGATGTCGGGGGCCGGAGTGCCAAAGGCACCGATACTCCCGGTGGTCCAACTGATCGTGCCTGATGCCGACGATTTCGGAATGGTGAAGCCGACCCCCACGGCGGCTCCTGGTGATTTCGCGGTATAAAAACTCGCGTAACCGCCGCTCTCGTTAACAAGGAGGGCCACTTCGTTTGCCGTGGCGTCGCTCCACACGCTGCCCTGTAACTTCTTCCATCGATAGTCAATGCTTGTGATCGTACCGGCGGTCGTGTTGTTCGAGGTGTTGATCTGGAGAAACGGAATGATCGCTCCGTTTTGCGCGAGCGTGGACTTGGAGCGTGTTTTCACGTGGCTGAAGGTCAGCGTCTTGCCGTTCGGCATCGTGTACTCCATGGTCACCGCCGTGCCGCCCGACCCCGGCAGATCTTGGGCAGATGCCGCCGTCAGGGTATAGTCTGGTCCCCATTGATGCATGGTGTCCCCGAAGCTGCCGCCGCTGAAGCTGCCGTTTGGCCATGACGACGTGACATCGACCGCGTTAGCGGTGATGCGGAAGGCGCACCCCGTCGTCAGAGCAGTCGACACACCTGAATTCAGAGGACAAATTGTCGAGGAAAAGCTGTCGGGGTACACGGCGTACGCCGAACCGAGATTGAACGCGACCGTGGCGACCGCTGATCCGCTGCTGTCCAGATATTTTCCCGTGATGTCCGCGAACGTGGCGGCCGGACCGGATGCGCCGACGGTGGTGTTCGAGCGAATATGCCAGTCTTGGTTGAAGGACAGACCCTCCAGCGCGTCGATTTCGCCGTTACCGTCAACGTCCGGGTTCGCCGCGCGCAGCGAAAGATCATCGATGCTGCCGATGAAGCCCGCTTCGGCTGCCGTGATACCGAGATCGCCAAGAAACGTCCCGATATTAAATGTCGGGGCGGGGCTGCCCTGCTGCGTCGTCCCATCGACCGTGACCTGCCCCAGGTCGGTGCTCCCTGCCGCAGTGGGTGTCAGGGTATCGAGATCGTTTGCGGCAAGCTTGAACATACCCGCAATCATATCGGGTCCGGTGAGTCCGCTATTTTTTGCGATAAACACCAGGACATACGGCCGACCGGACTCGATCCCCAGTGAAAACGCGCCGGTTGAGTCCACGGCGGAAATGAATCTCGTTGGATTTGACGTCTCAGGATTGATGGCCATCACGTGGGTGATGGTCTTGGGGCCCGCTTTTTGAAGAGCGCTTCTCGCGGCGGCCGGTTTGGCCAGACTGGTTATCGAGACGGCTGACAGTGATCCGGAGACCGTGAAATCGCGCTGATCACTGCCGTTGTTCTGGCAGGAATAGGCCGAGAGAGCCAGCAAGCAATAGAGACTCAGTGCCCGTTTCATAGTCGGATCCTTCCCCATGGCCCAGCGAGGAAAATCGGGGGACAGATTGTCCCCATTGTCCTCGCCAAAATTTATCAGGAGAAACCGGAACCGGCAATTGATCGCCGATCGTTCCGGCCATCCGCCTCGCGCGGCCCCGATTCTGGAACCGTGTCGGCCGATCTGATAGGATACGGATTCCGGGCGTCTCCGGCTCATACTGGCGAAGGATCTCCGGGGAGAGCCGGGAAAGGAGTGTGCGCATGACGACGATGGGATCGTATCTGCTCTTGGGGTTAGTGGCCGGGGTGATGAGCGGGTTGATCGGGATCGGCGGGGGGATCGTCATCGTGCCGGTCCTGGTGTTCTTGTTCGGGTTTTCGCAGCACCTGGCCCAGGGTACCACGCTGGCGATGATGGTCCCGCCGATCGGCATCCTGGCCGCGTGGATGTACTTCAAGGAGGGCTACGTCGATCTGAGCGTGGCCGCGGTGCTCTGCGTCGGTTTTTTCTTCGGTGGATGGCTCGGCGCGAAGGTCGCTACCGGCCTCTCCAGCGCCGTGCTGGAGCGGGTCTTCGGCGTTGCCCTTCTCGCGGTCTCGATTAAAATGATCGTCGGGCGGTGAGATGACCCCCCTTTGACAAAGGGGGATGGGGGGATTTTCCGAGCATGGAAGAGGACCGTGTATGCCAGTGATCCTGCAAACGACGCTGTTGCTGGGGTTGTCCAACGTGTTCATGACGTTTGCGTGGTACGCCCACTTGAGGAACCTGAACGACCGCCAGTGGTACGTCGCGGCGTTCGCGAGCTGGGGGATCGCGCTGTTCGAATACCTCGTCCAGGTGCCGGCCAACCGCATCGGTTTTCAGACGATGAGCCTGGCCCAGCTCAAGCTGCTTCAGGAGGTGGTCACGCTGACCGTGTTCGTCCCGTTCGCGCTGCTATACATGCGCCAGCCGATCAAACTGGATTTCCTCTGGGCGGGATTGTGCCTGTTGGGAGCGGTCTACTTCCTGTTCCGGTCGTAGCCCCCGCGCCTTGACCCTTTCCCGCCGATCGTGCGAAGATGGCCGCGTTTTGGATCGCGCCGTGCGCTACCTCCGCTTCCACCACAAGGACTTCGTCGGCTACGGGCGCCTCGAAGGCGACCTGATCCGGGCCATCGAGGGCGACCTGTTCGGGACGTACAAGGTGACCGAGACCACCGTCCCGTTCGCCGCGGCGCGGCTGCTCGCGCCCTGCCTGCCCACGAAGATCGTGGCGATCGGCGTCAACTACAAGGACCACGCGGCCGAGTTTAAGAAGGAGCTGCCGTCCGAGCCGCTGATTTTCCTCAAGCCGCCGAGCGCGCTGCTCGCGCCGGAGGAGGCGATCGTGTATCCCGAGGGGGTGACCAAGCGCGTGGATTACGAGGGCGAGCTGGCGGTGGTGATCAAGAAGCGGGCGCGCCACGTCACGATCGAGCAGGCGGCGGCGGCCATCTTCGGCTACACCTGCTGCAACGACGTGACCGCGCGCGATCTGCAGAAGAAGGACGGCCAGTGGAGCCGGGCGAAGGGGTTCGACACGTTCTGCCCGTTGGGCCCGGTGATCGCGACCGACGTCGAGCCGTCCCAGTTGCGCATCCGGACGCTCCTCAACGGGGACGTCAAGCAGGACGCCCCGGTGTCGGCGATGCTCTTCGACGTGCCCACCCTGGTCAGCTACGTGTCGAAGGTCATGACGCTCCTACCCGGCGACATCATCACCACCGGGACGCCGTCGGGCGTGGGACCGATGCAGCGGGGCGACGTGGTGGAAGTGTGGATCGAAGGTATCGGCCGGTTGCGCAACAGGGTTGTGTGACGTAGGGGCGGGGCGGCGCCTCGCCCCGATCCTTGAGTGGGTGGAAGACGGCAGTCCGGAGCTGCGAAAGGCGGGCGACCCAGCGGGCCGCCCCTACGTGGGAAATACCAAGGAGGAACATTACCGCCATGGCGGGGTCGTACATTCAAGGGCGGTTTGCTGAGCGTATCGGTGGCGCGAAATTTGGCAAGTCGACCAAGATCTACAAGTTCGAGAAGATCAAGCGCGCCAAGGCGGCGGCGCAGCGGGCGCATCCCGGCGTTGAATTGCTCGATTTTGGCGTGGGCGAGCCGGACGACATGGCGTTTCCCGGCGTGGTGGAGGCGTTGCGGCGCGAGGCGGCGCGGTGGGAGAACCGGGGCTACGCCGACAACGGGATCGCCGAGTTCAAGGAGGCGGCCGCGCGCTACCTCGCCCGGGTCTTCGGCGCGCCGGGGATCGACCCGGGGTCCGAGGTCATCCACTCGATCGGGGCCAAGCCCGCGCTCGCGATGCTGCCGGCCGCGTTCATCAACCCCGGCGACGTCGCGCTGGTCACCGTGCCGGGCTATCCCGTGCTGGCCACGCACACCCGCTGGTACGGCGGGCGCGTGGCGGAGCTGCCGCTGACGCAGGAGCGGGGCTATCTGCCCGACCTGTCCGCGATCAAAGCGGCGGATCTGAAGCGGGCGAAGCTGTTGTACCTCAACTACCCCAACAACCCGACCGGCGCCTCCGCCACGCGAGAATTTTACGAAGAGGTCGTGCGGTTCGCGAAGCGCCGCAAGCTGATCGTGGTCGTGGACGCGGCCTACGCCGCGCTGACCTACGGCGGTCCGCCGCTGAGCTTTCTGTCGATTCCCGGCGCGAAGGACGTCGGGGTGGAGTTGCACTCGCTCTCCAAGGCGTACAACATGACCGGCTGGCGTCTCGGTTTCGTCGCCGGCAACCCGCTCATCGTCGCCGCGTTCGGCATGGTCAAGGACAATTGCGACTCGGGCCAGTTCAAGGCCATCCAGCGCGCGGGGGTCTACGCGCTGGAGCACCCCGAGATCACCGCCGAGATCGGCCGGAAGTACGAGCGGCGGTTGCGGCGGATGACCGAGGCGCTCGGCGCCGTCGGCTTCGACGTGACGATGCCGCGCGGCTCGTTCTTTCTCTACACCCGCGCGCCGAAAGCGATCAAGGGCGGGCGCAAGTTCAAGACGGCGGAGGATGTCTCCGAGTTCCTGATCACCGAGAAGCTGATCTCGACCGTGCCGTGGGACGACGTGGGCCGGTACCTCCGCTTCTCCGCGACCTTCCTCGCGAAGGATCTGGCGGACGAGGAGCGCGTGCTCAACGAACTCAAAACGCGGTTGTCGGATCTCGCACTGATCTTTTAGGAGTGTGTCCGAGTATGGGGATGGCGGAGCCTGTTCAGGAGTGGCCAGATGCAAGGCGGAAGGAGGCCTTGCGCGCGGAGCGTACTGAGTCGTACGTGAGCACGCAAGGCCGACTGACAACGCCGCAGATGGCCACTCATGGACAGGCTCCCAGGGTGGCCGCGTGCGTTTATATCGGGGTGGGGTCCAATCTCGGTGACCGCATGAGCCACTGTCTGGCGGCGGTCGACGCCCTCGATCGCCTGGACCGCACCCGGTTGGTCGCCGTGTCTCCGTGGTACGAGACCGAGCCCGTGGGCGCGGCGGCGCCCGGCGATTTTCTCAACGGCGTGGTGGGGCTGGAGACGGACCTGGAGCCGCGCGCATTGCTGGAGGCGTGTCTGGCGATCGAGCGCGAACGCGGGCGCGCTCGCGCCGCGCGCGAGGGGCCGAGGACCTTGGACCTGGACCTGTTGCTCTACGACGACCGCGTGGTCGACGAGCCGGGACTCACCGTGCCCCACCCGAGAATGGCCGAGCGCGCGTTCGTGCTGCTCCCGCTCGCGGACATCGCGCCCCGGGCCGTTCATCCCGTGCTCGGATGCACGGTGGCCGTCCTCCGCTCCCGGCTGTCGGACCGGCACGCGGTGAGGCTGTATCAGTCGTCGTGGTCGTCGGCGGTCTGACCGGCGCGCGCGATGGAGCCGCGGTATCTCGTCGTCGAAGGCCCGATCGGGGTCGGCAAGACCAGCCTGGTTTCGCTGCTGGCGGACGAACTCGGCGGGCGGGCCGTCCTCGAAGAAACCGAGAACAATCCGTTCCTGTTCCGGTTCTACCGCGACCGGCGGCGGTGGGCGTTTCAGACCCAGCTCTTTTTCCTGCTCTCGCGGTATCGCCAGCAGGAGGATCTGGCCCAGCAGGACCTGTTCTCGAGCGCGACGATTACCGACGCGTTCCTCCCCAAGGATCGGATCTTCGCGAGCCTGAATCTCTCGCCGGACGAACTCGTGCTCTACGACCAGGTCTACGGCCTGCTCCGGCCGCGCCTGCCCAAACCCGACCTGGTCATCTATCTGCACGCCGAGACCGACGTGTTAATGCAGCGGGTCAGGCAGCGCGGGCGTGACTACGAGAAGGACCTCACGTGGGAGTACCTCCACGACCTCAACCGCGCATACAACGAGTTTTTCTTCGCGTACACCGAAACGCCGCTGCTGGTGATCCAGACCACGGACATCGACTTCGTCAAAAATCCCGCCGATCTCACCGACCTCGTCCGGCAGATCCGCCAGATGAAGGGCGGCGTCCAATACTATGTGCCGAAGCGGTGACGGGTGCCGCGCTCCCCTTGTCCTTCCCTCCCCCTTGACGGGGGAGGGCAAGGGTGGGGGTGTCTTGAGATGGTGACCCTCACTACCGCGGCCGACATGCGCCGCTGGTCGGAGTCCGCCCGGTGCGAGGGGCGGACGATCGGCTTCGTGCCCACGATGGGCGCGCTCCACCACGGCCACGGAAGCCTGATGTCCACGGCGCGCGCCGGGTGCGACCGGGTCGTGGTCAGCCTCTTCGTGAACCCCACCCAGTTCGGCCCCAACGAAGACTTCGATCGGTATCCTAGAGCGTTCGAGGCCGATCGCGCGCTGTGCGAGCGCGAGGGAGTGGACGCCCTGTTCGCGCCGACGGTCGCCGAGATCTACCCGCCGGGCTCGGAGACGATCGTCGACGTGGGGCCGCTCGGCAGCGTGCTCTGCGGGGCCGCGCGGCCGGGGCATTTTCGCGGCGTGGCCACGGTGGTCGCCAAGCTGTTCGCGATCGTTGCCCCCCACCGGGCGTACTTCGGCCAGAAGGACTACCAGCAGACCGTGGTGATCCGCCGCCTCGTCGAAGATCTCCGCCTGGGCGTCGAAGTCGTCGTCTGCCCCACGGTGCGGGCCCCCGATGGCCTGGCCGCCAGCTCGCGCAACGCGTATCTGTCGCCCCAGGAGCGGGGAAAAGCCCTCCGTGTCCCCGCCGCCCTAGCCGAGGCCCGGCGCCTGATCGAGGCGGGGGAGCGATCCGGGGGGAAGATTCGGGACGCCCTGGGGGTCTTCCTGTCAGGGGAATCGGGTGTCCGGGTGGACTACGTTGCCCTCGTCCACGCCGAG
>Ga0154928_134_pt2 | contig 18184 bp, 13 predicted proteins | sample RifCSPhighO2_01_FD_105896 | JGI IMG/M metagenome (GOLD analysis project Ga0154928, IMG submission 105896) | Nitrospirae bacterium RIFCSPHIGHO2_01_FULL_66_17 | reverse complement strand
GTTTCACGCCGACCAGTGTCTGGCGTACGGGACGAACGTCGTCGGCGGGGTCACGCCGGGCAAGGGCGGGACGATGTGGCTGGGCGAAGCCTCCGGAAAGAAGGCGCCGGTGTTCGATACCGTCCGCCGGGCGGTGGACGAGACGGGGGCGAACGTCTCGCTGATCTTCGTCCCGCCGGCGTTCGCGGCGGACGCGATCCTCGAAGCCGCCGATGCCGAGGTGCCCCTCATCATCTGCATCACCGAGGGCATTCCGATTCTGGACATGATGCGCGTCAAGCGCGCGCTCGCCGGAAGGTCCTCACGGCTGATCGGGCCGAACTGCCCCGGCATCATCACGCCGGGGGAAGCCAAGATCGGGATCATGCCGGGCTTCATCCATCGTCCCGGCTCCGTCGGGGTCGTGTCCCGCAGCGGGACGCTGACCTACGAGGCGGTCTGGCAGGTCACCCAGCGCGGGCTGGGCCAGAGCACGTGCGTGGGGATCGGCGGCGATCCGCTGAACGGGACCAACTTCATCGACTGCCTGGACCTGTTCGAGCGCGATCCGCGCACCGAGGCGATCGTGATGATCGGCGAGATCGGAGGCGACGCCGAGGAGCAGGCCGCGGCGTTCATCGCGCGCTCGGTCAAGAAGCCGGTGATCGGGTTCATCGCCGGCATCACCGCCCCCCCGGGGCGGCGGATGGGGCACGCCGGCGCGATCATCTCGGGCGGCGTCGGCAGCGCGGCGGACAAGATGGCCGCGCTGGAACGCGCCGGGGTGAAGGTCGTCAAGAACCCGGCGCTGATCGGCGAGGCGGTGAAGGACGCGATCGGCGGGACACCTCGGAAGATCGCCGCCCGGGCGCGTGTCTCCGCCCCGAGGCGACGCGCGGCGTCGCGACCGAAGGCCAAGGCCCGGTCGAGCGCCAAACCGGTCCGCAAACGCCGGGCGCGTCCGTCGTAACGGGATCTGGGACTTCACGCCGGTGTGCTCGGCGCGCTTGAGAACGAAGGGGGAGACATGAGAACGGCGGCGCTGGTCGGCTTGGCGGTGGTTCTTCTCGTCGGGTTCGCATGGGGGTGGGCGCGATCGGCGCGGGCGGACGGCGCCGTGCCCGCGCGGGTCGGCCAGTTCGCGCCGGATTTCACGCTCAAGGATCAGAACGGCCGCCCGGTGACCCTCAGCGAGTTCCGCGGGAATCGGACGGTGGTCCTCTATTTCTATCCCAAGGATGACACCCCGGGGTGCACGAAGGAAGCGTGCAGCTTCCGGGACGACATGGCCCGGTTCGAGGCTCTCAACGTGCGCGTGCTGGGCGTGAGCGTCGACGGCATCGAATCCCACCGCGCGTTCGCCGAGAAATACCGCCTCAATTTCCCCCTGTTGAGCGACGAGGACCACCGCGTCAGCCTGGCCTACGGCGTGTTCAGCCGCCTCGTCGGCTTCGCGTACGCCAAGCGCACGACCTTCGTGATCGGCCCCGACGGCGCGATCCGTCAGATCTTCACCGACGTCGACCCCAAGCAGCACGCCGTGGACCTGCTCAAGTATCTCAGCGGGTCTCCCGTCCAGACATCCTCCGAAGGCTAACGGTTGCTCGTCATCGGTCTGTCGTCGGGCACGTCCGTCGATGGCATCGATGCGGCGCTGACCGACGTCACCGGGCGAGGGGAGCGCGGTCGCGTGCGCCTCGTTGCCTACCGCACGTTCCCGTATCCCCGAGGCCTGCGCGAGCGTCTCCTGGCGGTCCAAACCGGGGGGCGCGTCGACGAGATCAGCCACCTGAACGCCTACCTCGGCGAGCTCTTCGCGGACGCGGCGATCACCATCGCCGCGGAGGCCCGGATCGCGCTGCGCCGGATCGGCCTCATCGGGTCGCATGGCCAGACCATCGCCCATCAGCCGTATCCGAGACGGGAAGGCCGGCACCTCGTCCGCTCCACGCTGCAGATCGGCGAGCCGTCGGTCATCGCCGAGCGCACCGGCGTGCTCACCGTGGCCGATTTCCGGCCGCGGGACCTGGCCGCCGGCGGCCAGGGGGCTCCGCTCACGCCGCTGATCCACCAGCGATGTTTTCGGCACCCGAAGCGCCATCGCCTGGTCGTGAACCTCGGCGGCATCACGAACGTGACGTGGTTGCCGGCCGGCGGCTCGTTGAACCGCGTGATCGCGTTCGACACGGGGCCGGGGAACATGGTGATCGACGGCCTGATGGAGCGCTGGACCGACGGGCGGCGCACGATGGACCGCGACGGGCGCACCGCGGCCTCCGGCGCCGTGCGCGAAGACCTCCTCCGCGCGCTGCTCGCGCATCCCTATCTGAAGACGCCCCCGCCCAAGTCGACGGGGCGCGAGCTGTTCGGGCGGTCGCTGGTCGCGCGCCTGTGGCGGCGGGCGGCGGGCGGCGCCGTCCCGCCGCGCGATCTGGTGGCGACCGCCACGGCGTTCACCGCGCGGTCGATCGCCGACGCGTACGCGCGCTTTCTTGCGCGGCTCGGGCCGGCGCACGAGGTGATCGTCGGGGGAGGAGGGGTGTACAACGCGACGCTGATGCGCGAGGTGGCGGCCGCTTTTGAGCCCGTCCCGGTGACGTCGATGGCCGCGCACGGGGTGAACCCCAAGGCGATCGAGGCGATGGCGTTCGCGCTCCTGGCGTACACGACGTTCCACGGCGAGCCGAACAACATTCCCCACGCCACCGGCGCATCCCGCGCCGCGGTGCTGGGGAAAATAATCCCTATTTAGGATGCCTCCCGGCCCGCGAAACGGCCCGCAAACTTGACATGGGCATGGGCCGTCGTTACAATGGGATTGAACCCGCGCACGACGGCACGGCGGGGTGGTCAGCCGCAAGAACGGCCACCGGGAGGCGAGAATGTTCGAGCGATTCACCGATCGAGGCAGAAAGATCATCATCCTGGCGAGGGAGGAAGCGGAGCGCCATCAGAACGACTACCTCGGGACCGAGCATCTCGTGCTGGCCATTCTGCGCGAGGGTGACGGGATCGCGCTGGCGGTCGTGAAAAAGATGGGGTTGTCGCCGGAGCAGGTGCGCCTCGAGATCGAGCGCAATCTGCCGAGCGGGGGCGGCACCATGACGTTCGGCGAAATCCCCTTCACCCCGCGCGTCAAAAAAGTCATCGAGTTCTCGATCGAGGAAGCCAAGCTCCTCGGTCACAATTACATCGGGAGCGAACACCTCCTGCTGGGGCTGCTGCGTGAAGAAGAGGGCATGGGCGGGAAGATCCTGCGCAGCCTGGGTGCCAACCTGCTGACCGCGCGCCAACTGACGATCAACCTTCTCAAGAAGAGCGTTCCCCGCGAGAAGGACAAGAAGAGCAACACGCCGGCGCTCGATGAATTCGGGCGCGACCTGACCCAACTCGCCACCGAGGGGACGCTGGATCCGGTCATCGGGCGGACGGACGAGATCGAGCGGGTCCTCCAGATCCTGTGCCGCCGGACCAAGAACAACCCCGTTCTGATCGGCGAATCCGGCGTGGGCAAGACGGCCATCGTCGAGGGGCTGGCCCAGCGGATCGTCACCTCGGAGGTTCCGGACAATCTCTTAAACCGCCGCGTGATCGCGTTGGATCTCGGGTCCCTGGTGGCCGGGACCAAGTATCGCGGACAGTTCGAGGAGCGCCTGAAGGTCGTGATGAAGGAGATCGTCAGCGCCGGCAACATCATCATCTTCATCGACGAGTTGCACACGCTGGTCGGGGCGGGCGCCGCGGAAGGGTCGATCGACGCGTCGAACATGCTGAAGCCCGCGCTGGCCCGTGGCGAAATCCAGTGCATCGGCGCGACCACCCTCGACGAATACCGAAAACACATCGAGCGGGACGCCGCGCTCAAGCGCCGGTTCCAGCCCATCCACGTCCAGCCGCCGAGCCCGGATGAAACGATCAAGATCATCCAGGGCTTGAAGGATCGGTACGAGGAGCACCACGGGATCACGATCACCGAGGACGCCGTGGTCGAGGCGGTGCGCCTGTCCGACCGGTACATCACGGACCGGTTTCTCCCCGACAAGGCCATCGACGTCATCGATGAGGCCGGGTCGCGGGCCAAGCTGATGAACTACGCGCTGCCGGCCGATCTCCGCGGACTGGAGCAGGAGTACAAGAAGGTGTCCAAGGAGAAGGACGCGGCGATCAAGCTCCAGAACTTCGAAGAGGCGGTGAAGCTCCGCGAAGAGGAGGAGCGGCTCAAGAAGATGCTGGAGGATTCCAAGCGCGAGTGGAAGAAGGGCCAGGAAAAGCAGCGGACGAGCATCACCAAGGAAGAGGTGGCGTTCGTGGTGGCGAAGATGACGGGCATTCCCCTCTATAAACTCGAGGAGGAGGAATCCAAGAAGCTCCTGCACATGGAGGACGCCCTGCACAAGCGGGTGATCGGCCAGGAAGAAGCCATCACCGCGGTGTCCAAGGCCATCCGGCGCGCCCGCGCCGGCCTGAAGGGTGAACGCCGGCCGATCGGGTCGTTCGTCTTCCTGGGCCCCACCGGCGTCGGCAAGACCGAGCTCGCGCGGACCCTGGCGGAGTTCCTCTTCGACGACGAGGACGCGTTGATCCGGATCGACATGTCGGAGTACATGGAGCGGTTCGCCAGCTCACGGCTGGTTGGAGCGCCTCCCGGCTATGTCGGCTACGAAGAGGGCGGTCAGTTGACCGAGAAGGTTCGTCGGCGGCCGTATTCGGTGGTGCTGTTCGATGAGATCGAAAAGGCGCACCCCGAGATCTTCAACATGCTGCTCCAGGTGCTGGACGACGGCGCGTTGACCGACAGCCTCGGCCGCAAGGTCGACTTCAAGAACACGGTGATCATCATGACGTCGAACGTCGGCGCCCGGATGATCGACAAGGGGGCATCGCTCGGTTTCCGCCAGAGCGGCGAAAGCGGCGATATCCGCCGCATGAAGGACGACGTCATGGGCGAGTTGAAGAAGACCTTCAATCCGGAGTTCCTGAATCGGATCGACGAGATCGTCGTCTTCCACCCGCTGACGAAGGACAACCTGACCAAGATCGTCGACATCCTGATCGACGAGGTGAACGTGCGCCTCGCCTTGAAGGGGATTCAAATTGAGTTGGCCGACGACGTGAAGAAATGGCTGACCGACGAAGGGTACCAGCCGATGTACGGGGCCAGGCCGATGCGGCGTTGCGTGCAGCGCAACATCGAGGACCCGCTCTCGGAGGAGTTGCTGCGCGGCCGCTTCAAGGACATGGAGAACAAGCGCGTCAAGGTGGTGTTGAAGGACAACACCCCGTCGTTCGTGGAAGAAGAAGTCATGGCGGGAGTGTAACGGCGGCGAATTGAGATAGTGGTCCTGGAGGGGCGGGGTTACCCCGCCCCTCCGTGTTTCTGCGATCCCTCACCTCTTTCCGGTTGGACTCTCGTGTTGATCCTGGGCATCGAAACCTCCTGCGACGAAACGGCGGCGGCGGTGGTCGCCGACGGCGTCGTGACCATGGCGGAGGAGCTCGCGACCCAGTCCGGCGTGCACGGGAAATTCGGCGGGGTGGTGCCGGAGCTGGCGTGTCGCGGCCACGTGGAGATGATCGACCGCGTGGTCGAGCGGACGCTGGAGAAAGCCGGACTTCCGGCGGGCGCCCTGGACGCCATCGCCGTCACCGCGGGACCGGGTTTGGCGGGCGCCCTGCTCGTCGGTATTTCATTCGCCAAGGCGTTCGCGTACGCCCTCGGTCGTCCCCTGGTGGCGATCAATCACCTCGAAGGCCACATCGTGGCCCCGGTGCTGTCGGGCCACGACCTTCGATTTCCCGCGGTGGCGCTCATCGTGTCCGGAGGGCACACGCATCTCTACTACGTCGAGGGGATCGGCCGCTACCGCCTGGTGGGGCGCACCATCGACGACGCGGCGGGCGAGGCGTTCGACAAGGCCGCGTCCTGCCTCGGTCTGGGGTACCCCGGAGGGCCGGCGATCGATCGCGTGTCGACCGGCGGGGATCTGAGCCGCTTCTCGTTCCCCCGGCCGATGATGGGGCGGCCGCCGTCATCCCGCCCCGCCCATCAGGCCTTCGATATGAGTTTCAGCGGGTTGAAGACCGCCTTCGTCAGAGCCGTCCGCGAGCAGGGGTCCGGCGATCGGGCACACGCCGATCTGGCGGCCGGTTTTCAGGAAGCGGTGGTCGACGTCCTGGTCGAGAAGACGCTCGCGGCCGCGAGGCATTATCGAGTGCGCGAACTCATCCTGGGCGGCGGGGTGGCGGCGAACTCGCGCCTTCGCGCCGTGATGGCCGACCGCGCGGCCCGTGAGGGATACCGCCTCGTCTTGCCTGGTCCCCGTCACTGCACCGACAACGCCGCGATGATCGCGGTCGCGGCGTTCCACCGATCGCACGAGGCGCCCATGGCCGCGCTCGATCTCAACGCGGAACCGTCCCTGGCTCTGTAGGACGGGGAGGCGTGGTCCGACGAGGGAGGATGTGTTCCGTGGGCACGGGACGGACGCCTCGGACGATCTTCATCACCGGCGCCTCGTCCGGGATCGGCGAGGCCCTCGCCTCTCTGTACGCCGAGCCCGGACGGACGCTGGGATTGCTCGCCCGACGGGAAGCGGCCCTCCACGCGGTGGCCGTGCGCTGCCGGGCGCGCGGCGCCGAGGTCGAGGTCTACCCCGTGGATGTGGCCGACGCCCACGCCGTCCACGCGGCCGCCTCGGCGTTTCTCTCGCGGGTCGGGGAGGTCGATCTCGTGATCGCCAATGCGGGGATCAGTCTGCGCGACGACGAGACGGGGGGCGACGACCGCGTCCCGCGCGAGGTGATGGCGATCAACTTTCTCGGGGCGGTGCAGACGCTCGCGCCGTTTATCCCGACCATGGAGGCGAGGGGAGCGGGGTCGCTGGTGGCGGTCTCCAGTGTGGCCGGGTTTCGGGGCCTGCCGAACGCGGGCGCCTACTCCGCCTCCAAGGCGGCGCTCAACGCGTGGATGGAGAGCCTGCGCCTCCGGCTCGACGGTCGAGTCCACGTGATGACGGTGTGTCCGGGCTTCGTGACGACGCCGATGACGGCGGCCAACCCGTTTCCCATGCCCTGGCTGCTGAGCGCCGACGAGGCCGCGCGTCGGATCGCCCGGGGCGTCCGTCGCAGGACGGTGGTGATCGTGTTTCCGCGGCGCATGCGATGGTTGATGCTCCTGGTGTCCGCGGCGCCGCCGTGGCTGTACGATCGGGCGGTGAGGTGGGTCCGTTCGCGCCGCCCCGAGGTGTTCCATCGATCGACCGCGGCGCCGTCGAAGACCGGTGATCGGGACGACTGATCCGAGGCCCCTCTCGCCGCGGGAAGCCGTCGCGCTTCAACGCGACCTGGCCTCCCGGGTGGTCCGCCGGACCCGCAGTCGGACGATTCGGCACGTCGGGGGCGCCGACGTCGCGGTGTTGCCCGAGCGCCGGCTGGCCCTGGCGAGCATCGTGGTGCTGACCTTTCCCGAGCTGGAGGTCGTCGAGTCGTCGGAGGGGGCGGCTCCGCTCGATTTTCCCTACATCCCCGGTCTCCTCTCGTTCCGGGAGATGCCGGCGATCCTGGCGGCGTGGGCGCGTCTGACCGTGCGGCCCGACGTGCTGCTGTGCGACGCCCACGGCGTCGCCCATCCGCGCGGCTTCGGCCTCGCCAGCCATCTGGGCGTGGCGCTGGATCTTCCCACGATCGGGTGCGCGAAAAGCCGGCTTTTTGGAACGCATCGGTTGCCGGCCGCCGCCAAGGGCCGCTCGGTTCCCCTGAGACACCCGCAGGATGGCTCGGTGCTCGGGGCGGTGGTGCGGACCCGGACCGGTGTGCGCCCCATCTACGTCTCGATCGGACATCTCGTCGATCTGCCGTTCGCCGTCCGCACCGTGCTCCGGTGCGCGCGCCGATTCCGGGTGCCGGAGCCGACCCGGCTCGCCCACCTCGCGGTGACCGCCGCTCGCCGTGCGGCCGAATGCCGTCGCTCGCCTTGACCGACGAGGACCTTGTGTGATATGGTGGTCGCAGTGTGCGAGGGTAGCATCCTGTCGAGCCCCGAGACCCCGTCTTGGGGTTTTTGTTTATCGAGCATGGAGAACACGTGAAAAAGAGTGAGACCGCGGTGGTCCGCAACGACATCCGCAACATTGCGATCATCGCCCACGTCGACCACGGGAAGACGACCCTGGTCGATCGCATGCTGCAACAGGGCGGGGCGTACGCCGCCCACGAGACGGTGGGTGAACGCGTGATGGATTCCAATGCCCTCGAACGGGAGCGGGGGATCACCATCCTGGCGAAAAACACGGCGGTGCGGTATCAGCCCCCGTCGGGCGACCCCGAGATCCACATCAACATCGTGGACACCCCGGGGCATGCCGACTTTTCCGGCGAGGTGGAGCGCATCCTGACGATGGTCGACGGGGTGCTGCTGGTGGTCGACGCCGTCGACGGTCCGATGCCGCAGACCCGGTTCGTCCTGCGCAAGGCCCTCGAACTGTCCCTGCATCCCATCGTGGTGATCAACAAGATCGACCGGGCCGAAGCCAGACCGGTCGAGGTGGTGAACGAAGTGTTCGATCTGTTCGTGGACCTGAAGGCGACCGACGAGCAGTTGGACTTCGCCGTCGTGTACGCCTCGGCGAAGACCGGTGTGGCGAAGCTCGACCCGAACGGCGAGGGCGTCGATCTGCGGCCGCTCTTCGAGATGATCGTCTCCCGAATCCCGCCGCCGCCGGGGGATGATGCGGCGCCGCTGCAGCTCCAGGTCACCACCCTGGATTACGACCACTACGTCGGCCGCATTGGCCTGGGTCGGATCATGCGGGGGACGATCCGGCTCAATCAGCTCGTCGCGCGCGTTGCGGCGGACGGGCGGATCCAGACCGGGAAGGTGACCAAGCTCTTCGCGTTCGAGGGGCTGAAGCGGTTGGAGGCGACGGAGGCCAGAGCGGGGGACATCGTGGCGGTGGCGGGTTTCGACCAGATCGAAATCGGGGAAACCCTGACCGACCCGGAGCACCCCGAGCCGCTGGTCCCGCTGTCGATCGGCGAGCCGACGATCTCGATGTCGTTCATGGTCAACGATTCGCCCATGGTCGGCCGCGAGGGGAAATTCGTGACGTCGCGGAACCTGCGCGAGCGGCTGTTCCGCGAACTGCGCTCCAACGTGGCGCTCCGGGTGGAGGAGACGGCCAACACCGACGCCTTTCTGGTGTCGGGTCGCGGGGAACTGCACCTCGCGATCCTCATCGAGACGATGCGGCGCGAGGGATACGAGCTGGCCGTCTCGCGGCCGGAGGTGATCTATAAAACGGTCGACGGCGAGCGGTTGGAGCCGATGGAGCGCGTGTACCTCGACGTGCCGGAGCCGAACGTCGGGGTGGTGATGGAAGCGCTGGGTCCGCGCCGGGCCGAGCTGAACGACATGGTCAACGACGGCAACGGGTGGGTGCACCTGGTCTTCGACATTCCCGCCCGCGGCCTGTTCGGGTATCGCAACGAGTTCCTGACCGCGACGAAGGGCGCCGGGATCATCAACCACACCTTTTCCGGGTATCAACCGTTCAAGGGAGAGATCCCCGGTCGCAATCGCGGCACGTTGATCGGGCTGGAAGCCGGCGAGTCCGTGATGTACGCCCTCCACCACGTCCAGGAGCGGGGCGCGCTGTTCATCGGGGCCGGCGAGCCGGTCTACGAGGGCATGATCATCGGCGAGCACGCGCGTCCAGGCGATCTCATCGTCAACCCGTGCAAGAAAAAGCATCTGACCAACATCCGGTCGTCAACGGCGGAAGATGCCCTGGTCCTCGTTCCCCCCCGCCGGTTGTCGCTGGAGCAGGCGATCGAGTTCATCGCCGACGACGAGCTGGTGGAGGTGACGCCCAAATCGATCCGTCTCAGAAAGCGCGTGCTGAACGCCGACGAGCGCAAGCGCCGCCGGTAAGCGCATGCGGGAACAGGGGCCGGCTTGACCGTCGCCGGGAGAATATGATACACAGAATGCCACTCGGTTTCCCCGGCGACCGGACGCCTCGCTCATGTTGAACAGGGATATCGAAGAAGGCCTGACATTCGACGACGTGGCCTTGATCCCGGCCCGTTCAGCCGTCCTGCCCAAGCACGTCGACACCACCACGCGCCTGACCCGGCGCATCCGCCTGAACATCCCCATCGTGAGCGCCGCGATGGACACGGTGACCGAGGCGCCGCTCGCGATCGCTCTGGCGCGGGTCGGCGGCATCGGGATCATTCACCGCGTCCTCGCCCCCGAGGAGCAGGCCGCGGAGGTCCGCAAGGTCAAGAAATCGGAGAGCGGGATCATCACCGATCCGATCACGATCTCGCCGGACAACACGATCGGGGAGGCGCAAGCGCTGATGGGGCGGCATCACATTTCGGGCATCCCGGTGACGGAGAACGGCCGGCTGGTCGGGATCGTGACCCGGCGGGACCTGCAGTTTGAGACCACGGGGTTGAGGGTCTCCGAGGTGATGACCACGCGCGACAAGCTCATCACGACGCCCGAGGGCGCCACGCTGGCCCAGGCCAGCGCGCTGATGCAGGCCCACCGCATCGAAAAGCTTCCCATCGTCAATGATCGGTTCGAGCTCCAGGGCCTCATCACGATCAAAGACATCAAGATGAACATCCAGTACCCCCACGCGGTGAAGGACGAACGCGGGCGGCTCCGCGTCGGCGCGGCGGTGGGCGTGGGGGAGGATTCGCGGCGCCGGGTGGATGCGCTGGTTGCGGCCGGGGTGGACGTCCTGGTGGTGGACACGGCGCACGGCCATTCGCAGGACGTGCTCGACATGGTCGAGGCGGTGAAGTCCGGTCACCCCGATGTCGACGTCATCGCCGGCAACATCGCCACCGCCCAGGCCGCCGAGGATTTAATCAAGGCCGGCGCGGACGCGGTCAAGGTGGGGATCGGGCCGGGCTCGATCTGCACCACGCGGGTCATCGCCGGCACCGGCGTCCCGCAATTGACGGCCATCGCCAATTGCGCGCGTGTGGCCGACCGGCTGGACGTGCCCGTCATCGGCGACGGCGGGATCAAGTTCTCGGGGGACATCACCAAGGCCATCGCGGCGGGGGCGAGCGCGGTCATGCTCGGCGGCCTGCTGGCGGGCACCGACGAAAGCCCCGGCGAGACGATTCTTTTCCAGGGACGGACGTACAAGCTCTACCGGGGCATGGGGTCGCTCGGCGCGATGGTGAAGGGCGGTAAGGACCGCTATTTCCAGGAGGGGCGGCCCGACGCGAAGCTCGTGCCGGAGGGCATCGAAGGGCGCGTCCCGTACAAAGGTCCGCTGACCGACGTGACCTACCAGTTGGTCGGGGGGCTCCGTTCCGGGATGGGGTACTGCGGCTGTCGCACGATCGAGGATCTGCGTCGGGACGCGCGATTCATCAAGGTGACGGCGGCGGGGTTGCGCGAAAGCCACGTCCACGACGTGGTCGTGACCCAGGAAGCCCCCAACTACCGCCGAGAATGGGAGATCTGACCGGGCGATCGTCGGCGTCCGGGCCCGCGCGGGGCCGCGCAGGCCGACGAATCACGGCGACCGGGTCTCGGGGCGATCGTCTTCCCCCGGTGGTGCCCATCTCCGACCGCATCCTGATCCTCGATTTCGGATCGCAATACACCCAACTGATCGCTCGGCGCGTTCGCGAGGCGGGGGTTTACTCGGAGATCATGCCCCATCACGCCGCGTTCGCGACCATCGAAGCGTTTCATCCTCGAGGCATCATTCTCTCCGGCGGTCCCGCCAGCGTGTACGATCGACGCGCGCCCACGGTCGACCGCCGCATGCTCGACCTCGGGGTGCCCATCCTCGGCATCTGTTACGGCATGCAACTGCTCACGTCGCTGCTGGGCGGCCGGGTCGCGAAAGCCGCGCGGCGGGAGTTCGGCGACGCCGAACTGATCATCGACGAGCGCGAGGGGATGTTTGGCCGGATCCGCCCGGAGGGCTCGAATGCCGGGATCCTCTCGTGTCGCGTCTGGATGAGCCACGGCGATCGGATCGAAGCGATGCCGCCAGGATTTCACGCGATCGGCCACACCTCCAACTCGCCGGTCGCGGCGATGGCGGATCCTCGCCGGCGGATCTACGCCCTCCAGTTCCATCCGGAGGTCGCGCACACGCCGCAGGGGCGGGCGATGCTGGAGCAGTTCGTTCACGGCATCTGCGGCTGCGCCTCGACGTGGACGATGGGGTCGTTCCGGAAGGAGGCGGTGTCGTCGCTGCGGGAGCGACTCGCGGGCGAGCGGGCGATCTGCGCGCTGAGCGGGGGGGTCGACTCGACGGTCGCGGCGAGCCTCGTGCACGAGGCGATCGGCAATCGGCTGACCTGTATTTTCGTCGACAACGGCCTCCTGCGTAAAGGGGAGTCCGACAAGGTGATCGAGACCTTCAGGCGGACCATGCGATTGCGGGTCAAGCGCGTGGATGCGTCGGCGCGGTTTCTCTCGAAGCTGGCGAAGATCGAGGACCCCGAGGCCAAGCGACGCGTGATCGGCCGCGAATTCATCCGGGTCTTCGAGGCCGAGGCCGCGCGGCTGTCCGACGCCCGCTGGCTGGTGCAAGGCACGCTCTACCCCGACGTCATCGAGAGCGTGTCCGTGCGAGGGCCGTCGGCCACCATCAAGACCCACCACAACGTCGGCGGCCTTCCGTCGCGCATGAAGTTCAAGCTGATCGAGCCGTTGCGCGAATTGTTCAAGGACGAGGTGCGGTTGTTGGGGGCGGAACTCGGAATCCCAGACGAGTTGTTGTCCCGGCATCCCTTTCCCGGTCCCGGTCTGGCCGTTCGGATCCTCGGGCGCGTCACGCCCGATCGGCTGGCGGTGTTGCGGGAGGCGGACGCGATCGTGTTGGAGGAGATCAAGCGGGCCGGACTCTACCGCGCGATGTGGCAGGGGTTCGCGGTCCTGTTGCCCGTCAGGAGCGTCGGGGTCATGGGCGACGAACGGACGTACGACAACGTCATCGCCGTCCGGGCGGTGTCGAGCACCGACGGCATGACCGCGGAGTGGGTGAAGCTGCCCTACGACGTGCTGGCGGCCATGTCGAATCGGATCGTCAACGAGGTCAAGGGCGTGAACCGGGTGGTGTACGATATCTCGACGAAGCCGCCGAGCACGATCGAATGGGAATAAACGGTTGAAGCGATTTGCTCGAAACCACGACGGCCCGGGGCGTCGTCCCCGGGCCGTCGTGTTGATTGTCGCTGTCGAGGCCGTGATCAGACTTTGACCACGTTCGCCGCCTGAAGCCCCTTCGGACCATTCACGACTTCAAATTCAACCTCTTGGCCTTCGTCCAAGGATTTGAATCCGTCACCTTGAATGGCGGAGAAGTGCACGAAGACGTCGCTGCCCCCCTCCTGAGCGATGAACCCGTAGCCCTTGCTGCCGTTGAACCACTTCACTTTGCCTCTGGCCATCCCACGTTACCTCCCTTTCTGCAATGCCGACCATCCCACACCAGCACCCACCGAGAATGGCCGTTTTTTATCATGGCGTGGAACGGCGTGTCAAGCGATTCCCGTGGGTCCCTCGGTGTCTCATCGTCTTCGATGCGTGCGGGTCTCGATTGCGCATTTGGCCCTGTAAATTATAATGAATGCGATTTGGAAGTCGTCGTCGGATGTGGTCCGGGCGCCCGCAAGGGCGGTGAGGGAGTCGGAGCATGATGAAACCCAACGTGTTGATCGTCGAGGACGAACCGGCGGTCGGCGCGCTCCTGGCCGAGGCGATCGCAAGCGCGGGCTACGCGACCGTCGTGGTCTCGGATGGCACGACCGCGCTCGACCGGGTTCGATCCGGGGACTTCGCCCTGGTCGTGAGCGATATCCGGATGCCAGGGATCGACGGGCTCGAGCTCTTGAGACGCATCAAGGCGTTCGCGCCCGAAATCGAGGTGGTGATGGTGACGGCCCTCTCGGACGTGGAGCGGGCGCGGGAGATGATTCGTCTCGGGGCATCCGATTATCTCACGAAGCCATTCAAGCTGGACGAGGTCGTCTCGAGCGTCAAGCACGCGATCGATAAATACCAGGCGTGGAAGAGCCAGTGTTCCCATCAGCGCGACCTGCAGGTCCAGATCGAACGGCAGACCCGACAGATCAAAGAGCATCTCCTGTCCGCGCAGGGACAATGCGCGCGGCTCCGCGAGACGGTTGACACCCTGCAGACCACCTACGACGCCACCCTGGAGGCGCTGATCCTGGCGCTCGACTACCGCGACCATGAATCCAAGGGTCACGCCCAGCGCGTCGCCGTCTTCTCCGAGGAAATCGCGAAGACCCTGGGACTGTCCGGTTCGGAGCTTGAGACCATCCGGCGCGGCGCGTTGCTTCACGACATCGGAAACATCGGCGTCGGCGATGCGATCCTGACCAAGGCGGGGGAATTGACCGACGCCGAGTGGTCGGACATCAAACGGCACGTGCGGTACGGCCACCGCATGATCCAGGGGATCGTCTTTCTGCGGGACGCCGCGCAGATCGTCCTGCATCATCATGAGCGGTACGACGGGACCGGATACCCCGGCGGGGTGGCCCGAGACGACATCGTGATGGGGGCGAGAATCTTCGCGGTGGCGGACACGTTCGACGCGATGACATCCGAGCGTCCCTACCGAGGGGTGTCGACGTATCAGGACGTGTGCGGGGAACTGGCCAGATGCGCGGGGTTGCAGTTTGACCCGCTCGTGGTCGAGGCGTTCATGCGCATCCCCGAAACGACCTGGACGGAGTTGCGCCGTGCCGTCGACCTGTCAACGCGGCATTGGAAGTCCGAAACGGGACTCTAGGAGCCTGTCCATGAGGGGCCATCTGCGGCGTTGCCGCTTCGGAATCCCTCCTCACGTACGACTCAGTACGCTCCGGGGGGATTCCTCGCTCCGCCTTGCATCTGGCCCCTCCTGAACAGGCTCCAACACCCCGATATTCGGACACACTCCGAAGTCATCATGATCGGCGCGCGGCCAGCGTGTCGTCCACGCTCCGCCGCAATTCCCCCCACCGTTCCTTCGGTATCGCCAGAAACGTCTCCACGACGCGGGGATCGAACTGGGTGCCGGAACACCGCACGATTTCGGTTTTGACCTGATCATAGGGAAGGGCTTTGCGATACGGGCGTTCCGACGTCATCGCGTCGAACGTGTCCGCCACCACGAAAATCCGGGCGCCGAACAACACCGAGCCGTTGGAGATCTTGTTGGGATACCCCAAGCCGTCGTAGCGCTCGTGGTGATGCAGGACGATCTTGGCGGCGTCCTGCAGGAACGCGATGTCCTTCAACATGTTGTAGCCGTACTCGACGTGCCGTTTCATCTCGACCCATTCCTGCTCGGTCAGTTTGGCCGGTTTGCGCAGGATGGTGTCGGACACGCCGATCTTCCCGATGTCGTGCAGGATGGCGCCCCGCTTGATCGTTTCCAGTTCCGGGCCGCTCACCTCCAGCGCCTGGGCCAGCTCGACCGTGTACACCGACACGCGCTGGGTGTGACCCTGGGTCTCGTTGTCGCGGTAGTCGAGGGCCATGATCAGCGCGTCGATCGTGTCGTGGTAGGACTCCTCGAGCAGGTTGAGCGTGTGGTGCAGCTCTGCACGGCGCTGCCGCTCGAGGGCGAGGTGCGCGCGGATCTCCTGCGTCTGCTCGGCGACGCGCTGTTCGAGGAGCCGATGGTGCTCCCGATTTTCCAGCAGCAACTGTCGGCGCTCCAGGGCCTTTTCAACGTGGACGGAGAGTTCCTCGAGATTGAAGGGTTTGGTGACGTAATCGTACGCGCCGAGCTTCATCGCTTGAACCGCCAGGTGTGTGTCGACCGCCGCCGTGAGCATCATCACGGCGACGTCCGGATAGGCCCGCACGATCCGCTGGAGCAGGTCGATGCCCGACGTGCCGGGCATCATGATATCGCTCAGGACCAGATGGAATGGTTGCTGTTCCAGCAGGGCGAGGGCGCGATCCGCGGACTCCGCCGTCCGGCAGTCGTATCCCAAGTGGGACAGCTTCGCGGTCAGGAGCTCCCGGATGTTGGGTTCGTCGTCGACGATCAGGAGACGGGAGGCCGCCATACGCTTCCAACCTGATGACGCACGATTGATGTGTGCCTCATGCATGCTCGATGGGGGTGGATGATCCGAAGGTCGCAACGCTCCGCCGAGCATACTCCAGCGTGGAGGTTTTTACAAGGTCGCTACGGTCGCTTGTCAACCCAATTTAGAAATGTCCGCTTTCTACCAACATAGAAATGTCCGGTTAGGGTTTGGCCCTCATCCTCTGAAAGGGCCGCCGCTTCCACGGATGGTCTGGCGACGGTGGCGAGGGCGCCCGCGGGGGTTTCGGCGGCTGGCGGGGCGCCGCGGCGCGAGCCGACCGGGCGGGCAACCGGTGATACCGGAGCCGACGGCCCTCCACGGTGAGATGGCGGCTGCCATCCAAGTGCTCCTCCAGCACGACCCGTTTCGGATAGCGCGGTTCATCCACCTGAAACCACTGGCGTTCACAGACCACGGTGCCATCGGGCTGCACCGTCCGCGGCGTTTTCCGACACAGCGCCTGGGCCAAGACCGTCGGACCGGGACAGGGCCGGTGCAAGTCCGCCGCCGCGGCCGGGGCGACCCGAAAGCGCTGGTTATACCGGGGCAGATACGTCTCTAAGAAGGCATTGGCCGCGGGGATCGTGCGGATCCTCGCGAGGCGCCACTCTTTGATCACCCGGTCTTGCAAGGTCCGGAAGAGCCGTTCGACGCGGCCCTTGGCTTGCGGCGAGTGCGCATGGAGGATCGTGACGCCCAGCTCGGCCACCGCCCGCTCAAACTGGCTCTGCGGCCGCTCCCGCCCCGCCAACTCGTCGGCCACGGTCGGCGCCCCTTTCCCGCGATAGGTCGAGTGATGGTCGGTATAGAGCGCCTGGGGCAGCCCGTAGCGCGTGGCGTAGCCCTGGAAACTGTCCAGGCCAGGCACCGTGCCTTCGTAGGCATAGAGCCGCGCAAAGACCTCGCTGCTGGCGTCGTCGATGTAGGCCATCAGGACCCCGGCCGGGCCGCGCGTCTCCAGCCACGCATGGTGCGACCCGTCGACCTGCACCAGCTCGCCGCGGTGCGCCCGGCGGGGCCGCCACTGCCGATGCGGTCGCGCCTTCCGACTGGGATAGGGGATGGCCGCCGCCTTCAACCAGCCCCGTAGCGTCTCGTCGCTCACCGTGAGCTGGTGGCGCTCCGCCAGCTTCTCACACGCGAACGTCGGCCCAAAATCGGCATAGCGGGTCCGGAACAGCTTGAGCACCCGGGCTTTGCGCCGGGGGGCGATCTGTCGGTTCGAGGGCTTGCCCCGACTGCGATGGCACAGCCCGGCCGCGCCGTCGGCCCGGACCCGCTGCACGAGTCGACGGATCTGCCGGGGACTCACGTCCAGCACCCTCGCGGCTTGCCGCGGCCGCACCCGCCCTTCGATGACGCCCTGAATCACCTGCAACCGCTTCACCTCGCGCTGACTCATGCTGATCGTGTCCTCCGTCGCCATCCCGCCCCCCCCGTGTGAAGCAGGCAGTCTAGCCAAAAAGAGGACATTTCTACTTTGGTAAAAGCGGACATTATCATTTTGGTATTACAGGTTGCTGCGGTTGCTACGGTCCATTGGTTCCGCGCTTGATTCCCCGTGTTCGAGAGGAGTAGACTACCGCGCGGTGACGAAGGTGAGGGGCGACATTTATCGTGTCCAGCGGGCGTACTTTGAGCGGGCCTATGCGACGGGCGAGCACGGCTGGCCGACCGAGGGCGTCTCCCCGATGGTCGCGCGGTTTCTCCGAATGTTTCGGAGTCGTGGCCGCCGCGTCCTCGACATCGGCTGCGGCGAAGGGCGCCATACGAGGGCATTTGCCGGCGCGGGCGCGCTCGCGGTGGGTGTCGATCTGGAACCGAAGGCGTTGGCGCGGGCCCGCGAGGCCGCGGACCGCGGCTCGGGGCGCGGCCTCGGATTCGTCCAGGCCGACGTCTTCGCGCTGTCCTTCGCCTCCGCCGCGTTCGACGTGGTCCTCGACTATGGCTGTTTGCACCATGTTCGGCGCCGCGACACCGGGCGGTATTTGGAACAAGTCGTGCCGCTCCTCAAGCCCGAGGGCTATTTCCTCCTATCCTGTTTCTCCACGAAGTTTAGACACCATGCGGGTGAGCGGCGGACGCGGGACTGGCTCGTTCATCG
>Ga0154928_185_pt2 | contig 18721 bp, 17 predicted proteins | sample RifCSPhighO2_01_FD_105896 | JGI IMG/M metagenome (GOLD analysis project Ga0154928, IMG submission 105896) | Nitrospirae bacterium RIFCSPHIGHO2_01_FULL_66_17 | reverse complement strand
AACGCGGTTCCCGAATTCACGAAGGCCCATGCGACGCTCTTGAGCCGCTTTCTCGCCGCGCCCGAGCGCCCCGAGGGCACGATGACCTACCCGCAGTTCGCCGGGTTCGTGTTTGCGGTTGCGTGCGCGCCGGAGTTGGTGAGGCCGTCGGAGTGGCTGCCGCTCGTCTTTGACGATCAGGAGCCCGATTACGAGACGATGGACGAAGCGCAGGACGTCCTTGCGGCCATGATGGCCCTCTACAACGAGTGCAACCGGCAAGGGGTGGAGGGGAGCGCGGCCCTGCCGCCGGGGTGCGAGATCCGATCGAAGCCGCTGGACAACCTCGACGCCGACGCGCCGCTCAGCCAGTGGGCGCGCGGGTTCGCGGCGGGCTTCGGGTATCTCGAAGAGACATGGAACGAGCACCTGCCCGCCGAGCTCGACCAGGAGTTGGGCGCGATCCTGATGGCCCTCAGCTTTTTTGCCACCCCCGCGCTCGCCGACACGTTCGTCGCCGAAGCCAAGGGCGCCACGAGTCTGGAGCGTCTCGCCGAAACGGTCGTGCGGGTCTTTCCCGACGCGATGCTCGGGTACGCCCACATGGGACGGGCCATCTACCAGGCGCTTCTCGAATCGGGCGCCCCGGATCTCGATCCGGTGGAACGCCCCAAGGTCGGCCGCAACGAGCCGTGTCCATGCGGCAGCGGGAAGAAGTTCAAGAAGTGCTGCGGCGCGGCGTGGCCCGGACCGCTCGCCGGCACGCGCGGTTCGGCCTGAGCGCCGCCGGAGGCGTCCCCGGGCCGTCGCGATACCCCGCCGCGACAGGCGCTTGACAAGGAAAACGCGTCTCCATTAAGATGTGCCCCCTGTTCCGCGCGGCGCCGCCGAGGCGGACGCGGCGGTTCGGATCTCCGTCTCTCTGTGGAGCGCGACACGTGCCCGGAGCGTACGTCCCAGAGCAGTATCTTCCCATCCTGATCTTCTCCGTCATCGCGGCGGCGTTCGGGCTCGGGCAGCTCCTCATCGGGTCGCTCCTGCGGCCGAGCCATCCCTACCGCGACAAGCTGCTGCCCTACGAGAGCGGCGTCCAGCCGTTCTCCGACGCGCGGATTCCCTTTCCGATGCGGTATTACGTGATCACCATGCTGTTCGTCATCTTCGACATCGAAGCCGTGTTCCTGTATCCGTGGGCGGTGGTGTTTCATTCCATCGGCCTGTACGCGCTGGTCGAGATGGTGCTGTTCATCGCCATTCTCCTCGTCGGGTACGTGTACGCCTGGAAGAAGGGAGCGTTGGAATGGGAGTGATGGCCGGAAGCTTTGAGCCGACGCTGATCACGACGAAGGTCGACCAGGTCATCAACTGGGCGCGCAAGTCCGCGCTGTGGCCGATGACCTTCGGCCTCGCGTGCTGCGCGATCGAGATGATCACCTCGGTGTCGTCGCGGTACGACATCGACCGATACGGGGCGGGCGTGTTCCGCGCCTCGCCGCGGCAGTCCGATCTGATGATCGTGGCGGGGACGGTCTGCCGGAAGATGGCGCCGATCATCCGCCGGATCTACGATCAGATGCCTGAACCCCGGTACGTCATTTCGATGGGGTCCTGCGCGACGTCCGGCAACATTTACAACAGCTACTCGGTGGTGCAGGGCGTCGATCAGATCGTGCCGGTCGACATCTACGTCCCGGGGTGCCCCCCGCGGCCCGAGGCGCTCTTCGACGGGATTCTGAAGCTGCAGGAGAAGATCATGCAGCGCAAGGTCCTCGTGAAAGCGTAGCGCGTGCATCCCATCGAGTCGTTCCTCCAGGCGCGCTGTCCTGACGCGGTGACGGGCGTGAAGAACGCTTTCGGCGAGCTGACGATCACCGTCGCCAAGGCGCGCCTCGCCGAGGTGTGCCGCGCCCTGCGCGACGATCCGGAGTGGTCCTTCGATTTTCTGAGCGACGTCAGCTCGGTCGATTTCCCCGACGCCGAGGAGCGGTTCGAGGTCAACTACCACCTCTACTCGATCGGCAGGCGCCACCGCGTGCGGCTCAAGGCGCGGGTGGGCGAGGAGGATTGCCGCATCGACTCGGTCACCCCGCTGTGGGCCGGCGCGAATTTCATGGAACGCGAAGTGTACGACCTGATGGGTATCGAGTTCGTCAACCACCCCGATCTCCGTCGTATCATGCTGACGGACGACTTCGACGGGTTTCCGCTGCGGAAGGATTATCCGACCGAGGGACGCGGCTGGCGGACCACGTTCGAGTTTCTTCCCACCACCGATGGGCCGGTGTCTTGATCGCGCCCATCGACTCCTAGACGTATGAACGAGACGCCCCCGCCAACGGCCGCCAAGGGCTCCCACGACGAGTTCGGCATGATCCACCCCGCGCCGGACCCGAACGAGGGCGACGCCGCCGTCCTGCGCACGGAAGAGCTGCTGCTCAACATGGGGCCGCAGCACCCCAGCACCCACGGCGTGCTGCGCGTGGTGCTCGATCTCGAGGGCGAGCGTATCCTCAAGGCCACGCCGCACCTCGGCTACCTGCACCGCGGGACCGAAAAGCTCGCGGAGGGCAAGACCTACCAGCAGATCGTGACGCTGACCGACCGCCTGGACTACGTGTGCGCGATGACCAACAACTTCGCCTACGTGCGCGCCGTGGAGAAGCTCCTGGGCGTGACGGTGCCGCCCCGCGCGGAGTACATCCGCACGATCGTCGCGGAGATGCAGCGCATTTCGGGCCACCTGTTCTGGCTGGGTACGCAGGCGCTGGACATCGGCGCGATGACCGTCTTCTTCTACACGTTCCGCGAGCGCGAGGTGTTGATCGGGCTCTTCGAGAAGCTCTGCGGCGCGCGCCTGACCTACAGCTACTACACGATCGGGGGCGTGGGCAACGACCTCACCCCCGAGATCATCGCGGCGCTGCGGGCGTTCTTGAAGACGTTTCCCGAGAAGATCGCCGAGTACAACACGCTGCTCGAGACCAACCGGATCTGGCTCGCCCGCACGAAGAACGTCGCGGTGATCTCGGCGGAGGACGCCGTGGCCTACAGCCTGACCGGCCCGACGCTGCGGGGGTCGGGCGTCAACTACGACATCCGCAAGGCCGAGCCGTACGCCGCGTACGCCGACGTCGAGTGGGAGGTTCCGCTGGGCAAGAACGGCGACACCTACGACCGCTACTTCATCCGCGTCGAGGAGATCCGGCAGAGCGCGCGCATCGTCAGCCAGTGCCTGGACAAGCTCCCCGACGGGCCGATCTCGATCGACGTGCCGGGCATCACCTATCCTTCGAAGGACCGGGTGATGGTGGACATGGAGAGCCTGATCCACCATTTCAAAATGGCCTGCGAGGGAATCAAGCCGCCCAAGGGCGAGATCTATTGCGCCACCGAGGCGCCGAAGGGCGAGCTGGGATTCTACATCAACAGCGACGGCGGCAACCACCCCTACCGCTTGAAGATCCGCTCGCCCTCGTTCGTGCACCTGGGCGCGTTCGATCACATGGCGCGGGGCTACCTGATCGCCGACATCGTGACGATCTTCGGGACGTACGACGTCGTGATGGGGGAGTGCGACCGCTGATGCTCTCTGAATCCTCGAAATCCCGCATCCGGGACCTGTTTCCCCGCTATCCCGAGAAGCGCTCCGCGATGTTGGCGGCGCTGCGGATCGCGCAGGAGGAACACGGGTACGTGACCGAGGAGGCGATGGCCGACATTGCCGTCCTGCTGGAGCAGACGCCGGTCCAGGTCTACGAGACGGCGACGTTCTACACGATGTTCTCGCTCCAGCCGGTGGGCAAGCACCTCATCCAGGTGTGCCGGACGCTCTCGTGCGCGCTGGTGGGGGCGGACAGCCTGATCAAGTATCTGGAGCAGAAGCTTGGCATCGCGGTCGGCGAGACGACGCCCGACCGGCTGTTCACGCTCAAGACGGTGGAGTGTCTGGCCGCGTGCGGCGCCGGGCCGATGATGCAGATCAACGATGACTATTACGAGCGCCTCACCCGCGAGACGATCGACCGGATTCTGGACGATCTGAAGCGGGACGGCCGCTCGTCGCTCGCGACGGGGCCGTTTTTGATCCCGCTGCAGATGGCATAAGAAGACACGCGATGCCGACATACGAAAAGATCCTGCTCAAGAACATGGACACGCCGGGCTACACCGGCGACCTCGCGGCGTACGAGCGCGCGGGCGGCTACCAGGCGATCCGCAAGGTCCTCAAGGAGCACAAACCCGAGCAGGTCATCGAGATCGTCAAGAAGTCCGGCCTGCGCGGGCGCGGCGGCGCGGGGTTCCCGACCGGGACCAAGTGGAGCTTCATCCCCAAGGACCCGTCGCGGCCGAAGTATCTCTGCGTGAACGCCGACGAGAGCGAGCCCGGCACGTTCAAGGACCGCCAGCTCATCGACCGCGATCCCCATCAGATGCTCGAAGGCGCGCTGATCGCGGCGTACGCGATCGGCGCCAAGGTCGCCTACATCTATGTTCGGGGAGAGTTCGCGCTCGGCGCGCAGATCCTCGAGCGCGCGATCGCCGAGGCGCGGGCCAGGGGCTACATCGGCAAGCACGTGTTCGGCAGCGGGGTCGACATCGACGTCTGGGTCCACCGCGGGGCCGGCGCGTACATCTGCGGCGAGGAAACGGCGTTGTTGGAATCGATCGAGGGCAAGCGCGGTCTGCCCCGGGCCAAGCCGCCGTTTCCCGCGATCAACGGGCTGTATCAACAGCCCACGGTCGTCAACAACGTCGAGACGCTGGCCAATCTCCCGCACATCATCGCGCGGGGCCCCGAGTGGTACGCGGCGATCGGCACGCTCAAGAGCCCCGGCATGCGGATCTTCTCGGTCAGCGGCCACGTCAAGCGGCCGGGCAACTACGAGGTCCCGCTCGGGATCCCGCTGCGCGAGTTGATCGATGAGCACGCGGGGGGCGTGCGCGATGGGCACCGCATCAAGGCGATCATCCCCGGCGGCGCGTCCGCCGCGTTCTTCACGCCCGAGCACCTGGACGTCAAATTGGATTTCGAGTCGATCGCGCAGGCCGGCTCGATGCTGGGGTCGGGCGGCGTGACCGTGATGGACGAGACGGTCTGCATGGTGTGGGCGGCGTACAACCTGATGGGCTTCTTCCACCACGAGTCGTGCGGGAAGTGCACGCCGTGCCGGGAAGGCAGCTCGTGGCTCCACCACATCCTGCACCGGATCGAGCACGGCGAGGGGCGCGACGAGGACCTGGCGCAGATGGAGCGGCTCTGCGGCAACATCGCGGGCAAGACCGTCTGCGCGTTCGGCGACGCCGAGGTCGCGCCGGTCCTGAGCACGCTGAAACATTTTAGGCACGAGTATGAGGCGCACATCCGGGAGAGACAGTGCCCGATGGGCGAACACGTCGGGGCGACGCATGCGTCGCCCCTGCCGGGATGACCATGACGACGCAAACCGCGGTCGCAACCAACAAGGTCACGCTGACGATTAACGGCCAGGCCGTGACCGTCGAGAAGGGCACGCTGCTGATCGAGGCCGCCAAGCAGGCCGGCGTCGACGTGCCGCACTTCTGCTACCACCCCAAGCTCAAGCCGGACGCGAATTGCCGGATGTGCCTGGTGGAGATCGAGAAGGCGCCCAAGCTGCAAACCTCCTGCAACATGCCGGTGGCCGAGGGGATGGTGGTGCACACGGACTCCCCCAAGGTCGCCGAGGCGCGCGCGGGGGTGCTGGAGTTCATCCTGGCCAACCACCCGCTGGACTGCCCCATCTGCGACAAGGGCGGGGAGTGCCACCTCCAGGACGAGGCCCACGCGTACACGCCGAACTACAGCCGCTTTCAGGAGCCGAAGCGGTTCTTCGAGAAGGAGTACTTCGGCCCGCTGATCGACAAGGAAATGACGCGCTGCGTCCAGTGCCTGCGCTGCGTCCGCTACTGCGACGAGATCGTCGACTCCCGGGCGCTGGGGTCGCGCGACCGCGGCAGCCTCCTGCAGATCGGCGGGCTGGTGAACAGGGAGCTCGACTGCGAGTTCTGCGGCGGCTGCATCCAGATCTGCCCGGTAGGCGCGCTCACCAGCCGGGTGGCGATGTACGACTACCGGCCGTGGCAGCTCAAGAAGATCGAGACGATCTGCCCGCACTGTGCCGACGGGTGCCGGCTGAAAGTGGAAAGCCGCGACAACGTCGCGCTCCGGATCACGTCCGACGCGGGGCGCGGACGCAACGCGGGCGATCTCTGCGCGAAGGGCTATTTCGGCTTCGACGTGATCAACCGGGACGACCGGCTGAAGAAGCCGCTCGTCCGGAAAGCCCGGACGCTCGTCGAAACGTCGTGGTTCGAGGCGACGGCCCTGGTCGCCGAGCGCTTCGCCGCGATCAAGGCGCAGCACGGCGGGGGCGCGATCGGCGGGATCATCTCCGCGCACGCGTCGAACGAAGATCTCTACCTCTTCCAGAAGTTCATGCGGCTCGTCATGGGCAGCCCCCACGTCGACAGCACGGCGCGGTACGGCCACCACAACACGATCGCGGCGCTGCGCGACGTGGTCGGGCACGGCCGGATGACCGCATCCTACGAGGACATCGACCAGGCGCAGGCGATCGTGGTCATCGGCGCCGACCTGACCGAGACCAACCCCATCGTCGGCTACCGCGTCAAACACGCGGCCCGCAACCGCGGCGCCGCGCTCGTCACGGTCGGCCGCTACGGCGCCAACCACGGCTCGTTCGTAAGCAACCTCGTCAACCGGGCAACGCACGCGCTCACCACGGCCCCCGGGCAGGAGCGGGCCGTGGTCCTCGGCCTGATCAAGGCCGTGGTCGAGTCGGGCCGCGTCGAGCCGGCGCTCGCCGCCGCGTCGCCGGCGTACGTCCGGCGGCTGTCGGCGCTGGCCGGCCGTCTCGCGTGGGCCGACCTTGAGGCGCGCGCCGGACTTTCGCGCGCGGCGATCGAGGCCGCGGCTGCCGCGTATACCGGGGCGGAGCGGGCGGTGATCCTGTTCGGGCGGGACGTGGTGCGGTCGAGCGGGGCGGTCGACACGATCCGGCTGATCGCCGATCTCGCGATCCTCGCCGGAAAGCTGACGACGCCTGGCTGCGGCGTGAACCCCCTCTGCGACGAGGCCAACGAGCAAGGGGCCGTCGAGCTGGGCGTCGCGCCGGAATACCTGCCCGGATTGATCCCGGTTTCGGATGACGCAGGCCGCCGGCGACTCGCGGCGGCCTGGAAGGACGAGGCCCCCTCCGGCGCGGGCTGGACCCTCATGGAGATGCTCGACCAGGCGCGGGCCGGGCGGCTGAAGGCCTTGTACCTGGTGGGCGAGGATCCTCTGGGCGACCTTCCCGCGTCGGCGAAGGTCCGCGAGGCGCTGGGCAATTTGGAGCTCCTGGTGTGTCAGGACGCGTTCCGGGGCCCGTCGGCCGAGTTGGCCCACGTGTGCCTCCCGGCCGCGAGCTTCGCCGAGAAGGAAGGGAGTTGGACTAACCACGAAGGACGCGTCCAAAAGGGCAAGCAGGCGCTGGATGCGGTCGGCGAGGCCGAGACGGACGCCGCGATCTTCTCGGAGATCGCGCGCGCGATGGGCTACCCGCTGGACTACGCCGACCCCCGGGAGATTCTGGCCGAGGCGGTGCGGGTGGCGCCCGCGCTGGCCACCAAGGGCGCCAGCGTGCACCCCGGAACGGTCGACCCCGCGACGCTGGCCGGCTACCTGTCGAGCGGTTTTGAGCGGGACGTCGAGCGGCGGTTCGCCCTCGGCCCCGCGGCAAAGGCCTCGGCCGAGCACCCGTACCGGTTGACGCTGATCCGATCGCTCTTCCGGTCCGGCGCGTTGACCGGACGCTCCGCCGCGCTCGCGAAGGCGCCGCACCAGGGCACGCTGCTCGTGCACCCGGACGACGCGGCCGCGCTGGGCGTGGCGGGCGGGGCGACGGTCCGGCTGCGCTCCGCGCAGGGTTCGGCGGAGGTGATGGTGCGGATCAGCCCGAAGGCGCGGCCCGGCCAGGTGCTGTTCCCGGAGCATTACGCGGAGGCGGTGCGCGACCTCGCGCCGATCGACGTGGACCCCGCGACCAAGGTGCCGATCTTCCGCGAAGCGTCGGTCGCGATCGAAACCGTCAGCCAACCGATGTCGCGAGTTCGGGAGATGTCGTGATGAATGTGGTGACGCAATTGGTGGTGATTCTCGGGACGATCGGGGTGGTCATGGTCACGGTCTTGCTCCACGTGGCATATCTGACCTACTTCGAGCGGAAGGTCTTAGGGTGGATGCAGGATCGCATGGGGCCGATGGAGGTCGGCTACCACGGCCTGCTGCAGCCGATCGCCGACGGCCTGAAGCTCTTCATGAAGGAAGACATCATCCCCAGCGGGGCGAACAAGATCATCTTCAGCCTCGCGCCGATCCTCTCGTTGATCCCCGCCCTGATCGGCTTCGCCGTGATCCCGTGGGGCGACGGGCAACTGACGATCCCTCTCCCCTGGATCGGCGACGTGACGTTCCGGCCGTTCGTCACCGATCTCAACATCGGTATCCTCTACCTCCTTGCCCTGTCCTCGGTCGGCGCGTACGGGATTCTGCTCGGCGGCTGGGCGTCGAACAGCAAGTACTCGCTGCTCGGCGGGTTGCGGTCGGCCGCGCAGGTCATCAGCTACGAACTCGCGCTCGGGATGTCGCTGGTCGGGGTGCTGCTCCTGGCGGGCTCGCTGTCGCTGGTGAAGATCGCCCAGGCCCAGGCCGGCGGGTTCTGGCATTGGTACGCGTTCGCCCTGCCCTTCCCGCAGATCGTGGCGCTGGCGCTCTACGGCATTGCCGCGGTGGCCGAGACCAACCGCCTGCCGTTCGACCTTCCCGAGGCCGAGAGCGAGCTGGTGGCGGGGTTCTTCACCGAATACAGCGGGATGCGGTTCGCGTTCTTCTTCCTCGCCGAGTACGCGAACATGATCCTCGTCTCGTGCATCGCCGCGATCGTCTTTTTGGGCGGGTGGCACGCGCCGTTTCCGTTCCTTGATTTTGTGCCAGGCATCGTCTGGTTTCTGTTGAAGGTCTATGTGTTTCTGTTCTTCTTCTACTGGATCCGGGCGACATTGCCCCGCTTGCGGTACGACCAGTTGATGACGTTCGGGTGGAAGGTCATGATCCCCCTGGTGCTGGCCAACATCCTGGTCACGTCGGTTGCCGCGTATTTTTGGATGAACTGAGACAGGAGTTCCCATGTCGCTTTCTGCGGCGTTGAACAAGGTGTTCTTCGGCGAGATCGTCAAAGGCCTCGGCCTGACGTTCCGGCACATGTTCGAAAAGGCGGTGACCCAGCAGTACCCGCACACCAAGCCCCGGCTGCCCGACGGGTACCGGGGGATCATGTCACTGCTCAAGTACGACGACGGCACCGAGCGGTGCGTCGGGTGCGCGCTCTGCGAGATCGCGTGTCCCTCGGGCGTGATCAAGGTGGTCAGCGCGGAGGAGCCGGGGCGGCCGTTGAACCGCTTTGCGGAGACCTACACGTTTGACGTCACACGGTGCGTCTTCTGCGGGTTCTGCGTCGACGCGTGCCCCGTCGACGCCCTGGCGATGACCAAGGAATACGAGTGGGCGTCCGAGAACAAGCGCACGCTGTTCCTCGATAAGGAGCAACTCCTCGCGATCGGCGACCGCAACTTTCCCAACCGCGGCAAGAAACCGGCGTATCTCGGGTCGATCGAGGGCGACTGGTACGTGGAGCGCGTGAAGGCCAAGTCGTACCCCGAAGACCGCGAGACCGCGTGATGGCGCAGCTCCTCTTCTTCTACTTCGGCGGGGTCATCGTGGGCACGGCCACGCTGGTCGTCACGCTGCGCAACCCGATCTACAGCGCGATCTCGCTGCTCGTCACGTTCTTCCACGTCGCGGGTCTCTTCGTCCTGCTGAACGCGGAGTTCATCGCGGCGGTCCAGGTCCTGGTCTACGCCGGGGCGATCCTGGTCCTGTACCTCTTCGTCGTGATGCTGCTCAACCTCAAGCGGGAGGAGCGCTACCATCGGCAGTCCCTCGTGGGGGTCCTGCTGGGCGTGGTCATCCTGAGCGAGCTGGCCCTGATCGTGTCCCGCTCGACCTTCCAGTCCGCGATCGGCCCGTTCACGCCCGCCGTGCTCCAGGCGGTCGGCAACACCGAAGCGGTGGGCCGGGCCCTGTTCACCACCTACCTCCTGCCGTTCGAGGTTGCCTCGTTGATCCTGCTGGTGGCGATGATCGGCGCGATCGTGTTGGCCAAACGCGTGGTGCGGACCTAAAGGAGCCTGTCCATGAACGGCCATTTACTGCGTTGCCGCTGCGCTTCCGGTGCTCACGTACACACTGAGTACGCTCCGCTCCGGTTCTCGCGGCGCCTTGTAACTGGCGCGTTCCTGAACAGGCTCCAATTATCGTATCCGGGGAGATCTTGTTGATGGTGCCGCTGTCCTACTACCTCACGCTCGGCGCCGTGCTCTTCGTCATCGGGGTCGTCGGGGTCCTGATCCGCAAGAACATCATCATCATCCTGCTCTCGATCGAGCTGATGCTCAACGCCGCCAACATCAACTTCGTGGCGTTCTCGCACTATTTGCAGGACATCACCGGTCAGGTCTTCGTCTTCTTCGTGATGACCGTGGCGGCCGCGGAGGTCGCCATCGGCCTGGCCATCATCATCGCGCTCTACCGCAACCGCTCGACGATCAACGTCGAGGACATCAGTCTGATGAAATGGTGACGGGTTCTTGCTGATGTCCTCGATCGTCCTGATCCCCCTCCTTCCATTAGTGGCGTTTCTCGTCACCGGCCTGTTCGGGCGCTGGATTGGGCCGCGCGCGCACTGGGTCGCCGTACCCGCGGTGGCGGGGTCGTGGGTGCTGTCGGTCGCCGCGTTTCTGGAGGTCGCCGGGGGCGCCACGCTCCACGAGACGCTGTATCGGTGGATCGGATCGGGTTCGCTGAACGTCGACATCGCGCTGCACGTCGACCAGCTCACCGCCGTGATGCTCCTGCTCGTCACCACCGTCAGCGCGCTGGTCCACCTCTATACGGTCGGCTACCTGCACGGGGACAAGGGGTACGCCCGCTTCTTCGCGTACATTGCCCTGTTCACGTTCTCCATGCTCATGCTCGTGATGGCCGACAACTTCCTGCAGCTCTATGTCTTCTGGGAGGCGGTCGGCCTGTGCTCGTACCTGTTGATCGCGCACTGGTACGAGAAAAAGTCGGCGTGCGACGCGGCGACCAAGGCGTTCGTGGTCAACCGGATCGGCGATTTCGGGTTCGGCCTTGGCATCCTGCTCGCGTTCGTCACGTTCGGGTCGCTGGACTATCAGGCCGTGTTCTCCGCCGCGCCGGATCACGTCGGCCAAACGATCAACCTCCTCGGCTGGGCGGGCGGCGAGTGGCCGGTGGACGTGATCACGCTGATCGCGCTCCTGCTCTTCGTGGGTGCGGTCGGCAAGTCGGCGCAACTGCCGCTCCACACCTGGCTGCCCGATGCGATGGAAGGCCCGACCCCGATCTCCGCCCTGATCCACGCGGCGACCATGGTCACCGCGGGCGTGTTCCTGGTCGCGCGGCTCAATCCCCTGTTCAACCTCTCCCCGGTCGCGATGGACGTCGTCGCGTGGACGGGGGGCGTCACGGCGATCTTTGCCGCCACGATCGCGCTGACGCAGAACGACATCAAGCGCATCGTCGCGTACTCCACCGTCAGCCAGCTCGGCTACATGATGATGGCGTGCGGCCTCGGCGCCTACGCCGCCGGCATCTTCCACCTCCTCACCCACGGCGCGTTCAAGGCGCTCCTGTTCCTGGGGTGCGGCAGCGTGATCCACGCGCTCTCGGGGGAGCAGGATCTCCGTCGGATGGGCGGTCTGAAATCGGCCATGCCGATCACGTATTGGACGTTCCTGGCCGGCGCGATCGCGCTCGCCGGGATCCCGCCGTTCGCGGGGTTCTTCTCCAAGGACGAAATCCTCTGGAAGGCGTTCTCGTCGGGCGGGACCGGCGTGCTGTTCTGGGCGCTCGGCCTCGTCACCGCGTTCCTGACCGCGTTCTACATCTTCCGGCTCGTCTTCTCGGTCTTCCACGGCCGATCGCGCGTGTCCAAAGAGGCCGCGCACCATCTGCACGAATCCCCCGCGGTGATCACGATCCCGCTCGTGGCCCTGGCGATCCTGTCGCTGACGGTGGGGTGGGTCGGGATTCCGGCCGAGGGTATGAACGCGATCGACCCGTTCCTCGCGCCGGTGCTCCAAGCGCACGAGGCCGCCGAGCACGCGGCCGGGCACTCGGGCGTCGAGTACGCGCTCATGCTGGTCTCGGTGGCGGCGGCCGCCTGCGGGATCGCGTTGGCCTACGCCTTCTATGTGGTGTCGCCCGGCCTGCCCCAGCGGCTCGCGTCGGTGGCGGGTGCGCTCTACCGGGTGTCGTTCAACAAGTGGTACGTCGATGAGATCTACGACGCCGTTTTCGTGCGCCCGACCGTGGCGCTCGCGCGCGCCCTCTGGCGCGGCGTGGACGTGGCGATTATCGACGGCGCGGTCAATGGGGTGGGGCGCGTCACCCAGGCGTGGGCCGCGCTGCTGCGGCTGATGCAGAGCGGGCAGCTCCAGCACTACGCGCTGTTCATGGCGCTGGGGGCGGTGCTGGTGGTCGGCATTTACTTCTTCAGATAAAGGGTCTCGTCGTGCCTGACGCGGGTTATCCGCTCCTCTCGATCGTGGTGTTCGCGCCGCTCGCCGGCGCGCTGGCGGCCATGGCGCTGCGCAGCGCCATGGCCGTGAAGTGGCTGGCGCTCGGGACCACGTTGATCACGCTGGTCGCCTCGATCCCGCTGTGGATCGCCTTCGACCGCGGCACCCACGCGTTCCAGTTCGTCGAGGAGTACGCGTGGATCCCGACGTTCAACATCAACTACGCGGTCGGCGTGGACGGCATCAGCCTGCTGCTCGTGCTGTTAACCACGTTCCTGTCGCCGATCGTCGTGCTCTGCTCCTGGAACTCGATCGACAAGCGGGTCAAAGAGTTCATGATGGCCGTCCTGCTGATGGAGACCGCGATGCTGGGGGTCTTCGTCGCGCTCGACTTCGTCCTCTTCTACGTCTTCTGGGAGGCCATGCTGATCCCGATGTACCTCATCATCGGCGTCTGGGGGGGCGCCAACCGGATTTACGCGGCGATCAAGTTCTTCCTCTACACGCTGGCGGGCTCGCTCCTGCTTCTGGTCGCGATGATCGCGCTCTACTTCGCGGGCGGCCACACGTTTTCGATCCCGGACCTGATGGGCCAGCCGTACCCGGCGGCGTTCCAGTTCTGGATGTTCGTGGCGTTCTTCCTCGCGTTCGCGATCAAGGTGCCGATGTTCCCGTTCCACACATGGCTACCCGACGCGCACGTGGAGGCGCCGACCGCGGGCAGCGTGATCCTGGCGAGCGTGCTGTTGAAGATGGGGGGGTACGGGTTCGTGCGGTTCTCCCTGCCGATGCTCCCCGACGCCTCGGCGCTCTTCACCCCGTTTGTGCTCGCGCTCTCGGTCGTCGCGATCATCTACGGCGCATACATGGCGCTCGCCCAGGCCGACCTCAAGAAGCTCATCGCCTATTCGAGCGTCAGCCACATGGGCTTCGTGACGCTGGGACTCTTCGTGTTTACAGTGCAGGGGATCGAAGGCGCGATGTTGCAGATGGTCAACCACGGGATCACCACCGGCGCGCTGTTCCTCTGCGTCGGCATCCTGTACGACCGCACGCACAGCCGCCTGATCGCGGATTACGGCGGTCTGGCCAGGACGATGCCCCTCTATGCGGCGATGCTCGTGATCTTCTCGCTGTCGTCGCTGGGCCTGCCCGGCACGAACAGCTTCGTGGGCGAGTTCCTGGTCCTTCTGGGCGCGTTCATCACGCGGCCGGCATACGCGGTGGCCGCCTCGCTGGGCGTCATCCTCGCCGCGGTCTACATGCTGTGGATGGTCCAGCGGGTGCTGTTCGGCGAAGCCAATCCAAGAAACGCCGGCCACCCCGACCTGAGCCTGAGGGAGCTGGCGACGGTCGCCCCCCTGGTCGTCGCGGTCTTCTGGATCGGCCTGTATCCGGGTCCGGTGCTCGACGTGCTGCACGCATCGGTGAACCACCTGATCGATCAGACCCGGGTCGGAACCGGCTCGCAGGCGGCGCTGTCGTGGTCCGACCTGTTGTGGAGCGCGGTCCGCGCCGTGTTACCGTCGTGAGCGAGGAGCGCGGATGAATTTTTCGTGGTTCCAACTCGTCGCCATCGCGCCCGAGATCGTGCTCACGATCGGCGCCTGCGCGTTGTTCCTGTTCGATCTGGCGATCCCGAAGCACGAGAAGGACAAGCTCGGCTACTTCGCGATCGGGATCCTCGCGGTCGCATTCTACGGGAGCTGGAAGCTCGCCGCGGTCGAGACCGAGATCTTCAGCGGGATGTTCACGCTCGACCCGTACGCCACCTATTTCAAGATGCTGGTCTACCTGGCCGGGGCGATCACGATCCTGCTCTCGATGACGTACCTCGAGATCGAGAAGATCCACCTCGGCGAATACTACGGGTTCATCCTGCTCGCCACCGCGGGGATGATGGTCATGGTTTCGGCGGGAGACCTGATCATGATCTACCTGGGGCTCGAATTGCTCTCGATTTCGCTCTATATCATGGCGGGCTTTAAGCGCCACGAGAGCCGCTCGGTCGAGGCCTCCGCGAAGTACCTCATCCTGGGGTCGTTCTCCTCCGCGATCCTCCTCTACGGGATCTCGATCCTCTACGGGATCGCCGGCACGACCAACCTCAAGGGGCTCGGCGCGTTTTTCGCCGCGGGCGCCGTCGACAACCCCGGCCTCCTGCTGAGCATGAGTTTCCTGGTGGTCGGGTTCGGGTTCAAGGTGGCGGCGGTGCCGTTCCACATGTGGACGCCGGACGTCTACGAGGGCTCGCCCACGCCGGTCACGGCCTTCATGTCGGTCGCGCCCAAGGCCGCGAGCTTCGCCGTCTTCCTCCGCGTCTTCGCCGAGGCGCTGGGGGGGGTCAAGGCCCACTGGCAGCCGATCCTGATCACGCTCGCCGTGGCGACCATGGTCCTGGGCAACGTGGTGGCGATCGTGCAGACCAACATCAAGCGCATGCTCGCCTACTCCTCGATCGCCCACGCCGGCTACGCCTTGATCGGGATCATCGTCGGCGGCGGCCTGGGCACGATGAGCCTGATGCTCTATTTGATGATCTACGCGCTGATGAACCTGGGCGCGTTCGGCGTGGTCATCATCCTGCGCAAGGGCGGCATGCGGGGCGAGGACATCGCCGATTTCACGGGTCTGGCGAAGAAGAACCCGGTGGCCGCGGTGATCATGCTCATCTTCATGTTCTCCCTGGCCGGCCTTCCGCCCACCGCCGGGTTCGTGGCGAAGTTCTACCTGTTCATGGGCGCCGTCGAGGCCGGCCTGGTCTGGCTGGCCGTGGTCGGCGTCCTGCTCTCCGCGGTGTCGGCCTATTACTACCTGCGCGTGGTGATGGTGATGTACATGCGCGAGCCCGGCCGCGACTTCGACCTCGCCACCTCACCCGCCGCCTCGCTGGCGCTGATCGTCACGACGCTGGCCGTTCTCTTCATCGGCCTCTACCCCGCCCCGCTGATCGATGCGACAAAGGCCGCGATCTTGCAAGTGCCGTAGGAGCCTGTCCATGAATGGCCACCTGCTGCGTTGTCGCTTCGGAATCCCTCCTCACGTACGACACAGTACGCTCCGGCGGGAAGCAGCATTCGTCCGTCACGCTAGAGGGGATTCCTCGCTCCGCCTTGCATCTGACCCTTCCTGAACAGGCTCCGATGCGTGTCGTGATGCCCACGCAAAAAACTTTCGCTTGAAGTTTGCGCGGCGCGAAGGTATACGTATCGGTACGCAACGTTGCACAACCGACGCAGTGAACCTCATACGACGCAGAAAAGGAGAGCGGATGTTCGTTCAATTGGTGGCCATCGTCGTCCTCGCGGGGTTTGCCGGTTTCGCCCACGCGGAAGACCGGCCGGTTCTGAAGACGGACAAGGACAAGGTCAGCTACAGCATCGGGCTCGACATCGGCACGAACTTCAAGCGGCAGTCGGTCGACCTCGATCAGAAGGCGCTGGCGGCGGGGATCGCCGACGGGATGTCGGGTGGCAAGCCGTTGCTGACCGAGGACGAGGTGCGGAAGGTCCTCGCCCAATTCCAGCAGCAGATGGCGGCCAAGGCGCAGGAAATGGCCAAGCAACGCGCCGACAAGAACCAGAAGGAGGGCGAGGTGTTCCTGGCCGAGAATAAGAAAAAGAAGGGGGTGGTCACGCTCCCGAGCGGGCTGCAGTACCAGGTGATCAAGGAGGGGACCGGCAAGATCCCCAAGGCGACCGACACCGTCACCACCCACTACCGGGGCACGCTGATCGACGGCACCGAATTCGACAGCTCGTACAAGCGCGGGGAGCCCGCGAGCTTTCCGGTCAACGGGGTGATCAAGGGCTGGACCGAGGCGCTCCAACTGATGAAGGTCGGGTCCAAATGGCAACTCGTCATCCCGTCGAACCTCGCGTACGGACCGCAGGGCGCCGGCCAGGCGATCGGCCCCAACGCCACGCTGATCTTCGAGATCGAGCTGCTGTCGATCAAGTGACGGCGGGCGTCGCGTTGCCGTGAGGGGGCGCCGACCGTGACGCGGAGCGCGCCCCACCACCCGACCACGCTGTCGGACGACCTGCGGCAGCTCCTCGACCACGCCGGGGGCCGGGCGCTCGCGCTGGGCGAGATCGTCGAGGTCCTGCGCGGGCGCGGGATGGATGTCCTCGTCATCATTCTCGTGCTGCCGTTCTGCCAGCCGATTCCGCTCCCCGGCCTCTCCACGCCGTTCGGGATCGCGCTGATGATCTTCGGCTTCCGCATCGCGCTGCGGCAGCGCCCGTGGCTTCCCCGGTGGGTCCTCCGGCGCGAGATTGCCCACGACACGCTGGCGAAGCTGGTGAAGGGCGCGCTTGCGGTGGCGCGGCGCATGGAGAAGGTCGTCCACCCCCGGATGCGGTTCTTCAAGCGGTGGCCGAGCTTCACCGTGCTGAATGGGCTTGCGATCGTCTCGAGCGCGTTTCTGTTGACACTGCCGCTGCCGATCCCGTTTTCCAACACGATCCCGGCGTGGTCGATTCTCCTGCTGGCGCTGGGAATGATGGAGGAGGACGGGGCGGTGATCGTCGCGGGGTATTTCATGGCCGGCGCCGCGTGGACCTACCTCGCGATGCTCTGGTGGCTCGGCGAGGCCGGGGTCCACCGCCTGGGGTTCTTCTGATCGACGTCTCCAAGGCGGACCTGTTGGCCGCGGTGGATGGCGTCAAGCACGCGTGTTACCGCCGCGTCGAGGCGACCTGACCCCGATGGTGCTGCCCGATTACAAGGCCGGAAGCCTGGTCAATCTGATGGCCTCGATCGAGGCCGGCCTGGGGGATGAAACCCCGCGCTACGCGCCCCTGTCCGGGCTGGCCCCGTCGCGTCTGCGCCGCGCGAAGCGCGTGGTGCTGCTGGTCGTCGACGGCCTGGGTTACGACTTTCTGGTCCGGGCCGGCGGGGACGGCGCGCTCCATCGCCGGATCGAGGGCAGGATCACGTCGGTGTTTCCGTCCACGACCGCGGCCGCCCTCGCGACGATCCTGACCGGCGTGGCGCCGCAGCAGCACGCGCTCACCGGCTGGTTCGTCAACGTGCCGGCACTCGGCGGGGTCACCGCCGTTCTGCCGTGTCGGCCACGGGTCGGTGGGGCGCCTCGCGGGCACGCGGGCGTCGACGCGGCGAAGCTGTTCGACCAGGTCCCGCTCGTCGACCGGCTCCGCGCCCGGTCGTACCTGGTCGTGCCCCGGCGGATCGCCGGGTCCGAGTTCAACACGGTATACGGCGGCCGGGCCGAGCGGCGGCCGTATCGAGCGCCCCGGGGGTTCTTTCAGACGATCGAGCGCATTCTGCGCGAACCCGATCCCCGCCAGTACGTGTATGCCTACTGGCCCGAGCTCGACGGTCTCGCGCACGAGCACGGGATCGGGAGCGCCCTCGTGGCCGCGCACCTCGCCGAGTTCGACCGGGCGTTCGAGGCGTTTCTGCGCGCGATCGCCGGCAGCGGGAGCCTCGTGATCGTGACCGGCGACCACGGCCTGATCGATTCGGGACCCGACCGGCTCATCGAGCTGGACCGCCACCCGGCGCTCGCGTCGACGCTGCGGCTGCCGCTCTGCGGGGATCGGCGGGCGGCCTACTGCTACGTCCATCCGGAGCAACGGGACGCGTTCGAGCGCTACGTGCGCGAACATTTTGGCGAGCGCGCCGCCCTCGTCGAGAGCCGGGCATTGGTCGAGCAGGGCTACTTCGGCCTTGGTCCGCCGCACCCGCGGCTTCTGGAACGGGTCGGCGATTACACGCTGATCATGCAGGGGACGTGGGCGATCAAGGACTGGGTGGCGGGCGAGCGGCGGTACGCCCATATCGGCCTGCACGGGGGTCTGAGCCCCGAGGAGATGTATGTGCCACTCGTCGTCGCGGAGGTGTGAGGCGACGTTTGAGAAAATCCCCCCCCGCCCCCCTTTGTTAAAGGGGGGGATTTAGGGGGGGAGCGGTCTTTGGCGGGGCGCCGGTGGACATCGTCATCGACGGGTACAACATGATCGGGAGCCGCGGCGGGCTGTGGGGCGACGTCGCGGCCAAGCGCGAGGCGTTCGTCGCCGAGCTGTCGCGGTACGCC
>Ga0154928_107_pt1:12500-19547 | contig 19547 bp, 14 predicted proteins | sample RifCSPhighO2_01_FD_105896 | JGI IMG/M metagenome (GOLD analysis project Ga0154928, IMG submission 105896) | Nitrospirae bacterium RIFCSPHIGHO2_01_FULL_66_17 | reverse complement strand
TTTCGAACGACGCGGTCCTTCTCGTCGCCCAGCGCCGAGGACTGAAACCACAGGGCGCCGTCCGCCTCGAAGATGTATCCCTGCGCGTGCAACATCTCGATCACCCGCTCGACCGCGCCGGATTGGAAGAGCTCCCGCTCGCTGGTCCACGCGTCGAATTCGACGCCGTAGAGCGCGAGATCGGACCGGATCTCGTCGAGAAGCCGCCCGTAGGCCAACTCGGTCAGGTCGGCCACCGCCGCCTCCCGCGGCTGGTTGAGGTAGCGGTCGCCGGCGTGCTCGATCGCCGCGCGCGCGATTTCCTCCACGTACCCCCCCTGGTAGCCGTCCTCGGGCACGGGCGTGTCGCGGCCCAGCAGCGTGCAGTACCGCGCCCACACCGACTCCCCCATCAACCGCATCTGGCGGCCGGCGTCGTTGATGTAGTACTCGCGCTCGACGCGATCTCCCGCCGCGGCCAGCAGGTTCGCCAGGGCCAGGCCGACGGCGGCGAGACGGCCATGCCCCACGTGCAGCGGGCCCGTGGGGTTGGCGCTCACGAATTCCACCTGCACCGAACGCGCCGACGCGGGTGCGCGACCGTACGAGGGGCCGGCCTCCAGCACCTCCGCCACGACGCCCCACCAGGCCTCGCGGCGCACGGTCACGTTGAGATAGCCGGGACCTGCGATGTCGATCCGCTCGACGAGATCGGACGGCGGGAGATGCCGGACCAGAATGTCCGCGACCTGTCGCGGCGGCCGCTTCTCCGCGGGCGCCAGCGTCATGGCCACGGCGGTCGCATAGTCGCCGAACCCGCCGCGCTTGGGCGTCTCCATCCAGACCGGCGCGGTCCCTCCACGGAGGTCGCCGGACGCACGGGCCCGGTCGAGAGCCTGTTCCAGGATCTCGCCGACTCGCTTTTTGATGGAAAGGGCCACTGTCGCCGTCATAAACGTAGCCCCCTAGTATAGTGATCGGCAATGAAAAGTCAACGAGTGGGCGTGAAGCAAGACGCGGGAGGCCGCAGAGAGGGTGAGGCGGGTTACGATGCGGACAGAAGCGACGGAGGGGACGAGGCGGGGCGGTCGTGTTCCTCCAGCGAGTCGGGAAACCCGCCGACGACGTCGGATTGAATCACCTGAACCCAACCTTCCCAGAGGGCTTGCAACAGCCGTTCGACCTCAATGATCGGGACCGGATTCCCGCATTCAACCGCCTCCATCAGGCGATGAATCATATAGTGGTAGAGCGACGCCAGATTGAGGACCGCCTCGCGATCCTCCCGTTCGGCCAACGACGCGGCCAGTTCGGTCAGAATTGACAGGGCGCGGCCCAGGTCGGCGCGTGGGTCCCCGAGCCGGCGCGCCCGGCGCAGCGCGGCCAGCGCCTCCCCGTACAGCAGGAGCACCGTTCGCTCGCTCGGTCGGGCACAGTCATCGCATGGGATGCCGGGCTCCCACCAGACAGGGAGATCTCGGCCCAACGTGGACCACGGTCGACGGTCGTTCATGCCGCCATCTCGACCGCGCGCGTTCCCGAGACCGTCCCATCCAGCGGGTGGGCCACCGAATAGCGTCCGTCCGGCAGGACGACCTGGCGCCCCTGGCCGGTCGCCCGATTGACGACGATGGGCGCGAGCAGGTTCACGGTGGCTCCATCGAGGGTCCCCTGCGGAAGACTCGTCAGCGCGATCACCATCCGCATCGACGCATCCCCGACCCCGAGTGCGCGGAGGTCCTCGTCGACGCCCGCCAGTGCGTACTCCTCAACCAGGCGAGACGGATCGATGGTCACGAACGCGATCTCAGGATGGTCCACCGCCTGCCACCACCGAAACCATCCGGCGTCCTCCTGGTCGACGAACACCAGACGGGTCACGTGTCCGAGCCCGATGAGGCCGCACGGGAGCGTGATGAGAGCCTGTTCGGGGACCTCCAAGGCGCCAAAGCGAGTCGTCGCGATCTTCACGGCTTTTTCCTCTCTCCCAATCCTCGACTCCGCCATTCCCGCCACAGCGACGACAGCATGCCCGGATGCTCCGGAACATGCGCCGCCTGGCGGTTTTCCTCCTGGATCCGGCGATAGATTTCCTCGCGATACACCCCGGTCGTTCGAGGCGCGTCGATCCCGAGCTTGACTTGGTGACCTTTGATTTCGAGCACCCGCACCCGCACGTCATCGCCGATCACGATGCCTTCCTCAACTCGTCTCGTCAACACCAACACGGCTGACCCTCCATGGCGGCACCTCGTGAGGTTGCCCCGAACATGTTCGTCACGACTTCAGCCTATCCGGACCGTCCGACGGCTCGACGGCGCTGATCACGGACCGGAACGGCTCCATCAACACCGGGTCGAAACTCCGAGCTGCGGCGTGCGTAATGAGGGCGACCGCCTCCTCCGGCGTCAGAGGCGGTCGGTACGGTCGCTGAAGCCGCAAGGCGTCATACGCATCCGCGATATAGAGAATCTGCGACGCGCGCGGGATCGCATCCCCCTTCAAGCCGTCCGGATAGCCGGACCCATCGAAATTTTCGTGATGTGAGTGGAGGATGCGCACGATCTCCTCCATCCCGGTCACCCCGTGCAGGATTTTCTCGGGATACACCGTGTGCTGCTGAACGGCGGACCGCTCCTCCGCGCTCAGAGCATCTTCCTTCAACAAGATCCGCGAATCCACCCCGAGGTTGCCGATGTCGTGTAATCGAGCCGCCAGGCCAAGGGACTCGATGTCATCGGCCCTCCACCCCAGGGCTTCTCCCATTGCCCGACAGATCGCCCGTACCCGTTCGGTATGAACGACCTCATCCGGATGTTTCATCTTGGGAACCGCGACCAGCATTTCGATGGTCGCGCGGAAGTTCTCCTGCTGCCGGGCTTGCTCAGCCTCCAACGAACTCGTCAGAGCCAGCAACTCCTCGTTGCGGCACTGGAGCGTCTCTTGGAGGAGCCGGTTGGTTTTCGCCAGCACGTATTGATCGAAACCGGCCTTGACCTCCAGCCGCAGTTGTTCATCGTTCCAGGGTTTTGTCAAATACTTGTGGATGCCCCCATCGTTCACGGCGGAGAGGATCGCGTGGATCTCGGCATACCCGCTTAAAATGATGCGGATGGCTTCGGGCGCGACGTCGCGCGCCTGCCGCAGAAACTGCACCCCGTCCATCTCCGGCATGCGGTAGTCGGAGACGATCACCCCCACGGGCCGCTCACGGAGCACGTCCAACGCCTGGGTCGGCGCCTCCACGGTGACGATGTCGTGCTGGTCCCGGCGCAAGAGCCGCGTCAGCGCGTTGAGCACGAACCGCTCATCGTCGACAATGAGCAGACAGCCGCGATCCACGGCCGGCGCGTCAAGCCGCGGCTTCATCCGGATCATCCAATACGATCGCCCCCTCGGCGTCGCGCTCGACGCTCGTAATCCCGGGGTAGCGTTTCGCCAGCCCCCGCAGCACCTCTTCCTGCTCCTGCAGGCGCCCCACCAGCCGGCGGTTCTCGGACAGCAACGTCGCCTGTTCCAGCGCAAGGCGCACCGACAGACACAGATCGTCGTTGTCCCATGGCTTGAGGATAAACCGATAGACGTGCCCCTCGTTGATCGCGGTGATCACGGTCTGCAGGTCGGCCTTTCCGGTCATGATCATGCGGACGACGCGGGGGTGCCGCTTCTTCATCGTCGTCAGCAGGTCGAGTCCGTTGCCGCCCGGCATGACGTAATCCGAGATGATCAGATCGACGGCGTCGGTGTCGGCGATCTTGAGCGCCTCCTGCCCGCCGGCCGCCTCCAGCACGCGATAGTGCTCCCGAGCGAACAGGCGCTGGAGGCTCCTGCGGATCGGCGCTTCGTCGTCCACGATCAAGATGGTCGGGCGTTCGGTCATCGTCCCCTCGCGCATTCAGGCATCATCCTAAGCGGCCGCTTTGAGCACAGGCTGGAGAGGAACCGAGAGATGAAACGTCGTCCCCTCGCCGACTCGACTTTCCACATGGATCGTCCCGCCATGACGCTCGACGATCCCGTACACGATGCTCAACCCCAATCCGGTTCCCTGGCCCACCGGTTTGGTCGTAAAGAACGGGTCAAAAATCTTCGAGAGGTTCGCCTCCGGAATCCCCGCACCCGAGTCTCGCACGTCGACGTAGACACGATCGCGATCCGCCCACGTTTTGACCCAGATCTCCCCCTTGTCAGGGATCGCATGGGCCGCATTGACCAGCAGGTTCATGAACACCTGATTCAATTGATGGGGATAACAGTTCACCTTCGGCAAATCTCCGTACTCGCGGTGAAGCGTCACTTTGTATTTTAACTCGTTCCAGACAATGTTGATGGTGCTTTCCAGTCCTTCGTTCAGGTCCGCCGACGCCGGCTCGTCCTGATCGGCGTGAGAAAACTCCCGTAGCGCCGAGACGATCTTCTTCACGCGGTGTAATCCGTCGATCGACTCGACGACGGACTCGCCGGCATCGACGAGCGTCTGATCGAGTTCGACGTGCTTGACCCAACCGGCCACCTCCTCCGCTTCCGGCCGGAGCGCCTCCGTGTTGGCACCGCCACACAGCTTCTCCATCAACGGGCCGGTCCGCGTCACGTACGACGTGAGATCGGCGAGATAGCGTTGCAGCATCTGGAGATTGCTGCTCACGAAGCCGATCGGATTGTTGATCTCGTGCGCCACGCCGGCGGCCAGTTGACCGAGCGAGGCCATCTTCTCCTGGCGCACGAGTTGATCGTCCTTGCGTGTGAGTTCCTGGTAGGCGCGTTCGCGTTCCTGCATGGCCTGCTCGATCTGCTGTGTCCGCTGGTGGACCCGCTCCTCCAGGTTCGTCTTGGCCTGCTGCAGGTCGGCCACCAGGCGCAACGTCTCGCGGACGTCGCGCGCGACGATCACGATACCGCTGAGATCCCCGCCGGCGCCCCGCACCAGCGAGAGGTTCATCTGCACGGGGATGCCCTCGCCGTCGCGGCTTCGCAGCATCCCGCTCTTTCCCCAGAGCGTTCCCGCTCTCGTGAGCTGCGCCATCTCCTCCTGGTTCATGAGGACCTCGCCGCCGGCCGTTCCCCGGAGGACCGTCTCGACCGGCCGGTCTTTAAGTTCATCAACGCCGTACCCCAACTGGGTCTGGACCGCCGGGTTGATCTTCCGGACCCGCATATGGGAATCGGTAACGATCACATAGTCGGCGATCGACGAGATCACCTGGGCCGAGTAGACCGTCGCCTCACCCAATTTCCGTTCGGTTTCCTCAAGGAGCCGTGCCTTGGCTTCGAGCTCCGCCATCGTCGATTGCATCTGCTGAATGAGGTGAGAAAACGACTGCTGCAGCACGCCACCCTCATCCTGCTGGGCGGTCGCGGTCGCCGGGATGAATCGCCGCACGTCCTGTGCCAGCGTCAAGACCCGCTTCACGATTTCCCACACGACGTAAAACCCGACGAGGGACGTGATGGCGGTGCTGAACAGAATCGTCGGAAACGAAATCTCACTGCTCGCCATGTAGACGTAGATCAAAACCAGGAGGGGGATGAAGACCAACAGGCCGAACGCGATGGCCATCCGCCTGATGAATCCGAGCGTTGAGATGGACGGCGAGAACCAGATCGGTGAATTTCGTGGAACCGTGGACATCGCCCCCTCCTTAGGCCGGTCCATGTCGCCCCCCGAGTGGACGATCGCGGGAGGAGTTTGCCCCCGCACGGTGCCGTGCCCGCGCGCCGTTCATGAGGCTTTCTTCAGCACCGACCGAGGGCCGCCTGGACCCATCTGATCGAAGGCTCCCTCGGGCGTTCGATGTCGCCCGGTCCCCCGGTGGCTCCGTTCGGCGACCCGACGCTCCTCGGCGGCAGCCGTGAGCGCGGCTTGCTTGTCGTGGAGCCGTCGCCGCGCCGTGACGACGAGTCGTCCCTGGAGATCGATCTCCTGCGTCAGATGGTGAAAGAGCGTATAGTAGAGGGCGGCCTCGGTGGTGGTCACCCCACCCTCCCCGAGGGCCTCGAAATCCTTCATGGAATGCCAGCGAATTTCCTCGAGGGCCGTCAGGCGGCTTTCTTCCGAGAGAAGATCCTCGTGCAATCGTTGCAGATCATCGCGCAAGCCCGCTTCGACCAGGCGCGCGAAGCGAACCACGGGCACCTCACCGACTTTCAGAACCGGAGTCGCCTTTCGAGGGATGGCCATGACGCCAACAGTGTAACAAATGATCGGCGACTGACAAGTCGGCGCTCGCGGTGAGCGCGGTTCTCGATGGCGCCGCGAAGCGGCGGGACGCCGGCTACGATGCCGATTTCGGCGCGGACGACGCGGGGCGGGCGCGCGGGGCGACGGTCGGCTGGGAATCGGACTCGATGGAACGCCGCTTTTTCATTTTCTCGATGAGCGTGGTCCGGTTGAGTCGAAGCAGTTGGGCGGCGTGCGATTTGACGCCGCCCGCCGCCCGCAGCGCGTGGCTGATCAAATCGTCCTCGAACGCGTCCACCATCCGATTGAAATCCACCCCATCGCGCGGAAACACAAACGACGGCGCCGACGGCTCCCGTACGGGATGACCCACCTTGTCGGGCAGATCCTCGGGCAGGACCATCCCTTCGCCCTTGAGAATGATCAGCCGCTCGATCAGGTTCTCCAACTCCCGGACATTACCCGGCCAGTGATGCGCCATGAGCCGCTTCATGGCCTCGGGCGAGACGCCCCCGACCTGCTTGCGCTTCTCGTCGTTGAAGACCGAGAGAAAATGCTCGACGAGCAACGGGATGTCCTCGGCGTGGTCTCGCAGCGGCGGGACGACGATCGGAATTACGTTCAACCGATAATACAGGTCTTCGCGAAACGAGCCCTCGCGCACGGCGTCGTCCAGATCCTTGTTCGTGGCGGCGATGACCCGAACGTCCACATGAATGGTCTTCATGCCGCCCACCCGCTCGAAGGCGCGCTGTTGCAGCACGCGCAGCAGCTTGACCTGCAGCGCCGGGCTCATCTCCCCGATCTCATCGAGAAAGATGGTGCCCCCGTGCGCCAGTTCGAAGCGTCCGATGCGCGCGGCGTGGGCCCCGGTGAACGCGCCGCGCTCG
>Ga0154928_107_pt1:0-7500 | contig 19547 bp, 14 predicted proteins | sample RifCSPhighO2_01_FD_105896 | JGI IMG/M metagenome (GOLD analysis project Ga0154928, IMG submission 105896) | Nitrospirae bacterium RIFCSPHIGHO2_01_FULL_66_17 | reverse complement strand
CCGGCATGACCCGGTGGCAAACAGAGGGCGGGGGTTGCGCTCGTTGCGGGACTTAACCCAACACCTCACGGCACGAGCTGACGACAGCCATGCAGCACCTGTGCAGGCTCCCCTTGCGGGGTCGTTGCCCTTTCAGGTTCCTACTACCTACATGTCAAGCCTGGGTAAGGTTCTTCGCGTTGCGTCGAATTAAACCACATGCTCCACCGCTTGTGCGGGCCCCCGTCAATTCCTTTGAGTTTCAACCTTGCGGCCGTACTCCCCAGGCGGGGCACTTACTCCGTTAGGTGCGGCACGGGAGGGGTCGATACCTCCCACACTTAGTGCCCATCGTTTAGGGCGTGGACTACCAGGGTATCTAATCCTGTTTGCTCCCCACGCTTTCGTGTCTCAGCGTCAGTTGCAGTCCAGAGGGCCGCCTTCGCCACTGGTGTTCCTTCCGATATCTACGCATTTCACCGCTACACCGGAAATTCCACCCTCCTCTCCTGCACTCGAGTCCGGTAGTATCAGACGCCGTTCCACCGTTAAGCGGTGGGATTTCACATCTGACTGGCCGAACCGCCTACCCACGCTTTACGCCCAGTAAATCCGAACAACGCTCGCCACCTCTGTCTTACCGCGGCTGCTGGCACAGAGTTAGCCGTGGCTTGTTTTGTGGGTACCGTCAGGCCGCGGGATTGTTCACCCCGCGACGTTTCTTTCCCACCCAAAGGGGTTTACGACCCGAAAGCCTTCATCCCCCACGCGGCATCGCTGCGTCAGGCTTTCGCCCATTGCGCAAGATTCCTCACTGCTGCCTCCCGTAGGAGTCTGGCCCGTGTCTCAGTGCCAGTGTGGCTGGTCGTCCTCTCAGACCAGCTATCCGTCACCGCCTTGGTAGGCCGTTACCCCACCAACTAGCTGATGGAACGTGAGCCCCTCCTCGAGCGATAGCCCTTGCGAGCCATCTTTGATCGCACGACTTGCGCCGCGCGATGTTATGCGGTATTAGCCCCGCTTTCGCGGGGTTATCCCCCTCTTGAGGGCAGGTTACCCACGCATTACTCACCCGTCTGCCACTTTACCGGTCCCCTTGCGGGGACTTTCTCGTGCGACTTGCATGTGTTAGGCGTGCCGCCAGCGTTCGTTCTGAGCCAGGATCAAACTCTCCAAGGAAAATCTGGAAAAGCTGACCTTTGCTCGTTGAGCAAGGTTGTGTTGACTAGGAAACCCGCTTCACCATCCTGACATCCTATTCAGTTTTCAAAGAGCGGTTCGCCGGACCAAAGTCATCCCGCGAACGTTGCATTAGATCATACCGACTCCCCGCGTGTCAAGCCCTTTGTTTCGTCCGCACGCGGGAGGTGCTCACTGCAAGGGAGCGCAATCTAGCAAATGCGCCCCAACAAAGTCAAGACCTAAATAATCACCCGCGCCAGCCGCCGCTTGCCGACCCGGATGCGATGCGCGCCCTTGGACAATCGCGCGAGGGCGTCGGTCACCGGCGCGTCGTCCACGTCGACCGCGCCTTGCCGGATCAGGCGCCGGATCTCGCTCTTGCTCGGCGACAACCCCGCCCGATGAATCGCATCCACCAGCGGCATCCCCTCCTCCGCGTCATGCCGATCGCGGCTGAGGTCGACGACCGGCGCGTCGGCGAACTCGCGCTGGCGGACGCGCTGTTCAAACCGCCGATGTGCCTCCCGCGCGGCGTCGGGGCCGTGGAAGCGCTCGACCAGCAGCTCGGCCAACGCGAGCTTGGCCTCCATCGGATGCCGCGCCCGCACCGCGTCGAGCGGCCGATCGGTGAGGAGCTCGTAATACCGCAGCATCATCTCATCGTTGATCGACATCGTCTTGCCGAAGATGTCGTCGGGGGGCTCCTCGATGCCGATGTAGTTGCCCAGGCTCTTGCTCATCTTCCGCACGCCGTCGGTGCCTTCGAGCAGGGGCACGGTGATCACGACCTGCGACTCCTGCCCGTAGCGCCGCTGCAGCGTGCGGCCCATCAAGAGGTTGAATTTCTGATCGGCGCCGCCCAGCTCGACGTCCGCCTTCAGGTGCACCGAGTCGTACCCCTGCATCAAGGGGTAGTAAAACTCCAGCACGCTGATGTCCTTGCCCTCGGCGAACCGCTTCCGAAAGTCGTCCCGCTCCAGCACCCGGGCCACCGTCTGCTTGGCGCCCAGTTCGGCGAATTCCAGCGTGCTCATCGCGCCCAGCCACTCGCTGTTGAATCGGATCTCGGTGCGCTCCTGATCGAGAACCTTGAACACCTGGCGGCGGTAGGTTTCGGCGTTGGCCGCCACCTGCTCGCGCGTGAGCGGCTTGCGCGTCTCGGAGACCCCGCTGGGATCGCCGATCATCCCCGTGAAGTCGCCGATCAGGAAGATCACCTGGTGGCCGAGGTCCTGGAAGACGCGCATCTTCTGAAGCAGGACGACGTGCCCTAAGTGGAGATCGGGCGCGGTGGGGTCGAACCCCGCCTTAATACGAAGCGGCCGGCCGCTCTTGAGTTTCTCCTCCAGCTCGTTCGGCTGAATGATGTCGACCGTTCCGCGGGCGATCAGCTCGAGTTGGCGTTGGACGTCCACGGCGCTCACCGGCTCAGGCCTTCCGCACCGCGTGGATCGCAACGCCGCGCGCGGCGCCGGCGGCCTCGTGGACCACCTCCGCCAGCGTCGGGTGCACGTGGATCGCGTGGATCAATTCGTCGACGGTGGCTTCGGCGCGCATCGCAACCACCGCCTCGTGGATGAGTTCGGCCGCCTGCGGGCCGATGATGTGAACACCCAGGAGGGCTCCGCTGTCCGCGTCCGTCACCACCTTCACGAACCCCGCCGTCTCGCCCAGAATGTGGGCCTTGGCCAACGACCGGAAGAGAAATTCCCCGACCGACACCGCGCGACCGGACGCGCGGGCCTGCGCCTCGGTCAGCCCGATGCTCCCGATCTCCGGACACGTGAAGATCCCGGCCGGGATCGCGTCGAAGTCCATGCGCGCGTCGAGGCCCATCGCCCGCGCGGCGGCGACCTCCCCCTCGGCGGAGGCCGCGTGCGCCAATTGCTTGCGGCCCGTCACGTCGCCGATCGCCCACACGCCGTCGACGCCGGTGTCCATGCGCTCGTCGACGACGAGTTCGCCGCGCGGACCGGCGCGAAGACCGGCGGCCTCGGCGCCGATCTCCCGGCTGTTGAGCGACCGCCCGACCGCCACCAGCACGCGATCGACCGCGAGCGCTTCGCCGGTGGACAGCGCGACGCGGACCGCGTCCGCTCCGCGATCCACTCCGGTCACGCCGACGCCCGTGAGCACGCGGATGCCCTGTTTTTTCATCTCGCGCTGCAGCAACGCCGACACGGCCTCGTCCTCGGCCGCGACGAGCCGATCCGCTTGCTCGACGACCGTGACCTCCGACCCCAGTGCGCGGAAGATGCACGCGAACTCGCAGCCCGTGACCCCGCCCCCCACGATCAGCAGCGTGGGCGGGAGGCGGGTGAGATCGATGACGTCGTCGGAGGTCAGCACACGGTCGCCGTCGAAAGGAAAGAGCGAGGGCTTCGCCGGCTCGGACCCCGTGGCCACGATGATCGCGTCGCACGGGATGGACACGCGGCGCCCGTCGGCGGACCGCGCCGCGACCGAGCGGGGGCTCTCCATGACGCCGACCCCTCGCACCAGCGTGACGCGCGCGGCCTTGAACAGGTGTTCGATCCCCTGAGCCTGGCTCTGCACGATGCGGTTCTTGCGGGCGACCATCTCGGCCAGATCGACCGCGACGTCCCCGCTCACGCGAAGCCCGAATTCCTTCGCGCGGCGGATGCCGGTGAGAAGGCCGGCCGTGGCCGCCATCGCCTTGGTCGGAATGCACCCGCGATGGAGACAGGTCCCGCCGAGCCCTCGGGCTTCGACCACCGTGACCTGCGCGCCGAGTTGCGCCGCGCGCAGGGCCGCGACGTAGCCCCCCGGGCCGCCCCCCAACGCAACGATTCGTTTGGCCATGTCAGGTGAGGGAATGAATGTGGATGACGGGCGGCGCGGGGGCGCCTCTACTCGTCGTCCGCGCCTTCCGTGATGTGTTCCTCGTATTCCTTGGCGCTCATCAAGCTGTCGAGATCGTCGAGATTGGTCATCTTCAGGATCGCGATCCAGCCCTTCCCGTAGGGGTCCTCGTTGATCAGTTGGGGGGACTCCTTGAGCTCGTCGTTGACCTCGATGATGGTGCCGCTGACCGGCGCGAGGACCGGGGAGGTGGTCTTGGTTGACTCGATCTCGGTCACCTCCTCCTCCATGACGACCTCGGCGCCGACGTCGGGCAATTCCAGGTACACGATGTCGCCCAACTCCTGCTGCGCATAGTCCGTGATACCGATCACGGCCTGCTTCCCCTCCACCTTAACCCACTCGTGATCGGCCGAATACCTCAGATCATCAGGAATCATGAACGGACCTCCCCCGCCCGCCCCGCCCGCCCATCGCGAGCCGCGGCCCAAGCGGAGCCCGATACTACCCGACCCATTTTTTGTTTGTCAATGCGGCCTCAGGACCAGTCCGAGGCATCGGGCGTTTGAGCCTGTTCAGGAATGCGTCAGATGCAAGGCGCCGCGAGAACCGGAGCGGAGCGTACTCCGTGTGTACGTGAGCACCGGAAGCGCAGCGGCAACGCCGCTCTAGCGTGACGGACGAATGCTGCTTCCCGAGATGACCATTCATGGACAGGCTCCTCGCGACGGCCTCAGGGCAGCGCGACGAGGTCTTGCCCCGCCACCCACGCCAGCGGCCGTGCCCGAACACCCGCCTCCGCGAGGCGCGCGGCGGCCGCCGTGAGGTCGAAGGGCGCCGCCGCCACGATCGCCGGCACAAGCCCCGGCGCGGCCTCGCGCAGTTCCGCGAGATCCTCGCCCCGATCGAGCACCGCCCCGGCCGGACGCATCACCGCCGCCTCGGACACGGCCACGATCCAGGTCCGACCCGGCTGCACGGCGTCGACCGCCCGCACGAAGCGTCCGAGGGCCCGCGCGGACGCGCGGGCCCTCATCCCCGCCCAAGCCCACGCCCGGGGCTCGGACAACGCCGCGGGGAATGACCCCAGTCCGAACAGGGATGCCATGACCCCTTGCGCCGCGGGCGGCGGGGCGGCGGCCGCGACGTACAGATCGCGGTCGATCAGAAACCCCTCGATGGGCCACGCCGCGGCGGCGCGATACGCCGCCTCCGCCCGCCCGACGGCCGCGTCGTCGAACGGATCGAACGGACGCCCCGGCTCGGCCAGCGACAGCCGGAGCGCGATCCGCACGCCGTCGACCGCGGCAAGGTCGATCGCCCGCGCCACCTCATCCCATTTCGGATTGACCCCCGGCGCGAGCACCGCGCCGACCCGCGCGCCGTCGCCGATCGGGAACGCGGAGCGGTCCGGCGCGATCACCCGCCACCGCGCCACCGGCGGCCGCTCCCCGGCGAAGACGTGCCGCCGCGCCAGCGCCGCCGCGCGCGCGAGGGCGTCGGCCGCCCCGGCGTGGGTCGGATAATTGGAAAGGAACAACCGATACTGCTCCCACGCGGTCGCCCACGCGCCGGACCGTTCGCGGACGCGGGCGAGGAGCAGTTGCGCCTCGGCCAACAGCGGATGACCCGGCGCGGAGGCGATGAACGCCTCCACGCGCACGATCGAAACCGCGTCGTCGCCCCGCTCGTACGCGGCGCGCGCCTCGTGGAGGAGCGGGGGCGTCTCGTTCGGCGGCGCGGCGCCGCGGGGGGCGACGATCGCGCACGCGGCGAGCAGCATCAGCAGCGGCGGAACAAACCGACCGGAGAGACTCACACGAGGCGGATGTGCTGCTCGACGGCCAGCGCGGTCCGGTAGGCCGCGGCGTCGTCGATCCAGGGGGACCCGGCGTCCGCAAGCCACCACACCGGCGAGCGCCCGGCCTGGGCCCATCCCCACCGGCGAGGCCGCCAGGCCGCCACGGTCCATGCCTTCGCCTCGACCGGATCAGGCACCTCGTCGTCCGAGATTGCGCCAAGGGATGTGACGGCGCCCCCGGCGAACGGCGCCAGCTTGGTCAGGCGCTCGGCAAACCGCCCGGCCTCGCGCGCCCGGCGCCGCGCGTCCATCGGCCCCGCGCACGACACGGCCACCGCCTCGCGCGGCGTCCCCTGGCCTCCGTCATCGAGCCGAAACCGGCTCAACGCCCACCCATCGCGCTCGCCGTCGCCCGACACGAGCAGGAAGCGCCCCATCGCCTCGGGCACGCGATCGGCGGGCAGGGTGAACGCGAACGTCACCGTCGCGCCGGACTCGCCGGGCGCCTCGGCCACGCCGTCGTCGCCCGGCGGTCTCCGCGCGTTGACGACCAATGCCACGCCCTCGAGGCGCTCCCCCTCGGCCTCGACGAACGGACGCCGCCCACCTCCCACCGCCGTGATCGGGGCTCGCACCACGCGCCCCCCCAGCGCCTCACACCGCGCCACCAGGAGGCGACACAGCCCGGAGCGTCCGGCCGGAAGCGCCACGAGCCCCTGGAGGGCGAGGCCCAGGCGATAGAGCGTCTCCGCCCCGGCAACGCGATCGGACGCGGCCGGCACCACAACGCTCTTCAATGCGTCAAGGTACGCGCTCAAGGGGGCGGGCCACCCGCGCGCCTCGGCGTAGTCCGCCGGATCGAGCCGGCCGAACCGCGCGGCGAACGAGCGGGCCGCGGCGGCGTGACGCAGGTGGGCCCACGCGCCCTCCGCCGCCTCCGACGGGGAGGGATCGCACAGGGGCGCGAGCGTGCGGCGGGCCGCATCGAGGTCGGTCAGCATCGCCTCCACGCCGGGTTCTCCGACCCGGTATTCCCGGCGCAGTTCCTCGATGAAATCGGGACGGTTCGCCGTCATCGTGATGCGATGAGGGCCCCAGATGGTCTGGACGGGCTCCCGCTTCATCGCGGGCGATTCACGGCTCAACAGGCTCAGCGACAGGCCGATCGCTTCGAAATAGGCGTCGGCCACCCCGAGGCGCTCGTACCCCATGGCAAGAGTGGCGCCCAGCGGAACCGGCACGCCGCCCACGCGACGGGCCGCGTACCGCCCACCCCAGTCGGGCCGGGGCTCGACCAGCGCCACGCGACGGCCGCGCTTGGCCAGCAGGGCGGCGACCGCCGCGCCCGCCAACCCGCCCCCCACGACCACCACGTCGTATCGAGTCGCGGACGGCATGGCTCGGGCGTCAGCCGCGCGCGGACAGATCGAGCGCGCTGAAGAAGTAGGGGATTTCGAAGGCCGCGGACTGGGGGGAGTCGGACCCGTGAACGGTATTCTGTTCGAGACTCACGGCGAGATCGGCGCGAATCGTGCCGGGGGCCGCCTTCTTGGGATCGGTGGCGCCCATGAGTTCCCGGTATGCGGCGATCGCGCCCGCCCCTTCGAGCACGGCCGCGACGATCGGCCCCGCGGACATCGACTCGGCCAGGCTCTGGTAAAACGGGCGCTCCCGGTGCACGACGTAGAACCCCTTCGCCGCCTCCAGGGTCAACC
>Ga0154928_174_pt1 | contig 20190 bp, 21 predicted proteins | sample RifCSPhighO2_01_FD_105896 | JGI IMG/M metagenome (GOLD analysis project Ga0154928, IMG submission 105896) | Nitrospirae bacterium RIFCSPHIGHO2_01_FULL_66_17 | reverse complement strand
ATGGAGGATCGCACGCCCGTGTACCTCGGAGACGACACGACGGACGAGGACGCCTTCCGCGTCGTGCGCGCGGACGGCATCGGTATCCTGGTCGGCCCGCCCCGTCGGAGCGCGGCGAGGTATCGACTCAGCGGACCCGCCGAGGTCCGTCGGCTGCTTGCCCGATGGCAGACAACGCGCGACAGGTCAGGGGACAACGACCGATCACCTGGACGCCGGCGATGACGACGATCGCTCGCGAGCCGTTCCGGTTCGTGACCCAGGTCGTGCAGATCGAGCTGACCGGGCTCAAAGCACGAACCGTGGCGGAACTCCTCGAACACCTGCGCGTGGTGCCACCGAGCGTCATCCACCAGCATACGCACCGGTTCGTCAGCGACCACCAATTTCTGTCGCCCGAGCCGCCCAACGACTTCGCCTACTGGGTCACGGACATCCTCGGCGAACGCCGCCTCGGGGAGCAACTGGCCGCGGTCGATATCGTCCGCTTCCGCTCGATCGAGACGCTGCGGACGGCGATCATCGACATCCTGGAGCGGTACCTGTCCGGCGCATCCACCGTGCGACCGGCCCCGGAAGGGACCGAATTCCATCTGATGAAGGCGGTGACCTTCGTCCTGCCCACCCCCTATGAGGCGGCAACGCTTGAAGCGTTTGTGCACTGCCTGAAGAAAGTGTCGATTCACTCGCTTTACCACCATATGTTCGAGGCGCGGTTGCGTCTGGAGCGGGAGCAGAACGACTTCTCCGCGTGGTTTGCCCGCTCGCTCGGAGAGACCGATTTGGCAAAGGCCGTCGCCATGCTGGATCCGTACACGCAGACGATGGAGGGGCTGCGACGGCGGGTGGCGCGCCTGGTCGAACAGCGGCTCCGGGAGCCGTCACGGTGATTCGATTCGACGACTACGTCCCGGTGGTCGGGGAGGCGGTGACGGACGAGCTGCGACTGTTGGCCGACCGCTTACACGGGACGACGGTCTGTCACGTCAACTCCACCCCGGTAGGCGGCGGCGTGGCCGAAATCCTCACCCGGATGGTCCCGTTGCTCAACCAGTTGGGCGTGCCTACGGACTGGCAGGTGATCAAGGGCGGCGACCGGTTCTACGCCGCCACCAAGAAATTCCACAACGCCCTCCACGGCGTCTCGCAGGAGATCACCGAGGACGATTTCGCCGTCTACCGTTCAACCCAGGAAGACAACCTCGCCCAACTGAATCTGAACAGCGATATCGTCTTCGTGCACGACCCGCAGCCGGCCGGCCTCGTCGCCCGGAAGGCGGCGCTCGGCAACCGCTGGATCTGGCGATGCCACATCGACCTGTCCAATCCCGACCCTCGCGTCTGGACGTTCCTTGCACCGCTCGTTGAGCAGTACGATGCCACGGTGTTCTCGGCGCCGGCGTTCGCGCGCCGACTCGGCGTCCGGCAGGTCCTGATCGCGCCCTCGATCGATCCCTTGAGCAACAAAAACCGGGACCTTCCCCCTGAGACAATCGACGCCGTCCTGACTCGACTCGATATTCCCCGGGACAAACCCTTGATTACCCAAGTCTCGCGATTCGATCGGCTCAAGGATCCCATCGGGGTCATCGAGGCATTCCGTTTGGCCCGAGCCTACGTCGACGGCCGCCTCCTGCTGGTCGGGGGCTCCGCCGATGACGACCCCGAAGGGAAACAGGTCCTGGCCGAGGTGCGCGAGCGCGTCGCGGGCGCGGACGACGTCCTCGTGCTCGAACTCCCGCCCACGAGTCACGTTGAAATCAACGCGATCCAACGGGCCTCGACCGTCATCCTGCAAAAATCCCTGAAGGAAGGATTCGGCCTGACCGTCTCGGAAGCCCTCTGGAAGGGCAAACCCGTGATCGCGGGAGCCGTCGGCGGGATCCCGCTCCAGATCACCCACCGGCACACGGGCATTCTGACGCACTCCGTCGAGGGAACGGCCTACTGGATCAAACAACTGATCAACGAGCCCGACTACGCCCGCCGGCTCGGCGAGAACGGTCGCGAGCACGTGCGCGAACACTTTCTGCTCACGCGCCACTTGCGCGACTACCTGCTGCTGTTCCTCTCGTTGAACTATCCCGGTGAAGACTTCATCTGCCTGTGATGACGGCGCCGGCCGGCGGGACGCGGGGACTCCCGGCTTCGCCTCGGCGTGCCATCCGGTCGGCGGCGAGTTGACTGTCGCGGTCGGAACTTCGTACTCTGTGGCGCCGTAATAGGGAGTGCGGATATGAGTGATGCCGGGATCGAGGCCCGCATGGCATCCTATCTGAAGCGCATCGCCACCGGGCCGGAGATGAGCAAGGACCTCACGCGCGAGGAAGCGCGCGACGGGATGGAGTTGATCCTCCGCAACGCGGTCGATCAAGTCCAGGCCGCCGTCTTCCTCATCGCCCTGCGGATGAAGCGCGAGTCGGACGACGAGAACCGGGGGGTTCTGGACGCGCTCCGCGCGACGACGCACGTCGCGGTCGCCGACGTGCCCGACCTGGTCGACCTCGCCGACCCGTACGACGGCTTCCTTCGCCACCTCCCCGCCGCGCCGTTCCTGCCGGCCGTCCTCGCCGCCTGCGGCGCGCCGACCGTCTCCCACGGCTGCCGGACGATGGGGCCCAAGTTCGGCCTCACGCACCACCAGATCCTGGCCGCCGCCGGCGCACGAGTCGATCTGACGCCTCACGAGGCCGCCGCGCGGGCAGATGATCCCGCCATCGGCTGGGCGTACGTTGACCAACGGGCCTTTCACCCCGAGCTTCACGCGCTCGTCGAGTTGCGCCGCCTCATCGTCAAGCGTCCCTGCCTGTCCACGCTGGAGAAGCTCTGCGGCCCCGTGCGAGCCTCGGGACGGACTCACCTCGTCGTGGGATACGTCCATTCGGCGTACGAGCGATTGCTGCTGCTGGTCGCCCGCGAGGCGGGCTATGCGTCGGCGCTGGTGATCCGCGGGGTGGAAGGCGGCGTGGCCCCCCCGCTCAATTCCCAAGCTCGCGTCATCTCGTACCGATCAGGCGGAGCCGACGAGTCGTGGAAGCTCGACCCGCGCGAGGCGGGCATCGAATCCGACGTGCGCGCCGCGCCGCTCGCGTCAACACCCGATCAAACGGCCGCTGATGAATCGTTCGATGAGGCGTCGCAAGAGCGCGATCTGTCGCACCTGGCAGCCCGAGCCGCCGAGGCCGGCATGGACGCGTTGAACGGCAAAGCCGGACCGACGCGCGACAGCCTCGTCCTCGCCGCAGCAGTCATCCTGCGGCAGATCGGTTGTGCTGACTCGCTATCCGAGAGCGCGGACCTCGCGCGCCGGGCCCTCGACTCGGGCGAAGCGCAGAGGCGATTCCTCGCCTTCTCGCGGGGGTAGTGGAATGAGAAAATGGGCGATCCCAAGTATCGCGTGATACACTGGTCCCCGCTCCATCCCGACCATTGATCCCTCACAAGGAGAGTCGATATGGAACAGTCCGATCGGCGACGCGCCCCACGCACCCCACGCCTTGTTGAAGTCCGCTATCAGAGCAACAGCCCGCCGCTGACGGCCCGACTCACGGATATCAGCGAGCGCGGCATCTTCGTCGACACTCCCAACCCCTTGCCGGTCGGCTCCCCCGTCACGCTCAACTTTCTGCTGACAAATACGCCGGGGGAGAAACCGATTGCTGTGGAGGGCAACGTGGCGTGGCGCCAGGAGACGGTCGGGATGGGCATCGAGTTCGTTCAGTTGAAAGAGGAAGACCGCTCCAAGATCAAGCTCTTCATCGCAAACCAAGGGTGAGACCGTGAAGGCCGTACAGTCAACCCGTCAAGGCTGACCCTGCTCCCGTTCAACCCACGCTACGCACCGTCCGCGCTTTGACACGGCGCGCGATCGCGGCGTAAAATGGTCCATTTCCTGGAGGGATCATGGGGGCGCGAACCCGATTCACCACCGTCGGATGGCACGAGGGCCGGGTCCGCCTCATCGACCAACGTCAACTCCCCGGCCAGGTCGTCTACCTCGACTGCGCCGACCACCACGAGGTCGCGGAAGCCATCCGCAACTTGAGCGTCCGCGGCGCGCCGGCGATCGGCATCGCGGCCGCGATGGGGCTCGCCCTCGGCGCCCGATTGCTCGCGACCCGCGACCCGTCTGGATTCCAGAAGGAGCTCGCCGGAATCGCCGATGAGCTCGCCGCCACCCGGCCCACCGCGGTCAACCTCTTCTGGGCGCTCGACCGCATGAAACGGGTCGCGGCGAGTCGCTCGCAATCGGACGTCGAATCGCTCGTCCAGGCATTGATCGCCGAATCCCAGGCGATCCTCGACGAGGACATCGCAATGAACCGCGCAATGGGCAAAATCGGCGCGGCGTTCATCGAGGGCGGGGACACGATTCTGACCCACTGCAACGCGGGCGCGCTCGCGACCGGCGGCTACGGCACGGCGCTCGGGGTGATCCGCGCCGCGTGGGAGGACGGCAAGAAGATCCGCGTGATCGCGGACGAAACGCGGCCCGTCTTGCAGGGCGCGCGCCTGACCGCGTGGGAACTGATGCAGGACGACATCCCGGTGACGCTGATCACCGACAACATGGCGGGCGCGTTGATGCGCGAGGGCCGGATCCAGCGCTGCATCGTGGGCGCCGACCGCATCGCGGCCAACGGCGACGTGGGCAACAAGATCGGGACGTACGGCGTGGCGGTGCTGGCCCGCTATCACGGCATCCCCTTCTACGTCGCCGCGCCCACCTCCACGCTGGACCTGTCGATCCCCTCGGGCGCCCACATTCCCATCGAGGCGCGCGACCCGCGCGAGGTCACCCATGTCCACGGCCTCGCCCACATCGCGCCCGACGGCGTCGACGTGGCCAACCCCGCGTTCGACGTGACCCCCGCCGACTTGATCACCGCGATCATCACCGAAAAGGGGGCGTTTCGCCCCAAGGACATCCACCGTCTGGGCGGGGACTCGGCCTCGCTCAGCGCATATCGACTCGCCTAGCACGCCCCCGGACTTGGGGGCTCAGGTCCGACCGCTGACCCAGTCAAGCAGGATCACGCCCCAGATCGCGGCTGCATTCGCGAGGCTGACGAGCACGGCCGCGGAGCCGAGGTCCTTGGCCCGCTTGGAGAGGTCATGCCGCTCGGGGCCGATGCGATCCACCACCGCTTCGATGGCCGAGTTGACCAGTTCGGCCAAGAGCACCAAGAAGAGGCTCCCGAGAAGCAGCGCGCGTTCGACGCCGGTCCGCCCCAGCCACGCGCCGATCGGGAACATCAGCGCGAAGGCCACGACCTCGACGCGGAAGGCCCATTCGTTCCGCCAGGCCGCCGTCAGGCCGTCCAGCGAGTAGCCGGTCGCCTTGATCAGTCGGGTCAAAACATTCGCACCCGGTTCTTTCATCGGCGCCAGGCCCTTACACCGGCGCATCCCGGCGGTCGCTCGCACGCCAACGCGCGCATGGCGGCCTTCGCGACGCGGTATCCCAACGCGATGTCGAGGCACAGGTGGCCGTGGAACTCCACGACCGCGTCGAACTCGGGATCCGCCAACCGCTCGGTCATCTCGCCTGGGACTCCGACCCAGAACGCGTGACGCACTCGATGATCCGAAAGGGATAGGTGGCACGGCACTGGGCGCACGACAGGTCGAGGGCGTCGCGCACCACATCCACCGCGTGCACGCCGACCGCGGGCAGATGGGTCGCCGCACACGCACGCAGGGGCTCCGCAAACAGCGGGACCTCGTCGCCGAACGGAGCCTCCGGTTCTTCGGCTCGACGCCCCAGCCTGACGGTGTGGCGGATCTTGCACTGCCGACACGCGACGACGATCCCCGACCCTTTGAGCTGCCTGACCGCCAGGTCGAGGCGGTGCATGGCGAAACATTGTTGAAGGAACGCGGCGCTGAGGAACACGGCCATGGCGCGCCCCTACGAGGCAAGACCGTATTTTTTGAGGCGATACCCGAGTTGCCGCGGGGTGATGCCCAGCATCTTGGCCGCCTTCGCCTGCACGCCCTTCGCATCCTCCATCGCCTTCACGATCTGCTGCCGCTCCAGGTCCTGCACCGAGGACGTGAGCGAGGCCTCGGCGTCGAGGCCCGCCGCCCCGGCCGGCGGCCGCTCGCCGACGATGGCCGTCACGTCCTGGAGCTGGATCTGCGGCTGGCGCCCCATGATCACGAGGCGCTCCAGCGTGTTCTCCAGCTCGCGGACGTTGCCCGGCCAGTGGTGGTCCACCAGCCGCGCGAGCGCCTCGGGCACGATCGTCGTCGGCTTCTGGTGCTCCTGGCGAAGGCGCTTGAGGAAATGGTCGACCAGGAGCGGGATGTCCTCCTTGCGCTCGCGCAGCGGCGGGACGCGGATGGGGACGACCTTGAGCCGGTAGTAGAGGTCCTCGCGAAACCGGCCCTCGGCGACGGCGCGATCGAGGTCCAGGTTGGTCGCCGCGATCAGCCGGACCTGCACCGTGATCGTCTTCCCGCCGCCGACCCGCTCGAACGCCCGCTCCTGGAGGACGCGCAGCAGCTTGGACTGCATGGTCAAGGGCAGCTCGCCGATCTCGTCCAGAAACAGCGTGCCGCCGTCGGCCAGCTCGAACCGCCCCTTGCGGACCGCCGTCGCGCCGGTGAACGCACCCTTTTCGTGGCCGAACAACTCGCTCTCGACCAGGTTCTCCGGCAACGCCGCGCAGTTGAGCGTGATGAACGGCCCCTCGGCCTGCGGGCTGTTGTAGTGGATCGCGCGCGCGATCAGCTCCTTGCCGGTCCCGCTTTCGCCGAGCAAGAGGACCGTGGCGCGGCTCCCGCCGACCCTCTCGATGGCCTCGAACACCTCGGCCATCGCCGCGCTGCGCCCGACGATCGGCGAGGCGCGATACTTCGCCTGCAACTGGTGCTGCAGGGAGAGGTTCATCGCCTCGAGGGCGCGCCGTTCGTCGTCGACCATCCGCTGGAGCTTGACCGCTTGGCCGACGAGCGACGCCACCACCGTCAGGACGTGCACGTCCTCCTCGAGGCTCGCCGAACCCGCCGGGAACACGCGGTCGACGCTCAACACGCCGAGGGTCTGCCCCTGCGCCTGCACCGGCACCGCCACAAGCGCCAGTTTGGACAGGTCCGGGCGCGACTGCGTGCGGTTCAAAAACAGCGGCTCCTTGTCCAGGTCGGGTACGATCATCGGCTCCCCGCTCGAAAACACGGCGCCCGTCACGCCCTCGCCGGTCTTGAATCGGCCCCGCGCCATCTCCTCGGGTGTGAGGCCGTGGGCCGCGGTGATCACGAGGTCGTCGCTCGCCGGGTCGTACAGCGTGAGGGTCCCCCGCGTCATGCCCAACACGGTCCCCAAGATGCGTAAGACCTCCTGGCTGGTCTCCTTGATGTCGAGGGAGGCGGACAGCGTGCGAGCGACCTCGTAGAGCGCGGTCAGCTCGGTGATTTTTCGGTCGAGGGGATTCATGGTGCCAGAGACAGGGAGGGGCGTTCGATTGAACGCCCCTCCGGAACGACGTTTACGGTGTCGACATCAAATATCGAAATACAGGAAAAACTCGTAGGGATGCGGGCGCAACCGCATGGCATCGACCTCTTTCTCCCGTTTGTACCCGATCCAGGTGTCGAGCGCGTCTTTGGTGAAGACGTCGCCTTTGGTGAGAAACGCGCGGTCGGCCTCGAGGTTATCGAGCGCCTCGTCCAAACTGCCCGGCATCGTCTTGATCCGCGCCAATTCCTTGGGCTCCATGTCGTAGAGGTCCTTTTCCACCGCCGCTCCCGGATCGATCTTGTTCTCGATGCCGTCGAGCCCCGCCATCAACATCGCGGCGAAGGCGAGGTAGGGGTTGCACGACGGGTCGGGAAAGCGCACCTCGATCCGCTTGGCCTTGGGGCTCGGCGAGTACATCGGGATGCGGATCGACGCCGAGCGGTTCCGGCTGGAATACGCCAGGTTGACCGGCGCCTCGAATCCCGGCGTCAGCCGCTTGTAGGAATTGGTGGTCGGGTTGGTCAGCGCCGCGAGCGCGCCCGCGTGCTTGAGAATCCCGCCGATGTAGTACAGGCACATCTGCGACACGCCCGCGTACTCCTTGCCCGCGAAGAGCGGCTTGCCGTCCTTCCAGATCGATTGGTGGGTGTGCATGCCGGAGCCGTTGTCGCCGAAGAGCGGCTTCGGCATGAAGGTCACGGTCTTGTTGTGGCGCTTGGCGACGTTCTTGACGATGTACTTGAACATCATCAGCTTGTCGCCCATGTTCACCAGCGAGTCGAAGCGGATGTCGATCTCCGCCTGGCCGGCCGTCGCCACCTCGTGGTGCTGGCGCTCCACCGGGATCCCCATCTTTTGCATCTCGAGGACCATCTCGGTGCGGATATCGTCCTGGGCGTCGGTCGGCGAGACCGGGAAGTACCCTTCCTTGTGCCGCGGCTTGTAGGCACGGTTGGCACCCTCTTGACCCGAGTTCCAGACGCCCTCATCCGAATCGATGAAGTAGTAGCCGCTGTGGCTGTTCTGGTCGAACCGGGCGGTATCGAAGATGAAGAACTCGGCCTCCGGCCCGATGTACGCCGTATCGCCGATCTTGGTTGACTTGAGATACTTCTCCGCCTTCTGCGCGATGTACCGCGGATCCCGGCTGTAGGACTCGCCCGAAATGGGGTCCGTGATGTTGCAGATCAGGCTCAGCGTGGGCACCTTCATGAACGGATCCATCACGGCGGTTTTGGCGTCCGGCATCACGAGCATGTCGCTGTTATTGATCGCCTGCCATCCGCGGATCGAGGACCCGTCGAACCCCAACCCCTCCTTGAACACGCTCTCGGTCAACTCCTCGATCGGAATGGAAAAATGCTGCCAGACGCCCGGGAAGTCGACGAACTTCAAGTCGACCATGAGCGCCTTGTTCTTCTTCGCCAGCTCCAACGCCTCTCTCGCCGTCATTGCCCTCTCCTTTCAGTCCGACCCCAATGCCCCCGGGAACAAGTCCCAAATAAAAAAGACGCCCCAGCGGCGCAACACGCCGTCTGAAGGACGTCTTTGTCCTCCCTACCCATGGCTCACCGCGAGCCCCAAAAACCAGCCGCTTATAGCACGCCCGGAACGGCGGTGTCAAGCGCCGGGAACAGCGTGCGCGCGTCGCGCGAAGGCCGTGACCCGCACCATCATGCGCTTGCCATTGACTCTCCCGGACTCTCCCGCCCTATTGCGCGGCGGGTTGGAGCGCGGCGGTCGGTTGGTCCAGGGTGATCGCGCGGACCGGGCCGAACGTGGAGAGGGGCTTGTCGAAGGCACGCTCGTCGCCGACGGCCAGGATGATCAGGCGGTCCGGATGCAAATGTGTGCGGGCGACGCGGGCGAGGTCTTTCGTGGTGACCTTTTCGACGTTCGCGCGGAAGCGCTCCAGGAAGTCGGCGGGCAGGCCGTAATACTCCAGCGACATCTGGCGGTTCACGATCTGCGCGGAGCTGGAGAACGAGAAGACGAAGGAGTTGAGGAACGCCTGCTTCGCCTCCTCCAACTCCCGCTCGGGCACCGGCGCGGCCACCATCCCCTCCAGCTCGGCCTTCATCGCCGAGATCGCCTGCGCCGTCGAGCCCGCCTTGGTCTGCGCGTAGAGGAAGAACGATCCCCGGTCGAAGTTGCCCGGGATCACCGCGCTCCCCACCGAGTAGGCCAGGCCGGCCTTCGTGCGGACCTCGCGGAAGAGCCGGCTGGAGAACGCCTGCCCGCCCAGGATGTCGTCCAGCAAGGACAAGGCGAAGTAGTCGGGGTCGGCCTGCTTGATGCCCAAGTGGCCCATGCGGACCTGCGTCTGGGTCACGTCGCGCCGAATGGAATTGACGGAGGGCGCCGGCTGGTCCCTCACGGGCGGGACCGCGGGATACGTCACCTTCTCGGGTTTCCACGGCCCGAACGCGCGGATGAGCTGTTTGACCAGGTCGTCGCGGTCGAAGTCCCCCGTGGCCGCGATCATCGTGGCGTTGGGATGGTAATACCGGCGATGGAACGCGACCAGATCGTTGCGCGTGATCGCGTTGATCGTGGCCTCGGTGCTCTCCCGGCCGTAGGGATGATCGGCGCCGTAGAGCAGTTTGTTGAACTCGCGCGACGCGATCGACGCCGGGTGGTCGTTGCGGCGGCGGATGCCCTCGATCGCCTGCTTCTTCGCGAGATCGACCTTGTCGGGCGCGAACGCCGGCCGGATCAGCATGTCGGCGAACAGAGCCGCGCCGCGGGCAAGGTCCTTCTTGAGCACGTTGAGCGACGCCGACCCTGCGTCCCTACCGATCCCCGACCCCATCTCGGCCCCGACGAATTCGAGCTCGTCGTCCAACGCGTCCCCGCCGAGCGACGCCGTCCCGCCGGTGCGCATGACCGTGCCGGTCAGCGCCGCGAGGCCGACCTTGTCCGCGGGTTCGTAGAGGCTCCCGGTGCGGATCATGGCCGACAGCGTGACGAGCGGCAGCTCGTGGTCTTCCAACAGATAGAGGATAAGGCCGTTGGGGAGGACCATCCGCTTGGCTTTCGGCGGCGAAAACGACACCGTGGGGAACGTCATCGCGCGGGGATCCGCGGGGGTCGAGGGCTCGGCGGCGCGGGCGGTCGCGACCGGCCCGAGCAGGACGAGCGCGAGGAAGACGAACGCGGCCGCTTGTTGGTGCCGTTCAACGGCCGCTTGTTGGTGCCGTTCAACGCGCGCCCTCACGGCGCCGCCTTCTCGACGACGGGCGGCACGAGGCGCGCCACCGTGCGGTTGCGCTTGACGAGCCACGCGGCGGCGACCCGGCGGACGTCCTCGGCCTTCACCGCCGCCATGCGGTCGCGGATGCGGAGCAGGTAGCGCCAGTCGCCGGCCACTGCCTCGAAGTACGCGAGCTGCGAGGCCAGGCCGCTGTTGGATTGCAACGAGCGGATCAGGGCGGCGTCCAGGCGGTTGAGCACCTTGTCCAACTCGCGGGCGGGCACGTCCTCGCGCTGCAGGCGGTCCACCTCGGCGAGCAGCGCCGCCTCGACCTCGTCGAGTGTGTGCGGGGCCCGTGGCACGGCCTCGAGCGTGAAGAGATTGGGGTAGCGCGCGCCGGGCTCGCCCGACGACGCGGAGGCGGCCACCGCAATCTGCCGCGTCTTGACCAGCGACGTGTAGAGACGCGACGTCCGCCCCGACGAAAGCAGCGATTCGATCACGTCGAACACGGGGTCGTCGGGGTCGTTGATGTCGGGCTTGTGATACCCGATCAACATCTGCGGCTGGGCGTCGTACTCCACCTCGATCCGCCGCTCGCCCGCCTGCGCCGGTTCCAAGGTGACGACCGGGGGCGGCGCCGGCCGGGCGGGGATCGCGCCGAACGCGGCCGCCACCTGTTGGAAGGTCTTCTCGGCGTCGAGGTCGCCGACGATCGCGATCACGGCGTTGGCCGGCCCGTAGTGCCGGTCGAAGAACTCGCGCGCCCGGGGCGCGGTCAGGTGATCGACGTCCGACGCCCACCCGATCGTCGGGACCCCATACGGGTGCGCCGTGAACGCCGCCGCCGCGAAGGCCTCGTAGAGCTTCCCGCCAGGGTTGTTGTCCACCCGCATCCGGCGCTCTTCCTGCACCACCGCCCGCTCGGTGTAAAATTCACGAAAAACCGGACGGGTCATCCGGTCCGACTCGACCGCGACCCACAACGGCAGGCGATTCGCGGGCAGGCTGACGGTGTACCGGGTCACGTCCACGCCCGTGCTCGCGTTTAACCCGGCCGCGCCGTTCCGGTCGTAGACGATGCCCAGCTCGTTGGGCGCCACGAGCGCGCGCGCCTCGTCCTGCAGAGCCTCGAACCGTGTCCGGAGCTCGGCGAGCCGCGTCGCGTCGGCCGCCCGCCCCTTGTCCTGCTCGGCCTGGATCTCGAGCGCGAGCCGGTCGATCTCGTCCAGCAGCGGCCGCTCGCGCGCATAATCCTTCGTGCCGATCGTGGTCGTGCCCTTGAACGCCATGTGCTCGAAGAGATGGGCGAGACCGCTCTCCCCGGTCCGCTCGTTCACCGAGCCGACCCGGAAGGTGACGTTGTAGGACACGGTGGGCACGGCGGGGCGCTCGACGAGAAGGACGCGCATCCCGTTGGCGAGCGTCCGATCGATCACCCGGCCCTCCAGAAGCGACCCCGCCGTCGCCGCGGACGGGAGGAGCGCGATGGCGACGGCGATCGCCACACGCGCCGCGCTCCTCAGGCGCCTGATCATGGCGGTCATCGTGTCCGGTTCCTCCCCGATTCGAGCTGCTTCAGACGAATGTCGACGAGATCAGCAATCTCCTCGATCGCCACCCGGTTGGACACCTCCTCCACCTCATCCATGCTCCTCACGTGATCGGAGGCCGTGTCGTACCCCATCTTCCAGCCCGAGAGCACCGGCTCGCCCGCGGGCGTCACGCCGAGGACCCGGACCGTCGACACCACCTCCATCACGTTCCGGACGCGGGAACCCTCTCCCGTCGCGCCCGTGCCGGGATCGAACGTGTTGTGCCGCTTGCGATCGACCTCGATCGCGAAGAGCACGACGAGTTGCGCCCCGTGCTCCTCCGCAACGGCCCGCACGCCCTTCAGGGTGAACCCCTCCTCGAAGAGCTCGGGCGGCGCCGCCTCGACCCGCGAAGCCCGGGCGCTGCGCGCGATCCCGTCGCGGAGCGACGCCAGCCACCGTTCGCGCGCCGTCTTGGACACCCGTTTGGGCGCTTCGCCCCGCGGCGCCTCCGCCGGAACCCACGCGATCACGATCGCCACGGGACCCGGGGGCATCGCCGGCGGCGGGCTCGACGCCGGCGGCCAGGCCTCGCCCTCCCCGGTCGGGGGGAACCACGCGAGCGCCTCCTGCAGTTCCACGGCGGTTTGCCGGTGCGGAACGCACCCCGCGCAGAGCAGAACGAACGCCACCCCGAGAGACCACCTGCCCATCGCCGCGCCCATCGTCGCGCTCAATGCACCAGCCTCATGAGATCCTCGATGCGCTCGCAGAACCAGTCCGGGTTCGCCGCTTTCAGCGTGCCCGGGTCCCCCAAGCCGTACCCGACCGCAACCGAGGCGACGCCCGCCGCCCGCGCCGCGAGGATGTCGTTGACGTTGTCCCCGACCATCACCGCGCGGTCGGGCGCGACGCGGAGATCCTCCAGGACTTTCAGGATCATACCTGGATGGGGTTTGATGTGCGGCGTGCTGTTCGCGCCGAGGATCGCGTCGAACACGTCGCGGGCCTTGAGGCCCTCGATCAGCTTCAGCGTGTACTCGATCGGCTTGTTGGTCACGATCGCCTTCTTCTTGTCCGCGAAGTGGTCGAGCACCTCGGACACGCCGGGGTAGAAACGGGTCGCGTCGAGCAGGTGGTCGAGGTAGTGGCGGCGGAACACCGCGAGCGCGTCCTCGAACGCCTCCGCCCCGCGGCTCTCGAACGCCCGCGCCAGGAGCGCCCGCACGCCGTCGCCGACGAACGCGTAAATCTGCTCAGGCGGGTGCTGCGTCAGGCCGTACTCGCGCAGGGTGAGGTTGACCGCCGTGGCGATGTCCGCCTTGGTGTCCGCCAACGTGCCGTCGAGATCGAACAGCAGGAGATCGATTGGGATGGACGCGGGCGATCGGCCGGGGGGACGGATCGTCACGTTCGCCACGACACCTCGATCGCGGCGCCGGTGACCGCCCGCGCGGCCTCGCTCGCGAGAAAGACGGCGACGTCGGCGATGTCGGATGTCGGTTTGGTCTTTCGTCCCCGGGCGGGCTTGGGCGCGCCGCCCTTGGTGCCCACCAGCGCCGGGCACAGCGCGTTGACCGTGACGGCCGATTCCTCGATCTCCTTGGCCAGCGCCCGCGTCAGGCCGATCACGGCAAACTTCGACGCCGAAAACGCCGCGAAGTTCGGCACGCCCTCGAGGCCGGCGGTCGAAGCGATCATGATGACGCGCCCCTCGTTGCGCCGCAGCATGCCGGTGAGCACGGCCCTGGTCATCAAGAACGCGCCGGTCACGTTCACGTCCATCGTGCGGCGCCAATGCTCCGAGCTGGTCGAGACCAGCGGCTCGATGTACGTCACGGATGCGCTGTTCACCAGGATGTCCACGCGCCCGAACGCTCGCTCCGCCGCCGCGACGCACGCGGCCACGCTCGCCTCGTCGCTCACGTCGGTCGGAATCGCCAGGGCGCGCCGGCCGAGCGCGATCACCTCGTCGGCCGCCGGCTTGATCTCGCGTTCCGTTCGAGCCACGATCACCACGTCGGCGCCTTCGGAGGCCATCGCCAACGCAATGTGCCGCCCGATGCCCCGTCCCCCGCCCGTCACCAGCGCGATTTTGTCTTTGAGTTGAATCGTCGTCCTCCTTTGCCCGTGATCACCCCATCCCATGCAGGCGCACGGTCTCCAGCACGATCCGCGCCGACCGGATGAACTCGTCGATCAGCAGGTACTCCTTCCGCGTGTGGATGGCCCGCATGCCCGTGCCGAGGTTGGCGATCTGCAGGCCCTTGGCGTTGAACACGTTCGCGTCGCAGCCGCCGCCGGTCGCGCGGGTGGTCACCGGCGCGCCCACCTGGCGCGCCGCCCGGAGGACGTCGCGCACGATCGCGGAATCCTCCGGCACGTGGAGCCGGTCGTAATCGCGCTCGACCACCTCGGCCACGCGCGCCCGATGGACCACGCCGTCGACCGTCACCTCGTGCCGGGCCGCCGCCTCGGCGAACCGGCGGCGCATGTGCGTCGTCTGCTCGTCGAGTTTTTTTTCGTCGAGGCTCCTCGCCTCGCCGCGGATGACGGTCTCCTTGGGAATGATGTTGGCCGCCGCCCCGCCGTGGATGACCCCCAGATTGGCCGTGGTCTCCCGATCGACGCGCCCCAGCCGCATGCCCGCGATCGCCTCGCTCGCCACCTGGATCGCGGAAATCCCGCGCTCGGGGCAGATCCCGGAGTGGGCTTCGAGCCCCGTGACGGTGAACTCCAGCCGATCGGCCGCCGGCCCCTTGGTGAACAGAAAGCTCGCGTCGTCGCTGTCGAGCACGAGGCCGTCTTTGGCCTTAAGCCGGTCCACCGCGAAATGCTTGGCCCCCAGCAGGCCGACCTCCTCGCAGATCGTGAACACGACCTCGACCCCCGCGTGCGGGATCCGCCGCTCGACCAGCGTGCGCAACACCTCCATGATGATCGCCACGCCCGATTTGTCGTCGCCGCCCAGGACCGTCCGGCCATCGCTGCGGATCCGCCCGCCCTCGCGCACCGGCACCACGCCCTCGCCCGGCACCACGGTATCCATGTGCGCGGAGAGCACGATCCCGGACCCGGGGAGCGTCCCCGGAAGGCGCGCGATCACGTTGCCCGTCTCGCCCCCCACGCGCTCGCCGGCGTCGTCGACGGACACCTCGGCCCCCAACGCCGCGAGATCGGCCGCGAGCCGCTTGGCGATCGCCCCCTCGCGCCGCGACAGGCTGTCGATCCGCACGAGCGCCATGAGCTCGTCCGTCATCCGCGCCTCGTTGATCATGCTAGGAGTCCATCCGAGTCATCGACCGTGCCGAGTCATCGACCGTTCGAGCCTGTTCAGGATGGGCCAGATGCAAGGCGGAGCGAGCACCGGACCGCAGCGTACTGGTTCGTACGTGAGGACCGGAGCGCAGCGACAACGCCGCAGATGGCCCATCATGGACAGGCTCCCAGCTCGCGCACCATGCCCTGCGAACTCGAGACAAACCCAAACCGCTCGTAGAACTTCTGCTTGTCGCGGGTGTTGAGCCAGAACTTCTCCACGCGGGACAGCACCGGGTGCGACAGAATCACGCCCATCAACCCCTCGCCCACGCCGCGCCCCTGGTACGCCGCATCGACCACCACGTCCCACAGGGTGGCGCGGTAGATCCCGTCGGTCAGGACCCGCGCAAACGCGACCAACCGCGGGCCGTCCCAGCCGGTGAAATAATAATCGGTGTTCGCCAGCATCCGCGCGATGCCGTCCGTGGATCGCCCGCGCGCCCACGGCGCCTGCTCGTACAGCCGCCGGAGTTGGTCCACGTCGAGCGGTTCGCCTTCCCGGTAGGTGATGTCCATCGTTCCGTCGCGAGGCTTTACTGTAGCGAACGCGGGCGCGAAAGACAAGCCGCGGCGCTCACGACGACGGGACGTCGGCGGCCGATCCGTCGCTCTGTTCGGTCTCCGGCGGGGCGGTCGGGGGCGGCGCCGGCGGGCCGGGCATGCGGTACGATCCGTTCAGCCAGCGGCCGAGATCGATGTCGCGGCACCGCGCGCCGCAGAACGGCGAGGTCTTGGGGTCGGCGACCTCATGGCCGCAGATCGGACACGCGGGTGACGCCGGTTTCCCATTCACGGCATCGCCTGCGACACGGGGCGCGGCCCGGGTTCGTATTCGATGAGGTTGGCGCTGATCCGGCCGATCTTGATCTTGCTCTCCATGCGAACCGGCAGCCGCCGCTCGTCGTCGGTGAACCAGATGTACACGTCGCCGCGGTCCAGAAACACGCCCTCGAATTCCACCTGCGCCCGCACGCGGATCGCGTCGAACTCGCCCGCGCCCGTCCTCACCCGTTCGCGATTGAGTCCGACGATGCCCAGCCGCCAGTTCTTGTTGCTCTCGTGCACGTCGATGGTGACGGTCTCCCCGACCCCGATCTTCGGAAGACTGCGAAAATAGTACAAACAGGACAAGGAATCCTGAGCGCTCGGCGGGATGTCGAGCATCTTTCGCTCGCCGTTCTTGACGACGGTGGCGACGTGATTGACCTGGTCGAACACGGTCACGCGCTCGCGGCGCCGGTCCCCCTGGCGCTGCTTGACGTCGAGGCGGAGCGCGGCCAGCGTCTCCCGGTCGACCAGGCTCTCGATGCGGTCCTCGACCGGGAAAAACATCGACACGAACGAGTTCGATTTCGCGACCGACCGCAGCCGGAAGATCGGCGTCCCGTCCTGGTCGGCCTCTTCCACGGCGAGGGAGGCCGTGCCGCCGACCAGACTGAACCAGGCGATCTCGTAGACGAGGCGCTCCCCGTGCCCGAACGGCACCTCCGCGGCGGCCGACGCGGAGGCCGCCGCCCCGATCGCCGCCGCGAGCCACATCCCGATATGCCATCCGGCGCGGACGGCACCGATTCGACGCGACATACCGTCATTATAAAAACGAATCCCGGGAATGACAAGGGCGGATGGCCCGGCTTGCCAGGCGCCGGATGATCGTGCTATGGTCCGAGCGATCGAGGATCGCTCGACGCCGTGTCCCAACTGACTCCGGAAGAAGCCGTCATTATCGTCAACGCCTACGGCGACACGCTGGAGGAACTCGCCGCGCGATCACACCCCCGCTGGGACACCGAAGAAGAGTACCGGAGCGCGGTCCTCGACAGCCCCGACCCGGTCTCGCTCCTGCGCCGCACCTACAACGTCTCGCTGCTCCCCTACTCCAAGAACGGGATCCGCGAGGCGCTGCACGTCCTCCTGGCCCATCCCGACGTCGAACCCGCGATGAAAGAACGCCTCCGCAAGGGGCTCTTGAGCCTGGACGACTTCGTCGAGTCCGGCGAGACGGGCTGAGGGGGGGGCAGCGGGTTGATTCTTCCGCGGGTCGGCCTAGCCGCGGCGTGTGTTGCGCTCGCGGTCTGCCCCGGGTGGGCCGCCGAACCGTCCAAACCGTCGATGGCGGCGCGCGCGGTCCCGCCGGGTTCGATCGTCGTCGACGGCGTCCTGAACGAGGCGGCGTGGACCGAGTCCCCTGGCACGGACGGCTTCATCCAACAAACGCCGGATCCCGGCCTGCCGGCGGTCGGCGCCACGACCGTGTGGGTCGCCCACGACGAGGCGGCGCTCTACGTCGCCGCGCGGCTCGACGACCCCGATCCGGATTTGATCCGGGCCGATGAGCGCCACCGCGACGCCGAGCTCTCGCGCAGCGACGCGTTCGCGGTGCTCGTCGACACCTACCACGATCACCAGAACGGCTTTCTCTTCGAGACCAATCCGCTCGGCGCGCAAGTCGACGCGATCATCACCCGCGAGGGCGCCTTCATCAACCGGGCGTGGGACGGTCTCTGGGACGTCGCGGCCCGGCGCACGCCGACCGGCTGGGCCGTCGAGTTCCGGCTGCCATTCGACACGCTGAGCTTCCACCCGACCGCCGGCGCGACCTGGGGCATCCAGTTTCGCCGGACGATCCCGCATCTTCGGGAGACCTCGTTCTGGAACCCGCTCACGCCCGAGCAGACCCTCAACGAGCTGTCGCGCGCGGGACATCTGGAGGGCGTGGCCGTCGGCGCGGGCCGCCGGCGGCTCGCGGTCACGCCGTACGTCAAGGGCGCCTACGGCGCGGGCTCGACGGGCCCGGCGCGGTGGGACGTCGATCACGACGCGGGCGCCGATCTCCGCTACGGGATCACGCCGGACCTCGCGCTCGATCTGACCGTCAACACCGATTTTGCCGAGACCGAGGCCGACCGCCTGCAGGTGAAGCTGAATCGGTTCCCGCTGTTCTTCCCCGAACGCCGCGCGTTCTTTCTCGAAGGCAGGGGCGAATACGAATTCGGGCTCTCGGGGCAGCTCCAACCCTTCTTCTCCCGGCGGATCGGCCTCGACGCCGCGGGCCGACCCGTTCCCCTGTGGGGCGGCGGCAAGGTGACGGGCAAGGTCGGGCGCTACGGCGTGGGCCTGCTGACGATGCAGAGTCGCGCCGACGACGCGCCCGCCGAGCGATTCGGCGTCGTCCGCCTGACGCGCGACCTCGGGGTGCGATCCCAGATCGGCGTGATCGGCACGCGCCGGGAGGAGGTCGGCGGGACCGCGTTCCACACCGTCGGGGCCGACGCCGCCTACAACCCGACCCCGCAGCTCACCACCGACGGCTTCTGGCTGCGCACCGACGGCCCGGATGACGTTCGACCCGGCTACGCGGCGTTCGCCCAGGCCCAGTACCGCGATCCCTTCTGGCGGATCAAGCTCAACCATCTGCGGACCGACGAACGCTTCAACCCCCGTCTGGGATTCGTGCGCCAGACCGACCTCGACGAGACCGTCGCCTACGTCGACGTCCGGCCCCGCCCCGCCTCCGGCCCCGTGCTGGAGGTCGGCGCGAAAACCGAGCTGACGTACCAGACCGACACGACCGGCACGATGCTGTATCGCAGCCAGTACCAGCGCGTCCTCGCCAATTTCCGCAGCGGCGACACCATTCTCCTGAGCTACGACCCGCAGGTGGAGCGGTTGCAGGACCCGTTCGACCTCCGCCCCGGGCTGACCATCCCGGCCGGCGATTACCGGTATCACCACTGGAACGCGTACGTCGCCAGCGCGACCAGCCGCCCGGTGTCGGGGCTCGTCAGCGTGTTATGGGGCGGCTTCTACGGCGGACGAAAGACGTCGCTCAACGTGCAATGCACCATCGCGCCGGCGGGGACGCTCTCGCTGGGCGGCGCGATCGACGTGGAGTGGGTCCGCGTGCCGCAGGGCGACTTCACCGCCCGGATCATCTCGGGCGACGCCCGCTGGGCGCTGACCAACCGCCTGGTTCTGAACGCGCTCGTCCAGCACGACGACGAGCGCGGCGCGCTGGCGGCGAATCTCCGCGTCGCGTGGGAATACCGATCCGGGAGCTACGTCCACCTGATCGCCAACCCGACGTCCGATCTTCAAGGCTCGGCGGCGGCGTACCTGGTGAAGGTCACGTGGCTGTGGGAGAGCGGCGCGGCCGGGCACGCTCGTGGTACAACACGGGGCGAGGGAGAGTGACGATGGCCATGTTTTCCGTTTCGCCGCTCAAAGAGGACGAGCTGCTGGCGCGGATGGCGCGTCTGGGGATCCGCGAGGAGGATCTGGAGGAAACCTTCGTCCGATCCTCCGGCCCGGGCGGCCAGCACGTCAACAAGACCGCCACCGCCGTCGCGCTGACGCACCGCCCCTCGGGCGTCACGGTGCGCTGCCAAAAGACCCGCTCCCAGGCGATGAACCGGTTCTACGCCCGCCGCATCCTCCTCGACAAGATCGAGCGGCAGCGGCTGGGCGAGCAGAGCGCCGAGCAGCAGCGCATCGAGAAGGTCCGCCGCCAAAAGCGACGCCGCTCCCGCCGCGCCCGCGCCAAAATGCTCGAGGACAAACGCCGTCAGGCCGGCAAAAAGGCCATGCGCGGCCCCGTCCGGCCCGGCGAAACGAATTAGGAGTGCGTCCGAGCATTGTGGTGTCGGAGCCTGTTCAGGAAGGGTCAGATGCAAGGCGGA
>Ga0154928_138_pt3 | contig 20846 bp, 23 predicted proteins | sample RifCSPhighO2_01_FD_105896 | JGI IMG/M metagenome (GOLD analysis project Ga0154928, IMG submission 105896) | Nitrospirae bacterium RIFCSPHIGHO2_01_FULL_66_17 | reverse complement strand
GCCGCCTCGGGCCGCCTCGCAACCCCTCGTTCTTCCAGTCGGTTCAATCCGTCTCGCGTTGACAAGTTTTTCGGCCGCGTGGTAGGGTGGGCCGGTCGCGGCGCCTCGTCGCCCGAAGGCCGCGCCGATCCGTCAACCGGCCCGCGTCGACGCGGGAAAGGCACGTGGTGGTGTATCACCCCTCATTTGAAGAGTTTTCCGACAAGGCCCGGCGCGGCAACCTGATCCCGGTCTACACGGAAGTTCTGGCCGACCTCGAAACCCCCGTCTCCGCCTTCCTCAAAATCGACGACGGCCGTTATGCCTATCTCCTGGAGAGCGTCGAGGGAGGGGAAAAGTGGGCGCGCTACTCGTTTCTGGGGAGCCGGCCGACGGTCGTGATCGAGGCGCGCGGTCCCCGGGTCGAGATCCGCCGGGGCGACCGGGTCGAGGTGGTGGAGGCGTCCGACCCGCTCCGGGTGGTGGAGAAGGTGATGGCCGATTACACGCCGGTGCCGGTGGACGGCCTGCCGCGGTTTTTCGGCGGCGCGGTGGGGTATGTCGGGTACGATCTGGCGCCGGCCTCGTTCGAGGCGATCGCGCTGCGCGACAAGCCCTCGCTGGGGCTGGCCGACCTCTGCCTGATGATCACCGACACGTTGCTGATCTTCGACAACGTCGCGCAGAAGCTGAAGGTGGTGTCGAACGCCCACGTCACCGGACGGCCCCTGCGCGAGGTGTACGACGAGTCCGTCGCCAAGATCGAGGCGATCATCGCGGCGCTTCGCCGGCCCCTGCCCCGCCCCGAGCCGCCGCGCGCGTTGAACGGCATCAATACGCGGCCGCGGCGGCCCTCGCCGGGTTTCGCGTCCAACCTCACGAAAGCGGAGTTCGTGCGGATGGTGGAGCGGGGCAAGGAGTACATCGCGGCGGGGGACGTCTTCCAGGTCGTCCTCTCGCAGCGGTTCGAGGTGCCGGTCACGGCCTCGCCGGTCGATCTCTACCGGGCATTGCGCGTGGTCAACCCCTCGCCGTACATGTACTTCCTGCGCCTGGGGCCGCTCGCGGTGGTCGGGTCGTCGCCCGAGGTGCTCGTGCGGTGCGAGGAGGGTGCGGTGGCGGTGCGGCCGATCGCGGGCACCCGGCGGCGCGGGGTCGACGACGACGAGGACCGGCGCCTGGCGCGCGAGCTGGCCGCGGACGAAAAGGAGCGGGCCGAGCATCTCATGCTGGTCGACCTGGGGCGCAACGACGTGGGGCGGGTGGCCCGCACCGGGAGCGTGCGGGTGGAGGATTTCATGACGATCGAGCGCTACTCGCACGTCATGCACCTCGTCTCCCACGTGCGCGGCGATCTCGCCGCGGGCAAGACGCCGTACGACGTGCTGCGGGCGTGCTTTCCCGCCGGGACGCTCTCGGGCGCGCCGAAGATCCGCGCGATGGAAATCATCGACGAGCTGGAGCCGACCCGTCGCGGCCTCTACGGGGGCGCGGTGGGCTACGTGAGTTTCTCGGGCAACCTCGACACGTGCATCACGATCCGGACGATCGTCGTGGACGGCGACCGCGCCTACATCCAGGCGGGCGCGGGGATTGTTGCGGACTCGGACCCCGCCGCCGAGTACGAGGAGACGGTCAACAAGGCCAAGGGTATGCTCGCGGCAATCGAGATGGCCGAAGGGGGATTGCGCTAGCCGTGCTGTTGATCATCGACAATTACGATTCGTTCACGTATAACCTCGTCCAGTACTTGGGCGAGCTGGGCGAGGAGATCGAGGTCCACCGCAACGACGCGATCACACTCGACGAGATCGCGGCCAAGCGTCCGTCGCACATCGTGATCTCGCCGGGGCCGTGCACGCCGAACGAGGCGGGTATCTCGGTGGAACTCATCAAGCGCTTCGCGGGAGCCATCCCGATCCTGGGGGTGTGTCTGGGGCACCAGTCGATCGGCGCGGCGTTCGGCGGCGACGTGGTCAGGGCCGACCGGCTGATGCACGGCAAAACGTCGATGATCCACCACGACGGGAAGACGATTTACCAGGGGTTGGACAACCCGTTCGAGGCGACCCGCTACCATTCGCTGATCGTGAAGCGCCAGACGCTGCCGGCGTGCCTGGAAATCAGCGCGGAGACCGACCAGGGGGAGATCATGGGGCTGCGGCACCGCTCCCTGCCGGTCGAGGGCGTGCAGTTTCACCCCGAGTCGATCCTGACGCGGGTCGGGAAGGACCTCTTGCGAAATTTTCTGAAATTGCGGACATGAGCGCGCAGATCAAGGCCGCGATCGCCAAGCTGGTCGAGCGCGTCTCGCTCTCCGAGGCCGAGGCCGAGGCCGTGATGCGCGAGATCATGGATGGCGCGGCGACGCCGGCGCAGATCGCCGCGTACCTCACCGCGCTGCGGATGAAGGGCGAGACGGTGGACGAGGTGGCCGGCTCGGTCCGCGTGATGCGCGAGAAGGCGGTGCGGATCCGCGTCGACGATCCGCTGGTGGTCGACACGTGCGGCACCGGCGGGGACCGCAAGGGGACGTTCAACATCTCGACCGCCGCCGCGTTCGTCGTGGCGGGCGCGGGGGGGACGGTCGCCAAGCACGGCAACCGCGCGGCCTCGTCCAAGAGCGGGAGCGCCGACGTGCTGCGGGCGCTGGGCGTCAACATCGACCTGCCGCCGGCGGCCGTCGAGGACTGCGTCAATCAGATCGGCATCGGGTTTCTCTTTGCCCCGCTCTTCCACCTGGCCATGAAGCACGCGGTCGCGCCGCGCCAGGAGATCGGCGTCCGCACGCTCTTCAACGTCCTCGGTCCCCTGACCAACCCCGCCGGCGCCTCGATCCAGATCCTGGGCGTGTACGCCGACGAGCTGACCGATCTGATGGCGCAGGTGCTCGTGAAGCTGGGCTCGCGGCACTGCTTCGTCGTCCACGGCGAGGACGGCCTCGACGAGATCACGATCTCCGGGCGGACGAAGGTCTGCGAGGGCAAGGACGGGCGGATCAGTTGCTATCACATCGAGCCGCGGGACGTGGGGCTTCCCGTCGCGGGGTTGGACGCGATCGCGGGCGGCGGACCGGAGGAGAACGCGAAGATCCTGCTCGGGATCTTGGCCGGCGAGCGCGGGCCGAAGCGGGACATCGTCCTCCTGAACGCCGCGCCGCCGCTGGTGGCATGCGGGAAGGCGAAGGATTTGACCGACGGCGTCGCGCTGGCGGCGCGGTCGATCGACAGCGGGGCGGCGATGGAGAAGCTCGAACGGCTCAAGCGAAAAACGAATTCGGTATGACGGGCCGCTGATGTCCTTCCTGAGCGACATCCTCCATCGGAAGCGTGCCGAGGTCGCGTCACGCAAGAGCGCGAAGCGCCAAGCGGAGATCAAGACCCGGATCGCGGACCTGGAGCCCGCGCGCGGGTTCGAAGCGGCGCTGCGGCGGCCGGAGGGCGCGGGGCTCCGCCTGATCGCCGAGATCAAGAAGGCGTCGCCGTCCAGGGGAGTCATCCGCCCCGATTTCGATCCCGTGCGGATCGCCGAATCGTACCGGACGGCGGGGGCGCACGCCCTGTCGATTTTGACCGACCAGGCGTTCTTCCAGGGCGATCCCGCGTTTCTGGCCGCCGTGCGGAAGGCCGTGGCGCTGCCCATCCTGCAGAAGGATTTCGTGGTGGACGAGTTCCAGGTGTGGGAGGCGCGCGCGCTGGGCGCGGACGCGGTGCTGTTGATCGCCGCCGCGCTGGGGGACGCGCAGATCGAGGAGTACGCTCACCTGGCGGGCGAGCTGGGGCTGGCGGCGCTGGTCGAGGTGCATGACCAGAAGGAGTTGGCGCGGGTGGCCGACGCGGCGCGCCTCATCGGCATCAACAACCGCGACCTCGCGACGTTCGAGACGGACCTTTCGACCACCGAGCGGCTGATGCGCGAGGTGCCGCCCGGACGGGTCGTGGTGAGCGAGAGCGGCATCGCGACCCGCGACGACGTGCGGCGGCTCGATGACCTGGGGGTCGACGCGCTGTTGATCGGGGAGACGTTCATGCGGGCGCCGGTGATCGAGGACAAGGTGCGCGAGCTGATGGCGTTCGCGCCCGAAGGGCAGGCTGCGCGATGACGGTCCGGGTCAAGATTTGCGGGCTCACGACGCTGGAGGACGCCCAGGCCGCGGCGGATGCCGGCGCCGACGCCGTGGGATTTGTCCTGTATAAGGACAGTCCCCGGCAGATTTCGGCGGATCAGGCCAAGGACATCATCCGCCGTCTGCCGCCGTTCGTCACGACCGTCGGGCTGTTCGTGAACCAGCCGACCCAGTGGGTGCGCGTGATGGCGGAGCGGTGCGGGGTGGACGTGCTGCAGTTCCAGGGCGACGAGTCCCCGGCGTACTGCGAGGCCTTCGCCCCGCGCGCGATCAAGGCCATCCGCGTCAAGGATCGCGACAGCCTGGAGCCGATGGCGGAGTACGCGGTGCGGGCGTTCGTGCTGGATGCCTACCAAGAGGGCGAGTACGGCGGCACCGGCACGACGTTCGACTGGGACCTGGCGGCGGCCGCGAAGGCGCACGGCCGCATCATTCTCGCGGGCGGGTTGACTCCCGACAACGTGGCCGAGGCGATCCGCCGCGTGCGACCGTTCGGCGTGGACGTGTCCACCGGCGTCGAGGGCTACACCAAGGGCAAGAAGGACCATGGCAAGATCAAAGCCTTCATCCAGGCCGCTCAAGGCGCGTAAGCCGGGCGCCGTGCCGGACGCGGCGGGCCGCTTCGGCCCGTACGGAGGGCGCTACGTGCCCGAGACGCTCATCCCCGCGCTGGATGAGCTCATCCGCGAGTACGACAAGACGCGCGCGGATCGCGCCTTCCGCGCCGAGCTGGACGTCTGCCTCGCCTCCTACGTGGGCCGGCCCACGCCGCTGTATTTCGCCCGGCGGTTGACGAAGACCCTGGGCGGCGCCCGGATCTATCTCAAGCGCGAGGACCTGTGCCACACCGGCGCGCACAAGATCAACAACACGATCGGCCAGGCCCTGCTCGCCAAGCGGATGGGCAAGCGCCGGGTGATCGCCGAAACCGGCGCGGGCCAGCACGGCGTCGCGACGGCGACCGCGGCGGCGCTGTTGGGCCTGTCCTGCGACGTCTACATGGGCACCGAAGACATGGCGCGGCAGTCGCTCAACGTGTTCCGGATGCGGCTGTTGGGGGCGAAGGTCATTCCCGTCGACGCCGGCAGCCGGACGCTGAAGGACGCGATCAACGAGGCGCTGCGCGACTGGACGACCAACGTCCGGACGACGCACTACATCCTGGGCTCGGTCCTGGGACCGCACCCGTATCCGATGATGGTGCGGAATTTTCAATCGGTCATCGGGCGCGAGGCCCGGCGGCAGATTCTCCGCGAGGCGGGTCGGCTTCCTGATGCGCTCGTGGCGTGCGTCGGCGGAGGCAGCAACGCGATGGGCCTCTTCCACGCGTTCCTGCGCGACCGGCGCATCCGCATGATCGGCGTGGAGGCCGGGGGGTTGGGGATCACGACGGACCAGCACGCGGCGCGCTTCGCCACGGGGCGCACGGGCGTGTTCCAGGGCACGAAGACGTACGTCTTGCAGGATCCGAACGGCCAGATCCAGACCACGCACTCGGTGTCCGCCGGGCTCGATTACTCCGCCGTGGGACCCGAGCACAGTTGGTACCGGGACGCGGGCCGCGTCGAGTACGTCTCGGTGACCGACAAGGAGGCGCTCGAGGCGTTCGACCTGTTGAGCCGCACGGAGGGCATCATCCCCGCGCTGGAGTCCGCCCACGCGATCGCCCACGCCGCCGCCCTGGCGCCCAAGATGAGCAAGCGGTCGGTCATGATCGTCAACCTGTCGGGCCGGGGCGACAAGGACGTTCAGCAGGTGGCGAAACTGCGAGGGATCGAACTGTGAAGCGGCCCCCCCACCCTAACCCTCCCCCGTCGAGGGGGAGGGGACAGCGGTTCCTTGACCCTCCCCTGTCGAGGGGAAAGGGACCACAGGTCTTTCACCCTCCCCGCAAGGGGGAGGGCGTTTCAAAAGGATACCCTCCCCCCTTGCGGGGGAGGGCAGGGGGGGGGGGGGCTCCTTTGGCCAACCGCATCGACCAGACCTTCGTCCGCCTGCGCGAGCGGGGGGAGAAGGCCCTCATCCCCTACGTCATGTTGGGCGATCCGGACGTGGCGACGACCGAAGCCCTGGCTCTGGCCGCCGCGTCGGCCGGAGCGGACCTGCTCGAAATCGGCATCCCGTTTTCGGATCCCCTGGCCGACGGCCCCGTCCTGCAACGGTCGGCGGAGCGGGCGCTCGCCCAGAAGGTGACGCTCGCCGACGCCCTGGCCCTCGTGCGGCGGCTCCGCGCGAAGATTCAGATCCCGCTCCTCTTCATGACGTACTACAACCTGATCTTTCAGTACGGCGACGAGCGGCTGGCGAACGACGCCGCCGCGGCGGGCGTCGACGGTCTGATCGTTCCCGACCTGCCGCCCGAGGAGGCGGTGCCGCTCGAGACCGCCGCTCGCGCCGCGGGTCTCTATCTCATCTACCTGATCGCGCCGACCACGCCGCCGGCGCGGATCAAGCTGATCGCCAAGCGGGGCGGAGGATTCTTGTACTACGTCTCCCTGACCGGCATCACCGGCTCGAAGCTGCCCGCCCTGGACGAGGTGGATCGGAGCGTGCAGGCGATCAAGCGCGTGACCGACCTTCCCGTCGCGGTAGGCTTCGGCGTTTCGACCCCCGAGGAGGCGGGCCGCATCGCGCGCGTGGCCGACGGCGTGATCGTGGCGTCGGCCCTGATCAAGCGCCTCCACGCCCAGCCCGATCCGGCGAGCCGGCTCGCGGAGTTGGCGGCCTATCTGAAGTCCCTCAAGACCGCCCTCGGACCGCGCTGATCCTCCCCGCATTGCGTGGTCTTCGTTGACAACCCGTTCTCGTCGGTTATATTCAGCCACCGTGTAGACACTCGGAGGCCATCAGCAGCGGCCGAGAGTGAGAAAAGGAGACCGACTCATGCGAGCAAGATGGATGGTGTGCGCGGGCGCGGTCCTTGGGGTCGCGCTCGGCTGCGGGGACAGCAACCTGCTCTCGGGCCTGGCCGACGAGAACTCGACCCAGGCCAAGCTGGAGAAGGCCCAGGTCGCGCTTGATACGGGCGACTGTCAGACCGCGTTGACGCTGTTTGGCGAGTTGCAGGCGGCGGATGCGACGAGCGTTGCCCGCCGGCTCGATCTGTCCGCGGCGCATTTGTGCGCGGCGGGGTTCGACGCCCAGGCGTTCATCGCCGTGGCCGCGGCGTTCGGGACGAGCACGGTGTCGAGCACGACCGTCTTCGAAGAGATCGCCGACCAAGCCGTCGACGCGATCAATGCGTCGTGGCCGACCGAGCTCGCCGCGGCGGAGACGCTGCTGGCGGCCAATCTTTCTCTTACACCGCCGACCGCCTACAACGGCGATCCCGACGCGGCGTTCAACCTCGCGGTCGTCGAGGCGGTGAAGGCCGTCCTGACGATCAGCGACATCCTCAACTACGTCAACGGCGTCGTCGAATGTGCCGCGACGCAGGGATCGAGCGCGTTCACGGACTGTCGGATCACCGTAGCCAACGTCGCGAGCATCGTGGACGCGCTGGAAGACGCCAACGGTGTCCTCCTGAATCTGGGGGTCACGTCCGAGATTCGAGACACGATCAACAGGGTCCTGACCGACCTCAACGCCGTCAGCGGCACAGCCACGGACACCGTGACCTGCGCCGACCTCCAGACCTACTTGACCAGTCAAGGATTCAATCTCACTGGAGTCACCTGTGGTCCGTAACCAACTGACGATGGGGCGTGCAATGGCGAGGATGGGGAGATCCCTCGGATTTCCGGGCGTCGTGATCGCGATGTGCGTTGCCGTGGCGCTCGATGCCGCGGCGTGGGCCGAGCCGCTGCCCCTCTTCTACCAGGGCGTCCGCCCGCTGGGGATGGGCGGGGCGTTCACCGCGGTGGCGGACGACGAGAACGCCATGTTCTACAATCCCGCGGGGTTGAACAGCATCAAGGGGTACGGGCGCTTCGAGCTGCTCAACCCCCTGGTCGCGCTGAGCACCAACACCGTGGAGTTCGCGCAGGACATCCAGGACGTCGCCGACGCGCCGACCGACGCCCAGCAGGCGACGCTGGCGGCCGACCTCCTGCAGAAATGGCTGGGAGAGCACCTGCACGCCAGGACGTCGGTCTTCCCGAACCTGACGTTTCACAACTTCGGGATCGGCGTCCTCGGCCAGGGCGTCTTCGACGGCGAGGTGCACACCCCGACCGGCAGCAACACGCTGGAGCTCCGAGGCGGGTACGACGTGGCGGGGCTGGTCTCGGGCGCCATGGGTTTTTCGCCGCTCGGCGCATCCCTGCAGCTCGGCGCGACGGCCAAGTACGTCCGGCGCGGGCTGCTCGACCAGTCCTACACCGCGAACGACCTGGTGCAACGGGACGGGATCGACCTGAATCGGGATCTCAAGAAGGGGTCGGGATTCGGCGTGGACGCGGGGGTGATCCTGTCGTTCCCGGTCCCGTTGAAGCCGGCCGTCGGCGTCACGGTCCAGAACATCGGGGACATCGATCTGGACGCCGCCGGGAAGCTCAAGCAGCAGATCAACGCCGGTCTCGCGCTCCGACCCCCGTTTCCGTTCGGCTCGCTGACCCTGGCGCTGGACATGGTCGATGTGACCGGCAACATCGGGAGCGATCAGGACAAGGCCAAGCGCCTGCACGCCGGCGCGGAGTACCGGTTCCCCCGCATGCTCGCCCTTCGGGCGGGACTCAACCAGGGGTACGGCAGCGTCGGCGCGACCCTGGATCTGTGGATTCTGAAGTTGGCCTATGCGTACACGACCGAGGAGGTCGGCGCTTACGCGGGACAAACGCCGAACCACCGGCATGTCGCGCAGCTCAGCCTGGGCTTCTGATGAGACTGCCGCAAAAGTCCATCTGCTGCGTTCTCGGTCCCTCGGAGATCCTCACGTACGACCCAGTACGCTCCGGTCTCCTCGGTCCCTGCGGCCTTGCATCTGGAGCTTTTGCAACAGTCTCAATTTGATAGATCGCTCACTCGTCACGATCCCTCGATCTTCCCGTCCACCATCCGAACCACGCGGTCGGCCTCGGCCGCCAGCTTCTCGTTGTGGGTGACGATCACGAACGTCGTGCCGTGGGTCTGATGGAGGCGCTTGAGCGCGCCCATCACCTCTTCGCCGGTGTGGGTGTCGAGGTTGCCGGTCGGTTCGTCGGCCAGCACCAGCGGCGGCGCAAGGACGAGTGCGCGGGCGATGGCGACCCGCTGTTGCTCGCCGCCCGACAGCTCCCCCGGCCGGTGCCGCAGTCGGGCACCGAGCCCCACGGTGTCCAGGATGTGTCGCGCCCGCTCGCGCATCTCGGCCTGACTCACACCGCGGATCAGCCCGGGCATCATCACGTTCTCCAGCGCGGTGAACTCCGGAAGCAGGTGGTGGAACTGAAAGACGAAGCCCACGGTTCGATTGCGAAACGCCTCCAGTTCCCGCTCCCGTAAACGATCCACCTGCACGCCGTCGACCATGATCCGCCCCGAGGTCGGGCGGTCCAGCCCGCCCAGGAGGTGCAGGAGCGTGCTCTTGCCCGCGCCCGACGCGCCGACGATCGCCACGATCTCGCCGCGAGCCACCCGCATGTCGACGCCGCGGAGCACGTCGATCCGCTCGTGATTGAGCGCGAAGGACTTGTGGAGGTCGGCCGCCTCGATGATCGGGCCGTCACTCATACCGGAGGGCTTCCACGGGGGCGAGCCGACCCGCCTGCCACGAGGGGTAGACCGTGGCGAGGAACGTGATGAGCAGGGCCGAGCCCGCGACCAGGACGACGTCGAAGAGGCTGATGCGCACGGGGATGTGGCTGATGTAGTAGACATCCGCCGGCAGCGTGTAGAACGTCTCGATCGCCCAGCAGACGAGGTAGCCCAGCGGAATGCCGATCACGACGCCGACGCCCCCGATGATCAGGCCGTCCAGCATGAAGATCGCCATCACCGCCCGGCGCGTGGCGCCCATGGCCTTCAGAATGGCGATCTCGCGCGACTTCTCGATCACGATCATGGTGAGGGTGCCGATGATGTTGAAGGCCGCGACCAGGATGATCAGGATGAGAATGATGAACATGATGATCTTTTCGAGCTTGAGCGCGGAGAAGAGGTTACGGTTCATCTCCTTCCAGTCGCGCACCCAGTACCGCCCGCCCAGCGCGGCTTCGGCGGCGTCGGCGACGGCCGAGGCGCGGAAGATCTCGTCGACCTTGATCTCGATGCCGGTGATCGCGGGCCCCATCTGGAAAAAGTCCTGGGCCTGGGCGAGGGAGATGTACGCGATCGACGAATCGTAGTCGTACATGCCCGAATCGAAGATGCCCACGACCTGGTACGGGCGCAGCTTGGGCACCATGCCGAACGGCCCCATCGTGCCGCGCGGGGAGACGACGTTGAGCGTGTCGCCCATGAAGACGCCCAGCCGCAGCGCAAGCTCCTTGCCGATCACGATCCCCGACCGCGGCGAGAGGCCGGGCTTGTCGGGCGGGGGCGGGAACGTCCCGGACAGGTCGGCCAGGCGGCCGTCGATGAGGTTGCGCTCCACGTCGGTGACCGACCCCTCGGTGGCGGGGTCGATGCCCCGCAGGATCACGCCGTGGACGTTGGATTCGGCGGTCAGCAGCACCTGGTTGTAGATGAACGGGGTGGCGGCGACGACGTGCGGCAGCCGCGCGACCGCGGCGAGCACCTCGCCATAATCCTCGATCGGGCGCTGCGCGCGGTCGACGACCACGACGTGGGCGTTGGTGCCGAGAATCTTCTCGCGCAGGCTCTCCTCGAACCCGCTCATCACGGCGAGCGTGGCGATCAGCGCGGCGACCCCCAGCGTCACCCCCGCGATCGAAATGAACGTGTTGAGCGAGACCGTCCGTTGACGCCGTTTGGCGCGCAGATATCGTAGCGCTATGAGCAGTTGATAGGTCATTTCCCGACTTTTCCCAAAATGGTGAGGGCCTGTTCAGGAAGGGTCAGATGCAAGGCGGAGCGAGCACCGGAGCGGAGCGTACTGGTTCGTACGTGAGCACCGGAAGCGCAGCGACAACGCCGCTCTAGCGTGACGGACGAATGCTGCTTCCCGAGATGGCCCTTCATGGACAGGCCCTAGGCCTCCGGCTTCATTTGGGGGAACAAGATGACATCCCGGATCGACGCCTGGTCGGTCAGCAGCATGACCAGCCGGTCGATCCCGATCCCCTCGCCCGCGGTGGGCGGCATCCCGTGCTCCAGCGCGCGCAGGTAGTCCTCGTCCAGCCGGTGCGCCTCCTCGTCGCCGCCGGCGCGTTGGGCCATCTGCGCCTCGAAGCGCCGGCGCTGGTCGATGGGATCGTTCAACTCGGAAAACCCGTTGGCCACCTCGCGGCCGACGACGATGAGCTCGAACCGCTCGGTGAGCGACGGGTCGTCGCGGCGGCGCTTGGCGAGCGGCGAGACGTCCGTCGGAAAATCGGTGATGAACGTCGGGTTGATCAGGGTCGACTCGATCGTGTGCTCGAAGATCGCCGCCTGGATGCACCCCAGCGGATCGTCCGGTTTGGTCGGCACGCCCAGCGTTCGGGCGAGTCGCAGGACCGCCTCGCGATCCCGGACGGCGTCCCGCTCCATCCCGTGCCGTTCGGCGATGGCGTCGAGCATCCCGATGCGCTTCCACGGAGGGCGCAGGTCGAGCGTCCGGCCCTGGTACGGCACCTCCAGGGTGCCGCACACGTCCTGCGCGATCGTCGTGATCAGCGCCTCGGTGAGCGGCAGCAGATCGTTCACGTCGGCGTAGGCCAGGTAGAACTCGAGCATCGTAAATTCGGGGTTGTGGATCGTGGAGACGCCCTCGTTGCGGAAGTTGCGGTTGATCTCGTAGACCCGCTCGAATCCGCCGACGACGAGGCGCTTGAGGTACAGCTCCGGCGCGATGCGAAGGTACAGGTCGATCCCCAGCGCGTTGTGGTGCGTCACGAAGGGCCGCGCCGCGGCGCCCCCGGCGATGGCCTGCATCATCGGCGTTTCGACCTCGAGGAAGCCGCGCGCGTTGAAGAAGCCGCGCATCGACTCGATGATGCGGCTGCGGCGGACGAACGTGTCCTTGACCGCGGGGTTGGCGATCAGATCCAGGTACCGCTGCCGGTAGCGGATCTCGACGTCGGTGAGGCCGTGCCACTTCTCGGGGAGCGGGCGCAGGGCCTTGGCGAGGTGAACGACCGAATCGGCCTCGACGGTCAGCTCGTCGGTCTTGGTGCGAAACAACCGCCCGCGCACGCCGATGAAATCCCCCAGGTCGAGCTGCTCGACGATTGCGAAGTCGTCGGCCGGCAGAACGTCCTTCTTCAGATAGACCTGAATCCGGCCGCTGGCGTCCTGGAGGTGGGCGAACGCCGCCTTGCCGAACCGCCGGAGCGCGACGACCCGACCGCCGACCGTGGTGGAGGGCCTCGCCTCTTCCAGCGCCTCGCGCGGCGACGCGCCGTGCCGCCGGTGCAGCGCCTCGGCCGAATCGGTGACCTCGAACCGCGTTCCGAACGGATCGACGCCGCGCGCCTTGAGCGCGTCGACCTTGGCCAGCCGCTGGCGGATCTGGTCGTTGAGATCGTCCATTGTGCCGAGGCATGATAGGGCAAGCGCAGGGAGATTATCAAGCAACGGCGGGGTGAGCGAGAAAATGGATCCGTCCCGTGTTCTGCGTCCCGTGTTCTGCTCGCGCCGTCGTTGACAGAAGCGACGATAGTGTGGTACGTCATTCGGTGTCAAATCGAGTACGGAAGGAGCATTCCATGAGCGTCAGCCTCACCGAAGATATTCGATCGGTGTCGGATCTCAAGAAGCACATGCGGGAGATTTTCGATCAGGTGCGGCAAACCGGCCGTCCGGTCGTGGTCACCGTCAACGGTCGGGCGGACGTGGTCGTGCTCGATGCGGCCGTCTTCGAGAAAAAACTCAAAGCCCTCAACCTGGCGCACTTCCTCGCCGAAGCCGAGGCCGATATCCGCGCCGGACGCACTCGTCCCGCCCGGACCTTCCTCAAATCATTCAAGCATGCCCGCAAAGTACCGGGTTGAAATCACCCGGCACGCCGAAGCCGAGCTGGAAGCAATTTACGCCTATATCGCGCAGGACAACCCCGCAGCCGCATTCGAGTTCGTCGCCGCCATCGAGCGCCAGATCTCCTCGCTCGAGCGGTTTCCCCTAAGGGCCCCCGTCATTCCGGAGGCGGGAGAGTTGGGCGTCTCGTACCGCCATCTGATCCACGGAGTCTATCGAACGATCCTCAGAGTCGACGGCAAGCGCGTCTACATTCTTCGCGTGATCCACGGTTCCCGGCTTCTCGACCTCGGAATCCTGCAAGCGCCGTAGCCGGCGCGGACGTCGCGCTCAGGGCGATGACTTCAGTCAAAGGTAAAGATGCGACGCCGGGGACGTTCCAACAATATGGGATGGAGAATCTGCCTTGACCCTCGAACCCGCAACGGGCTAAGCTGGGCCTCCACCGTATGAACAGCAGGGGTTTGACGCGGTGCGCCAGGCCGCGCGGGCAAAAGTCCCTGTGCGGTCGTGAGTCGGCCAGCGGTTCGGACAGAGAGCGGCGGGTGAGGAATGTGTGAACGCAAGACCTGATCCTCAGCGTTCTCTCCGATGAGCGACAAAATCAACAAGTCAAGTCTGCCCCATCTCATCTGGCATCTCAGGACGAAAAAGGGGCCGGACGAAAAAGGGGCCAGGCTACTTTTCAATGGGCTCAGGCGACGATAAACAATGTTGAACAGTAGCCTGTCTGTGTTTTTCACGCCCGAGGGGATGGGAACCGATGACGAACGCTGTTAAAGGCGCGTTATTATCGGCTCTGGTCCTCCCAGGCGTCGGGCAGATTGCGCTCAAGCGGTATCAGCGCGGTGTCGTGTTGATGCTGGCGGTCCTGGTCGGTTTGGCCGTGATGGTTGTCGATGCCGCACGGCAGGCCGCGAGGATGTTCGAATCGATTCAATCGGGAGGTGGCGCCATCGATCGGGATGCGATTGCACGCGCCGCCGCTCAGGCCACCGCCCCGTCGGACAGTCTCGTCAGCATTGGTCTCCTCGTTGCTGTGACGATCTGCTGGATGTACGCGGTCGTCGATGCCTATCGCATTGGAAAAGAACAGGACCTGGCCCAAGCCGGGTCACGGCTCGGGGTCAGGTCCTGACACTTGATGTGGATAGGGAGCCCTCCACCCCGTGACCCGCCTCGACCCGATCGATCGTCATTCGCGCTTGCCGAATCACGCACCGCCCACCTGCGTGAGGTCTTGTTGTTCCTCGATTTGCGATTTGACGACTTGAGGAACAAAGGACACGAGAAAACACACGGCTTCTTGAATTTCCTCATCACCGTGCCCGAGACCTTTCATCACCGTTTGCACATCGCCACCAGCGGAGAGAAAGTCCGAGTAGGAAATGCCTAACTGCTCGTGGACCTGTGCCATGCTTCGGCCTTGATAGGTGCCTTCCCCGCCAGAGTGGGCGACGAAAAAGTTTGTCACACGCTCGATAAAGGGTTCTCTGGCCACGTGCTCAAACATGTGGCCTATCTGTTTGTTGGAGACATGAGCGGCGTAGAGGCGCGTACTGAGTTCTTTGATCCCGTTTTTGCTGCCAAGCCTCAGATACAGCGACTTGGCGGCTTGGCGCTGTTTCATGGCGTCTGCCGACTTGATGCACATGGCTTCAATTTCCGCGACCTGGGCTTTGGCACTTAACGGCGCCTGTTCAGGTGCCTGGTTTTGGACACGTGCGGTTTCCTTGTGATACGATGCGCAGGCTGTTGTCAATACGACTAGGACTGCTGGCAGAATAAATTTCCGCATTTTCTGGCCCTCCCTTTGACGGTTTAGGTTCATTGCTCCGGGGACCATAGCGTGTTCGGAGTTGATTCACTAGTACTTTTTCTGTACTTACGGATCACCGCCCCGGTCATTGCTGAGCACGGGAGGAGAGGATGAAACAATCAACGAGTTATGGGCAATTCTGCTGCGTCGCCCGAGCGGCCGAAATCGTGGCGACACGCTGGACCCCGCTCGTTCTCAGGGAATTACTGGCGGGGAGTACGAAATTTAACGACCTCCGACAAGGGCTTCCCTTGATGTCGCCGTCGCTCTTATCCAAACGACTCGGGGAACTGGAGGATGCGGGCATCCTCACGAAACGCAAGGCGACGAAGGGACGAGGATGGGAGTACTGCATCACGGATGCGGGGAGAGAACTTGCGCCCATCGTTGAAACGTTAGGCATTTGGGGGCAACGGTTTGTCCTCGCTGAGTTTGAGAAACATGAACTGGACCCCACACTGCTCATGTGGGACATCCAACGCCGGGTTGACTGCCGGTACTTTCCCGAACAGGGCAAGTTTACGGCCGATTTCACCTTACGGGATGCGCCACCAGAGCGACGGCAGTGGTGGCTGGTGATCAAAGACCGCCAAGTGGATTTATGCGTCCATGACCCGGGTTATGAGATCGACCTGTACGTCGACGCCGGGTTGAAGGCACTGACCGATGTGTGGATGGGACGTCGTTCGTTAGAGGACGCCAGACGAGCACACGCGGTCGTCCTTGATGGTCAGAGCACCTATCTGCAGTCATTCCCGCAATGGTTTTTACTGAGTCCGTTCGCGTCCTACGTGAAATCGTAAAGGAAAGAGATCATACCCAAGGCTCCGGGCCTGGTCGGGCCAGGGTGGTGCTGAAATAGGCCCCAGGGGTCTGGGTCGGAGCGGCGCGAATTCCTGAACCGCCGATGACCTTCCTTCACAAGAGGGCTGAGGGTCGGGTCTTGCACTGCGACATTTCTATAAGGAAGGCATCGCGGACCGAGCGAGCGGCGTCCATCCCGGTCTACGCCCCCTTTGCAACACCTGGCGAGGGAAGCCGGTGGCCGGAACCAATCAACCGGTATTCCAGCCTACTTCTTCGCCGCCGCCCCCGCCGCCGTGTGCATCAGGTACGCCTCGATGAACCCGTCGAGGTCCCCGTCCATCACCGCCGAGACGTTGCCCACTTCCTTGCCGGTGCGGTGGTCCTTGACCATTTGGTAGGGCTGGAAGACGTACGAGCGGATTTGGCTGCCCCAACCGATCTCCTTTTTCTCGCCGGTTAGCTTGGCCATCTCCTCCTCTTTCTTGCGCTGCTCCAGCTCGTACAACTCCGCGCGCAGGACCTTCATCGCGACCTCCTTGTTCTGGTGCTGCGACCGCTCGTTCTGGCACTGGGTGACGAATCCCGTCGGCAGATGCGTGATGCGGACCGCGGAGGAGGTCTTGTTGACGTGCTGGCCGCCGGCGCTCGAGGCGCGGTACGTGTCGATGCGGAGGTCCTTTTCGTCGATCACGATGTCGATGTCGTCCTCGAGTTCGGGGTAGACGAAGACCGAGGCGAAGCTCGTGTGGCGGCGTTTGTTCGCGTCGAACGGCGAGATGCGGACCAGGCGGTGGACGCCGGCCTCCACGCGGAGCCGGCCGTAGGCATATTCCCCATTGACGGTGAACGTGACGCTCTTGATCCCGGCCTCGTCACCCCCCTGTAGGTCGATGACCTGCACGGCGTAGCCCGAGCGCTCGGCCCAGCGCAGGTACATGCGCATCAGCATCTGTGCCCAGTCTTGGGATTCGGTGCCGCCGGCGCCCGGGTGGATCGTGACGAACGCGCTGTTGATGTCCTTCTCGCCGGAGAGCAGGTTGTCGCGTTCGAGCTGCGCGATCGTGCGCTCCAGCGCGTCGAGTTGCGCGTCCAGTTCTTTGAGGAGCGACGAATCGCCCCCGGCGGACAGCTCGATCGCCGCGGCGATGTCGTCCGCCCGGCTCTGGGCGAGTGCCCACTGGTCGAGCTCGCGCACCAGTTTGGATTTTTCCTGGGTGATCGGCTTGGCCCGGCGCTGGTCCTGCCAGAAGTCGGGTGCGGCGGTGAGGCGCTCGATCTCGTCGAGGCGCGCGGTCAGGCGGGCGGGGTCAAAGATACCTCCGCAGAGTCGTCATGCGCTCGCGGAGGGCGTCGAAACGGGTCTGGCATTCTTCCAACATCACGGGCGGGTCTCCTTGCGATCGAGTCGGTGTGGCGGCATTGTAGCACGGCGGGTCGAATCGCTTCCACCTCGGGCGCGACGGATCTCCCGCGCGAACAGGGCGGTGGTCGCGCCCATACAGAGCCAGGCGAAGACGTCGCCGTAGCGGGTGTAGAACGTGGTCCGGGTCCGGGGCGCGAGCGCGGCGGCGCGCGCGGCCGGCACGAAGAGATCGCTGGCGCTCAGCACGCGGCCGCCGGCGTCGATGAAGCCGGAGACGCCGGTGTTGGCCGCCCGGGCGAACGGGATCCGGTTTTCGACGGCGCGGAACACGACCATGTCGAAGTGCTGGTAGGGCGCGGCCGAGCGGCCGTACCAGGCGTCGTTGGTGATCGTGGCCATCACGGTCGCGCCATCGGCCACCGCCCGACGGGTCAGCTCGGGGAAGATCACCTCGTAGCAGATCAACGCCCCGAGCCGCGCCGTCCCCACCGGAAAGACGGTCGGCCCGGTGCCCGGCGAGAAGTCGGCGATGCCCTCCACCAGCTTGTCGACGAAGAAGAGCAGCGAGGACAGCGGCACGTACTCGCCGAACGGCACGAGGTGCCGCTTGTCGTAGCGGCCGAGCACCGCGCCGTCGGCCGAGACGAGGTAGGCGCTGTTGTAGGCGCGCGCGACCCGGTCGCGTTCCACGTCGAAGGCCGGACTTCCGAAGAGGAGGACGAGCCGTTCCTCGCGGACGAAGCGCAGGAGGTCGTCGCGTTCCGCCGCCTCGCGCTCAAACCAAAACGGCATCGCGCTTTCGGGCCACACGACGAGGTCCGGTCGGCCGGGCGCGAGTTCGCGGGTCAGGGTCTGGTAGCGCGCGATCGTCTCCCGGAGAAATTGAGGGTCCCACTTCCGGTGCTGGTCGATGTTGCCCTGGACCACCGCGACCGTGAGCGGCTCGGTTCCCGGAGGGTCGTGCTGCAGGCCGTCCAGGCGCCAGTGGCCGTAGATGAGGACGGCGTTGAGGACGAGGATGACCGCCGCCAGCGGCCCCAGCACGGCGCGACGCAGGAACGGGTTCGGGCCGCCCATCGGCGCGAACGACGCGACCGGGAGCGGAATCGGCATCTCCCCGGCGGGCCGGAACGCGTCGAGCGCCTTTGCCAGGGCCGCGTTGACGAAGACGATCACGAACGAGACGGCGTAGACGCCCCCGAGGTCGGCGATCTGGATGACGGGGAGCGTCGTGGCCTGCGAATAGCCCAGGCTGGCCCACGGGAAGCCGGTCAGGAGGTGGGCGCGGGCGTACTCGACGGTCGTCCACAGCGCGGGCGCGGCGAGGAGTTGAAGCCGCGTTGAACGGGCGGCCAGGGCGCGGACGCCCAGACCGAAGAGCCCCACGTACAGCGCGAGATAGGCCGCAAACAGCGCGAGCAGCAGATAGCTCAGCCACGGCGGGAGGTGACCGTACTCGACCATCACGGTCGTGACCCAGTGGAGGGCGCCGGCAAAGAAGGTCAGCCCCGTCACCCACCCCAGGACGAACGCGCCGCGGAGCGAGGCGTGGGACACCGCGGCGAACAGCGGCACCAGCGCGATCCACGCCACGGTGGAGAGGTGGGGCAGGGGGAAGCTGACGGTGAGCAGAACGCCCGAGAGCGCGGCCAGCGCGAGGGGGCGTCCGGAGGGGACCACCATCACCGCGTCGGGGCTGCGGGAGTCTTCTCCTCGGCGGGATGATGATCGATACCGATGTAGGCTTCGATGAAGCGCGTGATCCGGGCTTCATCGTACCGATCGAGGGTGTCGATCCGACCCCACGCGGTGAGCGCGATCGTCTTCTCCATGTCGGGATACGGCGCCACGATCAGGTGGTCGTAGCGGCTCCGGACCGGCTCGTCGGGTTTCTTGAGCAGTGGGCTCACCTTGGCGCGCTCGGCCTCGGCCTTCTCGCGATACCGCGCGGCCAGGGCCTCGAGCTTCGCGACCAGGTCGGGGCACGGCGTGTCGCAGCGGTATTGGATGACGACCCCGCCGTCCTCCAGGTTGTGGACCTGCAGCTCGCGCAGGATCGGCGTCTTGTGGACGCCCCACTTCGCCACCCACTGCAGATGAGGACCCGACGTGGGGGGCGACGTGTTGTATGGAATGTGCGGCGTGCTGGGCGAGGGGACGTGCTCGTTGCCGAGGGTTGGAACGGCCCGTCCCGGTCCCCCGTCGGCAGGGGCCTTCTCGCCGGCGGCGCGCGCCGGATGAGCCGCGCCGAGCAGCATGGCGAGCAGCGCCGCGGCGATGAGCGCCGTCGAACTACGACCGATCATTCGTTTGTCCCCCGCATGGTCCATCGTCTCCCCCTCAACGTCGGCGCAATCTCGCGGCATGGTAGCAACCCGGCCGTCGAAAGTAAAGCCGGCGGCGCGCGCCGCGCGGGCGCACCCCTCGCGCCGCCGACATGCCGAAAAAGGAGTTGACATCAAAAAAAACGTTGTAGTACCATACGGCCTCCTTTGATGCCGGGTGCCGTGATTGTTCGAGTTGTATTGGGTGAAGGATACGGATTTTGCCGTCGAAAGATCGATCTCAAGGACAGGGGGGGGCGCGGTGGGGGTTGCGGTGGGTGTCCGTGCTGGTGATGGCGGGCGCCGGGGTGTTGGGACCCGGCGCGGCTTGGGCGACCCACGAGGTGGATCATCGGTTCGTCGTCTCCGGTTCGGTCCAGACGGCCGACGGCGCGCCGCGTCCTGATCTGAAAGTGGTCGTTGCCCATCCGAGAAGCCAGCTCAGCGAAACCGTCTTCACCGACCGGAGCGGCGAGTACTCGGCGCTCCTGCATCTCCACGATCGGGACGCGGGCGACCCGGTGACCGTGACCGTGGGCGACGAGGTCAAGACGATCAAGGCCGCCTTCAGTCCCGGCGATCATCAGACCCCCCGAACGGCGCGCGTCGATTTCGGGCCGTCCGTGGCCGGGGAGCCGTCGGATCATCCGATGGCGTGGTGGTACGGCATCGGGGGCGGGGTGGTGCTGGCCGGGGGGCTCCTGTACTGGCGATATCGAGCGAAACCCTCCTCGCGCCGTCGACGCGAGGCGCGGCGTCCATCGCAAAAGACGCCTCGAAAGTAACGGGGTGGGTCGCAATTCTCTGAGGAGGGGGTGACGTCATGACGGCAAACCCGTCTGTCCCGGACGCTCAGCAGGTTTTGAAAGAGCAGGAAATGTCACGCCGCAGGTTTTTCGCCCTCGTCGGCTGGGGAGGATTCCTCGCGTCGATGGGGGGCGCGACATTCGGGACGTTCCGGTTCATGTTCCCCGAAGTGCTATACGAGCCGCCGACGATTTTCAAGATCGGCAAGCCCACCGACTACGGGATGGGCGTGACCGACACGTTAAAGAAGGAACGTCAGATTTGGGTCGTCCGCAACGACAAGGGCCTGTACGTCTTGGTGGCAATCTGCCGCCACCTGGGCTGCACCCCCAACTGGTTCCTGGATCAACAGCGGTTTCGCTGCCCGTGCCACGGCAGCATCTACGACATTTATGGCAACGTCCGGGGGGGGCCGGCGCCCCGGACCCTGTGGCGGGCCGCGATTGCCCTGGATCCGATCGACGGGCAGGTGGTCGTGAACTTCATCCAGCGCCAGGACCCGGATCCGAAGTCGACGCCGGAAGGCCTGACGGTTGCCGAGGAAGGGCGCGAGGTTGCGCCGTTCTTCGTCACGACATAATCCCAGGGAAAACGACATGACTCGTTGGTTTGAGAAGCTCCAGCAGC
>Ga0154928_147_pt2 | contig 20873 bp, 13 predicted proteins | sample RifCSPhighO2_01_FD_105896 | JGI IMG/M metagenome (GOLD analysis project Ga0154928, IMG submission 105896) | Nitrospirae bacterium RIFCSPHIGHO2_01_FULL_66_17 | reverse complement strand
GCCCCTACAATTTCAGACCGGCCCATTCCGCCAAAGAATTGCGGACGACGAAATTCCGAGGGAATCGGTCTAGCCCGATCGGGCTATTCAACGAATGTTCCTGACGCGCAGGTTCTCCACCATCGAGTAGAATGCGGGCAAAGCCAACAGCGTCAGCGCCGTGCTGGTCACCAGACCGCCCACGATCACCGTGGCCAAGGGTTTGAGGAGCTCGGCCCCAGACCCCGTGGCCAAGGCTAACGGCACCATGCCGATCCCCGCGGCCAGCGCGGTCATCAGCACCGGACTCACACGGTGCTCGGCACCGAGGACGATCGCATCATCCAGCGAAAGCCCTTCCCGCTCGCGGAGGGTGTTGATGTGCATGATCAAAATGATCCCGTTGCGGATCGCGATCCCGAACAGCAGGATGAACCCGATCGCCGAGGGGATGGACAGCACGCCGCCCGAGAGGAAGACGGCGAATATCCCGCCAGCCAGCGCGAACGGCAGGTTGAGCATGACCAGCACGGCCGAGGTCACGGATCCCAGACTCATGTACAGGAGGAGAAACACCGCGACAAGGATCAGGCCGCCCAGGAGGACGAGCTGCCGCATGGCCTCCTGCTGGGCTTCGAACTGCCCGCCGTAGACCACGAAGTACCCTTCGGGCAACGTGACCCGCCGCGCCACGGCGTTCTGTACCTCGGCGATGAATCCCCCGAGGTCCCGGCCTTGGACGTTGGATTGGATGACGATCCGCCGCGAGACGTTTTCGCGATTGATGGTGTTGGGACCCTTGCCGTAGCGAACCTGCGCGACGCGTTCGAGCGGGACCTGGGGTCCCGCCGGCGTGTCGATCAAGAGCTGGCGCATCTTCTCGATGTCGTCCCGGTAGGCGTGGTCGAGGATGACGACCAGGTCGTACGTGCGTTGCCCCACAATGACCTGCGTCGCCACCTCTCCCTTGAACGCCGTCTCGACGAACCGCGAGACCTGGCCGACCGAGAGCCCGTAGCGGGCCGCGGCGTTGCGGTCGACCTGGATCTGAAGCTGGGGTACATCCACCTGCTGTTCGACCAGCACGTCCGCCGCGCCGCGGACCGATCGGACGGCCGCGGCGATATCCTGTGCCGTGGACCTCAACACCTCAAGGTCGGGACCGAACAGCTTGATCGCCACCTGCGCCGTCACGCCGGAGAGCAATTCGTCGATCCGGTGCTGGATCGGCTGGCCCACGAACGTCGCGGCCCCAGGGAATTGTTCGAGCTTCTCCCGGATCTCGGCCAGCAGGGCTTCGCGGGACCGTGTGCGCTGCTCGGGCGGCTTCACGTTGACCAGAATTTCGTTTACGTTGACGCCTTCGGCGTGTTCGTCCTGCTCGGCGCGTCCCGTCCGGGCCGACGTGGACACGACATCCGGGATTTCGAGCAATGCGCGTTCAACCTGCCGGCCGATCCGCAACGATTCATCGAGCGACGTGCCGGGCAGCATTCTCACGTTGATCACGTACGTTCCCTCGTCCATGATCGGCAAAAACTCCTTGCCGACGAACGGCGTCAGCGCCGCGGCCAGCACGATGATCGCGAGGACGACAATCACCACCGGCCATCGATGGTGAAGGATGACGGTGAGCAGCGGCCGGTACCAGCGGTGCACCCACGTCAGCACCGGGCTTTCGCGGTGACTCGCTCCCGACCGGGACGCCAGGAAGAGGTAGCTCAACGCGGGATTGAGCGTGACGGACACCAGGAGCGACGCGCCCATCGCGACGATCACGGTGGTCGCGAGCGGAGCGAAGAGACGGCCCTCGATCCCCTTGAACGCAAAGATCGGGAGGAAGACCAGCATGATGATGACCGTCGCGTAGACCACCGAACCCACGATCTCCTGCGTCGCCGCGAGGACGATCTCCCGCCTCGCATCGTTTCCGAGATGAGAAGTCTTACCCGACGCCTCCCGCAGCCGCCGGTGAATGTTCTCGACGACGATGATCGCGTCGTCCACGACCAGGCCGACGGCAATCGTCAGTGCCGCCAAGGTCATCACGTTGAGCGTCATCCCCTGAAACGCGATGAACACGACGCCGAGGACCAACGACAGCGGGATGGCGGTGAGCGTGATCAATGACGCCCGGAGGTTCCACAGGAACACGAACAGAATCACGACGACCAGGACCGCCCCTTCCAGGAACGACTGCCTCACCGTGTGGATCGCCCGGCGGATCACGTCGGCTTGCACGTATTCCGTGCTGATCCTGACCCCTTCGGGAAGCGTGGTCTTGAGCTGATCGAAGATCCCGTCAATCTTGGCCGTCAGGTCCAGGGTGTTGGTGCCCGGCTGTTTGACGATCCGCCCCAGCACGGTCTCCCGGCCGTTGAGGCTGCTCGCTCCTCGCCGGACCGCGGGACCCGAGACCCGGACCTCGGCCACGTCCTTGACGTACACCGGAACACCGTTGGACCGCGTGGCAATGACGACACTCTTGATGTCGTCGAGCGTCTGAATGCGGCCCAGGCCTCGAATCAGGTACTCCTGATGGAGATCCTGCGAGAACCCTCCCGCCGCGTTGAGATTACTCTGCTCGAGCGCCTCGAAGACCTCATGGAGGGAGAGCCCGTAGTGGGTGAGGTGCACCGGATGGACCACGACCTGGTATTCCTTCACGAACCCGCCCATGTTCAGGATATTGGCGATCCCCCCGGCCGATTGAAGACGGAAGCGGATGACCCAATCGGCCAGGTCGCGCAACTCCAACGGCGAGAGGCTGCCCTTTTCATCGACCAGGGCGAATTCCACGATCTCGCCCAGCCGCGAGGCAATGGGCGTCATAAACGGCGCCTCGGCTCCTTCGGGCAGCTTCACGGTTGCAAGTCGCTCGGCCACAATCTGCCGGGCCTGGAACACGTCGGTGCCCCATTCAAACTCGACGATCACCACCGAGAGCCCGATCCCCGAGGAGGAGCGGACGCGCTTCACAAAGGGCATACCGTTGAAGACGCTTTCCAGGGGGAAGGTCACCAGCGTCTCCACCTCTTCCGGCGACCAACCCGACGCCTCGGTGAGGATGGTGACCCGAGGGTCGGTGATGTCCGGATAGACGTCCACCGGCATCCGCGACAGGACCTGGTAGCCCGCCAGCAGTGCCACGAGCGCGCCGGCCACGACCAGGAGCCAATTCTTCAGCGAAAAAGCGACGAGTTTCGACCACATCCCCCGCCTTCGATCAATGTCCATGTTCCGAGACCCCACCTTTGATGAAGATGGAAGACATGAGCTCGTAGTTGCCCTGCGTCACCACCCGATCGCCCGGGTGCAGACCTCGGACGATCTCGGCGTCGCGATCGTCCTGTATCCCCACGACGACGTTCTGCCGGACGTATCCGCCCTCGCGCTCGATGAACACGAAGGTCTCGCCGCCCGATCGAAGGAGCGCGCGCCGTGGAACGGCCAGGACCTTGGCGCGGCTGCCCACGACGATGTTGAGTTGCGCAAACATCTCGGGCTTGAGTTCGTACGCGGGGTTGGGCACTTCGACCCACACGTGCACCGTGCGTTTTTCGGGCTCGACCATGCCGCCCATCCGAACGATCCGCCCCGTGAACACGCGGTCGGCAATGGCGATCAGGCTGACGCGCACGGTCTGGCCGGTTTTCACCAGGTAAGCCTCGTGTTCCGGCAAATCGCCCTCGACCCACATCACGGAAGGATCGATGATTTCGAACAACACCGTGCCGGGTCCCACCGCTTCACCCACCGTGGCATCCCATTTTGAGATGACGCCGGCAATGGGCGCCGTGAGTGGAATCAGCGGGGGCGGATTGCCGAACTGGCGGCTCCGCAGTTCGGCCAACAACTGTCCTTTCTCCACGCGGTCCCAGGGATTGACGAGCGTGCGCTCGACGATCGCCTCGGTCTTGGGACCGACGGCCGCCAGACGGTTGGGCTGGGGTTTGACCAGACCGTTTACCGTGATGACCTTCTGGATCGTGCGCAAAGCGGCCGCTTCGACGGTCAACCCGATGTTCCGCTTCGCCTCCTCGCTCAGGCGAATCCCCTCCTCCCCCTCGGCGTGGGTATCCGGCGCGCCGCGTTCCTCGGCTTCAGAACGGGTGTGTTGTTCATCGGCTCGAACAGGGTCCGCACTCCACAACCGCATCGCGACGGCGAACACCGACAACCCGACGACAACCCGCCATCCGAACCTCCTCACGTTCGTCCGTCTTTTCATGGCTTCTCTCCTTCGGTCTGGAGCGATCGTGACTGCGGTCCCGCGACACGGGCGCCGACGTCCCGCTCAAGGGCCGCGAGCGCCAATCGGTGCTCGTACTGCATCGTCAAGTAGCCGAGTTGGGTCTCCGCAAACCGCCGCTGGGCCTCCAGGATCTGGAGGATCCCGGCGAATCCCTGTTCGTACGCCTGCCGCGTCAGGTCGAGATTGCTCTCGGCCAGGGGCACCACGTCGTTCGTGAAGTGTTCCAACCTCGTTTCGGCCGAGACGATGCGGGCGGACGCCACACGCACATCCCGCGCAATGCGAGCCTTCAAGGCCGCTCGCTCGGACTCGGCTCGTCGCAAGCGGGACTGGGCCGACATCAGATCGCCTCGCTTGCGGTCGAACAACGGGATGGGGACGGACAGTTTCAGGCCCACCAGCCGGTCGCGGTCGGTCAGGTCCAGCGCATCGAACACGGCATTCTCTTCCGTCAGATCGAGCGAGACGGTCAGATCCGGAATCCGCTCCGCTCGAACCAGCGCGACCTCGCTCGCCGCACGTTCGGATTCGACGTCCAGGGCGCGAAGATCGGGTCGCCGGGCGAGTGCCTGTTCTTGCAACGAGGCGTCCTGACCGTGCGCGGGAGGAACGAGCAGCGTTCCCCGGGCAACCACCGGTTCGTCGACCGCCTGTCCCATCAGCGTGTTCAAGGCGGCCCGGGCGTCGACCAGATCCTGATCGAGACCGACGACCTCCTGCAATCCGACGTGGTATTCGATCTTCGCGAGGGCGACGTCCATTTCGGGGGCGAACCCTTCTCGGAATCGTCCCTCGCTGAGCGCGACCAACCGCCCGGCCAGTTCGATCTGCTCCCGCGCGAGCTTCAGCCGCTCCTGCGTGAAGAGCAGCCGGTAGAAGACCTCCTCCACCTCCCCGATCAACCGGCGCTTCGCATCATCGAGCATCTCTTCGGCCACGTTGACGCCGAGGCGGGCGTTCTCTTGGCGCTGACGCCGCTTGCCAGCGGTCACGATGGTCTGAGTGACGCCGACCGATCGGCGCCCTTCGCCGTCCCCGGCGAAGAACCGGTCGGTCTCCAAGGCCAGATCGATCTCCGGGTTGGGATACACCCTCGCCTGCAGGACCGCTCCCCGGGCGGCGTCCCGTTCTTGCTCACCGGCCTTCAACTCGGGGTTATGCCGGAGGGCGGTTTCAACCGCTTCTTCCACGGTCACGACACGCGGAATGTCAGGGGCCTCCGCAAAGACCGGTCGGCTCCCTATCGATACAGACGTCATCAATACGAAGCTGATGAGCACTCGTCGGCAGATGTCACTGGTCATCGCACGCTCCGCAACAAAGGTTTCCGACCAGGAACGCGCGCGGAACACCGCCGCGAACCCCGGGAACGTTCAGGCGAACCTACAGTTGAGATGCGGAGACGGGTTTAGAGACGGTACTGCCGGTGCAGGGTATACAGGGAAAGAGCGTGAACCTTCGCGCCGCGTTCCTCGCGGAACCGGCGGACCCATTGGCCGTCAACGTGGTCCAAGTCCAAGGGGACGGGACCCATGACGGCTGCCGTGACCGGCTGGAGGGTATCGCGGTCTGAAGGACTCCGAGCGATGGTGAGGACAGCGGCACACGGAGGATGCGACTCAGTCAACCGGTGGGAAGACGAATCAAAACAGCAGGGCTCCCGATCGGTGGCGTGAGACGCAGGCGAATGCGGCTCCACGACATGCGCTTCCTGAGCATGCAGGCACGGCGCCAAAAGAAGCACCCCCAGCAGTGTCAGAATCCCAAGGGCCGATGACTGGCGGTGCGAGGATCGTAATGTCGGGTGTCTATTCATCGTCAGCGTCAGTGTTCAACCCTACTCAACGAGTGACCGAAAGTCAACACACGGTATTCCCCCGGCGGCGTCATCACTGTCCTGGAGCACGTGAGGCCGCAGACTGCCCTCAGTAGCTTTGGCCAATCGTGAGGGAAACCACCCACTGCTTGGGAACAGCGCTCTCCCCACTAAAGTCGCTATTATCCCAGGTCGCGAAGTACGACACGGACGGGGTGATCGACACGGAGCGGATGGAGCGGCTGTAATTGACGGCGAACTCCAACGACGGGATACCGCTCATCTCATAATAGTTCCGCTGGTAGAACAGATGGGATCCGATCCCGAACGTGCCAACCGATGTCTCAACATCACGGTCGAGCTCCAGCGTGAAATAGGCCCCCTTCCCCGCATCGAAATCGTAGTGAGTACTCAGCGACAGATCCACGAGGGTCGCGTACAAGAGATCGAGATAGACCTCTTGGGACGGGTCCCAGTCCTCATAGACCTCTTGGGAGGGGTTCCAGCGCGGATTGGGGTACTGATAGCGGGCATATCCCGGGGTCGCGGAGAAACGTCCGAGCTCCCGCTCATAGGCGAATGCCAGATCGATCTCGTTGACATGCCGTTCATCCAAATCGACGTTGAACCATGAGGTCAACGAGAACCCTCGGTATTCGAGGCTCAGCTCCGGCTGGGCAACCGGATTGCCATCACTGTAATCGATGCCCTGGAAGAGGTATTTCGAGGCGAACGCCGTCTCCCACCTGACGGTGAGTGGTCCGTGCTCGGACTCCGCCACGGCGGGGGTGCCGTGGATGAGGCAGCCGCCGAGGCACCCCGCAATCAATACGCGCTTCAGCATCCTATGTCTCCCTTGAATTCGACGGCTGTCCAACGAAGTCCGCTGATTCGTCGATGACGATAGCAGACGGTTGAAATTTGTCGAGGCGAACACGATCGTGTTCGTCCCGCGTCAGACTCCCAGCGCCTCGGCGATCACGAGGATCTTGCGAACCGCCTCCGCAATGCGCTGCGAGAGTTCCCACCGGCCTTCGATGGGTGCAAGCGGCGACGGCACGCGGTGGAAGGCATCCGGATCTCGACCGACCTCGTACGAGTGATCGAGGTCCCGGCCGAGAAACTGGTCGAGGAACTCGTGTGTGACGGCCGCGGCGGATGGACCGTCCTTCACTGCCAGCCGCTGCGGCACGCCATCTTTGACGGAGACCAGCAGGGACAACGTGCCATGCTCCGTCCGAACCGGCTCGAGGAACACGGTGCCCGTCTCCCCGGTCGGGCGCTTCGGCCACCGTGTGACGGCATAATACCCGATCAGTTCGTCGGGCCGTGTCGCCTCGTGGCCCAACCGCTCATTGATACGTCGGCTCTCCTCCGTGCTGAGATGCCGGTGATGGGAGACGTATCGACTCCGGGGATGCAGGAGGGCCGCGTCGCGCTCGGTGATCGCAATCGGATGCTCCTGTGTTTCGTGTTGGAGATACGCGCAGCCCTGGACCAATAACACACCCAGCAGGCTGATGAGTACCACGCGGTAGTGGATCTGACGGCGTCTCATTGGCAATTTCCTCTCTATCTGGTCACTACTTGTAGGCCGACCTCTGTCCAGCGCATCCCTCAGTGTGAGTGGGGCGGCGCCTCTCCAGGGCCATGCTCAGCGATCCGCACGGCATGATCGATGGGCTTGACGAAGACCAGGCCATCGCCCGGCTTGCCGGTATGAGCGTTCGTCCGGATGATGCGGACAATCTCATCGGCATCCTGGTCGCGACAGACCATTTCCAGCTTGACCACGTTGATGTACTTCTCGGCGAGTTCCAGCGAGTAGTCGTATTCCTCCTTCGGGAGACCGCTCGTCACGCCTTTCCCATCGAACAGCGTCATGTCGCGAAAGCCGGCCTGCTCCAACGCTTCAATCACCTTCCCCACCAGGGCATGGCGGATATACGCGTTGACCTCTTTCATCACGAGTCCCTCCCCATTTGGAGCACCGGCTCCGGCTCGGGAGCACGGAGCGCCGTGCCCTCAGGCCCGTATCGCCGCTCGCGCCTCCCCTCGACCCACCGATACAACGCGGGCAAGACCAGCAGCGTCAGCGCGGTCGACGTGATCAACCCGCCCACGACCACCACGGCCAAAGGCTTTTGCACCTCGGATCCCGGCCCGGTAGCCAGGAGCAACGGCACGAGCCCGAGGCTGGCCACTAGCGCCGTCATCAACACCGGCCGCAGCCGCCGCTCGGACCCGAGACGGACCGCCTCCTCCAGGGTCAATCCCTCCTGCCTCAATTGATTGAAGGTGGACACCAGAACGACGCCATTGAGGATCGCCACCCCAAAGAGCGCGATGAACCCCACCGACGCGGGCACCGACAGATACAGGCCGGACAGAAAGAGCGACACGATGCCGCCGATCAAGGCGAATGGGATGTTCGCCAGGATCAAGAACGCGTGCCGCAGCGCATTGAACGCCGTGAAGAGCAAGAGAAAGATCAAGAACAGCGCCACCGGCACGACGATCGCCAGGCGCTGCATCGCCCGCTGCTGGTTTTCGAACTGGCCGCCCCAGGTCACGTAGTACCCCGAGGGAAGTGCCACCGCTTCGGCGATACGTCGCTGCCCATCGGCCACGAACGACGCGATGTCGCGCCCCTCCACGTTGGCCTCGATGACGATCCGGCGGCTGCCTTCTTCGCGATTGATCTGGACCGGTCCTTCGGCCACGCGGATGGCCGCCAGTTGTTTGAGCGGGATTCTCGCGCCGTCCGGAGCGCTGACCGTCAGATTCTCCACGGCCTGCACGTCCCCGCGCACCGCCTCCGGAAAACGGACCAACACGCCAAACCGCCGCTGGCCTTCCACAACTTCGGTCGCCACCTTGCCGCCGATGGCCGTCTCGACCACCTCGTTGAGATCCGCGACATTGATCCCATACCGGGCCAAAGCCTGCCGATCGGCTTCAATCTCCAGAAAATACTGCCCCGAGACCTGTTCGGTCCGCACGTCCACCGCACCGGGAATGCCGCGGAGCACCCGCTCGATGCGAGTCGCCGTCTCAGCCAAGACCTGCATGTCTTCCCCGAAGATCTTCACGGCGACCTGGGCGCGCACCCCAGCCAGCATCTCGTCGACCCGCATCTGGATGGGTTGGGAGAACACGTAGGCGATGCCCGGGATTCGGTCCATCGCCTCGCGCATCTTCTCTTTCAGCTCGTCCTTGGTTCCAACGGTCCATTCGCGTTCGGGCTTGAGGATGATAAAGATGTCCGACAGCTCCGGTCCCATCGGATCCACGCCGATTTCATCGGTGCCGGTTCGCGTGACGATGGTCTTGACCTCCGGGAATTGCATCAGCGCCCGCTCGACCTCGCCGTTGATCCGCAGCGAATCGTCCAGCGAAATGCTGGGCAGGCGGGTGACGTTGATCACGATGTCGCCCTCATCCAGCGTGGGCACGAACTCCTTGCCGATGAACGGAAACAGCACCAGCGCGCCGACCAGGAGCCCCAGGGCGCCCCCCACCAAGGTCTTCGGATGAGCCAACGCTGCCGCCAGCACCCCTCGGTACCGCTCGCGGAGCCGGCGCACCAGCCACGGTTCCCGCTCTTTCACCCCCGCGGCGAAGAGCAACGAACAGAGCACCGGCACCAGCGTGAGGGAGAGGATCAAGGAACCGAACATCGCGAAGGCAACCGTGAAGGCCAGGGGCTTGAACATCTTGCCCTCGACCCCGGTGAGGCTGAACAGGGGCAGGAACACCACGATGATGATGAGAATGCCGAACAGCACGGGACGGCCCACCTCGCGCGCGGCTTCAAGAATATGGTGCATCGTCGACCCGCCCCGGGCCTGCTTTTCGGCACGGCCGGGTCCCGGCTCTGCCGGGAGAGGCCGGGGGTGCGGGGGCATCGGAGGACCGAGCTCGGTTCGATCCGCACGGGCCCCCGCCTCGGATAGGCACCGGTAGATGTTCTCGACCATCACCACGGCCCCGTCCACCAGCATCCCGATCCCGATGGCGAGCCCCCCCAACGACATGAGGTTGGCCGAGAGGCCCAGGCCCTTCATGAGCACAAACGTGAACAGGATCGAGAGCGGAAGCATGAGGGAGACGATCACCGCGCTGCGGAGATTGCCGAGGAACACGATCAACACCGCGACAACGAGGACGGCCCCTTCCAGCAGCGCCTTTTCGACCGTCCAGATCGCCCGGTTGACCAGCTCGGTCCGATCGTAGAACGGCACGATGGAGACGTCGGCCGGCAGCACCCGGTTGATCTCGTCGACCTTGGCTTTGACGTTGGTCACGATCTCCCGGCTGTTGCCCCCCATCAGCATCAGGACCAACCCCTCCACCGCTTCCCCTTTGCCTTCGTAGGTGACCCCGCCGTATCGAGTCCGTGCCCCGATGCCGACCTCGGCCACATCCCGAAGGAAGATGGGTGTGCCCCGCTCCGATGCGACGACGATGTTTCGGATGTCCTCGACGTTGCGGATCATCCCCAGGCCCCGGACGACGAACTGCTCCTCCTGGTGCCGGATGAACCCGCCGCCGACGTTGGCATTATTGCGTTCCACCGCTTCAAAGACCTGCCGCAGCGTGAGCCCGAAGTTCTTGAGACGGTCGGGGTCCACCAGAACCTGGTACTCCTTGGGGAGGCCGCCGAGACTGTTGACGTCGGCCACGCCGGGGACGGTCCGCAGCATGGGCCGGACGACCCAGTCCTGGAGCGTGCGGAGATCGGTCAGGTCGTACTTGGGGCCGTGCAACCGGTACTGGTACACCTCGCCCAACCCGGTGCTGATCGGCCCCAACATCGATTCCACGTTGGGAGGGAGCTTCTCCTTGGCCTGAAGAAACCGCTCGAGCACGGTCTGTCTCGCCCAGTAGATATCGGTGCCATCCTCGAAGACCACGGTGATGACCGAGATCCCAAATTTGGAGATCGACCGCAGCTCGGTCTTCTTGGGAAGCCCCATCAGATCCACTTCCAGGGGGAAGGTCACCAATTGCTCGATCTCCACCGGCGACATGCCGGGCGCCTTGGTGATGACCTGAACCTGGATATTGGTGACGTCGGGGAACGCGTCGATCGGGAGTCGGACGAAGGCCAAGATCCCTCCGCCAACCAGAATGGCCACCCCCAGCAGGATCAGGAGACGCTGCTTCAGCGCAAATGTGATGAGACGGTCGATCATGGTCAGCCCGCCTCCATCTCGGTTTTCTTCATATCCGATTTGAGCCGGAAACTTCCGGTGGTCACCACCTTCTCTCCCGGCTCGACGCCCGACCGGATCTCGATGCGGTTGCCGGCCTTCCGGCCGCCCGTGACCTCACGGACGGCGAACACGCCCGGTTCTTGCTCAACAAACACGAGGGCGCGCTCGCCGTCGCGCTGCACGGCGTCGGCCGGAACGGTGATCGCGTCTTCCCCCGCGCCGGTGAGGAGGCCAACCTGCGCCAGCATGCCGGGCTTGAGCGCCTCATCGCGATTCGGGACCACGACCCGCACCATCAGCGTCCGCGTCTTCTCGTCGAGCGCCCGGCCGAGGGTCTCGACGCGGCCCGAAAAAACCCGGTCAGGATACGCCTGGACCAGGATGTCGGCGCGCTGTCCCGGCTGCACGCGGGCGAGATCCCGCTCGGGCACGTCGGCTTCGACCCACACGACCGACAGATCGGCGACGAGATAGAGCATCTGGGTCGGTTCGACCCCGGCGCCGGTGAAGGCCTCGTGGCGCACCACCACGCCGGACAGGGGCGACACCAGCGGCATCGCCGTCTCGGCGGCGCCGGTCTCGGCCAGCCGGGCCACCGCCTCGTCCGTGAAGCCGAGGAGCGTCAGGTGGTCCTTGGCCTCTTGGACGGCGGCGCGCGCGCGGAGCGCCTCGCCCTCCAGTCGTTGGACCTCGCCGCGGCTGACCCCCTTTTTCTCCAACAAGGCCTTGGCCCGCTCGAACGCCCGCTCCGTCACGCCCAGCTCGGCCATCGCGCGGAGGTAGTCCGACTGCGCCCGTCCGATCTCGGGGCTCTCGATGAAGGCAAGCGGATCGCCCCGCTTCACCCGGTCCCCGATGTGCGCTCGAAAGCTCTGGACCCGCCCGGCAATGGGGGCGCTGACGTGGGCGAACCGGTTCTCATCGTAGGTCACCCGCCCGCTGACCTGGAGCGGCAATTGAAGGCGACCGCGCGTGACCGCCTCGGTCTTGAGCCCGATCGCCTTGATGGCGTCGGGAGTCATCCGGAGCGTCTGGCTGCCGCGAGCATCGGGGGCAGCCGGATCGGATTCGGCGGCTTGCGTGCCGCCGGATTCCGAGCACCCCATCACCACCAGCACGAGCAGGCCGGCCACGGCCGTCGGGATCATCCCGCCACCGGAATTCCGGCGCCTTGGTCTCCACATACCCATCTCCTTTGTCTCGATCGACGTGGTTGAGGTCACGGTCATGGTCTCGTGCCCAGTGCCGCCAACTCGGTTCCCACGGCTCGTTCGAGCAGAAACCGGTTGACGTGGTGCTCGAAGAGAATCCGGTTGGCGCGAAGCCGGGCCTCGTTGAAGACCCGTTGCGCGTCGAGGAGTTGGAGCAGGCTCGTGGCCCCTTCCTCGTAGAGCGCCTCGGCGATCGTGCGCGACTCCTCGGATCGAGGCAGGAGCCGCGTGCGAACCGCCTCGACCCGTTCGGCGCTCAACCGGAACTGATCAAGCGCGGATTCGAGCTCGGCCCGGATTGCGCGCTCCCGTTGCTGCGCCAACGCCTCGGCGTGCCTGAGATCGGCTTGGGCCAATGCGATCCCGCCCCGGTTTCGATCCCAGATGGGCAGGGGGAATCCCAGGCCGACACCGAACGTGGAGAGGTCGTCGGTTCCCTGGACGCCTTCCATCTGTTCGGACTGGAGACCCACCGTGAGATTGGGGTAGCGCAGGGCCCGATTCAGCTTCACTTCGCTGTCGGCGCGACGCCGACTCGCCTGGGCCGCTGCGAGATCGGGGCGACGGACCTTCGCGAGTTCGATCAAGTGATCCAGACCCAGATCCGCTTCCCCCGGGGTCGCGCCGTCCGGATCCTGCTCCAGCGAGCCAATGATCACGATCTCATCGACCGGCCCCTCCAGGCCCGCCAACAGAGCCAGCCTGGTTTTGGCGGCCACCAACGCCAAGTCGGCCGACGCCACCTCGTCCTCGAACCGAAGGGCTTCCACCTGCGTGCGAATCAGATCGGCTTCAGGGATGTCGCCTTGCTGGACGCGAGATTCGGTGATGGCCACGACCTGACGGAGCCGCTGGAGATCCGTTGTCGCCGTTTCTCGATTCGCCTGGGCCAGCAGGACCTCATAAAAAGCTTTCTTCAGTTCAAAGACCAGCAGGCGCACGGTGTCCTGAAACTCGGCTCGGGCCTCCTCGATCCCGGCATCCGCGGCGGCTTTCCGGTTCCGTCGTTTGCCGAATCCCTCGATGGTCTGCTCGATCCGGTGGTACCGGATATTGTTGACCTCTCGCTCGAATCCTCCGGACAGGCCTTCCTGATTGAACCGATACTCGGGGTTGGGGTACGCGGCGGCGAGCAGGCGATTCGCCTCCGCGCGATCGAGCCCGAACCGGCTTCCCAGCACGTCCACGTTCCGCTCCAGCGCCAACTGGACGGCGCCGTCTAATGTGAGACCGGGCGCGCGCTCCTCCGAGGCTCCGAACGACGGCTCAACCCAACCCGTCACAAAGAAGATGATTCCCAATCCCGTGACCAACCATGACGCCAATCCGATACGCCGCATCCGAACGCTCCTGTGCGAGTTTCGTCCCACGTTTGATCCGGATCGACCGCAGACCGCGCATGACGCGCGACCCCGACGCGTCGGTCGAGATCACAACCTGAGAACGGTGGTGTTTAGGAGAGAGGAGAAAGCGGAGGAGCGCGCGGCGTGATCGAACTACCGCTCACCCCTGAGGACTGACGCAAAAGCGGTGGCGGAAACAACGAGGATGGCGTGGGAGGAATCAGCGCTGTCGGCGCAGACGGCGAGAGCACGAAGACCACCGGCGTACTCGCGCCAGAGAGAGATCCGATTCCCTGGCCAAGCGCGTGGAGAGCAACGGTCTGGACCAGCGTGAGGCGGGTCCTCCCGGGTTCCGTCAGGGGGTGCGCGGCCTCGTCCGACGAAAAGACCGAGTGCACCATCGGCGGGTGCGCGTGGTCCCCCGCGTGGGACTGCGCCACCCCCGCGTGGGTGTGAATGAGGGGGGAGAGCGTGAGGGCAAGGACAGCGAGCCAGGTGGCCAGATGACGCGTTCGCGCCTGGAGGGCAGAAATCATGAGCCCAACCATACTACGGACCGGACGCCCCTGTCAACGTGCGCCGCTTGTTGTGTATATTCCTCGCGATCAACTTTCGCAGCTCTTCCAGCCCGAGCATCGCGACCGCGAAGGGGATGAGGAACAACCAAACCGCCTTGGCCAGCGGGGCCGTGCCGAAGATCAGATTTCCCCACGGCGTGTAGTCGATTAGGAGGATCAGCGTCACCTCGGCGACGATCCCCCAGAGGATCAACGGATTACTGAACAACCCGAACGCGAACGCCGACGTTCGGTCGTCCCGGCAGAGGAACACGTTCACCACCTGCATCACGATGATGGCGCTCAAGCAGGCCGCGGTGGCTTGCAGATAGAGGGGATCCGAAGCGTCCAGCGGCCGGCCGTACTCCCATCCCCCTCGATCGAGCACGAAGAAGAACGCCGCCATGGCCGCGGCGGCTTCGAGGACGCCCAGGAACAGATACGCCCGTGCGAGCAGCGCCCGCCCGAGCAGTCGTTCACCGACGGGACGCGGCGGTCGCTGCATGACTCCGGGGTCCGGCCGCTCCGCGCCGAGCGCAAGGGCGGGCAACATGTCGGTCCCCAGATCCACCGCCAGGATTTGGATGATCGTCAGGGGGAGCGGGATGCGAAACAGGACGAAGGCGAGGTACGGCACGATCTCCGGGATGTTGGACGTCAGGATGTACGTCAGAAACTTTCGGATGTTGTCGAAAACGGCGCGCCCCTCCTCGACCGCGGCGACGATGCTCGCGAAGTTGTCGTCCATCAGGACGATGTCGGCGGCCTCCCGGGCCACGTCCGTTCCCGTGATCCCCATGGCGATCCCGATGTCGGCCTTCCGCAGCGCCGGGGCGTCGTTGACCCCGTCCCCCGTGACGGCAACGATCTCCTTCCTCGCCTTCAGGGCGACGACGATCCGCATCTTCTGGTCGGCGGTCACGCGGGCGAACACGATCTCCGGCGCGGCCACCGCCAGTTGGAGCTGGGTGTCGGACATGAGCCGGAGTTGATCGCCGACGATCACGAGCGGCGCGTCCGTCCGCACGAGGCCGACCCGCCGCGCGACGGCGCTCGCGGTGCGCGGGTGGTCGCCCGTGATCATGATGACTTTGATGCCCGCGTCCCGGCACCGCTGCACGGCGTGGGGCACCTCGGGCCGCGGCGGATCTTCCAGGCCGACCAGTCCCAACAGGGTCAGATCCGTTTCCAGGGTCGACCGGTCGTACGGCTCCGCGACGCGCCGGTGCGCGAACGCGAGCACCCGCAGCCCCGCTTCCGCCATCTCGTCCTGCGCCTTCACGAACGCGTCCGCCATCTCGGCCGTCAGCGGGCGCGTCTCGCCGCCGTACCGGACGCGCGAGCACAGCGGCAGCAGCGTTTCCAGCGCGCCCTTGGTGTACAGCATCAGGCCGTCCCGGTGCTTGTGCAGCGTGGAGAGCCGCTTCCGGTCGGCGTCGAATGGCACCTCATCCACGCGCGGAGCGCCGGGGACGTCGGGCAGCACCCGCCGGGCCATCTGAACCAGGACGACCTCCATGGGATCGCCCAATAGCACCGTGCTCCCGTTCCGCTCCGCCTCCTTGAGGTTGTGGCAGAAGTGCGCGACCTCGATGAACGCGCGATGGGCGTCCCACGGCGGACGGCGCCCGAGCGCCCCCATCTCGTCGGGGTCATACAACGCTCCCGAGAGGAACAACCGCTTCACCACCATCCGGTTCTGGGTGAGCGTCCCCGTCTTGTCGGTGCAGATCACGGTCGCCGACCCGAGCGCTTCCACCGAGGGGAGATGCCGGATGAGCGCGTTCCGCTTCGCCATCCGTTGGGATGCCATGGCCAGCGAGAGCGTGACGGTGGGGAGCAGCCCTTCGGGAACATTGGCGACGATGATGCCGATGGCGAAGATGAAGTTCGACCAGAACGGAAACCCCAGCGCATATCCGATGGCGAAAAACACCACCCCGAGCACCGTGGCGAGGACGGCCACGACGCGGCTCACGTACGCGATCTCGCGTTGCAGCGGCGAGAGGACTTCGTCCGCGGTCTGGGTCAGGTGCGCGATCTTGCCGAACTCGGTGCGCATCCCGGTCGCGAACACCACGGCGCGCGCCTCGCCCGACACCAGCGACGTCCCCGCGAGCAGGACGTTCTTGCTCCGGATGACATCCTCTTCCGGGCTGGGCCGCTCGTCGCGGGCCTTGGGAAGCGATTCGCCGGTCACGGTGGCGTTGTTCACCCGCGCGCCGAAGGCCTGGATCACGCGGCAGTCGGCGGGGATGTCGTCCCCCTCGGCCACGAGGATCACGTCGCCGGGGACCAGCGCCTCGGCGGGGATCTCGAACACCGTGTGCTCGCGTTGAACGGCACCAAAAAGCGGCCGCAGCGCCTTCACCCGGTGCGGGAGCAGCCGCTGAAGCGCCGAGATCGCGCGCTCGGCGCGATACTCCTGCCAGAACGAGAACACGCCGTTGATGAGAATCACGCCGACGATGGCGAAGCCGAGGGTGGCCATGCCCTGCCCCGGATCCCGCCACGCGGCGACGAACGCGAGGCCCGCGGCGACCCAGAGGATCACGGCGAAGAAATGGGTGAACCCCCTCGCGAAGCGCACCCACAGCGGCGTGGCCGCGACTCGTTCGACCCGGTTGGGACCAAACTCCTGGAGCCGGCGGCCCGCCTCCGCGCCGGAGAGCCCCTCGGGACCGCTGTGCAGGCTGGCGAGCGCGTCATCGACGCTCAGGTGGTGGATTTTCATCGCCGGCCGCCCCTTCGGTACCGAATCCACTTTTCCGCCTCGACCGCGACGTACACCGTCGAGGCCACGGCGACGCACGTACCCAGCTCGCCCGCCGTCAGGGCCGTGGTATGAAAGATCGGCTGAAGCACGGATGCGTAGGTGATGGCCAGTTGCAGCAGGACGGTGAGCACGACGGCTCCCATCAGTTGGGGGTTGGACCAGAGACCGATCGCCCACAGCGCATCCCGCTCGGAGCGGATGGCGAGAACATGACACATCTGAAACGCCATCAACGTGAAGAACGCCATCGTCTGCCCGTGGGCGAGGTCGGTGGTCCGGTGGCTCCAGCCGAACACCGCGACGGTTCCCAGCCCCATCAGCAGCCCCGTCCACAGAATGTGCGACCCCATGCCGCCCGCGAAGAGGCTTTCCCGGGGATGACGCGGCGGTCGATTCATAATGTCCTGTTCGCGGGGCTCCACCCCGAGCGCCAGGGCGGGAAGCCCGTCCGAGACGAGGTTGATCCACAGAATCTGGATCGGAAGCAACGGAAGCGGCAGACCGAACAGGATCGCAAAAAAGACCGTGAGGATCTCGCCGCTGTTGGTCGACAGCATGTACCGTGTGAACTTCCGGATATTGTCGTAGATGATTCGGCCTTCCTCCACCGCCGAGATGATCGTCGCGAAATTATCGTCCAACAGGACCATGTCGGACGCCTCCCGCGCCACGTCCGTTCCTCCCCGTCCCATCGCCACCCCAATGTCGGCAGCGCGGAGGGCCGGCGCGTCGTTGACGCCGTCGCCGGTCATGGCCACGATTTCGCCACGGCGCTTCAAGGCGTCGACGATCTTCATCTTGTGTTCGGGCGATACCCTGGCGTAGACGGACACCTCAGGGACCAGCGGCTGAAGCTCGTCCGCCGTCATACCTTCGAGGTCTTCTCCGGTCAGAATGCGGTCCCCCGGGCGGCAAATCTCGAGGTTGGTTGCGATGGCTTCGGCCGTGATGCGATGATCGCCGGTGATCATGACCGGCCGGATTCCGGCTTGACGGCATTTCACCACCGCCGCTTTGACTTCGGGTCGTGGGGGATCGATCATGCCCACCAAGCCGAGGAAGGTCAGCTCCCGTTCGACGCCGGTGAACTCCTCTCCGGACGGAGGGCCATCGAGCGTTCGCATGGCACACGCGAGAACACGGACCCCGTCCTGGGCCAGTTCCCGGTTGATCCGCATGATCTCGTCGTGACGGTGTCGCGTCAGGGGGTGGACGGCCGGGCCGTGCGCCACGAAGGCGGATCGGCGCAGCACCTCCTCGATACTCCCCTTCGTCAGGGCAACGAGCCGGCCCTGGGCATCCCGGTGAATCGTGGTCATGAGCTTTCGCGTCGAATCGAAGGGAATCTCCCCGATCCGTGGCAAGGCCTCCTCCAGCGCCTCCTTCCAGAGGTCGGCCTTGGCGGCCGCGACGAGGAGCGCACCCTCGGTGGGATCTCCCAACACGATCCACGTCCCCTCGCGCTGCTGCAGGCGCGCGCTCGTGCACAAGGCCGCCGCCCGCAGGAGTTGGAGGAGCGCCGCCTCGTCCTTGGGATTGACGCCCCGGCCTTGTTCATAAAATCGTCCCTCGGGCCGATACCCGTTTCCGGTCACGTCGAACAGTCGCCCCGCCGCGTAGACGAGTTCGACCGACATCAGGTTCTGGGTCAGGGTCCCGGTCTTGTCGGAACAGATGGTCGTCACGCACCCCAGCGTCTCCACCGCGGGCAACTTCCGAATCAACGCGTTTCGGCGAACCATGCGTTGCGCGCCGAGCGCCAGGACGATCGTCACCATGGCCGGGAGGCCCTCGGGGATCACCGCGACCGCCAGGCTGATCGCCGTGAGCAACATCACGTCCAGCGCTTCTCCGCGAAGCAGTCCCGCGGCGAAAATCACGGTCGTGAGCGCAACGGCGGAGGCGACCAGCCATTTCCCCAGGTGGCCCAAGCGACGCTGGAGCGGGGTCCGGCGGGTCTCCGCCGTCTGAAGCAAGTGCGCGATTCTCCCGAGTTCGGTCTTCATCCCCGTCTCGGTCGCCACCGCCCAGCCGTGACCGGCCATCACCGTCGTCCCCATGAAGACCACGTTGTTTCTATCGCCGATCGGCAACGCTTCTTTATGCAAGGCGCGGATGTGTTTCGTCACGGCGACCGACTCCCCCGTGAGGTGCGACTCGTCCACGCGAAGATGCGCGGCCTCGACGAGCCGGCCATCGGCCGGAATCCGCTCGCCCTCGTCCAGGGCCATGAGGTCCCCCGGAACGATCTCTTGCGAAGGGATTTGCACGAGCCTCCCGTCGCGCCGAACCACGACCAATGGCTGTTCCAGGCCGCGGAGGGCCTCCAACGCCCGTTCGGCGCGATATTCCTGGCTGAACCCGAGTGACCCATTCAGCACGACGATCACCAGGATCATCGCGGTATCGGTCAGGTCCCCCATGAACCAGGCGATCGCGGCGGCCGCCAGAAGAATGAGGATCATGACGTCGGTGAACTGCCTCAGGAGGATCAGCCAGGGACCTTTTCCGTCCTCTTTCCTCAACAGATTCGGCCCGTAGAGGTCCAGCCGGCGCTTGACCTCGTCCGAAGAGAGGCCCGTGGCGGAGCTGTGCAACGCCTCCAGGGCCTCGTCCGGTGCCATCTGGTACCAGGGCCTAGTGGTCATGAAGGCGTGATCTTAGCAGATTCGAGGGAGTTGTTCGCCGCTCAGCATGTCGACGATGCGGCGCGCGCCGATCGTGCTTGTCATCACCACGAAGGCGGGAGAATGGTCGTCGGCGCGATCCCCGACCTCGCCGATGATGCGGGCGCCGGTCCCGAGGGGGTGCGCGGCCATGACGGCGAGGGCGCGCTCGGCGTCGCGCGACGCGACGAACGCGACGAACCGCCCCTCGTTGGCCACGTAGAGCGGGTCGAACCCCAGCAGTTCGCACGCCCCCCGGACGTCGTCCCGGACGGGGATTGCGCGTTCGTCGATCGTCATGGTCACGCCGACGGTCTCCGCAATCTCATTGAGCGCGCTGGCCAGGCCGCCGCGGGTCAGGTCCCGCAGGCAGCGGACGTCGACGCCCGCGGCGAGGAGCGCGAGCACGAGCGGGGCGACGGGAGCCGAGTCGCTCTCGATCACGGTCTCGAACTCCAACCCTTCCCGGACCGCCATGATCGCGATCCCGTGGCGCCCGAGGTCCCCGCTCAGGAGGATGGCGTCACCCGGTCGCACCTGCGCCGGGGCGATGGGGCGAGCGGACTCGACGAGGCCGATTCCCGCCGTGTTGATGAACAACCCGTCGCCCTTGCCCTTGTCCACGACTTTGGTGTCGCCGGTGATGATCCGCACGCCGGCCGCCTCCGCCGCGCGCCGCATCGAGTCCACCACGCGCCGCAGGGTCTCCATCGGGAGCCCCTCCTCGAGGATGAACCCGGCGGTCAGGTAGAGCGGGCGCGCGCCGGCCATCGCCAGATCGTTGACCGTGCCGTTGACCGCGAGCGAGCCGATGTCGCCGCCCGGGAAGAACAATGGCTGCACGACGTAGGAATCGGTCGTCACCGCCACCCGCGCCCCGCCGAGGTCGGCGACCGCCGCGTCGTGGCGGGTATCGAGCAGGGGGTTGCCGAACGCCGGCAGGAACACCTGTTCGATAAGTCGATGCATCAGACGTCCCCCGCCGCCGTGGGCGAGGAGGACATGGGGATGATCGATGGGGAGGGGGCAGGACAGGGCAACATCGACGTCC
>Ga0154928_140_pt4 | contig 24966 bp, 27 predicted proteins | sample RifCSPhighO2_01_FD_105896 | JGI IMG/M metagenome (GOLD analysis project Ga0154928, IMG submission 105896) | Nitrospirae bacterium RIFCSPHIGHO2_01_FULL_66_17 | reverse complement strand
CTTGTCCACCCGGCCGTTGAGCACCGCGCGCTTGACCCCGTTCAACGACTGCGGATCGAGCTTGTCCACCGGTTCGGCCGCTTTGATCTCCTCGACTTTGATGATGTGGTAGCCGAACTCGGACTTCACCGGGTCGCTGATCTCCTTCACCTTCATCGCGAACGCCTTATCGGCGAAGGGCTTGACCATTTGGTCCTTGGTGAAAAAACCGAGATCACCCCCATTCTCCTTGGCGGAGGGATCCGTCGACGTTTCCTTGGCCACCGCGGCGAAATCGGCGCCCTTCTTCGTCACGCGCTTCTTCACGTCCTTCGCCTGCTCTTCGGTCTCCACCAAAATATGGCTGGCCTTCACCTGCCGGAAATCGGCTTTGTGGGCGTCGTAGTACTCCTTCACTTTCGCGTCGTTGACGTCTTCCGCCACCAGTTTCTGCATCAGCGATTCGACCAGGATCTGCCGCCTGGCGTCCGTCAAACGACTCTGAACCGCGGCCTCTTTCTCAAGCCCTATCCGCTGGCTTTCCTGAAACAACACCTCCTGGGTCACCAGGCTGTCCAGCAACTGCTCCTTCCCCTCCGGAGTGGCAAAGCGCTCTTGCATCTGCGGGGGCACGCCCTCCAGCGCCGACTGAAACGCTTCCTTCGTAATCACCTGTCCGTTGACCGTCGCCAACTCGTCACCCGCCCAAGCCGGCACGATCCCCAATCCCGCCACGGCAGCCACCGCGACCATCCGCAAACCCCACATGCTTCGTCCTCCTGTTTTTCCTGGTGTGGCGCAACGTCGGCGTCGTGTCGGACGCCAAGGCTGCCAAACCTCGTTGACGTTCACAGCTCCTGCGTTTACCCCGTTTTCTTCACGCGGGAAGATTGCATCAACCCGTCCGCCTGCTCGGCGACAAATCCATCGTACCCGTGGCGCTCGGCCAGCTCCAGCACCGAGAACGCCGCCCCATCCTGGACCTCGGCCGCCGTGAAAATCTGGCGCAGCCGCGTGCCCTTCGCGCCGATGATCGCGCCCGAGAAGGGGACGCCGGCTCGCTCCAGCTCGGCTTTGGCAACATCGATATCCGGAACCAGGATCGCCACATGGTGCAACACCCGGTCACCGAACCGATCGACCCACGCCCGAAGCAGACTCTCGCGACCTCGGTCGTCCTCATACGCTTGGTCGACGAAGATCGCGGGTCTTCCCTCCTTGCGATAGACCTTGGCCCACCAGCCTTGATCGGGATATTCGATCAACTCGTCGCGATAGCGATACCCCAACGCCATAAACTCGCCCGCACGCTCGTCCACCCGATGGCAGCGGATCGCCATGTGATCGATGACCAGGCGCCGGCCCGCTCGATCGGCCAGCTCCAACGCCGTTCGCGCGGCTTCGTTTTCGCGGAAATAGCGGGTGATCAACGCGGACACCGCCGGATCGTATCCGGCGACGAGATCGGCAACCGTGAGCGTCATGGGGTCACTCCGGCAGTTCGGATTCGGAATATCCCAGCAGAAAAAGCACCGCGCTCAAGTCGGGCACGCTCAACGTCACCGGCGCCGCCTCACGCACCTTGGGCTTGGCGTTGTACGCCACGCCCAGCCCGGCCCGCTCGAGCATCGGCAGATCGTTGGCCCCGTCCCCGATCGCCAGCACGCGGTCGAGGCCGACCGCTTCCTTGCTGGCCATCTCCTCGAGCAACGCCGCCTTGCGACGGCCGTCCACGATCTCGCCCACCAGCCGCCCCGTGAGGCGGCCGTCTTCGACGTCCAACCGGTTCGCAAAGGAATACGACAGGCCCAGGCGGGAGTGGAGGCGCGTCGTGAAGTAATCGAACCCCCCGCTCACCACCGCCACCGCGCAACCGCCCTTGCGAAGCACGTCGATCAGGACCTCGGCGCCGGGGCTCAGCACGGTGCGGGCCGCCACGCGCTCCAGCGCGTGAACCGGCAGACCGCGCAGCAAGCCGACGCGCTCCCGCAGCGCGCCCACGAAATCCAACTCGCCGTTCATGGCGCGGCGCGTGATCGCGGCGACCGCCTCGCCGACCCCCGCCTCCTTCGCGAGTTCGTCGATCCCCTCGCTTTGGACCAGCGTGGAGTCCATGTCGATCACCAGCAGTTTCTTGTCGCGCCGCGCCGCGTCGGCCGGCAGCACCGCCAGGTCGACGCCGAACTCACCCTGCAGCCCCCGCAAGCGTTTCGTGGCCGAGCGGCAGTCGATCGGCGCCGAACCGCTCAGCGCGTGCTCGACGACGCGCAGGCGGCGGGACGCGACGACCCGCGGCGGCCCCAGCCGAAGCCCCGCCTCCGCGAGCACGGCCCCGGCCCGCTCCACGGCCGGCGCGGGATCCGACTCGCCGAGGCACAGCAGAACCGCCTGAGAGGCCGCCGCCACGCCGGACGCTACGCCCCCATCACGTGGTAGCCGCAATCGACGTGCAGGACCTCGCCCGTGACGCCGGCCGACCAGTCGCTGCACAGAAAGAGCGCGGCGCCGCCCACGTCTTCAAGGGTGATGGTGCGCCGCATGGGGGCGCGCTGCTCGGCCTGGTGGAGCATGTCGCGAAACTGGGCGATCCCCGCGGCGGCCAGCGTCTTGATCGGCCCGGCCGAAATCGCGTTGACCCGGATGCCGTCGGGCCCGAGGTCGGCGGCTAGGTAGCGCACACTCGCCTCCAGCGCCGCCTTGGCGACACCCATCACATTGTATTGGGGGATCACCTTTTCCGCGCCGTAGTACGAGAGGGTCACCACGCTCCCCCGGCGCCCCCGCATCAGCGGCGCCGCCGCGCGGGTGACCGCGACGAGCGAGTACGCGCTCACGTCGAGCGCGAGCCGGAAGCCCTCGCGGGAGGTGTCGAGATAGCGGCCCTTGAGTTCGTCCCGATTGGCGAACGCCAGCGAATGCACGACGAGGTCAAGCCCGCCGAACGTCGAGCCGATCGACTCGAACAGCCGGGCGATCTGCTCGTCGCTGGTGACGTCGCACGGCAGGATCAGTTTGGCGCCGAGGGATTCCGCCAACGGGCGGACCCGCTTTTCCATGATCTCGCCGGCGTAGGTCATGACCAGTTGGGCGCCCTCCTTGTGCAGCGTCTGCGCGATCCCCCACGCGATGCTGCGCTCGTTGGCCACGCCCAAAATCACGCCGACTTTTCCTTCCAGCACGCCCATGTCGCCCTCCTGACGGTGCCCGATCATACCCGATCGCCGGGGCTTTTTCAAATGATGCGCGGGACCACGACACGCGAGGCCGGTTTGTGTTATGATAGCCCGAATTGTAACCGGAGCATGCGACACGCATGGCGCAAGAAGTCATCACAAAAATCATCGAGGCGGAAGCCGGAGGCACGTTTGACGTCACCCTGTGGGAAGATCGCACCGCCGGCCACAGTTGGACGCCGCGGTATCCCCCCGACGCGCTCGACCTGATCGACGACGACTATCGCCGGACCGTCAACGTCGACACCGCGGATTTCGGAAAACGCGTCTTCACCTTTCTGGCGAAAACACCCGGCGAGCACTCACTCGTCCTGGAACTCCGGGTCGGATGGAAGTTCACCGCCACGAATCGGAACACCTACCTCGTGCGGATTCGCCACGCCGCCTCGTCCACGGGCCCCTCGCTCAATTGACGAGCGGCCGATTCCGGGGAATACTCTGTGTCGCGCGGCACCCCGCGTGCATCCGGCCGATCGTTCACAGTGTGCTTGACTTGGGCGTGGGTTTCTCATATATTCACGCGAATGGCCGCGGTCGCAGCGACGGCATGACGTCGCGACCGGACGGCTTCACTCAACAGAAGGATCGCTAAATCTATGGATTCAACCCAAACAACGACCGTCTCCGAATCCCGTCCGACCCCCCAGAGCCGACGCGGCATCGACTGGGTGAACACCCCGTTCCTGGCCGGGACGCTCCTCATCGCGCTCATCGGCGTGCCGATTCACCTCGCCACGACCGGGTTCTCGTGGCCAATCCTCGCCCTGTTCGCCTTTTACATGGCGGCGACGGGCCTGGCGATCACCGGCGGCTATCACCGCCTTTTCTCCCACCAGTCGTTCCAGACCACGTCACCTGTTCGCGCGTTTCTCCTGATCTTCGGGGCGGCCGCGTGTCAGAACTCCGCGCTCAAGTGGGCGTCGGATCACCGACTGCACCATCTCTACGTGGACAAGGACCGCGATCCCTACAATATCAATGAGGGATTCTTCTACGCGCACGTCGGCTGGGTGTGCCTGAAGGCGAGGCCGGCGGATTTCAGCAACGTGCAGGACCTGCAGAAGGACCCGCTGGTCCGGTGGCAGCACCGCTATTACCTCCCGCTCGCCATCGGCGTCGGCGGCGTCGTCCCCCTGCTCTTCGGGTTCTTGGTCGGCGACTGGTGGGGAAGCCTGCTCCTCGTGGGCGTGGCCCGCACCGTGATCGTGCACCACTCGACGTTCTTGATCAATTCGCTGTGCCACTTTCTGGGCGCCCAACCCTATTCCCTGGAGGACACCTCCCGCGACAGCGCCCTCGTTGCACTGTTGACCTACGGGGAGGGCTACCACAACTTTCACCACCAGTTTCAATACGATTACCGGAACGGGATCCGGTGGTACCACTGGGACCCGACCAAGTGGATGATCAAAATCCTGTCGGTCGCGGGATGGGCCACGCGCCTCCGGACGGCGCAGGACGTCCACATCTTCAAGGCCCGGCTTGCGGTCCAGCGATCGTTGGCCTCCAGGAACCTGGAGCGTCGCCCCCGGGAATTCCGCGACGCGATGGAACAGAAGCTCCATCTGGCGCACGAGGGACTCGTCTCCGCCCTCGCCAAGTGGGAGCACGTCAAAGCCGAGTATCGGGCCGCCAAGCGGTCGATGGACGACAAGCGGCGGCAGCTCGCCGCCACGCTCGAAACCGAACTGATCGCCGCGCGGGCGCGCTTCCAACAAGCCCAGACCTCGTGGTCGATGCTCATCGACCACACCGGCGCCTAAGCCGCCTACTCTTCCCCCCAGGCACTCCTCGGTTGTGGCGATCCGTCGTCGAGACGGACCACCGCCCCTTGCGGCAACCGCGCCAAGAGATAGGCGTGGGCCTCGGTGAGATACCGCAGATCCTTCGATTCGAGGGTGAGCAGCACGCGATAGTCCTGGCGGTCGAAGACGGGATAGGAACCCAGCAACAGGGCGGGAAACTTCGCGACCGCGTCGTCCAGGGCCGAGGCGATCGGTTCTTCGCCCACCGCCAGGTAGATGCGCTTCAGATGAAACGGCGCCTCCCGGAACCGCGACTTGATCGCGTGGAACTTGCGCCGCAGGGTCTCGGGCACGCCGGGAAAAATGTAGAGCTTCTCGACGACAACCACCGGAACCCGGAGCCCGGGCGCCGAGATGAGCGTTGCGCCTTCCGGGACCTCAGCCAGCCGCTCGGCGGCCTTGAGCGGTTGCTTGCCGTACAGCACCCTCACCAGCGATTCGAGATCCGGATGCCGAATCACCGGCCGGCCGAGCCCCCGCGCGATGCCGGCGATGGTGACGTCGTCGGGCGTCGGCCCCACGCCGCCGGTCGTGACGATCAGATCGGCGCGTTCCCAGGCGGCGCGGACGGCGTCCGCGATCGCATCCACCTCGTCCGGGATGATCTCCACCCGGCGCACGTCGACACCGAGTGCGCGAAACTCGCGGCACAAAAACGCCGAATGCTCGTCGGCGACCTTACCCGACAAGATCTCGTTCCCGATGATCACGATTTCGGCGCGCGTCGTCATCCGTCCTCCGGGAGCCCCGCAGTGTACCACCGCGGCGTCGCGGGGGACAAGCAACGCCCTGCTATACTAAACGCGGCCCAACCTGATCCTCAGGAGCGCGACCGATGACGACCTCGCCCCACGCGGCGTATCGACCGGAATACTTCACGCCCATTTACGAGATGGCCGTGGCTCAGTTCGAGAAAGCCGCCGCCTCGATCAACCTGGATCCCAACGTCTGGCAGCGCTTCGTGGTCCCCAAGCGGGCGCTCATGGTGAGCGTGCCGATTCGCATGGGGGATGATTCGATCCGGGTGTTCACCGGCTACCGTGTGCACCACGACAACACCCTCGGCCCGTCGAAGGGCGGCATCCGGTACCACCCCGACGTCAATCTCGGCGAGGTCTGCGCGCTGGCCATGTGGATGACCTGGAAGTGCGCCCTGGTCGGGCTGCCGTTCGGGGGCGCCAAGGGCGGCATCCGGTGCGATCCGCGCGCGATGTCCCGCGTGGAACTGCAGCGATTGACGAGGCGGTACACCGCTGAAATCCTCCCGATCCTGGGACCGGACATCGACGTCCCCGCGCCCGACATGGGCACGAACGAACAAACGATGGCCTGGATGATGGACACCTACAGCCAGTTCAAGGGCTACGCCGTCCCCGGCGTGGTGACCGGGAAACCCATCGCCATTGGCGGGTCGCAGGGCCGCAACGAGGCGACCGGACGCGGGGTCGTCTACACCATCCTGGAGGCGATGAAGCACCTCGGCGTGCAGCCTGAGGGCAAGCGGGCGGCCATCCAGGGATTCGGCAACGTGGGGTCGATCACCGCGAAGGCTCTCGTGGAGGCCGGCTGTCGGGTGATCGCGATCAGCGACGTGAGCGGCGGCGTGGTCAACGACCGCGGTCTCGACGTCGCCGGCGCGATCGAGCACGTCGCGCGGCACGGGTCCCTCGACGGATTTTCAGGGGGCGAGCGTCTTTCGAACGCGGAACTGCTCGAAGTGGCCTGCGACATCCTGGTGCCCGCCGCGCTCTCCGGCCAGATCACCAAGGCCAACGCCGAGCGCGTACGCTGCCGCATCCTGGCCGAGGGCGCCAACGGCCCCACGCTCCTCGAAGCCGACCCGATCCTCCAGGGCCGCGGCATCTTCGTGATCCCCGACATCCTCGCCAACGCCGGCGGCGTCACGGTGTCGTACTTCGAATGGGTCCAGGGCCTGCAACACCTCTTTTGGAAGGAGCGCGAGGTCTACGAACGGCTGCGCGAGATCATGACCACGGCGTTCGCCCAGGTGCTGGCCACGGCGCAGGAAAAGAAGGTCGATATGCGGATGGCCGCGCTGATGATCGGGATCCAAAAGATCGCCGCCGCCAAGCTCGCGCGCGGGATTTTCCCTTAGGAGTGTGTCCGTTATCTGGGTATTGGAGCCTGTTCAGGAATGGTCAGATGCAAGGCGGAAGGAGGTCTTGCGCGCGGAGCGTACTGGATCGTACGTGAGCACGCAAGACCGACTGACAACGCAGCAGATGGCCGTTCATGGACAGGCTCCGGCGCGTCACGCGGGTTGGTCCCGCTCCCATAACTGCACGAGCGACTCGAGTACCTCGTTTGCCAGCGGGCCGTGGACGCACGGACTCAGAGTCATCTCCACCACGCTCAATCCACCGTCGGCGTCCCGCCGGATGTGCACGGTCGCCGGCCCCGTCACCCCGAGGGCTTCGGCGGCCTGCACGGCGACGGCCTCGACCGCGGCCTCATCCTTCCGGCGCTCGGCTCGGACGGGAGCGTCTCCGTTGTCGAACAGTTCGAACACGGCGCAGCCCAGCGCCGCCTGAGGCGCTCCGACATCCCGGCACAGCGCCGCCTCGAACAGCCGTCCGGTCCGATCCTCGCGGCGCCTCTCGTTCCACGGCTCCTCGGCGACCAACCCCGCCCGTCTCAACCGGTGGGACACGAGGCGCGCGTCCAACACATCCTCGACCGTGTCGGGAGCCGGAAGATAAAGACTCGCGCCGGCGCGAGGAAACTCCCGTTGTCGGCGCGCGAGGGGCAGGAACTCTTCGCGGCGGGTCGGCACCACCAACGTGCTCCGCTCCCGCCTGACCAGGAGGAGGAGTTCATCGACCCAACCGGGGTGATGGACGGGCGAGATGAAGTAGAACTGATGAACGTGCGCCGGACGAAACGCGTGGTCGACGCCCACCACGAGCCAACCGTGGCGCTTGAACGCGGTCGCCACGGCGGTGCCGGTCGGCGATCCCACGCCGGTGACCACGACACGTTTGATCAGGCGCTTGATCACCGCCTACGCGCCCACGACACTCTGATGTCGGCGTCTCATGTGCCTCACCTTACCGCAACCGCGATGCCCGCCGCAACCCGTCGAACGATTGTCCCGCTCGGGAGGGACCGCCGGCGGTCTTGATCCGACCGTGGAGTCTCGCGTACAATTCGTCTGTGAAGCCAATACTCCAACCCGTGAGGATGATGGACCCCATCGAACTGAATGACCCCGAAGAGATCGAAAAATTCCTCGGAAAAATTTCACTGCACGGTCGGGGATTTTGTACCGACTGCCTCCTGGCCGACGTGTTCGACGCCGGCCTGACCTACCCCGATTTTCTCAAGGCGTCCGGCAGCGATCCGGACGCGCGGTACGGCACCGAGAGCCCGGCGTGGGCCACGTACCACGTCCGACAGGGGAAAAAGGTCTTCATGGTCTACGGGGGCGACGGCGGGGTGCGGCGAACGCACACGACCGACACGCCCTGATCGGTGTCGCGCATGCTCTTCGACAAAGACAACCAATGGCGATTCACCACGATCGCCAAACGGCGGCTTGAAACCGGAAACCTGGAGGGGGACGACGCCCTCATCTCGGCGGCCATGGACCTCCATCCCGAGTTGGACGCGATGTGGGATCTCGGCGAATTGTCCGCCACGCCCCAGGAGGTCAACGGCACGGTCGTCAACCCGTTCATCCACACCGCGCTGCACGTCCTGATCGAAAAGCAGTTGCTGGACAAATCCCCGCCCGAGGCGGTCGAGACGCTCAACGTGCTGACCGGCCGGGGCGCCGACCGGCACGAGGCCGTCCATGCGATCGCCGCCGTGTACGCCGAGCTGTATTTTACAAGTTTCAGGCGCGGCCAGAGTTTCGAGGAAACCTCCTACATCGAGCTGCTGAGGCAGCTCGTCGTTTCTCCCGAATAGCGCTCTACCGCTCGCGGCGGCTCACTCCGATTGTCCTGGCTTCAGCGGCTCGTGACACCGCTCGCAGTGGTCGTTCGCGTGCGGATTGTCGTGGCGGCACTCGGGGCAGATTAATCGACGGGCGTCCCAGAGCTCGGAGGGAAACTCCTGGAGGCAGCCCTCGCAGAAGCTCGATCGGGTCGTGTTTTCGCGGCCGCACCGCGGACAGGTGAGTGGAAGCCGATCCCCGTGTCCGGAGATCGGCCCGCCGAAACCCGCTTTCCTCAAAACTTGTGAAACCCGAGCTTCGACATCTCGTAGCCCTCGACAATCTCGGTGATCGGCACCATCTTGATCGCGTGGTGCTTGGCCAGATTATCGCAGATCCCCACGCAGATCTCGCAGCCCTTGCAACGATCCACGGCCACGTATGCGGTGTTCCGCTTGATATCGTAGTTGATCGTGTTCGATTCCGGACAGAACTGCGTACATAGCCGACAACTGGTCGCGGAGCAAATATCGACATCGATTTGCGCTACTGCGTACATGGATCACCCCTGTCTCAAAGTTATCCCGCGCTACCGACCGGCCGCCGCCAGGGCCGCCGTCTCGGCCACCGAGAGATCGTTCCACTTGTGATCCACCGCGTACTTGTGCGCAGCCTTGATCACGTCCATGTTCTTCTGGATCAGCTCGACCTTTTTCCCGAACTTTTTCTCGATCACGTTGTCCAGCGAGGCCGTGCCTCCGGACACCACGAACCCCTTGCCCAGGAAGCGCTCTTTCACCGATTGCTCGAGTGATGCCAGATCCGGCAGCCCGATGATGGCGGCGACCGCCCCGACCATCCCCATGTTGGTGGCCAGCTCGGTTCCGCCGATTTCGGCAGCCAGTTTGCTCGCCGGGATATAAAACACCTTGGCCTTCTTTTCCCGGAGCTCTCTCGCCTGATCGGGCTCAAGCTCCAGCGGCGTTTCGGAGTTGATGAGCACGACGCCCTCGTCTTTCAGGCCCGAATAAAACGGCATGGTGTACGATTTCCCGTGCGTGATCACCTGGGTGTGGAAAATCATGATCACGTTGGGGTAGATGATCTCGCCGATCTCGAAGATCCGCCCCTCGGCGACGCGCACGTAGCTTTCGACCGGGGCCATGCGCTTCTCGGACCCGAAGAAGGGCACGAGAGTGCTTTCGCCCCCGGCAATGATCACGCCGTTGCTCATCACGTGCGACGCCGTCACCACGCCCTGACCGCCGATGCCGGCCATCCGGATGTTATACCGCTTCATGACGCCTTCTCCTCCCGCCCGTTGTCCCGACGTTTGATCACGCCCCGGCCTTGGACGCCGCGACGGCCTTCGCCTTGGCCTTCTTCTCCTGCTCGATCCGCTCCAGATAGGCCTTGGCCTCGTCGGAGATGATTTCCATGAACCCGTAGCGATCCTTCTCCACCTCGCGCGCGTCGTCCATCACCTTCGGCGTCGGGATCGCGTATTCGATGTTGCACGACGTGTACGCCTGGACGTACGTCGGGCCGACCTCGCGTGCGATCAGGACCGCCTTCCGAATGACGTTCGCGATCCGGGTCGGATTGGTCGGAGCCAGGCGCGCGATATACGCCACGCCGGCCGTCTTCGCGAGGCCGATCATGTCCATCTTCTCGAACTTCTTCCCGAAGGGCGCCATCTTGAGCACCATGCCCTTGTTGGTCATGCCGCTCTCCTGGCCGCCCGTGTTCCCGTACACCTCGTTGTCCAGCATGACCGTGGTGAACTTCTCCTTCCGGAACCACGAGTGCATCACGCAGCTAAACCCGATATCAGCCAAACCGCCGTCGCCGGCCATCACGACCACGTCCTTGGTCTGGTTGGGAAACCGGATCTCCAGGCCGCGCTTGAGGCCGGACGCCACGCCGTTGGTGTCTCCGTAATTCCCGTAGATGAACGGGATCGACGCCTGGGACAAGACCAACCGCCCGCACCCCGCGGTGCCCAAAATCACGGTGTGCTCGGGCGCCGGCAATCCGATCAGCGCGGTCCGAATGAACAGCGTCATGGCGCACCCCGCGCACATCGGGTGCTCCTCGATGATCTCCTTAAAGGTCCCCATCTCGCTGACCTTCACGTCCCGGCCGTACGGACCACGCTCGACGAGATCCACGTACTCCTTCGGCATGTATGACTCAAAGCCTGGCGATATTTTCAGCGTGTCGAGCGACATGAACGACCTCCTTATAAGACGAGCGGCTTCGTCGTCAGTCGGGCTTCGTTGGGCGTCTTGTACAGGTACTCCAGGATCAACTCGGTCGGCATCGACATCCCGCCGAACACCCTCGGTCCTGGGACGATCTCGGCCTTTGTCTGACCGTAGAGGGCCGACCGCACTTCCTTGGCGAGCCAGCCGATGCAGTTGAACTCGGGGACGATGATCCGCTTCGCGTGGCGACACGCCTCGATCAACTCCTGGGTCGGGAACGGCCGCAGCGACCGGATCTTGACCAGCCCGATCGTGTCGCCCTTCTCCCCGGCCTGGCGGACCGCTTCGCGGGACTGGGACACGGCGCTACCCGAGGCCACGATCATCGTCTCGGCCCCGGGATTCACCACCTCGATCAGCCCGCCCATGTATTTCTTGATCCAGGGGCGCGCCCGGTCTTGGGCTGCCCAGATCTCCTGCTGCCACGACGCGTGCATCTGGTAGCTGATGAAGTTGCTCTTCTGGATGGGCGCGTCGCGCGAGAGCCGGGCCGGCGGGTTCTCGTTGTCCATCATCGGCACCGCCTCGTGGTAGCAGTCGCGCGGGGGCAGCTTGATGTCGTCCGGCGGCAGCTCGACCCAGCCGCGCGCGTGGGTGACGAAAAAGCCGTCGACGGCGACCGCGGCCGGCAGCGTGACCTCGCACTTTTCCGCGATCATGTAGGCCTTGAGGGGGAAATCGAAGAAGTCCTGCTGGTTCTCGCCGTGGAACAGCAGCACCCCCGAGTTGAGCAGGTAGGAGAGCTCGACGTTGTCGGGCTGAATCGCCAGCGGCGCGTTGATCACCCGGCACATCACCAACAGGAGCAAGGGCATCCGGCCACCCGGCCACGAGGTGATCACCTCCATCCCGCGCATCAGACCGGGCCCCGCCGTGGCGGTCAACGCCCGCACGCCGGCCCGCGACGCGCCCGCGATCGCGGACATCACGCCGTATTCCTCCTCGCCGCGGTAGTAGTCCTTCAGATAGCCCTCGGCGTAGAGATAGCCGACCTGCTGCATCGTCTCGCTCTGCGGCGTGATCGGATACGAGATCGCGATGTCGACGTTGGCGCGGCGGATGGCCTCTTTCGCGGCCTCGCTGCCGGTGATGAACGTCTTCGTGCGCGGCGCCTCGAAGAAGAGATGCTCCGGCGTTACCACGCGCTGCTTGGCCGCCTTGTTCTCCTTCGCCTGAACTTTGGGCGCTTCGGTCGCGGTGATCACGTCGCCCTGGGGGTTCGTCTTGACTTCGGTTTCCAGCCCTTCAGCCATGGACTACTCCTCGTTTTCGTCTAAACCGGCCACCAACTCGTGGGCGAACGTCGGCGCCGACGTGGCGATCGCTTTGCGCTGCTTGCGCTTCTGCTCGGCTTCCGCCGCCAGCTCGCGCTTGCCCGCGGGCGTCAGCGCCCACGGCACGAGCCCTTCCTTCTTGGCCTGGCGCAACGCCTCGGTCACCCGCTGCAGCTTCTCGATGTCGCAGTGGGGGAGCGACGCCATCGCGTCCTCGTGGCCCGCCTCGGCGCAGAGCGCGACCGTATAACAGTTGGTGCCCGCGCGGACCATCTTCAACGTCACGCTGGCGAAATGGCAATGCACCCCCACGAAAATGCAGGCCTCGATCTTGTTGTGCCAGATGGTCAGGTTCGGATGGCACGGGTTGATCACCGCCTCGGGGTCGATCTTCGGGTAAATCGGACGATAATCGGGCATCGGGATGATCTTGACGCCCGGGATCTCGGCCGCCAGCTCCAGCACGACGCTCGCCTTCTCCTGCGTGTGCTTCGTCCACCCCCAGACCACCAAGGGCCCGGGAAAGATCGTCGGGTTGCGGCGGGTCAACATCGCCTTGGCGATCGCCTTGTACGTGGCCGCCTCGGGCACGATCACCCCCTCCACCAACCCCTCCCCGTCCTGGGGCAACACCACCCCCATCGCGGCCGCCGAGGGCGGCAGCAACCCCTCCGGGCCGGGAAGGACCTGATACCGTGGACTACTCGTCGCCGTGGTCATGCTGAAACACTCCCTCGTTCACGTGATGCCGCCCAGAATCAGTTCGCGGCGCATGCCGTTGCCGTTGTGTAGTGGCTACCATAACGAAATCCGCAGCGGGCGTCAATTATGCAGAAGACCTAGCGGAGTGCTAGGGCTTTCGCACCATGCCCCGTCATCCGCGCCCAGGCGGGGGTACTATAGCGACTCGCGCGTCGCGCTGTCAACGCGCACGGCGACCGGGGGAGAGCCCGCGTAATGGACGAAGCGTCCATTTAACCTGCCCTGTTTCGACGGACTACTTGCGCACACCGATGGTCACGAGGTAGTCGCGAGGCATGGCGACTCCGAGCTCGGTCTTGAAACCGTCGTGGTAGGCGATGAAATCGCGCTTCAAGTTCTCACGGCGTTCCGGATCGAGGTTCGCAGCCAGCGATTTGGTCGGGCCGTAACCGGCCACGAACAGTTCCCAGACGGCAAGACCGCTTGGTTCGCGCAAGACCGTGGTGCCCGTCTCAAAGCGCAGGTCGAAGCTCGAGCCGAGAAGTTGTTTCACGCGCTCCCGGCCACCCCAGTCAAAGGGCGACGGTGGAGGCGGCGAGGGAGGTTCCGGCATGTAGGGTTTCATCACCTTGAAAAGCCCCGAAATGGTTCCATCGGCCGGCCACGTCGTGAGCCCGACCCGCCCGCCCTTCCTGCAGACGCGAGCCAGCTCAGCAGCGGCGGCCTCGGGGTTGCGTACGAACATGACTCCGCAGGTCGAAATGACCGCGTCGAAGCTCCGGTCCTCGAAGGGGAGCTTCTCGGCGTCACCGACTCGAAAGTCAATCTTGAGCCCGGCCTCGGCAGCAGCAGCCCCGGCGGCCTCGATGAGATCGGCACCCAGGTCGACGCCGATGACGGTGGCGCCCCGTGCGGCAACACGGCGCGCGGTCCAGCCGGTGCCGGTTGCCACGTCGAGCACATGCTCGCCAGGCTTGGGCGCGAGGCGAATGACGCAGTGTTCGATCGAGTCGGCAATGGTTTGGCTGATTCTGTCGTAGTGCCGTCCGCCGGTGTTCCACGTTGCGGCTGTTTTGATGTTGTGTGGCTGGATCGCTGGTGAAGTCATGTCATCCTCCTAAACAATGAAGCCAGTCTCCGCGCCCTCTGTGATAGCACAGACCGGGAAAGACTGTAAAGCAAAAGTTCATTGCAGTAGGGGCGGGTTTGAAACCCGCCCCTACTCATGCAAGGGCATCCCCGTGGCTCCCCAAGCGGCGATGACGCCGGCCATCTGTCGCATCCCGCGCAGGATCACCGGGCCCGGCTGGAGGATGTGCGCCGATTTGATTTCGTGGATCCGCCCCTCCCGCACCGCCGTCATCCGGTTCCAGCCCTGGCGAGCGGCGATCCGTTCCGGTCGGACTTTTTTGCCGCACCACGACGCGAAGACGATCTCGGGGTCCCGCCGCGCCACCTCGTCCGCCGCGACGATCCGTCCGGCGGCGACGGTGCGGTCGCTGAGTTCGCCGAAGACGTCGTCGCCGCCCGCGAGCGCCACGGCCTCGCTGACCCAGCCAATACCCGAGATCAGCGGATCGTCCCATTCCTCGAAATACACGCGCGGGCGTCGGGGCAGCCGCGCCGCGGCCGCCTCGATCGCCGCCCACTCCCCCTCCAGCCGCGCGATGAGCGCGTCCGCCGCGGCCCCCCGCCCCACGATCGCCCCGATCATCGCGATCGCGGCGAGGATGTCCCGCAGGCTGCGCTGGTTCAGATGCAGGACGGTGGCGCCGCGCCGGGCCAGGGTAGCGGTGATGTCGGCCTGCAGATCCGAGTAGGCGATCACCAGGTCGGGGCTCAGCGCGAAAATTTTCTCGAAATCGACGGACGTGTAGGCGCCGACCTTGGGCTTGCGCCGCGCCTCCTCAGGCGTAACGGTGTACCCGCTGACGCCCACGACAAGATCGCCCGCCTGCAACGCGTACAGGATGTCCGCGCTCTCGGCGGTCAGGCACACAATGCGGCCGGGCAGGCGCGACGCGCGCGCGGGATCGGGCGGTGTCGTCATCGGTGCGTCCTTCTCACGATCCATGTTCGGACTGAACAAGTGAATTACGAAACAACGTCCCCGGGGCTGCCCGAGTGTCCTGCGCCTTGGCCTGCTCCATCGCCCCTGTCGATCTTTCGAGCGCGATATCCCGCATAATCGGGGACCAGACGATCGTATTCTCCATCCATGAGGGGAGAGGAGATCATGAAATCGGCGGAAGCCCGATTGCAGGCAATGGGGATATTCCACACCACGGCCATTCGCAAGAGCGCCTTGACGTCGGGATCATGGGGCATGGGTTCGAGCGGATCCCAGAAAAAGATCAGAAAATCTATCTCTTGATCGGCAATCTTGGCGCCGATCTGCTGATCACCGCCCAAGGGTCCGCTTTGGAGTTTGCTGATTTCGAAGCCAAGTTCCTGTTCCAGAATCTCGCCGGTGGTGCCAGTCGCATACACCTTATGGTGCGCCAAGAGATCGCGATTATATTGGGCCCATTCCACCAAGTCCCGTTTCTTATTGTCGTGTGCGACAAGAGCAATCTTCTTGTCATGGTCCATCGCAATTTTTTTGTAAGCCATACGACGCCTTGAGTCCTTTCTCGCGGTGGCGAAACGATCGGCGATTCTAAAAATGCCGGCACGGGAGTAGTGAGTTAATTATTTGAGAACGGCCCCGAGGCCGCCCCCGGTGTCGAGGTTGGCGTACTCGGGGCCGGTGGAGAGCAAACAGCCCGGTGTGCGTCGGTCGGCGCTCACGGCCCGAATGCTACCAGTCGATTGAGAACGATGTCAAAGGGGCGCAACGAGCGACCAGCCTGTGACGACTGACGGGGACGTTGCGGCATGAGCGGCTTTGTATTCGGCACGGCGACGATGCCCGATGCCCGTGCCTTGGTGCGTAAACGTCCCCAGAGCTCCACACGTGCTACGAGGGGGACAGAATGCTGAACGGGATCGGTGACGCGCTGGTCTCGCTGCGGATCGGGCGAACGTCCGGGAACGCGAGATTCCCGGCCGTGGCCACGAAACCTTCGGCTTGATAGTCGCCGCTGCGCACAACGCCCCCATCCGTCGCGCGTTGATCCCAGACGACGGGAAAGACTTGGACCTCACGCGGTGCAAACGCGAGCGTCGTCACGACCTGGGGAAAGGCCATGCCATCCGAAAACCGCCACATCACCGCCCGGTCCGTCAGCCGTCTGACCCAGAAATCGACGAGCTGTCCACTCGGAGTGGTGAGCGTTTGGGCGGCGTCGGTAAGATTTCGTACGTGAAGGACCAGCCGAACGGGTTCGGCCGTGATGAACGTCGTGGTCGGTTGGTTCGACGCGTTCTCGACGGTCAACGTGGTCTCAAAGATCGGCTGGCGGTGGTCATTCCCGCAGGCGACCAGGAGCAGGCTCGCGCCGCACGCGACGGCCTGCACCCAGGATCCGAAGCGGCTCGCGACGAAAGCGGCTCGCATGCGCTCATTGTATCGGAGATCATGGCGACGCCGCAATTTCAGGCTGGCCATGAAGGCAAGAAAATAAATCCGTCCCCTTTTTCCTTTCCTTTTTCCTTTTTCTTGCGATGCACGAGTATTGGGTCTGGTTGCACCGCACCTGCATAACCAAGACACACGGGAAACGACCAAAATTCTCCGTTCACGGAAGGCTCCCCAAGACCACCTTCGATCATGATCTCAGTGTCAAAGAATTGCTCAGCTCGATGTGTCGCATCCTCCCGCGACAACGTTTCTTGGGTTGGCGTCGATACCTGGTCCGATGAAAACGCTGGATCCGGAGCCAACAGTGTGGCGCATATTACGAAAATGGCCCCAGATCCACGCATCTTCTAATGAGCTCTGTAACAAAGTTGAGCGGTCAAATTGACCCCGATCTCCCTCATGCTACCCGGGGGGCTACTCCCGTTGGCTAAAGAGCATTCCCTTGACAACTCAGATACCATTTCAGAACCCACGCCTCGAAAATTAGCCCAAACACACCCCCTATAAGGAGGCCAAAGAATATGCCGTAAATGCCACCAAACAACACTCCAAACGTAAGAATGGCCATGACCTCGTGTAATCTATCTTCAAACACTTGGGAAGACGCCCCCCCTTCCATTACCATCATGACCGCGGTTGCAGCAATTATTGCGTTGAAGAATCCCGCCAGCGCACCCCAACCGGGACCAGTACCCTGGAGGCCAGCCACGCCATACTTGCGGTACCTTCTGACGACCAGGAGCGCAGCAATACCGCTGCTCAGAAAACCACTGACCGTGAAAATTGCGACACCTTTAATAAACCCGAATTGGAGGAGTATCGATACAAAGCCCGCAAAAACACCACTGCAAAGAGCACCCCAGAGCATTATCGCGAGACCAAGACGATGCTTGGGAGAGATCATGCCGGCAACGTTCGCTTCCGCCCCGGAAACTTATAGGTGCTTGGAGAATTCGGGGTCGGAGTACTTTTCCCGGCCCTTGTTCTATAGGTGGCGAGTTTTTCCCTGACACGAAATCCGATCTGTTTGCGTGGCGGTTCCGGTTCCGATTCCGCCGGCGGATTCAGCAGTGACATGATCTGCTGAATAATGTCCGAGATCACACGCTCGTGAAGATCCTGCCGCTTCGTCAGTGTTTTCTCCAATGTCGACAGCTTTCCAGCCAAGTTTTTTTGGGCCGCAAGCATGGAGCGCATCTTCACGAAGGCACGCACGACCAAGACACTCATCTGAATGGCCCGCTCGCCGTGCAAAATATTCGCCGCCATAACTGCGCCATGCTCAGTAAACGCATACGGCGGCGTCCGCCTTCCGCCGCGGCCTGGTTTTGACATCGCAAATTGCGATGTCAAAACGGCAAACTCGTCAGCAGTCAATTGGAACATGAAATCACTGGGGAAGCGCTTGCGGTTACGCTTTACGGCCTCATTGAAGCGAGACGTGGGAACTCCGTACAGAGCGGCAAGATCACGGTCCAAGATGACCTTTTGACCACGAACCGTGAGAATCAGTGATTCGATTTCGCGTGCCGCGTATCTCCCCGGTTTCGTCGTCATGAGTACTCCCTGCTTCCAACGCGTCGATACTGAAATCCCTGCGAAGAGGAGCCTTGGAGTCTTCGGAGCCTGTTCAGGAACGCGCCAGATGCAAGGCGCCGCGAGCACCGGACCGGAGCGCACTGTTGTGTGCGTGAGGACCGGATGCGCAGCGGCAACGTCGCAGATGGCCGTTCATGGACAGGCGCCTAGTAGCTTTCCTTCTCCGACGGAAACTGACCGTTCATCACTTCATCTTTGTACTGGGTAACGGCGGTCGAGATGATTTCGCGCAGGTTGACGTACCGCTTGATAAACTTGGGGCTGAATTCGTCGAAGAGGCCGAGCAGGTCGTGCAGCACGATCACCTGGCCGTCGCACGCCGCGCCGGCGCCGATCCCGATGGTGGGGATCGACACCGCGCGGGTGATGTCGCGCGCCACGGCCATGGGCACGCCCTCGATCAGGAGCGCGAAGGCACCGGCGTCTTCCGCGCGCTTCGCGCCGTCCAGCAGGCGCTGCGCGCCGCCGGCGTCGCGGCCCTGGACCTTGTAGCCGCCCATCTTATGGACCGACTGCGGGGCGAGGCCGAGGTGGGCCATCACCGGGATGTCCGCCGCCGCGATCGCGGCCACCCGCGAGAGCATCGAGGGCGAGCTCTCCAGCTTGACCGCGGCCGCGCCGCCCTCCTGCAAGAATCGGCCGGCATTGCGGACGGCTTCGTCGTCCGAGATTTGAAACGACATGAACGGCATGTCGCCGATCACCAGGGCGTGCTTGACCGCCCGCGAGACCATCTCGGTGTGGTAGATCATCTGGTCGATCGTCACCGGCAGCGTGGTGGCGTGCCCCTGGAGCACGATGCCGAGCGAATCCCCGACCAGGATGATGTCGATGCCGGCGTCGTCCACGATGCGCGCGAAGGGATAGTCGTACGCGGTCAGCATCGTGATGCGCCGGCCCTCGGTCTTGCGGCGCTGAATCTCGGGGATCGTGACGCGGGCGGCCACGTCAGCCCAGCCCGGCGCGGTCGAGGATCTGCGGGATCGCCTGATCGGCGCCCACCGCCATGATGTGGACGCCGTGGCACGCCTCGCGGACCTGCTTGATGATGCGCACCGCGATGTCGATCCCCACGCCCAGCGCCTGCTCCTTGTCGGCCGACGCCAGCTCCTCGATGAAATGCTGGGGCACCGAGATCCCGGGGATGTTCTTGTTCATGTATTCGGCCATCTTGGCGGACTTGAGCACGACGATCCCCGCCAGAACCCGCGCGCCGAGCGGCCGGGCGCGCTCCATGAACGCGCAGAACCGATCGGGGTTGTAGACCGCCTGGGTCTGGAAGAACTTGGCGCCGGCGTTGAGCTTCTTTTCCAGGCCCGCGAGCTGCGGCTCGGGCGGCACCATCTCGGGGCTCACCGCCGCGGCGGGGAAGAAATCCGTCGATCCCTTCAGCGCGTTGCCTGCGAGGTCTTTGCCCCCATTGAGGCCGCCGACCACGGCGAGCAGTTGCGCAGCGTCGAGATCGAAGACCGGCTTGGCGTCCTTGTGATCGCCCACCGTGGGATCGTCGCCGCGCAGGCAGAGCACGTTGCGGATGCCCAGCGCGTGCGCGCCCAACAGATCCGACTGCAGCGCGAGGCGGTTGCGATCGCGGGTGGTGATCTGGAAGACCGGGTCGTGCCCCTGCTCGTACAGCAGCCGGCACATCGCGAGCGACGACATTCGCATCACCGCGGCCTGGTTGTCGGTCACGTTGATGCCGTGGACGCGCCCCAGCAGGGCCTTGGTGCGGGACAGGACGGTGGTGACGTCGGTGCCCTTCGGCGGCTCGCACTCGACCGTGACCGCGAACTCCCCGCCTTCAATCACCTCGCGTAATCGGCGCATATCGTCTCCTGATGTGGGGGGATGAAACCGTCCTACGTCGTCGACGCGGCGAGCATCGTGTTCTGCATCAACATCGCGATCGTCATGGGGCCCACGCCGCCGGGCACCGGCGTGATCCACGAGGCCTTGGCCGCGACCGCCTCGAAATCCACGTCGCCGACGAGCTTGCCGTCCGGCTGCCGGTTGATGCCCACGTCGATCACCACCGCGCCCTCCTTGACCATCTCCCCGCGGATGAACCGCGCCTTTCCCACCGCGGCCACCAGAATGTCGGCGCGGCGGCACACCTCGGCGAGGTCGGGCGTCTTCGAGTGGCAGATCGTGACCGTCGCGTGGCGGTGCAGCAGCAGCATCGCGACCGGCTTCCCGACCAGGTTGCTGCGCCCGACCACCACGGCAGTCTTGCCCTCGATCGGCAACTTGTAGTAGTCGAGCATCGCCATGATGCCCGCGGGGGTGCACGGCACGAAGCGCGGCTCCCCCATCATGAGCTTGCCGACGTTGACCGGGTGCAGGCCGTCGACGTCCTTGTCGGGCGACACGGCGTAGAGAATGGGTTCGCTGCGGAGCGGCTTGGGCAGGGGAAGCTGCACGAGGATGCCGTGGATCGCGGGGTCGCGGTTTAAGCGGTCGATCAGCGCGAGCACGTCCACCTGCGACGTCGTCGCGGGTAGATTGTGGCCGACCGAGTGCATGCCCAGCTCTTCGCACGTGCGCTGTTTGTTTCTCACATACACGTGCGAGGCGGGGTCGTCGCCCACCAACACGGTGGCCAGCCCGGGACGGATGCCGCGGGCCTTGAGCGCCTCGACCCGACTCCGCACCTCCTCCTTGACGGCCTTCGCCACGACCTTCCCGTCGATCAATTGCGCCGACACGATGGCTCCTTTTTTCTCATGAAATCCCCCCTCGCCCCCCTTTCGCAAAGGGGGGATGGGGGGGATTTCTTCCTGCCCGCGCGACCCGGCTCGCCGCGCGGGCGCGGATGACCCGCTGCTCGGTCACAATCACCGACATGCGGACGTCGTGACCCTCCGGCGGCACGGCCGGGACAATCTGGCCCTCGTAGGCCAGCGCGATGATCGGCACGTCTGGACGCGCCCCTTCCAGGAGCCGGTCGTAAAACCCCGCGCCCCACCCCAGCCGATTGCCGTGCTCGTCGAACGCAACCCCCGGGATCACCAGGGCGTCCACGCGCGCCAGATCGACGATCTTCCGCCCCTCCGGTCGGGGCTCCGGGATGCCGAACGGTCCCGTCACAAGCGTCTCGGGGCCCTCGAACTCCGCGAGCAGGAGACGGCGCTCGTTCACGAGGGTGACCGGCACCACGACGCGCAACCCCCGCCGCCGCGCCTCGGCAACCACGTCACCGGTCTCCACCTCGCTACCAGTCGACAGCGACACGTGGAGCGTACGCGCCGACGCCAGCTCGGCCAATCCCCAAAACCGCTCCGCAATCGCGCGACTTGCCCGCCGCCGCTCCTCGGCCGGCAATCGGTCGCGCCGCGCCAACACCTCCCGGCGCAGCGCCTCACGCTGTTGTGCGGCACCCACGGCCCGGCCAGAATAGCAAGGCACTATAAAATGAGTCAAGCAAAAGCCGCCAGGAGCCTGTCCGAGTCATCGACCGTTGGAGCCTGTTCAGGAACGGCCAGATGCAAGGCGGAAGGAGGCCTTGCGCGCGGAGCGTACTGAGTCGTACGTGAGCACGCAAGGCCGACTGACAACGCCGCAGATGGCCGTTCATGGACAGGCTCCTCTACGCGCCGTCCTTTTCGGACTCGTCCCGCCACACATCCAACCGCCGGCGGATTTCGCGCTCGTGGCCCTCGTCGGTGGGGTCGTAGTAGCGGCGGCCCGCGAGACGCTCGGGGAGGTACTGCTGCTCCACGCGGTGGCCGGGGTAATTGTGCGGGTAGCGGTAGCCCTCGGCGTAGCCCTCGGCCTTCATCAGCTTGGTGGGCGCGTTGCGCAGGTGGAGCGGGACGGGGAGCGAACCGGTCTCGTGGACCTCGGCCGCCGCCTTGCGATACGCAAGGTAGCTCGCGTTGCTCTTGGGCGCGGTCGCCAGGTAGGTCGCGGCGTGACTGAGCGGGATCCAGCCCTCGGGCATGCCGATCGCGTGGAAGGCCTGGAGCGCGGCAACCGCGACGGGCAGCCCCTGGGGGTCCGCGTTGCCCACGTCCTCCGACGCGAAGATCACCATGCGCCGCGCGACGAACAGGGGATCCTCGCCGGCCTCCAGCATCCGGGCCAGCCAGTAGATCGCCGCATCGGGGTCGCTCCCGCGCAGGCTCTTGATGAACGCGGAGATGATGTTGTAGTGCTCCTCGCGCCCCTTGTCGAAGATCAGGACGCGCTGCTGCGCGGCCTCGCGGACCTCGCGCTCGGTGAGCGCGCACTCGTCCACGTTCGGCGGGCACAATGCAACGGACTGTTCCAGGAGATTCAGCGCGCGGCGCGCGTCACCCTCGGCCCAGTCGCCGATCTCGGCGAGCAGCGCCTCGTCGCAGGCAATGCGCCGGTCGCCGAGGCCGCGTTCCCGATCCGCGAGCGCGCGGCGCAGCACCGACGACACCTGGTCCCCGCGCAGCGGCTTGAGCGTCAGCACCTTGCAACGGGACAGGAGCGGCGCGTTGATCTCGAAGCTCGGGTTCTCGGTGGTCGCGCCCATGAGGATGATCGTGCCGTCCTCGACGTGCGGCAAGAACGCGTCCTGCTGGCTGCGGTTGAACCGGTGGATCTCATCCACAAAGAGGATCGTCCGCTCGCCCCGATGCTTCCGCTCGCGCGCCTCGGCAACCAGCTCGCGCACCTCCTTCACGCCCGAGAGGACGGCGGAGAAAAACACGAACCGGCAGCGGGTCGCCCCGGCGATGAGGTGCGCCAACGTCGTCTTGCCCGATCCGGGTGGCCCCCAGAAGATGAGCGACGGCGGCTGCTCGGCGGTGAGCACGGCGGACAAAAACCGCCCCTCGCCAACCAGGTGTTCCTGCCCCACGAACTCATCCAGGGTCTGCGGGCGCATCCGCTCGGCGAGCGGAGGACGCGGTTGACGCGCCGCGTCGGATTCGGCGGGGAAGAGGTCCATCGCGCCCGCACTCTATCACATCCGGCGCCCGGCTCACCACCGCGCGTGTTATAATCGCGCGCGTTGCGCGAGGAGGAACCATGTCGCGATTTCAATACCACATCTTCATGTGCACCAACGAACGATCGGCGGACGACCCCAAGGGCAGTTGCACCGCGAAGGGCTCGGCGCGCCTGCAGGAGCTGTTCAAGTCCGAGGTCAAGCGCCGCGGCCTCCAGGGCGACGTGCGCGCCAACAAGGCGGGGTGCCTCGACGCGTGCGAGCACGGGCCGACGGTCGTCGTCTACCCCGACGCGGTCTGGTACCGGGTCGCCACCGAAGCCGACGTGCTGGAGGTGATGGACCGGCACATCGGCCGGGGCGAGGTCGTCGACCGGCTGCTGATCCCCTTCGCCACACAGCCCAAGCCGGCGTAGGAGCCTGTCCGAGTACTCAGATGTTGGAGCCTGTTCAGGAATGGCCAGATGCAAGGCGCCGCGAGCACCGGACCGGAGCGCACTGTTGTGTGCGTGAGGACCGGATGCGCAGCGGCAACGCCGCAGATGGCCGTTCATGGACAGGCTCCTAGACCAGCGTGCGTCCGGCCCTGGCCCTGACCGCGTTCTACTTCTTCTCGTTCGCGGCGCTCGGGATCTTCCTGCCGTACTTCAACCTCTACCTGCTCCACCGGGGCCTCGCCGCCTGGCAGATCGGCCTCATCGCCGCGGTGCCGCCGCTGCTCAAGATCCTCGTCCCCGCCTTCTTCGGGCTCGCCGCGGATCGAACCGGCCGCCGCCGCGCGCTCATCATCGGCGCCTGCGCGGCGACGACCCTCACGTTCGGGCTGCTCCTCGGCGTGACGAGCTTCGCCGGCATCCTGGCGGCGATGATCGCGTTCGCCTTCGTGTGGGCCCCCGTTCTGCCATTGGTGGAGGCCACCACGTTGGAAACCGTGGAGCGGTTCAAGCGGCTCGACTACGGGCGCGTCCGACTCTGGGGATCGGTCGGGTTCATTGCGGCGACGGCGACGATGGGCGTCCTGCTCGATTACGTGTCGGATCGCGCCATCCTCTACGGCGTGCTGGCCGCCTTCGCGGCGACCACGGCGGCGGCGTTCGGCATCCCGGCCGCCGCCGACTCGCGGCGGGGCGCCGCGGCGATCACGCTCGGCGCGCTGCTGCGCCGCCGCGAGTTCCTCCTGTTTTACGGCGCGTGCCTCTTGATGCAACTCGGGCACGGCACCTACTACGGCTTTTTTTCGATCGCCCTGGAGGGCCAGGGCTTCTCCGCCTCGGCGATCGGCGCCCTGTGGACGATCGGCGTCGTGGCCGAGGTCGCGTTCATGTTCTGGTCCGGCCGCGCGCTCAGCCGGATCGGCGCGGCCCCGTTGCTGGTGATCTCGTTCGTCGCCGCCGTGCTGCGCTGGACGCTGATGGCCCGCGCGCCGGGCCCGGCCGGCCTGGCCGTCACCCAGTGCCTGCACGCCCTGAGCTTCGGCGCGTTCCACGTCGCCGCGGTCACGATCATCCACCAATCGGTCCCCCCGTCGCTCCGCGCCACGGGGCAGACGCTTTACAGCAGCCTCGCCTACGGCGTGGGGTCGGGGCTCGGCCTCCTCCTCAACGGCTGGCTGTACGCCGCGTGGGGCCCCGCGCGGCTGTTCGGCTGGAGCGCCGCGATCTCGGCGGCCGGCATGATCCTGGCGGTTCGCTTTCTCGTCGTGACGACCGCCGAGATCCGGCTGAGGGGCGCCCCCAGCCCCCCCGCGTGACGAGGGAATATTTTCTCG
>Ga0154928_162_pt1 | contig 24984 bp, 18 predicted proteins | sample RifCSPhighO2_01_FD_105896 | JGI IMG/M metagenome (GOLD analysis project Ga0154928, IMG submission 105896) | Nitrospirae bacterium RIFCSPHIGHO2_01_FULL_66_17 | reverse complement strand
CTGGGCCTGGGCGTGGTCGTAGAGCGCCAGTTGGTACAACGCCTCTTTGACGAGGGGCCTCGCCGCGCGGCGAGCCGCGTCGGTGGTGGCGCGCGCCCAGGCGCCGCCGGGCTCGTAGCGGTCGACGAGGCGCTCGCGGGCGGCGATCAGGGCGGCCTGCCACTTCGCCTTCGTGTAGGCGTCCACCACGACGGATTGGAACGCCGGCGCGTCGGGGTGGTTGGGCGCGATGGCCAGGAACGTCTCGTAGGCCGCGACCGCGTCGGCGGTTCGATCCTGGGCTTGATAGAGCGTCCCCATCGTCCGGTAGAGCGTCTGCTCGAACACGCGCCGCCCCGACGCGTTGAAATATGCGCGCATCTCGCCCGGCCCGCCCAGGTAATCAAAGCTCAGCAGGAGGGCGTTGATGACCTCGGTGACGAAGACCGCCTCGGGCTCGGAAAATTTGGCGAGCGAAAAGGCCGGTTCGGGCCCGAGCGCGACGGCGGGGCTGCGGCCGGGCGCTGCGCCCGCCCGGCGCGCCGACGCGTCCAGGATGGCGACAAAGGCGTCGGCGGCCCGCCGGTACTCCTGAAGGTTGAGGTAGGCCCACCCGAGCTGGTAGCCGGCGCTCTCGGCGAGCGCGGGGTCCGATCCGCTCTGCGCCGTCTGGAACAACTCGACGGCCTGCAGGAAATCGTGCGTGGCGACCGCGTGCTCGCCGAGGCGAAAGGCGGCCTCGCCGGCGTACGCGCTCCGCGGGTGCCGGGTGCGGAGCTGCGTGAGTCGGGCCACGGCCTCGGCGGTCCGCCCGGCCTCCCAGTGCGCGCGGGCGAGTTGATACAGCGCGGCGTCGTTTTCGGGACGGTCGGGATACAGCGCGAGCAACCGCTCGTAGACGGCGATCGACTTGTTTCGATCCAGCACCGGCGGCGATGGGGCCGGGCCCTTGCTTCCGGCGCGGGTCCGCGCCTCGCGGACGCGTTTGTCGTAGGTCGACGTCTCGATCTGGGTGTACAAGTCGCCAAGACGGTGGATCGCCTCGGCGCGAAGGGTCGAGCGCCCCTCCAGATCTTCCATGACGAAGCGCTCATACGCCCGCAGGGCCTCCACCTTCTCGGCCCGACCCCGCGGATCGCGCTGACTGGCCAGGACGTCCTCCGTGATCGAGCGGATCTTCGCGGCGTCGATCGCGATCGGCAGGCCGGCGGCAAGAGCGCTCGGCGGAGCGAGGCCGACAAACGCCCACGCTGCCAGCAGCCCCCCCGTCCATGATGACAGACCGCGCGAGCCTCCGAGGCGCACGGGGCTACTCAAGGGTCAGGACCTCCGAACCCAGTTCGTCGCGCTCCACGACCAGGTTGCGGGCGATGCCGAGGCTGGCCTCAACCGACCAGTCTTCCAGGCGCGTCTGCTCGCGGGCCAGCGCGTCGAGGGCGAGCGCCGTCAGTGCCCGCCGCGATTCGGCCTTGGCCGAATCGAGCTTGACGAGGAGATCTTGGCCCCGGAGGATCAGTTCGGGTCCGTCCACCGACTGGAGACGGCCCCCCAGGGTGGTCGCGCCGCGCCGCGGGGCGGTCAGATAGGGGGGGAAGTGGTCGAGCGTCCGATGCAGATCCGACTCGAACCGAACGAGCCAGCGATACTGCTCGGCGGCGCGCGAGAAGGGGGCGTCGCGATGCAGCGGGTCCGTGTCGGCCGGCTCCGACGCCCGGAGTTCGGCCAACGGATCCCAGGCCGTGGCGTCCACGCCCGCGCGGCGGCGGTCGACGGCGCTCATCGCGGCGGTCAGGGCGTCCAGCGCGGCGCGATAGGCGGTGACCGACCGTGTATAGGCCCGCAGCTCCGCATACGCGGCGGCGAGCAAGAGCCGCGCTTCGTGGGCGTGCGCCCCGCGGGGAAACCGCGCGAGCTGGTCCTGGAAGATGGCGATGGCTTTGACGCGCTCGTCCGCCTTCCGCAACGCCCACCCCACCCCGAAGAGCGCGGTTTCGTACGCGGGGCTGTCGGCCTGGACCTGCCCGAGCTCGGCGAGCGCCTCGTCGTACCGCCCCTGCTCGATCAACTGCAATCCCAGGGCGGCGTGGGCGTGCCCGATGACCCGCGACCGAACCGGATCGAAGATCGAGCGGGACTGAATCAGCTTCTTGAGGAGCTCCGACGCGGTGAACGCGTCCCCGAAACCCGCGAGCGCCTGAGCGTGGCCGTACAGCGCGATCGGCGCGTCCGGGCTCGTCCTGACGACGCGGCGGAAGAGATCCGCCGCCCGCGGGAAGGCGCGGAGCGACAGGGCGCTGAGACCGGCGAGGGTATGGGCCTCGCCCGCGAGCTCCGGCGGGAGCCCCGTGCCGAGGCGCTCGTGGACCTCGAGCACGCGGGCGTGGCGGCCGTCGCGGCGCGCGATGCGTTCGATCAGGAACCACGCCCTGGCCCGCATCGCGTCGTCGTGGGCTGCGCCGATCAACGCGGTCAGGACCGCCTCGGCCTCCTCGGGCAACCCCACCGCGGCGTAGGCTTCGGCCAGGCGGAGACGGCTCTCGTCGCGGGGATGCGGGCCGTCGCGGTCGAGGGCCGAGAGAAAGAAGCTCGCGGCGTTGCCGTAGTCGCCGGCCTGGGCGGCGAACACGCCGAGGCGGTAGGCGAGCTCGTCGGCGGGACGGTCGGCGTGGCGCGCATTCAGCAGGGACTCCCCCGCGAGCTCAAACCGCAGATCGGGTTCCTGATTCATCGCCGACCGAAACCGCACGATCGCGTGGGCGGCCGGGCGGGTCGTCTCGAACGGCCATTCCTTGGTTTTGAGGTAGCTCTTCCCGTTCCGATCGATCGCCTTGAAGGTGACGACCAGGGTGTGTTGCCCCGGCGTGGCGGGCACGGTGAGCAGCGGCTGGAGCCCGCCCTCGGCGAGGGCGGGCAACTCGTTATCGGTATATATGTGTTCGACCGCCGGGTGCCGATCGAGGGCGACGCGGATCCAGCTCGGGAGGTGGTGGGCCGGGACGGGGTCGGGGTCGCCGCGGTCGTCGACGTCCAGCAGGATCTCCAGGTGCGGCGCGGGGGCGGCGGGATCCTCCCGCAGCACGAACAGGGCGGTGTTGTACGCCACGATGGACTTCTTCAAGGCGTGGATCCGCTCCTCCAACGAGGACTCGGGGGGCGCGCCCCACCCCGGTCCCACCAGGCCCAGCACGCATCCCGCCGCGACCGCGAGGATGCGGGTCCTACGGACGAGGGAGCGCGCGATGAATGTTGAGTTGTGCACGGTGGATCCGACGCGGCAACACTTGGATAATATGGGCGAAATCCTAACGAACACGGCCCGACAAATCAACCCCTCGATCATCAGGGGAGAAGCAGGGCTCCGTAGAGGCCGGATTCATTGTCAGCGCGGTCGAGGGCCGTGATCTGGTACAGGTGTCGCACGCGGATGTCGAGGCTGCCGGTGGGGCGAAACGGATACTGAATCGAATTTCCGCTGACGTTGGCCACGAACTCGGTTTGGATGCCGTCGACGTAGATCCGGTACCCCTTGACCCCGCTGCCCGACCCGTCCGAGGCGGCGCCCCATTGAAAATCGATGGACCCCGACGCTCCGCAGGTGGTGGGATCCAAACAGGGCTTTGCCGACAGGGTCTCCGCCGAATTCGGGAAAAAGGGCGGCGTCGAATCGTTCAGCACCGCACTCTGTCCGATCACGCCGAACACGCCGAAGCTGAGATCGGCTTCGCTGCACGAAACCTGCCGGCGGCCGACGTCGGCTCGGGTGTCGCAGACTTCCTGCCACTGGCCGTTGGAGTTGAGCCGCCCGAGGACCAGCCCCGCTTCGACGTCTGGCGGAATCTCGCAGGCGACGGGGTCGTAACGAATCGTGAGCGTCAGAGGATTTGGCGCGCCGCCCGCGAAGCCGTTCATACCCTGGGGCGTGATGGCCCTGATCAAAAAGGCGGTGTCGACGTGCTCGTTTGCCGGGAGGTCGGCGTCGGCTACCGGGCTGATCCGGATCTGCGCGGAAGTGGTGCCCTGGGGCAGTTGATTCTCGGGCACGTCGAGCAGCAGCTTGGCTTTCGCCTCGTCGACCCGGATGTCGATCTGAGGGTCGGTGGCCCAGAACAGGAAGGAGCCCAGATTGTCGACGTTGAAGTCGAGTTCGCCGCCCGTCAGCGCGCAGCTCGCGGGCGCCTGTTCGGTTCCGCCGGTCGCGCCACCCAAGGGGTTCGATCGCTCCTCGGGGGGAAGCCCCGCCCCGCACCCGATCGTGGCGAGGGTGATCCACAGGACGCACGACGACCTTGCGCGACGCTTCATACGTGATATGACATCCGACGATTCACGGATATTCGATCGATCCGGAAGGGGAAAGGCCGCAAGGCGTCCCAGGATGCGGTTGAAAATCCGACGGGAAAAGCGTATACGTACGCAAACGAGGTGTCGAGGGAGGGAAGGGCATGGAGTATCAGGCGTTGGCCGAACGCGCGTTGGCGGGCAATCTCCTCACGACCGAGGACGGGCTGGCCGTGTTGCAGGCGCCGCCGGAGGACCTCCACCCCTTGTTGCACGCCGCATTTCGGGTCCGCCGCGCGACGTTCGGCACCCGGGTGCAATTTCACGTCCTCATGAATGCCAAGAGCGGCCTGTGTCCCGAGGACTGTGGCTACTGTTCCCAGTCGTCCGTCTCCACGGCCGACATCGAACGCTATCCCCTCCGCTCCACGGCGGAGATGCTCGACGCCGCCCGAAAGGCGCATCAGGCCGGCGCCCACCGGTTTTGTTTGGTGATCAGCGCGCGCGGCGCCACCGATCGTGAACTCGACGGCATTGCCGAGGCGGTGCGGGCGATCAAGGCCGAGGTGCCGGTCGAGGTGTGCTGTTCGCTGGGTTTGTTGCCGCTGGAGAAGGCGGAGCGGCTGAAGGCCGCCGGCGTGGACCGGCTCAACCACAACCTGAACACCAGCGAGCGGTATTACTCCGCGATCTGCTCGACCCACTCGTACCACGACCGCGTCGCCACCGTGCAGGCGGCGCAGGGAGCGCGCCTCGCGACGTGCAGCGGCGTGTTGGCCGGGATGGGCGAGACCGACCACGATCTCATCGATGTGGCCCGAGCCTTGGGCGCGCTGCGGGTCGATTCGGTCCCGGTGAATTTCCTGAACCCGATGGCCGGCACCCCGCTCGCCGACGTGCGGGATCTCACCCCGTGGCGATGCCTCAAGATACTCTGTCTCTTTCGGTTCATGCTTCCCAAGACAGAGATTCGCGTGGCCGGCGGACGAGAGGTTAACCTGCGAAGCCTCCAACCCCTTGCCCTGTATCCGGGGAATTCCCTCTTCATCGGCGGATACCTCACCAGCCCGGGCCAGTCTGCCGCGGAGGCGCTCCGAATGGTCCAAGACCTTGGATTTGAGGTCGGCGAGCCGATCGCAATGGCGCGTTCCTAGGAGCCTGTCCATGAAGGGCCATCTCGGGAAGCAGCATTCGTCCGTCACGCTAGAGCGGCGTTGTCAGTCGGCCTTGCGTGCTCACGTACGACCGCAATCCCCCGGGAATGCCTCGTACCTCCAGGAACCTCCCAGTACGCTCCGCGCGCAAGGCCTCCTTCCGCCTTGCATCTGGCCACTCCTGAACAGGCTCCAACACCCCAATATTCGGACACACTCCTAGTCCGTCCTCTCGTTCCTCCCCCTGCCGTCGGTCTGGTGTAGCCTAGCAATCCATACAATCAACATAATATCTTGTGCTTTTTTCTTGACTTTCATTTGACGGCATGCTAATGCAATACACCTGTGCTATAAGTATTTGAAACTACATGTTTCAAAGAGGGTGCTACTCATGTTCATCGGATGGGGTGATGGCCGAAAGGAGGATCAGGTTTGACGGTAGTTAGCCGGTTGAACGTTGAAGAAGGGCACTCGGCTTAGGGGTTCGATCTTACGGTCCACCGTTCGGGCCGTTCACACCAAGGAGGCCGGGCTATGCGTGTGATTGCGATCGTCAACCAAAAGGGTGGATGCGGGAAAACGACCACGGCCATCAATCTCGCGGCGTGTCTGGCCGCGCAATCGCGCAAGGTCTTGCTCATCGATCTGGATCCACAGGCTCACGCCACCCTGGGGTTGAGCGTGAAGCCCGAAGAGGCCGAGCGGGGGATGTACGAAGTCCTCAGCGGCGAGGCCACGCTCGACGAGGTGATCGCCCAGATCCTTCCCAATCTCGCCCTGGCGCCCTCCAACATCGCCCTGAGCGCGATCGAGCAATTTCTGGCCGGCACTCCCGAGCGCGAGCGCCAATTGGCGAGCCGCCTGGCCATGCTCCAGGAGCCGTTCGACTACGTGTTGATCGATTGCCCTCCCAGCGTGGGGCTGTTGACGTTTAACGCCCTGATCGCCTGCCAGGAAGCCATCGTCCCCGTGGAGACGAGCTTCTTCTCCCTCCAGGGCGTGGTGAAGCTGTCGGAAACCATCAAGCTGATCGGCGAGAAGATCGGTCACGAGATCACCGTGCAGATTCTGCCGACGAAGTTCGATCGGCGCGCGGGCTACGCGAAAGACATCCTCCTCAAAGTGCGCGAGCGATTCGGCGAGATCACGCTGGCCAGCACGATCAACCTCAGCGATAAGCTCCGCGAGGCCGCGAGCCTCGGCTTGCCGATCACCGAGTACGCCCCGGATTCCGCCGGCTTCAAAGACTACATGGCGCTGGCGCGCGAGGTGATCGCGGCGGAGACGGCGCGCGGCCGCGATCGGCACGCGTCGACCGGCGTGGGGCCGCAATCCCGCTCGGGCGTGTTGTTCGCCATCCGGGCGCCGGGCGCCCACGACGTCAAGCTGGCCGGCGATTTCAACGGCTGGATTCCCGATCGGGATGTTCTGAGCGTGAAGGAGGAGGGCGGGCTTTGGAAGAAGTTCGTGTTCCTCGGACCGGGCAGCTACCAGTATAAATTCGTCGTGGACGACGAGTGGCGCGAGGACCCGAACAACGCCCTGACGGCGCAAGACAGCCTGGGCGGCCAGAGCTCGGTGGTGATCGTCGAGTCGCTCACGGTGGCGTTCGTGAAGGACCACGCGGTGACGGCCCCCGCGCAGTCCGGCGGGGGATCACACGTGGTTCCGGCGTAGCCTCGTCGCAACCAGTTCGGAGGGCAGGCGCACGGCCCACCGTTGACAAGGGTCCCTCGCCGAGGTAAGTTAAGCGTCGGACGTATCGGTGGGCGCGATTCAACCCAAAACAGCAGTGGTGTTCTCCGGCGGCGGGGCGCGAGGCGCTTACAACGCCGGCGTCGCGGTGGCGTTTGCTCACTGCGGTCTCCACCCGGAAATCGTCTGTGGGACGTCTGTGGGCGCGCTCGTCGCCGCGATGGTGGTCGCGGGCGAGGAAGAGCGTCTCGGGGAGATCTGGCGCGAGCTGACTCCCGCCCACGTTTACGGGCTCAAGTCCCGCGTCCAGTTTTTCCTCTCGTTCATCAGGCCGTATCGGTATCCCGCGTACAGTTCCGAGCCGCTGGCTCGCCTGATCCGCGAGAACGTCGATCTGGAGAAGATCAGGAAGAGCTCCCAGAAGCTGATTGTCACCTGTTACAACCAGTCGCTGCACCGGGTCGAGCGGTTTGACAACCAGTTCCCCGATCTGCACCGGGCGCTCCTGGCCAGCGCCTCGATCCCGCTGGTGTTTCCACCCATCGTCATGAACGGGCACGAGTACGTGGACCTCGGGTCGACCGTGTGGCCGCTCAAACCCGCGATCTCTGCGGGTGCCGAGCGGATCTACGCCGTGCTGTGCGACCATCCCGACGATCATCGGCGGGCCGCCCGGAACAACCTGGAATGGGCGATTCAGGTGATGAATCTGGCGCAGCGCTCCAATATGCTGGTCGACATCGAGCTCGCGCGGCGCATCAACCTCACGGCCAACGGCGGCAGCTACAAATTCGTCGACCTCACGGTGATCCAGCCGTCCAAGACACTGGGACTCGGCTTCATGGATTTCCACAAGAAGCTCCAAATCAACCGCGCGTTCGAGCTGGGATTGGAGGACGGCACCGCGATCCTGGGCCAGACGGTGGGAGAGACGCCGTCCTCAACTCTTCAGGGCGAGTTCTGCCCCTACATCTGAGCCCCCCGCGTTCTTGATCATCCGCCGCCGGGGTCTTTACACCGCGCCCCGCTCTGGTTTAGAGTGAGCTATGGAAGCTCTCGGGTCGGCCGTCTCGCGCGCCACCTTCGACGCCTCGCGCGCGGCGGGGTGGGCGCTGAGCGTGGCTCTGACCGTGGGGCTTTCGGCCTGTGGCGGCGCATGGGAGGGATATTCCTCGAGCGGGGCACCGCTCCAGTTGACGGCTGTGTGGCTGGAGCAATACGCGACTCTGCCGTCTCCCGTTCCCGGATCTGAGGCCCTTCCAGCCCGACAGGTCCCGATGGATGTGACGCTCATCTTTCTTGCCCCCGAAAAACCCGAAACACTCACGCTGGTGTTCACCGGTTCCGACGGGACCAGTGAAAACCGGATCGACCTGACGACGACCACCCTTGCCGACAGCACGGGTGGTCGCCGGACCTTCCGCACGCTGATCATCGTCCCCAACCTGGGCGCGCTGCGGTTCGACGCGGTGTTGATCGACCGCGCCGGGGCGTCGTCCGCGACGGTATCGGGGTGGTTTACGATCACGGACTCCCTCACCGTCACACAGTCCGGTCAATTCAACGAGTCACACGAGATCATCACGCAGGGGCCGTAGGGCGCGTCTTCCGGTGCGGATCGCCGGGACCTGTGAAGAGGGCCCGAGGGTGTGGTACACTGCGTCGCCGTGCCCGGGGACGGTGACGCGGAAGCCCCGTGCCCGGAGCGGTTCCCGCGCAGCGTCGTGAGCGGAGTCGGATCATGCTGGCGAAGGTCGTGAGCAGCGCCGTGTACGGCCTCGACGGATACCTCGTGGATGTCGAGGTCGATATCTCGCAAGGTCTGCCGATGTTCTCGGTGGTCGGTCTTCCCGATCTTGCCGTGAAGGAGAGTCGGGACCGCGTGCGGGCCGCGATGAAGAACACCGGCCTGAATTTCCCGATCAAGAAAATCACGGTCAACCTCGCTCCGGCGGATGTGAAAAAGGAGGGGTCGGCGTTTGATCTCCCCATGGCGATCGGCATTCTGGTCGCCGAGGGCGGCTTGGCCACGGAGCGCGTCGCGCCGTACGCCGTCGTGGGCGAACTGTCGCTGGACGGGCGAGTCCGGCCCGTCCGCGGCGCGCTGCCCATGGCGCTTGCCGCCAAGAAGCACGGGATGCGGGGCCTGATACTGCCGCGGGAGAACGCCCGCGAGGCCGCGATTGTCGAGGGATTGTCGGTCGTCGGGGTCGACACGCTGCCGCAGGTGATCGAGTTTCTCGACGGCAAGCTCTCGCTGGCGCCGACGGACGCGCCGCGAGCGTCGACCGCGCGGTCCGGTCACGGTGCCGACGATTTCGGCGACGTGAAGGGACAAGAACACGCCAAGCGGGCGCTGGAAGTCGCCGCGGCGGGGGGGCACAACGTGCTGTTGATCGGGCCGCCGGGGTCGGGCAAGACGATGCTCGCGCGCGGCATGGCCACGATCCTTCCCCGGATGAGCCTGGAAGAAGCGCTGGAAAGCACCAAGATCCACAGCGTGATGGGGTTGCTCTCGCCGGAGACGCCCCTGTTGTCGGAGCGACCGTTTCAGGCGCCGCACCACACCATTTCCGATGCGGGCCTGATCGGCGGCGGGCAGATCCCCAGGCCGGGCGAGGTCAGCTTGGCCCACCATGGGGTCCTCTTCCTCGACGAATTGCCGGAGTTCAAGCGCAACGTCCTCGAGGTGCTCCGGCAGCCCTTGGAGCTGGGCCGGGTGACGATCGCGCGGTCCTCCGCGTCGGTCACGTACCCGGCGCAGTTCATGTTGATCTCGGCGATGAATCCGTGTCCGTGCGGCTATTTCACCGATCGCACGCGTCAGTGCGTGTGCACCCCCACCCAGATTCAGCGGTACCGCTCCCGGGTGTCGGGGCCCCTGCTCGATCGCATCGACATCCACCTCGAGGTCCCGGCGGTGCCCTTCAAGGATCTCGCGCAGGAGCGCGCGCGGGAGGATTCGACGGCCGTGCGGGAGCGGGTCGCGACGGCGCGAGCGCGCCAGCACGACCGCTATAAAACCGAGGGGCTGTTCTGCAACGCTCAGCTGCGTCCCCGCCAACTCAAGCGTCATTGCGAGATCGGCGACGATTCCCGACGGCTGATCGAACTGGCGATGACCCGACTGGGCTTGTCGGCTCGCGCCTATCACCGGATTTTGAAGGTGGCCCGGACCATCGCCGATCTCGACGCCCAGGACCGTCTCTCCCCGGCCCACGTGTCGGAGGCGATCCAGTATCGGAGTCTCGACCGGAGGGTGGTGCATTGACCCGCGGGATCGGCGCCCTGGAAACCGGCGACCCCACGGGAGGCCCGAGCGCGGATGGGTAGGGTCGCCAAGTGACGCGTGAGCCGTGGCGCGAGCGCTGGCGCCGCCTCGCGCCCTGGTTGATGGCCGGCGCCGTGGTGGGGGGCACGGTGCTCATCGTCGGCGGCGCGGCGGGGTGGCTCCTGTCGAGGAACCTGCCGGACATCGCGGCGCTCCGCTCCTATCAACCGAGCCTGGTCACGCGCGTCTATTCCGACGACAACCGCCAGATCGGCCAGTTCTTCGTCGAGAGGCGGGTCCTGACGCCGCTGTCCAAAATTCCGCCTCGACTGATCCAGGCCGTGATCGCGGTCGAGGACTCCCGCTTTTACCGCCACGAAGGCCTCGATCCGATCCGAATCGCCAAGGCGTTGTTCGTCGACCTCATCTCGCTGGAGATGCGGGAGGGGGCAAGCACGATCACGCAGCAGCTCGCGCGGTCCCTCTTTCTCACCCAGGAGAAGAGCCTCAAGCGCAAGGCCAAGGAGATCCTGCTGGCCCTGAAGATCGAGCGCGTGCTGTCGAAGGACGAAATCCTCGAAATGTATCTGAACCAGATCTATTTCGGCCACGGCGCCTATGGGGTCCAGGCCGCGGCGAAGACGTATTTCTCCAGGGACGCGGCCGACCTGACGTTGGCCGAGATGGCCTTCGTGGCGGGCCTGCCCAAGGCGCCCAGCAATTACTCGCCGTACTTTTATCCCGAGCGCGCGAAGGGGCGGCAGGGGGTGGTGCTGCGCCGGATGCTGGACGAGGGGTTTGTAACGGAGCCCGAGTTTCGCCAGGCGTACCAGGAAGACCTGTACTTCGCGAAATTCCAGCCCCAGGAGGAGATCGCACCGTACTTCCTCGAGTCGCTGCGCCAGCAGTTGACGGCGACGTACGGGGAAGAATTGGTTTACAAGGGCGGGTTGAACGTCTACACCACCCTCAACATCGAGATGCAGAAAGCCGCGGTCGAGGCGGTGCGCGACGGACTGCGCGCGATCGATAAACGACAGGGGTACCGCGGGCCGCTCGGTCAGGGGCCGGTGGAGTCGGAGTCCCGCGGGCCGGGGGCGTCCGGGCGATCCGCACCGACGCTTCAGGTCGGCGACATCCTGGAGGGGACGGTGGTCAAGGTCGCCGCGCAGCAGGCGACGATCTCGGTCGCCGGGACCACGGGCGTTTTGGCGCTCGAGGACGCGGCGTGGGCCCGCAAGCGCCTTCACCCGCCCGATTTCACGACCGCCGACATCCGGCCCACGGCCGCGCTGCCGGAGCTGCTGGCGGTCGGCGATCGCGTCCTGGTCAGGATCACGCGGCGCGAGCCGAACGGCGCGCCGGCGCTCGCGCTGGAGCAGGAGCCGGTCGTGGAAGGGGCGCTGATCGCCTTGGACCCGAAGACGGGGGCGATCAAGTCGATGGTGGGAGGGTATGATTTCAAGCGGAGCGAATTTAACCGCGCGCTGTCGGCCCGGCGCCAGCCGGGGTCGGCGTTCAAGCCGATCATCTATGCCGCCGCCATCGATCGGGGGCTGACGCCGTCCACGATTCTGGTGGACTCTCCCGTCATCTTCGACGACCCGGTGCTCCAAAAAATCTGGAAGCCGACGAACTACGAGGATCGCTTCTACGGCCCGATCACGATGCGGGAGGCGCTGGCGTTTTCGCGCAACGTGGCCACCGTCAAATTGTTGGAACAGATCGGCGTCTCGGCGGCGATCGACTTTGCGCGCCGCGTCGGCATCGCCAGCCCGCTGGCCAACGACCTGTCGCTGGCGTTGGGGTCCTCCGGCGTCGGACTGCTGGAATTGACCTCGGCGCTCGCCGTCTTCGCGGCCGAAGGACAGCGGGTCGAGCCGGTGGGCCTGCGGTCGGTCACCGATCACGGCGGGACGGTGCTCGCCCATTACGAGCCGAGCCCCGCACCCGTCGTTTCGCGGGAAACGGCGTACGTCATCACCAACATGCTGGAGGGGGTCGTCCAGTCGGGAACCGGCGTGCGGGCGAAAGCGCTGGGGCGTCCCATCGCGGGAAAAACCGGCACGACGAATGAGTTCGCCGACGCCTGGTTCGTCGGCTACGCGCCCAATCTGGCGGCGGGGGTGTGGGTCGGATTCGACGATCGGCGATCGCTGGGGGACCGCGAGGCGGGCGCGTCCGTCGCCCTTCCGATCTGGGTGGCCTACATGAAGGCGGCGCTGTCGCAACTCCCCGTGCAGGCCTTTCCGATTCCGAATGACATCGTGTTCGTGAAGGTCGATCCGAAAACGGGCCTCCGGGCCGCGCCCGGAGGCCCGTCATCGGTGGAAATCTTTATTCGGAATACGGAGCCGACGACCGTGACCCGGCCCCCTGCCAGTGTACGCCGTTTCCACCAGCTCGACCGCGGTATCTAGGAACCTGTCCATGAGCGGCCATCCGCGGCGTTGTCAGTCGGCCTTGCGTGCTCACGTACGAACCAGTACGCTCCGCGCGCAAGGCCTCCTTCCGCCTTGCATCTGGCCGCTCCTGAACAGGTTCCAGCACCCGAATACTCGGACAGGCTCCTGGGTCCGGGCTGAGCCGGTCATCCCGTTCGGGGGAGCGACCGCACTAGACTTGGTTGCCGGCGCGGTATTTCCCGGATGATGCTTCGGAGTTTTGACAAAGCCGCTGCGACTCTGTAGAATACAGCCGCTTTTTCGACCCGCGTTGGGGCTGTGGAAGGGCGCGGTCCGACGACGGCGCCAGCCCCGGCCAGTGATGTGCGATCATGACCCCCGCGCCGACGGCGCGGGGCAAGAAGCGCCTGTAGCTCAGCGGATAGAGCAATGGCCTCCGGAGCCATGTGTCGGGGGTTCAATTCCCTCCAGGCGCGCCATGTATGGATGAAGAGCTTTTGTGTGGGCCGTTAGCTCAGCTGGTAGAGCAGCTGACTCTTAATCAGCGGGTCGTAGGTTCGATCCCTACACGGCTCACCATTTTTTGTTGAGCGTTCGCGAGAGTGGCGGAATTGGCAGACGCGCCAGACTTAGGATCTGGTGGGTCACCCCGTGGGGGTTCAAATCCCCCCTCTCGCACGCGTGCTTCATCCCACCGTCGGGCATCGAGCTCGCTCAGCACGACAACGAATCAGGAGAACATGAAGGTCACGGTTGAAACAATCTCGCCGGTCAAGCGCGCCCTGGTGGTCGAGGTCGAGGCGGATGTGGTGGGGAAGGAATTCGCGTCAGCTTACGCGGAGCTGAGCCGAAGCGTGAAGATCGCCGGCTTCCGCCAGGGGAAGGCGCCCCTCCCCCTGTTGGAGAAGCGGTACCACCAGGAGATCGCCGACGATGTCGTGCGGCGACTGGTGCCCCACTTCTATGAAGAGGCGGTCAAGGAGGCGGGGTTGGCTCCCGTGCAGCTCCCCACGATCGACCAGTTGACGATCGGCAAGGACGCGCCGTTGTCATTCCGCGCGACGGTCGAGGTGCGCCCGCCCGTGGCGCTCCAACCCTACCAGGACCTCCCCGTCGTGAGGCGTCCGGTCGTCGTCACCGACGTCGACGTCACGTCCGCGGGCGATGCGCTCAGACAGCGTCACGCCCAGCTCGAGGTCTGCGCGGACGACCACGCCGTGGCCGATGGTGATTACGCCGTGATCGATTTTGAGGGCACGGTCGACGGTCAGCCGCTCGCCGACAGCGGCGCCAAGGGCTATCTCGTCCACGTCGGCGGGCACGCGATCCTGCCGGAGCTCGAAGCGGCGCTGATCGGGCGGCGAAAAGGGGAACGGTTCGAGACCAGCGTGTCGTTTCCCCCCGATCACCACGCGGCGCGCTTTGCCGGACGCCTGGTGGTCTTTCACATTGCGGTCATCGACGTCAAACGCCAGGTGTTGCCCCCCCTGGACGACGAGTTTGCGAAGGATCTGGGTGCGGACACCCTCGACGCGTTGCGGGCGAAGATCCGTTCCGAGCTGGAGCGCCGCAGGCGGGATGAGCAGCAGGCCGAGGAGAAGCGGGCCTTGCTCACGGTGTTGTTGGACCGCCATCAGGTCGAGCTGCCGCCGAGCCTGGTTCGCCGCGAAGCGGACCTGGTTCGGGAGCGGATCGCGCGCCACCTCGAGGCCGCCGGCGCGACGCCCGGCGGGCCGGGGATTGAGCCCGAGGCGCTGGATCGGGAGGCCGTGAGCGCGGCCGAGGAGCGGGTCAAGGGGGACCTGATCTTGGAGGCGATCGCGGCGCGCGAGAGCCTCGCGGTGGGTCAGGAGGAGATCGATCGGGAGGTCGAACGCCTGGCGAAGGAGGCTCGATCGAACGTTCAGGAGGTGCGCAGACTCCTGGCCGGAGAAAGCGGGGCCTTTACGGGGCTCCGCGCCACCTTGCTGCGCGAAAAAACGCTGGATTGGCTCCACACGAGGGCGAAGTTTAGGGAAGAAGAGGGCGCTGCCGGCGGTCAAGAGCCTAGGTAAAACGCGACCCGCCGCCGGCGGACGGTGGGTTGCCAGGGAGGATGAGTGCATGTTGGTACCAATGGTCATCGAGCAGACCAGCCGGGGCGAGCGGGCCTACGATATCTATTCTCGGCTGTTGAAAGACCGGATCATCATCATCGGCACCCCCATCGACGACAACTCGGCGAATCTGATCATCGCCCAGCTCCTCTTCCTTGAAGCCGAAGACCCCGAGAAGGACATCAGCATCTACGTCAACAGCCCGGGGGGCCTGGTGACGTCCGGCCTCGCCATCTACGACACGATGCAGTACATCCGGTCGGACGTGTCCACGATCTGCATCGGCCAGGCGTCGAGCATGGGCGCGGTTCTGCTCTCGGCCGGCGCGCGGGGCAAGCGCTTCGCGCTCCCGAACGCGCGGATCATGATCCACCAACCCCTCGGCGGATTTCAGGGGCAGGCGACCGACATCGGGATTCACGCGAAGGAAATTCTCAAAACGCGGGAGCACTTGAATCACGTGCTGGCCAAGCACACCGGCCAGTCGCTGGAGCGGATCAGGATGGATACCGAACGGGATTTCTTCCTGTCCAGCGAGGAAGCCAGGGAGTACGGCTTGATCGACGCCATTTTGGAACGGGTTCCGGTCGCGGTAAAGGCATAGGGGCGGAGGGCACAGTGGACGACAAGCGCAGACCTGATCGGGCGGAAACGTTGCGGTGCTCGTTTTGCGGCAAGAACCGCGACGAGGTGCGAAAGCTGATCGCCGGTCCGACCGTCTACATCTGCGACGAGTGCATCGACCTCTGCAACGACATCATCGCGGAGGAAGGCGACGAGGACAAGGACCTCGTCTCATCCCCCCTGCCGAAACCGGCCGAGATCAAGCGCATTCTGGACCAATATGTGGTGGGCCAGGAGCGCGCCAAAAAGGTCCTGGCGGTGGCGGTGCACAACCATTACAAGCGGATCAACGCCGGAACGAGTCACGACGTCGAGTTGCAGAAAGGCAACATCCTGCTGGTCGGCCCCACCGGCACCGGGAAGACGCTGCTCGCGCAGACGATGGCGCGGATCCTGGACGTCCCGTTCACCATCGCCGACGCGACCACGCTGACCGAGGCCGGGTACGTCGGAGAGGACGTCGAGAACATCATCCTCAAGCTCCTGCAGGCGGCGGACTACGACGTCGAGAAGGCCGAGCGCGGGATCGTCTACATCGACGAGATCGACAAGATCAGCCGCAAGAGCGATTCCCCGTCGATCACCAGGGACGTCTCGGGTGAAGGGGTGCAGCAGGCCTTGTTGAAGCTGATCGAGGGCACCGTGGCCAATGTCCCGCCCCAGGGCGGCCGCAAGCATCCGCACCAGGAATTCATCCAGGTGGACACCAGCCAGATTCTCTTCATCTGCGGCGGCGCCTTCGTGGGGCTCGACATGCTGATCGCGCAGCGCCTCCAGACCCGCGCGATGGGGTTCGGCGCGGACGTGAAGAGTCGGAGTGAGCGGCGGCTCGGCGACATCCTGGGACAGATGCAGCCGGAGGATCTCTTGAAATTCGGACTGATCCCCGAGTTCGTGGGCCGACTCCCGGTACACGCGACGCTGCAGGACCTGGATGAGCACGCGCTGGTGCGCATCCTGACCGAACCCAAGAACGCGCTCATCAAGCAGTACGAGAAACTGTTCTCGTTCGAGAAGGTCAAGCTGAAGTTCACTACCGGGGCGCTCGTCGAGGTCGCCAAGCGCGCGTTCGCGCAAAAGACCGGCGCGCGCGGCCTCCGGGCGATCCTCGAGAGCGTGATGCTGGAGTTGATGTACGAAATCCCCTCGACGAAGAACGTCAAGGAATGCGTCATCACCGAGGAAGTGATTCAGAACACCGCCGCGCCGATCCTCGTGTACGACAACCAAGACAAAGGCGTCAAGTCGGCGTAAGCCGGCTAGAGCCTCCCTCCGCTCCACACCGACCACTTCGCCGAACGAAGGAAACGCTGGATCAGGTGCCGGACGTGAAGCCGGCGATCGCGTCGCGGCTTTGGCCCGACCCGTGGCAGATGACGCACGCCTGGTAGACGGCGCCGGGTTCGGACGACACGAGGACGTAGGTGTGGCGGCGATCCGACCACTGGAGGGTCTGATACCCCGCGATGTCCGCGGGGTTAAACAGGATGTTCTTGAACGCGATCGCGTTCCGGCCGGAGACTCGGACTTCCTGCGGCGGGGTCATCAGGAGCGAGACGGTCTGCCGATCGCCGAGGCGGTACACGAGGTGAGCGGCCCGGCGGTCGCCGTCCTCGACGACGCGCCCCCCGATCAAGCGGAGGTCGGCGACGGGCTCGGCCGGGAGCCGGAGCTTGAAGTGGAGACGCTCCTCGAGCCGCGCGGCCACCACGGCGACGTCGCCGCCCGTCACCTCGAGCGAGTCGGGGTGGTCCAGGTACGCCCGGTGCTGCGCCACGGCGAGCGTGACCAGGCCGGGCACGGCGGTGGTGAAGACGCCGACGAGCACGATGACGAGAGCCGCCGCCGCGGCCACCGCCCCTGCGCCGGCCGCGATGCGGGCGGGCCGCCCACGGAGCCGCTGGAGCCGTGGCCGTCGGCTCTCGCGCGACAGCGCCGCCGTGACGCACCGGCGCGCGAACTCGGGCGCCGGGGGCGGTGCGACGTTTTGTCGCACGAGGTCCTGGAACACCTGCTCCGCCGAGAACATCTCACGGCAGTACGGGCACTCCCGGAGATGGGTCTGGATCCGCACCGATTCCTTGACGTCCAGTTCCCGGTCCAAGTACGGGTGGAGGAGCTTGATGACCGTCGAGCAATCGTACATTAGACGCGCTCCGTGCGCGCGTGTTCCGCCGGCCGTAACGGCGGAGCGCCCACCCAGTAGTCCTTGAGCGACTTTTTCAGGAGCTGCCGTCCCCGCGACAGCCGGGACATCACCGTGCCCAGCGGACAGCCCATGATCTCGGCAATCTCCTTGTAGTCGAAGCCCTCGACGTCTTTCAACAGGACGGCGAGGCGCAGCTTTTCCGGCATCGCGGCCATCGCCCAGTCGAAATCCTGTCGGAACAACCCCTTTTCGTGGCGTCCGCTCGCCGCCACCAGGAGGTCACGCGGCGACTCGTAGGGAGCGTCGTCGTCGATCTCGAGCGAGGTGAGCGAGACCTCGCGCGCGCGCTGATGGTAGCGATTGATGAACAGATTCTTGGTGAGCGTGAACAGCCAGGCCTTGTAGTGGGTGATCGGTTGGTACCGATGGTAAAACCGATACGCCCGCAGGTACGCGTCCTGGACGAGGTCGTGGGCGTCGTCGCTGTTGCCCGTCAGCACCAGGGCGAACCCGTAGAGGGAATCGAGGTACGGGAGCGTCAGCTCCTCGAACTCGGTCTTTCGAGGCTCTTCCCGACCGAAGAATTCCAGCATCGCAAGCCTCCTGGCCGGTCCGGCGGACGTCATGTCCGCCGCGCGACTTACCGCTCGTTCTGATCGCGCAACGGACTCTGCGTGTGCGCGGCGAGCGCCGTGTGCTCGATCGTCACCCCGATTTGCGCGCCGACCGACGCGAGCAACTTTTCCTCGCGGGAGGTCAGCGCCCGGATGTCGCGATACAGCAGGAACAGGATGCCCAGGACGTGATCGCGGGACGTGAGCGGGATGCCCGCGAGCGAGATGAACCCGGGATCGCTGTACCGCAACTGGTCGAGACGGCCGTCCACCGCAAGATTCTCCGTCGTCCACAACTCGCCGCTCTCGCGAACGGTGCGGCTGATGTGGTGAATCAACTCGATCAAGCTGCTCATCTGTCCCGGCGAGAGGACCGGCAGCTTCGTGGCTGTGATCGGCGACGACCCCAGGGGAGGGTCCGCCATCCAGATCATACCCCCATCCGCCTCCATGACGTCAAGCATTTTGTTGAGCGTGTCGTCCAGCAGGTCCTTGAGGGGCAGCGCCTGATTCAGCGTGGCGGCGATCGAGTAGAGGATAAAGAGCTCTTTGTTCTGGTGCTCGAGCTTCCAGCTCTTTTCCTTGACGTTTTCCTCGAGCCCGATGTAGAAGAGCTTGAGCTTGTGCGCCATCTTGTTGAACTGGTTCGCCAAGTCCTCGATTTCGTCGCCGGTCGCGATCTCGATGCGGTGGTTCAGGTTGCCCAGGCCGATCAACTCGGCGCCGGTCTTGAGCGCCTGGATGGGGCGGACGATGCGGCGGGCGATCAGCAGGCCCAGAAGCGAGACGATCAGCGTGCCCGCCGCGCCCGCCACGGCGGTCCACCGCAAGAGCGTGTAGACCGGCGCGTAGCTCTCGCGCGGGTCCTGGCTCGTGACCACAAACCAGCGCCGGCCCCCGAAATTCTCGCCCCCCAGCGTCCGGGTGATGGAAACCGGCGCGTGGCCGTTGAGCGATTCCCGGCGGGGAAAGTGGACGTCCGTGGTGGTCGCCGACCAGCCCTTTTCGTCGCGCGTGACCGCCGCGATCTGCTCCGGGGCGAGGGCGTGATCCTTCGCCGGCGACACGGGGCAGAACACCACGTCGCCGCGGTCCGTGACGATCATCGTGTGGTCGGTGCGGCCGATCTTGGCCGACGTGACGCCCCGCAGAAAGGTGTCCGCGGGGTGCACCATGCCGAGCACGCCGACGGTTCGCTGGTCCTTGACGATCGGGGTGGCCACGACGATCACGTCGATGCCGAGATCGGGGTCCGATTCGACGCCGCTGACGAAGAGACGGCCCTGCCCGCCGTGGTAGGCCTGAATCCACCATCCGGTCTCGCCGTAGGCGTACCGCGTCGACCGGCCGACGGCCGCCACGAGCGCGCCGGAGGCGTTGGTGACGACGATGGCCCGGTAGAGGCTGGGATCGGGGGTCTGCGCCGCGAAGTCCTGAAGGTATGCGGTGGCGCGGTTGCCCTGGATTTCGAGGAAGTAGGCGTCGACGCCCTGCGCGCGCCGCCACCGCTCGTCGATCTCGTCGATCCGGCGACGGACCTCCTCGGGCGGGTCGCTGCCGTAGAACGCGTTCGATTCCTCAACGACCGACAGCACCGACTGCGCCGACGCCAGCAGGCGCGCCTCCTCGACGTGGTGCCCGATCAGCGTGTCGATGCTGGCGCTGGTGGTGGAGGCCAGCTCCTGAAAGCTGCGGCCGATCGCCTCCTTGAGCGTCGAGGTGCCGATGACATAGATGAACCCCAGCGTGACGGCGCCCGAAACCAGGCCGGCGATCAGGATGAAGAGCCCCAGGCGCGTCTTGAGGCGCGGCCGCCAGAGGCGACGGCGGGCGGGCCGACCCGTCGCGGCGTCTCCCCGCGGGCGTCGCCAGGCGGCGAGGGGGTTCATGGCAGGCGGTCAACCCCCTGCTTCATCGATCGCTCGCTGAAGAAGCCGTCCTGCAACCCCACGTCGGTTTTGATGTCGTTGATGCTCAAGAAGGTGTCGGTTCCGGTCTGGGCGTTGTTGATGACGACCTTTTCCCACACCCACGCGTCCTTGATCGGCTTCCACGTCGTGTACTGGGTCTTCAGCAGCTTGCCGCGCGGATCGTAGTAGTCGATCCGCTCCTTGAGGAAGGTGTCCTTCGTGATCCACTTCACGAGCTTGCCGTAGGGATAGGACGGCTCGGCCTTCTTCGGCGTGCTCTCGATCATGTAGTAGCTGCGGTTGCCGACGACCTCCTCGCCGATGAGCTTGTGGGTGTCCCGCTCCACCGGACGCGACACCATGTCCCCGGGCTGGAGGTCGGAGCTGGCGATGCCGGTATCTTCGACCGTGTTGCGGATCTTGTTCACCTTGTTGAGGATCGGAATGTAGAGCCAGCGATCGGCCGGCTTGCCGCTCCGCGGGTCGTAGGCCCAGAGCATGAACGAGCTGCCCTTGGCGTCCGGCGGGTACTCGTTGAAGACGATCACTTTGAAGTCCAGGCCGCTCTCCCCGCGATAATTCTTCCAGTAGCGCCGCAGGACCGATTTGCGCTCCGAACCGCCGGATTCCTTGATGGTGAACGTCAATTTGGCCTTCTGGTCCTTGCCGGGATGGACGTCCTCGGATTTCTGGACGATGTCGTCCGCCAGGAGGGAGGCCCCGGACTGCGCCATCCCCAGGACGGCCACCAGCACCGCCGCGCCACCGATCGAAAGTACCGCACCGCGTCGTCGCACAACCCCCTCCTTCGTTCCGGGGATGACCCCGTGTTGCCATGGAACCGCCGTGACGGACGCGCAATTGCGCCCGACTGGGTACTAGACGGTTCTCGGGTGCCTGGCATTCCACAGGGCCATGAAATCGTCGAGGCGGTACAGGCTATCCAGTTCGAAGCCGCGGCGGCGGAGCGCCTCCCGCCCGCCCTCGTCGCGGTCGACCAGGGCCACGACCTTCAGGATCGGGTGCCCCAGCTTGGACAGAATGTCGAGGGCCTTTTCGGTCGAACCCCCGGTGGTCACGACGTCGTCGACCACGGCCACCGGGGCGCCCTCCGCCAGCGGGCCTTCGATCCATTGCCCGGTGCCGTGTCCCTTCGGTTCCTTGCGCACGATGAAGGCCGGGATCGGCCGACCCGCGGCCTCGCTCGCGATCGCGGTCGCCAGGGCGATCGGATCGGCGCCGAGGGTCAACCCTCCCACGCCGCCGAGCGACAGCCCGCGGAGGCGCTCGAACACCAGCCGTCCGATCAGGGTGGCGCCCCGGGGATCGAGCGTGACGAGTTTGCAGTTGAGGTAGTACCGACTCAAGGCCCCGGAGGCGAGGCGGAACGTCGGCTCGTCGCGGTACTGGAAGGCCCGCTCGAAGAGCAGATCAAGAAGCGCCTCGCGATCGGCACGCGTCGCGGCTGTCGGCGCTGATCGAACACCTGTCATGCTAGGATGACCATCCGCCGACGTCCTTGTCGTGAGGGTCCGGCTCCCGCGGCGGGGCGCCCGTGTTTGACACCCGGGATCGGGTTCCCTATAATAGGGCGTTTTTTCTGAAATGACAAGAGCCAGGAGCGAATATGTCGATCACGAGGCGTCAACCGAGCAACCTGCGCCGCAAACGCACGCACGGATTTCTCAAGCGGATGGCAACCAAGGACGGGCGGCGCGTGTTGAAGCGCCGACGGGCCAAGGGAAGAAAACGGCTCACGGTGTAGGACGCGGCGGGGTCGAGCGTCTGGCCCGCGCGGCCGAGATTCGGCGAGTGTTCGAGGCCGGACGGCGGGTGTCGCGCGGACCGTTGACGGTGATCGGGCTGGCAGCGGAGGGAAGGGCCGGGGCCCGGATCGGCATCATCGTGGGGCGAAAATTCGGCGGGGCGGTTCAGCGGAACCGCATCAAGCGGCGCCTGCGGGTCATCATCACGCGTCTCGACTCGGTCCCCGATGGGCGGGATCTGCTGATCCTTCCACGGTCGTCGGTTCAACAATGGTCGTTTCAAGCATTGACGGACGCGGTCGCGGTCCTGCTCGCGTCGTGGGAGCGGGCGGTCCCGTGATCGCGGAAGGCGTCGAACGCTGTCGGCCGCGGGGCGCGATCGCGCGCGGGAGCCTGGGCGCGATCCGGCTCTACCGGCTGGTCGTCTCACCCGTTCTTCCGCCGGCGTGCCGCTTCCTGCCCACCTGTTCGGCGTACGCGATGGAAGCGATCGAGCGTCACGGGGCGGCGAAGGGCGCGTGGCTTGCCATGCGGCGGCTGCTGCGGTGCCACCCCTTTCACGCGGGGGGCTGCGACCCGGTTCCGTGACCGCGCGGCGTCGGTCGCCGCTGTGCAGAAAATCCCCCCTTGCCCCCCTTTGTCAAAGGGGGGATGGGGGGATTTGATTCTTGTGCGGGTGAGCCGAAGGCTCATGGGAATTCACCACTAATCGTCGGAGCGATTCACCAGCCATGGAACGCAACGCCGTCCTGTTTCTCGTCCTTTCGATCGTCATCATTATCGGCTACTCGGTCTTGGTGCCGCCCGGCCCTTCCCCATCCCGGCCTCCCGAGCCGATCAAAGCCTCTCCCGAGGCCACGCCCGCTCCGCCTCCGTCTTTAGAGCGGGCGGCGCCGCCCGACGCCGCGATCGAGCCGGGGCCGGAGCGGGTGGTGACGGTCGAGACCGACCTCTACCGGGCGACGCTCTCGACGCGGGGCGGCGTGATCACGTCGTGGCGGCTCGCGCGGTACACCAACGGCCCGCAGAAGACGACGCCGATCGACCTGTTCGTCCCGTCCCCGGAGGGCGCCGCGCTGTCGCCGCTGGCGGTCGTGGTCGAGACCGACGACGCGGCGCTGAAGTCGGCGTTCCTCGCCGGGCCGTACGCGCTGGCCGGCGGGGATCTGCGCCTCTCGGCCGAGCGCCCCACCGGCGAACTGCGCTTCGAGGCCCGGACGCCGTCCGGGCAGATCCTATCCAAGCGACTCGTGTTCCACCACGACCGCTACGAGGTGGACGTCGAGCTCGAGACGCGCGGCCTGGCCGGAAGCTACCGCCTGATGCTGGGGGAAAACTTCGGCATCCGGCAGTGGGGCGATATGACGGTCGTGGGATACGTGGGGCCGACCAGCCACATCGACGGAAAGATCGTCCAGGACAAACCCTCCAAGCTGGACCAGCCGGCGATCCACGAGGGCCGCGTCGGGTGGACGGCGCTCCAGGACAAATACTTCCTCTCGGCCCTGATCCCCGGCGAGCCGCAGGCCGCCGTGGTCGTCGAGCGCTACGGCGACCAGCGCGTGTCGGCGGGGGTGCGGGAGACGGTCCTCGGCGAGGCCGGGACGCAGCGCTATCGCCTCTACGCCGGGCCGAAGGAGTACGATCGCCTGGTGGCCATGAACATCGGCCTGGACGCCACGATCGACTTCGGCTGGTTCATCTACGGGAGCTGGTCGCTGGTGCGGCTGATCGCGGAGCCGCTCTTCCTCATCCTCAAGTTCCTGCACGCCTACACCGGCAATTACGGCGTCGCCATCATCCTGCTGACCGCCCTGATCAAGATCGTGTTCATCCCCCTCACGCACAAGAGCTACGTGTCGATGCGGGCGATGCAGACCCTGCAGCCGCAGCTCCAGGCAATCCAGAAAAAGTATAAACACGACAAGGCCCGCCTCAACCAGGAGATGATGAGCCTGTATAAGGACAACAAGGTCAATCCCCTGGGGGGATGCCTGCCGATGGTCCTGCAGATCCCGTTCTTCGTGGCGCTGTTCAACATTCTCTACACCACGATCGAGCTGCGCCAGGCGCCGTTCATGTTCTGGATCACCGACTTGTCCGAGAAGGACCCCTCCTACATCCTGCCGGTCCTGATGGGCGCGACGATGGTCCTCCAGCAGAAGTTGCAGCCGACCACGATGGATCCGATGCAGGCGAAGATCATGCTGATGCTGCCGGTCGTCTTCACGTTCTTCTTTCTGAGCTTTCCCTCCGGGCTGGTGCTCTACTGGATGATCAACAACCTCTTGAGCATCACCCAGCAATATGCGACGATGAAATTCTGGACGCCGTCCGCCCTGGTGGTCCCCAAGGCCAAGGGGCGCTGAGGCCGGCGCGGCGAGGAGCGCGATGACGGCTCGCTCGGCCCCGACACCCGACACGATCTGCGCGATCGCTACCGCGCCCGGCGAGGCGGCGATCGGCGTGGTGCGCCTGTCGGGGCCCGAGGCGATCGCGGCCGGGGATCGTATCCTGCGCCTGGCGTCGGGCCGCCCGCTCAAGGCGCTCGATGACCGCCGCGTGGCGTTCGGCCAGGCCGTAAATCCCGATGATGGATGTGTGATCGACGAGGTGCTGGTGACGGTGATGCGCGCGCCGAGAAGTTACACGCGCGAGGACGTCGTCGAGCTCTCCTGCCACGGTGGCGCCCACGTGCTCAAGCGCATCGTGGGCCTGCTCATTTCGCCCGACGTCCGGATGGCCCAGCCCGGCGAGTTCACCCGGCGCGCGTTTCTCAACGGCCGGATCGACCTGGCGCAGGCCGAGGCGGTGATGGACGTCATCCGAGCCCAGAGCGACGCCGGCGCGCGCGCGGCGGTGGCGCAACTCCGCGGTGGCCTGTCGGCGGAGATCCGGACGCTGCAAGAGCGGCTCGTGGGGTTGCTGGTCGAGGTCGAGGCGAGCATCGACTTTTCCGAAGAGGGGCTTGAGTTCCTGCCGCGCGAGGCGCTGGGGCTCTCGGTCGACGAGGTGGTGCACGAGATCCGGCGCTTGCTGGCCA